>Ga0180438_10000227_pt1 | contig 116618 bp, 109 predicted proteins | sample SS_ome_12_FD_132455 | JGI IMG/M metagenome (GOLD analysis project Ga0180438, IMG submission 132455) | Hypersaline lake sediment archaeal communities from the Salton Sea, California, USA - SS_3_D_2 metaG | ecosystem: Environmental > Aquatic > Non-marine Saline and Alkaline > Hypersaline >... | reverse complement strand
GCGACGACATGAGCGGTGAGATACCAACCTTCGGGTCAGCGACTGCCATAACCGACACCAACTGGCACCACGTTGCAGCGGTGTTCGACAGGGACGGCAACGGCCAGATATACATCGACGGCGTGCCTGACGGCGCAGCCGTTGACATAAGCTCGGAAGACGGCGGCGACATCAACAACTGCGGCGGCTCTGCGCACATAGGCGCCTTTGGCTGGGAAGGTACCGGCGGACAGTGGGATTTCTTCAACGGCACCATGGACGAGATGATAATCTATGACAGGGTCCTGACTGCCGGTGAAATCCAGTACCTGTATGCTATGGACGCTTACGAGAAGGTGTTTGACGGCATTGGCGTCAACGCCAGCTATTCGGCCTGGATATACCCGACCGAGGCTGGCAGGAACCAGGCTCTGTTCGGTTATGCCGACACTTCCGGGACAGACTGGCGCCTTCAGTTGGGCATGACCGACACTGACGAGATCCTTTATTACGTCAGGCAATCGCCGGGCACCAGCAGCGACTGCTGGTACCGGGGCTCTGCGCAGCTGACGCCAGACCAGTGGTATCACGTGCTTGTTGTAACGAACGAAACCGATGTGACCGCATACATCAACGGCCAGCGGGACGTGCACTCAAGGCTGGGAGCGTCAGAATGCACGGGTGTGTGGGGTTTCCCTGAAATACAGCACAAGGCAGAGACCGCAACAATAGGCGCTTTGGCGAGCACACCTCTTGGTTCTTTCTTCAGAGGCAAAATAGACGAAATGAACGTATACAGCCAAACAATCAATCCCAGGATAATAAACATAAACAACGTGCCGCCGGTATGCGTCATGTACCAGCCCGGAATTGAAGTGGACGGCACTTACTGGTCACCCGGAACATTCAACGTTACCTGGAATGGTAATGACGTGTCAGGGAACGAGATGACATACAACCTGAGCTATTCTCCCCCGAGCGGATTCTGGTATGACGCCTATGCGTCAGGTTTTGACATCGCATCCGTGCCCTACAACTGCACGAGGACAGGATCCACTACCTGGGACTGCACGCTGAGGGTCGGGGACCCTGCAGAGCTAAATCACCTGGACGTCTATGATTTCGCATGCAATGCAACCAACATAGTCGGGAACACCGGCCCGACTTCGGCGCCGGTGAGCACGAGGATAGACTCCTTGTCGCCTTATACCGTGGTATCAACCCCGGGCAGCCTGTGGACGAACAGCTCAGATCCATATGAAAGGATAATAAAGTTCGACTGGAGCAGCGTCGACGGCAGCCCCGCAGTGGCTGATTCTGGCATCGGATTCATGTTCCTAAAGATGCGTTTCTGCAACCACAAAGCCAGCCTGGGAGTCCTTAGCTGCTCTGACTGGGGGGACTGGTTCTATGTAACCGACAGTGAAACCGGCATGTATTCGGAATACATAATACCCAGCGACTGCACCGGAGGGGAGTGTTTTGTGACATTCCATTACAACGGAAGCGGCGTGAATACGACAACTGGCATGCCGTTCATCCGGCCGCTGGAGGACCTTGACATCTACAACTTCAGCGTCTGGGCCAATGACATGGCAGGGAACGAGGAAGCTCATCTAGCGACCGACCCGATAACCGATTTCACGATGCCGAGATACGCCATAAACGTGACGGTTGAAAAGGACGACGGCACCTTTGATGAGCTTTCGGGCCCCGCTTTATACGGCCAGGGCGAGATAGTGAGACTGATAATAACAGCAGAAACCTGGGACGCGGAATCAGGCATAAACATCACCAACGTAGATTACACCATAATGGAAGACACGGGCCCGACCAGCGGAACCGTATCCTCGGTGAACGGTGAGGCCTTCTGCGCCGGACCGCCCGCGCCCTGCGTCAACGAGACAACGACCGGCTGGCTGCCGTATGGCGAAGACACGACGTACGTGAGATTCAGGGTGTGGTCCAGGGACGACGCGGGCAACATTAACGACTCGTATTCCCGCTACGGATGGATATACATAACCACCAGCAACCTGGCCAACTTCCTTGCTCATACAGTGCACATGTCACTCGGGCAGTCTTACGACCTTGGCATTTCGGTTAGGAACATGCAGAACCAATTCGACACGATTACAATCGACCTCAGCGGCTATGACAGGGCCTGCTTCCTTAACACCACCGAGGCAGGCATCGTCAGCTGCCAGAGGGCCGAGGTGGACCTGAACCCCTTCGAAGAAAAGACCATCTACGTCAGGATACTGTCTTCGGATGTGAGGAGCACGCCATACAGGCTCAATCTTGACGCCAGTTCAAGCGTGACCGCAGGCGCGAACGCCGATTCCGTTGACATAATAATAGGATACCCTTCCTCATTCCCCGGGCTGTCTGACTGGGCCGTTGTGCTGCTTATCGCGTTATCAGTATTGGTTTTCCTCAAGGCAGGCAAACCCAATAATTGGAAACAGGGGGGTTTATCATGAGATACATGAGCACGCAGGAGGCGGCCGGGACCAACAAGGGCAGGTCCAATGTCAAGGCAATAGCCGCAACAGCAATCATCATAGTCATATGCGCCATGGTGGTTGTTTGGTATTTCCAGGTAAACCCGCTGGTTAGCCAGGACAGGCAGCCCGGTCCAGGAGAGACTGCTTCGGTGCAGAGGTCACTTGAAGAAGGCAGGAGAATGGACATAGCATCCCCGGACAGGAGAACCTGGAACAACGGCGATACGGGCGTGTACAGGCTTGTTGTGATAAACCGGTACAGCACCGAAGAGACCTTCTACCTGGACATTGCGCTGGAAAAGCTTGGCGGCGCGCTTGATGGAACACCCGTGGATTCCCTGTCAGAGAAAACCAAGGAGTGGTTCACCTATCCCAACAAATTCACACTCGGACCTGGCGGAGAAGAGGCTATCAGCATAAGCATGGTAATACCTTCTGACACGCTTAAGGGCTCTTACAAATTCAGCGTACTGGTTTGCGAGGAAGAGGGCTGCAGCCTGGAAACCGGCGGCGTTTACGACTCTTCGAGCATATCACTGAACGCCAACGGATAGTCTAGTTTTTCTGCTAGGAAGATGGTGGGTATGGAAAAGGCAGGCAGTGAAAAGATAATCGCCGGCGTGGACGAAGCCGGCAGGGGAGCGGTCATAGGCCCGCTTGTGGTGGCAGGGGTGTCCGTTAGCAGGAGCGGGGAGCAGCTGCTCAAGAAGCTGGGTGTGAAGGACTCCAAGCTGCTGAGCCCCGCCAGAAGGGAGAAGCTGGCCAAGGCCATAGAGAAGACTGCCAAGGACGTGCTCATACTTAAGGTCGGCCCGTGCAAGATAGACAACTACAGGAACCAGGGCATAAACCTGAACCGCATCGAGGCAATGAAATTCGCCGAGGTGCTGAGCTTCCTTGACCCTGAGCTGAGCTATGTGGATTCCCCGGACGTGAAGCCTGCGCGGCTCAAGGCACATCTCAACAAGATGATAGGGAAAGACATGGAGCTCGTGGTCGAGCACAAGGCCGATCACAACTATCCGGTGGTGAGCGCGGCCAGCATAATCGCCAAGGTGGCCAGGGACGAGGAAATCAAGGAGATAAAGAAGAAGTACGGCGACGTCGGGCCCGGCTATTCCAGCAACGAGACCACGATGAAGTGGATGAGGGAATGGCTTGAGAGCAACAAGGACTTCCCTGAAAGCGTTGTCAGGAAGACCTGGATGACGACAAAAAACGTGAACGGCGAGAAAAGACAGAAAAAGATGCACGCTTTTTTCAGCAAGCTCAAGGGAAAGGGCGGCTAATAATCGGACCCCGCAGCAAAGGATAAAGCAATAACGTATTTATCTTTTTGCTTACAATTATTATCCAGAAAGGGGGGGTTTTGCATGATAAAGAAACTGGGCAATACGGTAATGATACAGCTTTCTGATATTGACTCCAACATCTATATTCTCGGTGACACGGTCATCGATGCCGGCACCGGATTCAATTTCACCCGGCTCCAGGACTTCCTAAACGTCATGAAAAAGAAACTTGACGACTTCGGGCACGTTATAAACACCCATGCCCACTTCGACCACGTCGGAGGTAACGGGTTCCTGTTCAACGCCGCCGTTTCAATACACGAGGACGACGCGGATGTAGTCGAGAGCGGCGACACCGAGATGAGCCTTGCGGGCTTCTTTGACGGAAAGCTGAAGCCGCGTCGGGTTGCAAGGAAGCTGAAAGAAGGGGACATCGTCAACGCCGGCGGCGCAGAGATCGAAGTCATCCACACCCCGGGCCACACGCCCGGTTCCATATGCCTGTACGACAAGGCCACCAAGACGCTGTACTCCGGCGATACTGTTTTCGCTGACGGGGTCGGAAGGACGGACACGCCCGGCGGCGACCCGGCAGCCTTGCAGGAATCCCTGAAAAAGCTGGCCAAGCTGAGCGTGGACAGGATCATGCCGGGCCACGGCCAGCCCGTCCTTTCCGGCGGGACAAAGGTCATAGCTCAGCTGGCGAAGACCGGCATAAAGCCGGTTGACGAGGACGACGACAGCCTGATAGGCCAGCCGGTGTAAGCAACTGCCAATGATTTATAAGCAATGAAATAATTATTTAGAGGATACCATTATAACAAGAAAAATAAGCACCAACCTTGGCATGGAGCACGTTGTATTCATCGCGTTTTTGCCGTGATACTTTTAATGACAAGCTATGTCATAGCCATAGGCTCGGGTGACTTCAGCGTCCATGACCATGACTACAGCGAGATTGAAATCAAGATGGAAACCGGTAGCTTACAGGACGACTACTCCAACCGGCATGGAATCTTGATGAAGGCACAGGATCCCGCGCATTTACCATCCCGGTTACATTCTCAAGGAGTTTTCCAGCCCACCAACGGTAATCATTAACCTTAAAACGTTTGACCTTTCCAGCTCGGCCGGCATACGGGCATAGGTCAGGGCAAACGATATAACAACAACGGGATTCAATGACGTATTCAGCATCTGGTCTAACTCAGTGGTATACTACCTTGCCGTTGACTGGATGGCATATGGCCAATGATTTTACAGTCAACCGCATTCAAGTTCAGGCAAACACTTTTATACTGAAAAAACAATAATATGATGGTACATAATGTCAGTCAAGATAACCATAGAAAACAGGCACGTGCTGTTTTTCGTATTGTTCCTCGTATTCTCAGTAGGAACCGTCTACGTCGTTGCCCAGGTAAGCCCTGACGTGCACGGCCATACCCAGATGGGAGCCCTTTACGTTTCAGACACCTCGGTGGGGATAGGATCCCCGGCAACCTCAGACACACTGGAAGTCAGCGGCAACGTCGAAGCCACCGGCACTGTCTGCGACACCAATGGCTGCATCGGCGACGGGTTGGGGAGCGACTGTGTCATAAACAGTTGGGAATCGGGTTCACAAAGTGGCACTCTTGATTGTCCATCAGGCTATACCTTGATAAGCGGTGGTTGCGCTGTATATGCTGGCGTTTCAGGAGACGATGATTTGCTGACTACCCGTCCCGATGGGAATGGATGGACATGCGGGTCAAGCGCCGTAGACAGATTAGTACGGATCTACACCTATTGTTGCAGATTTTCGAGCTAAAGTTTATAACAACCAAATAACATAATATAACCATGGGTTTGGAATTCACGGTCATGAACAAAAAAGCATTTCTATTGCCACTTATTCTTGCAGCCCTGGTTATAGCAGGCAATGCGGCCGCCCTGGACTGGCCTGACGTGGGCCACGAGCCCAACCAACTGAACCTCACCCCGATATACATTGACACAGTGAACCTGAGGGTCGGCATCGGGGTTCCGGCGCCGTCAGAAACCCTGGACGTTGACGGCAACATTGCAAATACAGGAAACATTGCAACCACGGACATAACAGCCACGGGCAACTTAGCAGTCGCAGGCGACATCGCAGTCAACAACATCGCAGCCACCGGTACTGTCTGCGACGTCAACGGCTGCATAGGCGCCGGAGGAGAAAGCCTCTGGACGCAGAGCGGCAGCGACATATATTATGACACAGCCGGCGGCAACGTGGGCATAGGAACCAGCAGCCCGGGCACCAAGCTGGCAGTCAGCGATAACGCAGGCAACACGGTCATAAGCGTGTCAAGCCCTGCCGGCCAATGGTCTGCCCTGGACTTCTACCAGGGCGCCTCCAATGAGTGGGGAATAGGGAAGGACAACCTGGGCAGCTTCTACATAGACGAGTCCGGCGCCGGCAGGAGGCTTACCATACTGCCCGGCGGCAAGGTCGGCATAGGCACGACGAATCCTGAAAGCACGCTGACTATAATAGATGACCAAATGATTGGTGATGGTTTGTTTGTTCAAAACATAAATGGGGGTGTTTCTGCTTATACGGTTATAGAAATGTATTCCCCTGATGATAGAAGAGCAAGTTTTATGAATTTTCCTGCTTACTATACAAGCCCTTCTTTGCAAGGAACCTTTCAAATCAGCAATGGAGATCAGTTAGGTGCTAAGTTGAGATTACAGCAGATGGGGGATAATCCGATCGTTTTTCATGCAGGGGCATCAACTCCAGAAAGAATGAGGATAGATGGGGCTACAGGCAACGTGGGCATAGGGACCGCGAACCCTGAATTCAGGCTCACCCTGGACAAGGACGCTGCAACCCCTGACGGCGGGATACTGGCAATAGGCACCCACGGTTCCGGTGAAGTACTTGCAACAACCGGTGCAGGAACAAGACTGATATGGTATCCGAGAAAGGCCGCGTTCAGGGCAGGAGCGGTTTACGTCTTAGATGGTACAGATGAATGGGACGATGCCAACATAGGTGAATATTCAGTGGCATTGGGCTGGGGCGGAACGGCAAGTGGGCAGGGTAGCGTGGCACTTGGCACTGGAGGCATAGCAAGCGGCGTATCAAGCAGGGCGATTGGCGCCTGGTCAAACGCAACCGGATACGCCAGCACGGCAATGGGATATTATACAAAGGCAACCAACAGCCAAAGCACATCAATGGGCAGATTCACTACGGCAAGCGGAATGTTCAGCTTAGCAACGGGTTATGAAACAACTGCAAGCGGAGACTTTAGCATAGCCACTGGCCGTGGCATAGAGGCCCAGGGGGATTACTCAGTCGCGATTGCGCTTGACGACCAGACCGGCACGGTGGTCAGCCAGGGTAACACGATGGCGATAATGGGCGGCGACGTTGGCATCGGCACGACAAGCCCCGGAGCCAGGCTACATGTCCAACATTCTGGGTCTGGAAGCGTTTTCAAATTAACCCAGGATGGGCTTTCATGCAGATTCGAGATTGGTTCTGGGGGCTGCCCTGTCGGCTGGGTTTCATTGGGCACCCACAATGGCAGATACCTTTGCATGCGGTGCGTTGAGTAATAGCAAAAACTTAAGGCGACTGTGAACTAATATGAAAAGGGAAAGCAAGCTGAAGGCTGTAATAATCGTTCTGGTGGTTTTGCTGGCGATATCAATAGCTTACATATCCATTGGCATCTACCAGCAGGCAATCCTTCAGGAGCAGCTCGATGCGTATCAGCAAGGGGCGCAGTACGGCTACGAGCAGGCCATCCTGCAGGTCATGCAGCAGGCCTCAACCTGCCAGCCAGTCCCATTATTCGCGGACAATGTGACCATCAACATGGTCGCTGTCGAGTGCCTGCAGCAGTTGCCGGCCGAATAATCGGCACCAAATTCTCCAAATATTAATTACTCCAGCGCGAAGTATATATCATGACTTATGAGCTATGCGTGATGGTGCCTGCGACAGAAACAGGGGCAGCGCTCGAAACCGCTAAAAGGCTGGGCTGGAAGGGCCTGTGCCTGCTTGCTGGCAAGAACGATACAAAGGCAGTGAAAGAAGCGGCGTCAAAGTCAAGAATCAAGGCCTCAATAGGCCTACTTCTGGAGCCGAAGAGCAAGAACGAGCTGAAGAGGCAGGTCTCGGCCAGCCGCAGGAACTTCGGGCTGATTGCAGTCAAGCCCGGAAGCCCTGAGCTCAGCAGGTCGGCAGCGGAGACCAGGGGCGTTGACCTGCTCATTGGCTGGGAATCAACCGGCCAGGCCCCAACCGACAGGGTCATTGATTATGTAACAATCAAGATTGCGGCCGAGAACAGGGTAGCCATCGCATTCAGCCTTCAGCCGCTGCTGGCGGCCTACGACCGCGGCCGCGCGTCCGTCATGTCCAAGTACATAGAGGCAGCCAGGTTTGTTCGGAAATACAAGACCCCTTCCGTGCTGACAGCCGGCGCGATATCGCAATGGGACCTTCGCTCGCCTTCTGAGCTGGCGGCGTTCGGCAGGGTGCTGGGCTTCAACGGCAGGGAGGCCAAGCAGGCCATCTCAGGCAGCTTGCTTGAAGAGAACAGCAAGCGGCTCTCGGGCAAGTGGATAATGCCCGGGGTAGAGCTAGAGTAGTTTTGATACAGAACTCAAACCGCCCTAGGGCCCTTGAAGTAGCCCTTCTCCTTCTGCCTGGTGTTGCTCAGCGCGTCCGCCTGGGAAAGGCCGGCTTCTATCTCGTCGTCGCGCATTACGTTCTTGGTCTCCAGAGGCTGGAACGTGGGCTTCACCTTGCTGGTGTCAATTTTCTGCAGATCCTTGAACGCGTCAAGAACTGTTTCCAGGTCCTTTGAGAACTCCGCGACCTCGTCCTCGCTCAGCGTAATGCGGGCAATCTCTGACACCTTCCTCACAATATCCTTGTCAGCCTTTGAATCAACAGAATACCCAGAACCTGCGGACATGGTTTTATTTTGGAAGAACGGCTTATAAATGCTTACAAATCAGTCCCCGGCCTTGCTTAGGAACCTGTCCAGACCCCCGGCAGTCTTCTTCGGTTTCAGCTTGTTTGGTTTGGCTGATTTTTTCGGCCCTGGCTTGAAGCCGTCCAGCCTCCTTATGGGCTTCCTGGGCTTCGGCTTTTCGGCCTGCTGCTTCTCTATGACGTATGAGCCCAGCTTTTCGGGGTGCTCAAGCAGCTCAAGCGATTCCTTCTGCTTGCCGTGGAGCAGGAGCTCGAACACGCTGCTGTACAGCCGCGGATCAATGCCGGCTGCTTTCAGGTTCTCGTCCAGCAGCTTTGCGCCCAGCTCGTTCACCGACAACCTGTGTTGCTCTATTGTCCTGCCCTTCACCTGCTCTTCCCCTATTTCATGCCTGATTGTTATTATGGCCTTGTCGCCGAAGCGGGTCTGTATCTCGTTGGCCTTCTGCCTGTCCAGCTCGCCCTTCACGCTTATCCTTATGATCGGCTTCTCATCAGAGCCGGATTCTTCGGCCTGCTCTATCTCAGCCTTTATCTCCTTTTCTATCTCGCTCATCTGCGGGCTTTCGAGCTCTGAGACAAAGACCATCCTTTGCTTTTCAAGGGGCACGAACGTTATGTTCACGGGCTTGTCAGAAGTCTCGATCCTCCAGTAGCCGAGCGGCTTGGTGGAATCCTTGACTATCTGCGTCGGTATGAGCGAGCCGCATATTATCAGCGGGCTTCCGTGGACAGCCGACTTCTCCGGCCGGTGTATGTGGCCGTTCAGGTACAGGTCAAACCCCTGGGGAAGCTTTTCCTTGTCCAGGGTGTGCTCGACCTGTTTTGGCATGAATTCCGTCATGTTCTGGTGAAGCATGAATATGTTGAAGCAGCCCGGCTCAGGCCTCGGGTTCCAGGTCCTGAGTTCATGCTCCGTGTACTGGTCGGGCACGCCAGAAAGGCCCTGTATGGCCACCTTTTCTCCGTTCTTCTCCAGCACCACGCCGTTGTTGTTCAGGTGAATAAGCAGGCCGGCCTTCTCGAGTATCTGCACGGGGTTGACGAGCTCCTTTGCCCTGCGTTCGTGGGTGCCGTGTATGGCGACCACGCGGGTGCTTGGATGGTTCCTGACTTCCTTCCCGCCCAGCAGCTTCGCTATTCCCGGCTGCTCACCCATTGCCAGACCAGCAAGCGTCTCCATCGAGTTGGCGAGCGTCTCCGGGCTTGGTATCTTCATGTCGAATATGTCGCCCGGGACAAGGAACAGGTCAGCGTCAGCCGTCTTCTCGATTATCTCTGCCACTGCCCTGTAGGGGTCCCGCTCCCTGTCAGGGTCGGTCGCGTGTCCGAAATGCACGTCAGAAAACACTATTATCTTCACCCGGTCCACCCGAGTAACAATTGGACGTAAAATTTAAATCTTTCCTGCGGCAGTTACCAGAATTAATGCAGGAATCATTTCTCAAGCAGCTCTACCCTTGTGCCAACAGCGGTCCCGGGCAGGCCCCTGCTGAAGCGGGCGCGCAGCACGCCGTTGTTGCCGTGGGTCTTGGTTATCTTGCCGTGTATCTGCTTTTTCAGCTTGCCGGGGCTTGTCCAGACCACGCGGCTGCCTATGTACTGGCTGGCCTTTGCGCGGGTGTCAGCGCCCCTTATGCCCAGCAGGAACTGGTTGGTGCGCTGCGTGTGCCTGCCCCTCCTGAAGCTGAGTATGAGTGCTTGCTTTGCCGCGGCCGCTTCCGGCTTCGCATCCTTTGCCTGCGGCTTCTTAGCCGGCTTGTGGGCTTTTGCATGCTTTGCATGTTTCTCGTGTTTCTTGTCGTGCGCGCTTTTGGCCTTTTCTTGCTTGCCGCTTTTGGCATGCTTTGCATGTTTCCCATGCTTTCCGGCGTGCTCGCCGCGCTTATCCGGCTTTGCGTGCCTTTTTTCATGCATGCGATCCTTCGCGTGCTTTGCCGGCTTATGGGCTTTTTCGTGCTTTTTCGCTGTTTTCTTCTTTTCGGTCATGCTAACCACTTGTAATTTCTTATACCTGTTCTATATAAATATTAATACCCGAAAGCAAGGCGTGAGAAAGTATGCCGTTGAGATTCTACAACACCCTTAGCAGGAAGAAGGAGCAGTTCAAGCCGTCCAAGCCAGGAAGGGTCAGCATGTACTCCTGCGGACCCACAGTCTACGGCTACGCGCACGTAGGCAACCTTCGCGCCTATGTCGCTGCCGACATAATAAGGCGCTACCTCAAGTATAGCGGCTTCAAGCTGAAGCACGTAATGAACATAACCGACGTCGACGACAAGAGCATAAGGGACTCGCGAAAGGAAGGCGTACCCCTTTCAAGGTTCACGAAGAGATATGAAAAGGCATTCTTCGAGGACCTGGACAGCCTTCACGTAGAGCGAGCGGACAAATACCCGAGGGCCACTGGTCACATCAAGGAAATGGTCGCGCTCGTGAATGCGCTGCTCAAGAAGGGCATTGCATACAAGGGAAAAGACGCCATTTACTACTCGATATCCAAGTTCAAGGATTACGGCAGGCTGGCAGGCCTCGAGAAGGCGCATCTCAAGGCAGGCGCGCGGGTGAAGCAGGACGAATATGACAAGGAGCATGCCAGCGACTTCGCGCTGTGGAAGTTCTGGGACGAGCAGGACGGCGACGTTTACTGGGAAACGGAAATAGCCGGGGATAAGGTAAAGGGCAGGCCCGGCTGGCACATAGAATGCTCTGCAATGAGCATGAAATACCTCGGCCCGAGCTTTGACATACATACCGGCGGGGTTGACCTGATATTCCCGCACCACCAGAATGAGATAGCCCAGAGCGAGGGGGTGACGGGCAAGCGGTTCGTCCGATACTGGCTGCACAACGAGCACCTGCTGGTGGAAGGGCAAAAGATGTCAAAGAGCCTGGGCAATTTCCATACGCTGAGGGACCTTCTGGACAAGGGGCATGATCCAATGGCAATACGCTACCTGCTGCTTGCCACGCATTACAGGCAGAAGCTCAACCTTACTGATGACGCCCTGAAAGCGGCAAAGCAGTCCGTTGACAGGCTCAAGGCATTCGCCGCCAACGCGCGGGACGGAAGGGACGGCAAGGGCATAGGGAAGCTTTCCAAGAAAGCCGGGTCGGGCTTCGTGAAGGCCATGGACGACGACCTGAACATGCCCGAGGCGCTTTCGGCTGTGTTCGATTTCGTGAGGGAAGCCAACAAGGCAGGCGCAGGCAGGCAGGCGCTGAAGACCTTGCTGGATTTCGACAGGGTTCTTGGCCTCAGGCTGGACGAGGCCGGAAAGTGGAACGCGCCTGCAAAGGCAGCGCCGGGGGTAAAGAAGCTTATACTGGAGCGCGAGAAGCGCAGAAAGGACAGGGACTGGAAGAGGGCCGACGAAATCCGGGACGAGCTGGCGAAGAAAGGCATAATAGTCGAAGATACTGAGAACGGGCCCAGGTGGAAGAAGGCTTAACCAGGGCCATGCCGGCTTCTTGTTATGTTGTACAGTTCGAGGTACGGCTTTGTTTCAACGGTATGCTTGCCGTATTCCATAATCAGCTCAGGGATTATTATGCGCCTGGTTTCCGCTATGTTCTTCGCAGCCATGTCGAACCGGGTCCTGCCGAGCTGGCTTGCATGCTTCCTTATGGACTTCAGCTTCGTTCTCATCTCCTTTTTCGAGAACTCGAAGCAGGCATTGAATTCGTTGTGACCGAACAATCCCCACGGCGTCTCGTAATCCCATATTTCCGTGCCTTTCGGCGCGGCCGCAAGAACGGTCTTGCGTGATATGCTGTGCCTTGGGTGGGGGTCATACTTCTGCGGGACGAATATGATGTCCGGGCTGAACCGCCTGATTATTTCCCTCGTCTTTTCAAGGTCGGCTTCATTTACGCTGCCGCCCCTGTCATAGAAGCTGCTCCTCATGAACAGCGCCTCGGTCCCCAGAACCTTTGCCTCATTAAGCGTTTCCATTTCGCGCCGGCGTATCCTCTGCTCCCTGCTCCCAGTGCTGGTTGCCCTGTGACCCGAAGTCATTACAACCTCTATCACCCGGTTTTTCGCTGACAGCGAAGATATCAGGGCACCCGCGGATATCGCGGTATCGTCAGGGTGTGGCGAAAAGAACAGTATGCTCTTGCCCCTTGGAAGCGTGTTTTCGGAGTATATCTTCACCTTGCCCACGGTTGGCGGCTCCAGCTCGGTATTTTCAAGCATTGATGCCGCCTCCTTGTCGAGGATGAAAAGCACGTTGCCGTGCTTCTGCAGTACCGACGCTGGCACCGTTTCAGTGACGCCGCCTTCAATGGCCTGCCTTACTATGCGCGCCTTGCCTTTGCCGAACGCCATGACAATGATGGCCTTTGCCCTCATTATGGTTTTCAGGCCGGCTGTTATGGCCTGCCTTGGAACCTCTTTCTCAGAACCGAAGAAGCGGCTGTTGGCCTTTATCGTGGACGGGGTAAGGGTTGCAACGTTCGTTTCCGAGAAAAAGAGGGTGCCGGGCTCGTTGAACCCTATGTGGCCGTTGTCCCCCAAGCCCAGTATCGCGAGGTCGATGCCCGACTTCTTGATTTCATTCTCGTAATCCCTGCAGAATTCTTCCGCATTAGCAGGCCTGGATTCGGGTATGAACACGTTTTCCTTCTTTATGTCAATCTTTCCGAGGAAGTTGTCCCACATGAACCTGTTATAGCTTTGCGGATGTTCGCTGCCAATGCCGAGATATTCATCAAGGTTGAACGTGACCGCCTTTGAGAAGCTCGCCTTTCCCAGCTTCACGGATTCCGCGAGAAGCCCGTATAATCTGAGGGGTGTGCTGCCTGTCGGGAGCAGGAAAACCGAGCTAGGCTTGTCATCAAGCTGCTTGCGGACAATGGAAAAGGCGTGTATTGATGCAATGTCCCTGTTTCTCGCCACCACCACCGTCATAAGAGTTCACCCCCTTTAGATGATAGCTACAACAATTATATATCTTCTACTCCTTTTGCTTCATGATTAAGAACCAGAGCCCAAGCAAAGCAATGATGACAATGCCTGCTATGATCATCCATATCGGGCCTGCCATGCACTTCCTCGGGCACACGTCTCCGCAATCAATGCCGTTCTCGTTCAGGTCCTGTATGCCGTTGCTGCAGGTGTACGAGGTGTCGCAGCCGTCATCTACTGTTCCATCGCAGTCGTCGTCAAGGTTGTTGTAGCATATCTCCGCCTTCGGCCTGACTTCGCCCTCGCATTCGTTGCTGTGCCAGGACCCGGCAACGCAGGTCTGGGTTCCTTCCTGGCATATGCCTACACTGATGCCGCAGCTCCTGGTATCCCCTTCATTGCAGCACGAAACGCCATCATCTATCCTGCCATCACAGTTGTCATCGATTTCATTGCATGTCTCAGGCATGGGATAAAGGCCGCCGTAGCAGCCGCATTTCGCTTCTGCGGCGCTCCTGCCACCATTCACGTCGTCAACCATGCCGTCGCAGTCGTCATCCAGCCGGTTGCACACCTCAACCTGAGGCGCGACCGAATCCCTGCATATGCTCCATTGCGGATAGCCCTCAGCGTTTAACGAGCAGAGCCTTGAGCCCTGCTTGCAGATGCCTATGTTGCTGCCGCAGGATTCCCTTTTCCCGGCCTCGCACCAGCACGCCGGGTCGCCCGTGATGGTCATTGTCTCGTCCAGCTCGCCGTCGCAGTCGTCGTCAATGCCGTTGCCGCATATCTCCAGTAGCTCGCCTGGCTCGTGCTCGCGAAAGCATACGGACTCGCTGCCGTCCTGGCTGCATCTCCACGTGCCCAGGCAGGCCATGCCCGGCGCACCCCCGCAAATCGCGCCCATTTCAATGCCGTCGACGAAGAAACCCTCATCAGCCACTCCGTCGCAGTCGTCGTCAATGCCGTTGCATGCCTCGGTCTTGCCCGGGTTCACGTTGGGGTCCGAGTCGTCGCAGTCGCCGCCGCCCTCTTCCACGTCGCAGTACCCGTCTGCGTCGGCGTCATCGCATATGCCGAAGTTTGCCTGTGCCATTGCCAGGATCTCGCCGAACAGGTTGAGCTCCACCCTCAGCGTGTGATACACGTCAGACACCGCACTTATGCCCTGAAAATTCTCAAGCCCGACCGTTTCGGTGTGGTTTCTGGTCATCATCCTTGATGACGTGGTTGCGGTCAGTGTCATCGTGTCCTCGTTGAAGTCCAGCGAAACAGTGCCGCTGGGATCCGTGTTTACGTCCGCACCCAGCTCTACAGGGCCCTGCTGGCAGTCGCCCGTGCCTGTGGGGCAGTCCTTTGGCTGGCCGGCCAGCGGGAAGTCAAGTATGCCATGCTGCCTGGTGAACGGGCTGTTATAATAGGTTCTCACATTCTCGAACGGGCCCTGCCTTTCAACCCATTCCTCTGAATCCCCCGTGTAGGTGTTGGTGTAGGCGCAAAGCCTGGGGCCGTTGGGCGGAAGGTACGTTATCGAGTACGTTGCCTGGTCGTTATAATAGAAAATCTTTATTTCGCCGCCCGTTCCGTTCCAGAACGCGGAATCCGGCGCAGGCGTCTGGCTGTAGCTGAGATACATGCCGTCCTTGAATATGCCCCCGATATTGTCTTCAACGTAAAGGCCCCTGTTAAACAGCAGCGAGCTGTGGTCAAACGCCTCTATTATACTGTTCCTGTGCACCCCATCCATCTCCCAGGTGCCCGGGTCCAGCGGCCTGTTGCGCACCCAGCCCTCCTTGCTGACCCCCCAGCCTTCGTACAAGCTGCCGCCGCACGCCTCCCTCATGGTTGTTATGACGTTCGGATTGTAATCAGGATAAGCAGGGTCTGTGTTGGTGTCCTCCCACCATAGCATGCTGGCTTCGTGCCTGTCCCCAGGAAGGCCTATTTCATTCGAAAAATCATCTATGAATTTAAGGCCTTCACTGCCCCTTACCACGGCGTCCTGGCCCCAGCCCTGGTAATAGCCGGTCTGCCATTCGCATGGATAGCTTGACGGGTCGTTCTGGTCGCCGCAGAACACGGACTCCCCTTCCTGGCAGTTGCAGAAGCAGACAGGCGGTATGGAATCGAGGTAGCAGCAGCCGCCTTCTGACACGTTCCTTCCGTCGCCGCAGGTGCCGCTTACCATGACGGAATAGTCGAAGACCTCGTCCGGGTATTCCCTCCAGTCGTTGGTCCCGGATGTTGTCAGGTCATATGAAAACGTGTATGCAGGGAAGGAGTATTCGGAGATGTCCGGGAGCAGGCCGTCAGCCTGGACCGAAGAAACCAGGTTGTTGTCAATGTATGCGTTGATGTAGGTCTCGGACGGGATGAACGCGTCGTGTATGAATATGATGTCGCCCATCACCTGCCCGCCGGCAGGATAGGTCCCCCAGGTAAGGTTCAGGTTAAGCCCGGTCCTGGCGTCTGCCATTGCAGGACCGGCCAGTGCAAGCAGGCCGGAAAACATGGCCAGCACGGCCAAAACCAGCCCCGCAGATAATGAAATCCCCCTCATGATATTATATTGGTCAAGGCGGGTTAAAAATATCCATTCACAGCGGATTATACACCTTTAAGTTGACAATGCAAAAAGGAACCGTGGCAGACTTTGCTACCAAGGTTCCTTTATTTAAAACACATCTTTCACAGTACAGGAGAGAGATGTGAAGATGTGCCCAAAATAGTTAGTGCTTGAAGTGCCGCTTGCCAGTGAATACCATCGCGATGCCGTGCTTGTCAGCCGCGGCGATGACCTCGTCGTCCTTTTTCGAGCCGCCCGGCTGGATGATTGCTGTCACGCCTGCCTTGGCGGCGTTCTCAACATTATCCGGGAACGGGAAGAACGCATCCGAGGCCATGGCACAGCCTTTTGACTCGCCGCCGGCGTGATTGAAGGCAATCAGGCCGGACTCGACGCGGTTCATCTGGCCGGCACCGACGCCCCAGACCCTTCGATCTTTGACCAGAACGATGGTATTGCTCTTGGTATGCTTTGCAACAAGCCAGGCGATTCTCAGGTCTTCAAGCTGATTATGTGATGGCTTGGCTTTGGTCGGGTAGGTCAGCGCATTGGGTTCCCAGCCGACCAGGTCCCGTCTTTGCAGTAGCAGCCCGCCGACAACGCAGCGCACGTCATATTCGCCAGCGTCAATATCGGCCCTGTCGATCGGGCCTGTTTCAATAAGCCGGACCCGGTTGCCCCAGGGCTTAAGCGTTCTTATGTTCTCGATGGCACCACTAGAGAAATTGGGAGCAATTATAACCTCTGCAAAGAATCCGCCGGCTCCTAATACCTTGCCGAACCTGGTGTATGATTCCATGATTGTCTGGGCCAAGCAGACGTTGACATTCCTGTTCAAAGCGATGATGCTACCGAAAGCACTGATTACATCACCTTCATAAGCCTTCTGGTATGCCACGCAGATGTCATCATCAACAGCGCAGCCGCACGGATTGAGGTGCTTGACGACAACCGCCGCCGGCTTGCTGAATTCCTTGACCAGCTCGAATGCCGCGTTAGTGTCCAGCAGGTTGTTGAAGCTGATAGGTTTGCCGCCCTCCAGCAGGGTGCCGCTGCTGACCGAAGTTTCGCCGCTCGCGGGCAGCTTGTAGAACGCGCCGGACTGGTGAGGATTCTCGCCATATCGCATCAAGGATTCTTTGCTAACCGAAATGGATATCCTTTCCGGATACTCCACATTAGCCCTGCCGTTTAAATATTGTGAGATGGCCGCGTCATAAGATGCTGTCAGGCCGAATGCTATCCTTGCAAACTCACTACGCGTCTCTTCGCTCACAGATCCGTCGTTTTTACCCATCTCATCGATCACTTTCGTGTATTGTTCATGCAACGTCACCACGGTCACGAACTTGTGGTTCTTCGCAGCAGAGCGAATCATGCTCGGTCCGCCGATGTCGATGTTCTCAACGGCATCTTCCAGCGTGCAATCCGGTTTGGAAACCGTATCCTGGAAGGGGTACAGGTTCACGCATATCAGGTCAATCGGTTCTATCTGGTGCTCTTTCATCGCTGCCGTATGCTCTTTTTTGTCGCGGAGTCCCAGCAGAGCGCCGTGTATCTTCGGATGAAGCGTTTTCACCCTGCCGTCCATCATCTCAGGGAAGCCAGTAACTTCCGCAACATCTACAACTTCCACGCCTCCATCTCTTAGCGTTCTGGCGGTACCGCCGGTGCTGATTATCTTCACGCCCATCCCACTGAGCATCTTGGCGAACCAAACAATGCGTTTCTTGTCCGATACGCTAATCAGCGCTCTCTTAATTTTTACGTTATTGCTCATATTCTCAATCTCCTTCATATTTGTAATTTGCATTTTGTTTGTCAGAAACTATAACTAGCCGGCAATCGCTTTCCAGCTTTGGTTAAGCTCTTCCATCAGTTGGATGACTTCGCGAATCATATTAGGGTCTTTTTTAGTATTGGCTTCGGATAGCCGGCTGTTCATGAAGCAATACAGCTTTGCGAAGGTTCGTGCCTTCTCAGCAACATCTGCATGAAAAGCGCGCCCAATAATGTTCTTTTAATGTGCTCAGGACAATCTGCTTAAAAGCAAGAAGCAACGCAACCAGCAAGCCAACGAGCAATGCAGATCCTTCGGCTACAAAGAACTTAGCAGAAAACCCGTACATATCGAAAAGCGCGAATGTTGCGAAAATGAACGCAATTAAAGCGGCATGAATTGAGGCGTTTTCCAAATCATCTTTGTTCCTGGCACCATTGATTCTGCGCTTCCACAGGGTTATGACAATGCACACGAGAACCAAGATAAACACCATTTCCGAACAAAACAAAACCCTATCCGGTAATTCGAGTGCTGCTTCCCATCTGTCCATAATTAACGTTCTTAGTGTTTCTAAGAATTTCATTCTATTACCTCTCATTCTCATCCATGTTGTCTGGCGCGATGATTATGCCATCATGCGCGTAAATCTTGGAATTTTCAAAACAAACCTTAGGTCATGGTATGCAAACAGGCCCTGAATCGCTGAACCCAGGCAAGTCAAATTGTGCATTCTCTACATACACAGAAGGACTCCGCCCTTCAACACATTTTTTAGGTTTGCTTTCCATTACAGGCGCTGAGCTAACCTTTGGCTGTACAGCCGCTCTTGTCAGCTTTGGCTGTACAGCCGCTCTTGTCCACTCCTCAAGTTCCTTGGCAGGTGAAAGCCCGTGTGAAACATAGTGCTCATTCAATGAACACCCCGTCAGCACCAAAACAACTAAAACACTTAATATCTTCATCATTATACCCCTTAATTATCAAGAAAACGAACCTGTTTATCCTTTCTACAAGAAAAAACTACAGCTAACAACGACCATGCTTGCGGTTTATTGCGTTATCTCGCGCGCACGGTACGGTCGTATCTTCAAGCCAGCTGCCCGGATTAAAGCCAATCAAACCGGACGGGACAAACCCTGGGCTGTGATGTATTGTTTTTGAGCGTGATGCTTTGCAGCGCATTGCCTTCGAATTAACATATGACAGTTAACAATTTAAAAGCATCATTGAAGGTGGCATCGAAAAACTGCCGGACCCAACCTTTTTAAGCAGCGAACCCATATCTAATTGTCCTATTGCATAGGATTACGAACCTATGCCGATGGCTATGTCAATATAAAGGGATATATGAGGTGTTACGAATGGTTTGGGAGATGTTCGGGAAAAGGCTGCAGCAGGCCATAAAGAAGCGCGGCTTTGGCAGACCGACCGACATACAGAAGAAGGGCATACCCGCGATACACGCCGGCAGTGACACCCTCATAATCGCGCCCACCGGGCTGGGCAAGACAGAGACCTGCCTTTTGCCGCTGTTCGACAGGCTGGTTGAATCCGAGAAAGAGAAGGGAAAGGATTACAGGCCAATATCCATCATGTACATCACCCCGCTGAAGTCCCTGAACAGGGACCTGCTGAAGCGCATACTGTGGTGGTCAGGCGAGCTGGGTTTCGAGGTTTCGGTCAGGCATGGCGACACCACGCAGTACGAGCGCGGTATGCAGGCCGAGAACCCGCCGCAGGTGCTGATATCAACGCCCGAGACGCTCCAGGCAATCCTGGTAGGCAGCCGCATGAGGAAGCACCTGGGCAATGTCAGGCACATAGTCGTGGACGAAGTGCACGAGCTGGTGGATGGCAAGCGCGGCGTGCAGCTTTCAATAGGCCTGGAAAGGCTCAAGGAAGCCATAAAAGAGAGCGCGGCCCAAAAGGGCAGCAAGCAAGCCAGCCCGCAGATGATCGGCATATCAGCCACCATAGGCAGCCCGGAAAGGGTAGCGGAATACCTTACTGGAGATAAAGAATGCAGGATAGTCAATGCGATGAACCTGAGGAAGATGAACCTGCTGGTGGAGTCGCCGAAGCCCGGCCTGAAGGACAGGGACCTGTCATCGAAGATGTTCATGGGGCCGTCAACAACTGCCCGGCTGCGCAGGATTGAGAAACTCATCAAGGAGCGGCAGTCCGTGCTCGCGTTCACAAACACCAGGGAGTCGGCCGAGGTGCTGTCGTCCAGGCTCAGGGTGCTTGACCCGGAGCTGAGGATAGAGACGCACCACTCATCGCTGTCCAAGAACGTCCGCATCGAGGCAGAGGAGCAGTTCAAAAAGGGCGAGCTAAAGTCGCTCGTGTGCACGAGTTCGCTAGAGTTGGGGATTGACATAGGCCTGATCGACTTCATACTGCAGTACATGTCCCCGCGCCAGGTAGCCAAGCTCACGCAGCGAGTGGGCAGGTCGGGTCATACAGCCACGGGCATATCGGACGGGGTAATCATAGCAGCGGAGCCTGAGGACTGCTTCGAGTCAGCGGTCATAGCCGAGCACGCACTCCACGGAAAGATTGAACCCACACACATCTACGGCAAGTCCCTTGACGTGATGGGCCACCAGATAGTGGGCCTGGCCCTGGACGAGTACGGCATCCCCTACGAAAAGGCATTCAATACGATCAGGCGTGCGTTCCCTTTCAGCAAGCTCACGGAACCCGAGTTCCTTGAGACCTGCATGCTGATGCAGCGGCTGGGCTTCATCTGGCTCAATGACAAGGACAACCCGCCCGGGCCCGGAAAGCCATCCGTGGTAGGCAGGGATACCCCAAGCTCGGGCATCATAATCAAGCGCAGGAAGCGGGCCTGGGAGTACTACTATGGAAACCTGTCCACCATACCTGACAGCAGGTCGTATCAGGTGCTGGACGTGGTGTCCAACCAGCCGGTCGGTACCCTGGATGCCGAGTTCATGGCGCTGCACGGCTCTCCCGGCACGTCATTCATAGTCAAGGGCAGGTCGTGGCGCATACTCGAGGTGCTTCACAACAAGATCATGGTCGAGCCCATGGGAGGCATAGAGGCGGCCATACCCGCCTGGGAAGGCGAGCTAATCCCGATTCCCAGGGACGTCGCCAAGGACGTCGGCAGGCTAAGGAAGGAGATCGCCGGCCTTATCGGTTCTGGCAAGGACAGAAGCGCCGTAGCCGGCAATCTCACTGCGAAGTATCCGGTCAACAGGGACGTTGCATTGAAGATGCACAGGATGATAAAGGAGCAGATTGGTTTCGGATTCGTGCCGGACGAAACCGGACTGCTGATAGAGTACGGACCCGTCGATGGCGAGCTCACGGTTGTGATACATTCCTGTTTCGGCTCGCTCATCAACGACACGCTCGGCAGGGCCCTATCGAGCCTGCTCATCACAAAGCTCGGCTCGGTCGGCCTGCAGACAGACCCGTACAGGATAATACTGAAGATGCAGCGCGGCAGCGTGGAGGACGTGACCGGCATGCTGAAGAAGCTGGAACCCGATACGATGGAGGCCATCATAAAGCTGTCAATGCCCAACACAGAGCTGTACCGCTGGCGCTTCCTGCACGTTGCCAAGCGGCTTGGCATAATCGCCAGGGACGCTGATTTCGGCCCGGGTTACCTGTCGAAGATAATCGAGGTTTACCAGAAAAAGCCGCCCGCTGCAGAGGCCCTGCACGAGGTCATGGAAGAGAAGCTGGACATGGAAGGCACCAAGGAGCTCCTGGAAATGCTAAAGAAAGGCAAGCTGAAGACCAGGGTATTCCCAGGCCTGTCCCCGCTAGGCGAAGCCGGGCTTGCCCGCAAGTATGAGATAGTCGCGCCCAAGAAGCCCGACCTCGAGGTGTTCAGGGTTTTCAGGGACAGGCTCATGAACACGCGCGTTAGGCTGCTCTGCACCAACTGCGGCACCGGCATAACCTATGCCGTCAAGGACCTTCCGAAGAGCCTGCATTGCGTCAACTGCCAGTCAAAGCTGCTGGCGGTGACCGGAGCCAAGAACATGGACGCCGAGCTGCTGTTGAACAGATACATAAAGAAGGGGAGCAACGTTAAATTCAGCAAGGAAGAGCAGGAATACCTGGACAGGCTCGCGGACAGCGCGAGCCTTGTTTCAGCATCAGGTCACAGGGCGGTCATTGCCCAGGCCGGCCGCGGCATAGGGCCGAGGACGGCCGGCCGCATACTCCGCCGGCAGTCCGACAAGGATGAGCTGCTCAAGGACATCCTGCGCGAGGAGCAGGTCTATGCCAGAAACAAGAGGTTCTGGAGGGAATAATCAAATGAACCTGCTCAGCACCTGCACTAGCGAGCGGTTCAGGCCGTGCGACACCCATGCGCCGGTTATGTTCTCCGACTTGTAGAGCAGCAGGCAGAACAGCGAGCCCTGGAGCACTGACGGCACCATCCTGGTCAGTTCCAACGGATGCCAGGCAATGGTCAGCAGCGTCGATGCAGCGAACGCCAGCCAGATATGGGTGCCCTTCTTCCACGCGAACATGAAAAACACGCCCCTGAAAAGGAATTCCTCGTTGAAGGCGTCAAGGAACATGGGTATGCTGAAGGTCAGGAAGAAGGATAGGTCTATGACTGTATTGGAATCCCACAACAGGGAATTGAAGACCGCGGTCACTAACAGCACGAGCAGTCCTATGCCCATGCTGTATTTCAGCCGCTTCCTCGCTATGCCGAAGTTCCTCCAACCCAGCCCGAAGCAGCGGACCAGCAGGAATCCTGGGACCGTGAACAGCAGGAGCTTCACGAGAAAGTAGTTCCAGCTGCCAAAGGATGTGAACAGCGGAGGCCCTAAAAGCAGGTAGCCATAAAGAAGAACAGATGGCAGCAGCATCGCGAGCATGATGAGATAGGGTTTTGTGTTCTTCTTCCAATACCCGTAAGCTATGAGAATGAAAGCCGGCAGCAGCTGCAGGAAGTATACGAGCAACGCCATGATTATAATTCATGCACCATATTTAAGGGGTTTGTGGATTACATGTCCAGCTTAGTTTATGTTTGGCCCGTTGGCTTATAGCTTGTCCAGCTCACCCAGATACGTGCCGTCAAGCAGGTAGACCCTGGCGCCCGCTGTCTTGGCTGCCTTCAACAGCGGCCCCAGCGGGGTTGGCCTTCTCTTCAGCCTGAAATCCTGCTTCTTCCTGTTCAGCGCAGAACCGCCGACCATGCCGTTGAAGGCCGGCATCATCACGAGCTCGGGAACGCTGGTCTTGGGGCTTATGTCTTTCTTGAACCTGTCCTTTATGGCAGCCTTCTTAAGCCCGGTCCTGACCCACACCCTCTCCCTCCAGACATACCCGAGCCTGTCCCTGAACTCTATCACAGGGTGCCTGTGGGCTGAAAGCACGCGCTTCGCATTCAGGAAATCCGGTGACGGCCAGGCGTGGCCGTGCGTGAGATAGAAGTTACCCATCATAACCCCGGAAGACGGGTGGAAACGGATGTCAGGCACGAGCTTCTGCAGCCCGTCGTCATGGTTGCCGGGCACGACCTCGACCTCGGTGATTTTGCCGAGTTCGGTTAGGAAATGGGGCACCTCGCGCTCCTCCTGGAAGCTCAGGCCCGGCACCTTGTGCTTGACGTCCCCGAGTATGATGAGCTTCCTTGCCCTGGCTTGCCTTACCAGCGACCTGGCCTTTTCCAGAAGCTTATTTGTCTGCGACGGCATACGTATGCCTGCGCGCCTGAATTCGTGTTCTGCCCCGATATGCAGATCTGCTATGACAAGGGTTTTTCCGGGCAGCAGCAGCGCCGGCTCCCCCGTGACGAACCTGAGCGAAGGTTTGGCATTCATGTTCATTTTTTGGGGTTGTTTAATAAAAACAAGAATTATACAAGACTGCTGACATTCTCCCCCGGCAGTTTTCTCCACTTATGATGTCATTTCAAGTGGAACATTCCCTGATTAGGCCCGGCCGCATTATGCCCTTCTCTGTTATCAGCGCGTCGATGAGCTCGGCCGGCGTGACGTCATATGCCGGGTTGAGTATGTGCACCCGCTTTATCTCCTGCGGGTCTATTATCTCCTCAGGCCCCCTCTGCTCAATGGGCTCGGCGGCCCCCATGATGGTTACAGGGTCGAATTTAATGGTTTCTGCTGCAACGAAGACAGGCGTCTGGAACTGCTTGGCCAGCAGCGCCAGGGCATAGGTCCCTATCTTGTTGACCACAGAGCCGTCGGCCAGTATGGCGTCCGCGCCCACTATCATCTTGGTTGCCTGCTTCATCACGGTGGCCGCGGCGGAATCAATGATGTACGTGACATCGATACCATAGCCGGACAGCTCCTTTGCAGTCATCAGGCCCTGCTTTAGCGGCTGGGTTTCAGTGACTATGACCCTGAACCGCTTTCTCTTCTCCTTTGCCTTCTGTAGTATGCCGACCACATGCTCCGAATGGCAGTGCGTTATGATCACGTCGCCATCCCTTATCTCCTCTGCACCTATCCTTGATATGGTGTCAACCACCTCTGACAGCTCCTTGAGGAAGCGGTCTGCCTGGCGCATGGCGTGCTTGCGCACATTTTCCATGCTCCTTAGCTCGTAATTCCCCACGCTTTTGGTTATGGTATTGATGGCGTTCCTAAGCGCCGGCTCGGTGGGCCTTGCCTGCCTGAGCTTCTCAGCCGCCTCTTCCAGGTCTTCGATGAAGGACTTGCGGTTCGTTGCAGGGCTCTTCTCCACAACAACCTTCAGGGCCCTGACCCCGGCTTCGGCGATGTCGTTCGCGCCCTGTATCTCCACGTTCTTTATCCTCAGAACAACATCATCAACGTAATGCTCTACGTTCGCCTCCATCCTCAGCTTCTCGGCTCCTGACATCGGAGGCTTTACGGCTGGCTTAGCAGCAGGCCCTGCGACTGGCTTCGCAGCCGGTTTCTGGACCGGCCTGGCTGGCGGCTTTGAAACCCTCCTGTGCTTTGGCCTGGGCTTGCGTGCATGTTTGGGCTTGGCTCCGGGCTTTTTGGCGTGCCTGTGCACATGCTTCTTGGGTTTTTTGTGGTGTCCGGGCTTATGTACCTTAGAAGCCTTTAAATGTTTTTTAGCGTGCTTAGAAGTATTTTTTTTCGGTTTGATTCTCTTAGAAGCCTTTAAATGTTTTTTAGAGTGTTTTAAGGTTTCTTTGGCCTTTTTGGCCTTCTTTTTGCCGGCCATATGTCCTATTTCTTGTTTTTATGCTATATAAATGGTATTCACAATTATAATGCATCACTAAAGCATGATAGCATCATGCATCATTTTACTCAATCAACAATCATCAAAAGCCCGCGAAATCGCATAATTATGCTGAATCGTGTTCAGCATAGTTCGTGGCAATCTTTGGTTAACCGACTTTTTTAGCTGTTTTTGGGCTTGCTGACAGCGCAAGCCAGGAAGGAGAAAAGCGATGTATGAATTTTTGTTCAATATTTTCGGAAGAATATTTTTAATCGCTTCTGTCTTATGTGTAATTTTCAGTACCATACTTTTTTTATCCCCGCCGTTAAATCAAAACAGAACCAAAAAGAAAGTTGCAGAAAAAGCAATGATAATCATCATTGTTGCGGGTTTGGCCGCTATTTTTTTCGAGGCTGTTTTACTGCATGAGAAAGCATCATCCAGCGATCCTAGCTATATTAGCACCGTTTTTGCTTGGTTGTTGTTTGCTTCAACTGTCTTAATGCTTATTGGAGCTTTGATAATAATTGGTGTTGTTTTTTGGGATAAAATCAGAAACCTTCCTTTTCAGGTGCAATATTTAATGGAAGGGTTCCGTGGGAAAACATGTGAACAATCCGATAAAATTTTCTAATTAGAGGCTCTCAGAAACGAGGGCCAGGAAGGAGATTACAAAATGTTGTACGAATTTTTTGGCAGCCCGGCTGGGGGTTATTTCTTAAATCTAGGAATCATGTTAGTAGTTGTTGCAGGAATTGCTTCGTTTATTTTGGCGTACTTTAACCGACTTGGTAAAGTGGGGTTTCGTTCAGTGGTAATCTTATTTCTGATGATTACTATTATGAACCTTTCAATATTGTATGAACCATTCTTCACCGTTTCCTTATTGAAGCTTTTAATTTTTTATTGTTTTCAATACATTATATCCGTTGCCATAATCCTTTACGCGATTGGTTCATGGCTGCGCAGGATGCGGCGGAGATGGTCAAAACGGCTGTCCATGCCTTTGCCAGTGTTGTGATGGTTTGGACAGAAAAACAAAAATGACGGGGTTTTGGTTTTCAGGTTAATTGATTGTGTCAACAGCACGTCCCAATCGAGGTAGCTCTGATCCGCAGTTCCAAACCCCGTCGCCATTTAACTGTCAACTTAACGGTATCTAAGCGGCAAAAGAGGTAGCAGCGAATCAGACCCTCAGCTTCTCGATCTCGCGCTTCGGTAGCGCCCTGGCCGATAACACGCTTTTCTTCTTGCCTTTGGTGATTTCCACCTTTGCGGCCTTCCTCGCAGGCGCGTCCGAGTAGCGCACTGTCAGGCGCGCGGCCGCCTGCATTGCAGGCCTTGAACCACCAAGAACAAGCGTGACCGGCCCCATGTGACCGATGACTGACATGGCAGCGGGCCTTGGCCTTATCCTCTTCGCGAGCGCGGTCAGCATGCCGTTCTCCTTCTCGTTCCTGCCAACCACGATTATGCTGCTATTGCCAGTTTTTCTGCTTTTTGGGCTGCGGCCGCCGCCATACCTGAAGTGCCTGCCCAGTTTGAGCAGCTCTATCTCTGCCGCGCCCGGCTGCTTGTCCTGCTTGTATTCCAGCAGGCCAATCAGCCGCTTCGAGAACATCTTGTCAGTCAGCACGCAGCCACCACCAGGCGTGGGATACGTTATCTTGTATTTTTTCGCGAGCGCTATCTGCCTTACCCTGCGGCGTCCCTGTATGTCCAGCATGCTGCTTCGGTCAATCCAGCCATTGCGCTCGGCATCAGTCTCCGGCAGCAGCTTTGCCGAAAGCGGCTTGAGTACTCTGCCTTCAAGCCCCGCCTCGCGTTCTATTAGCTTCAGCGCGCCCTTGTTCTGGCTTAGCGGGCGCTCGCCAAGCACCTCGCCTGTCGCTATTATGTCTGCCCCGATTTTCCTTGACAGGCTCTTTGCCTCCTTCAGCATGAAGAGATGGCAGTCAATGCACGGGTTCATAGCGACCCCGCGCGAGAACCTGGGCTTCTTGACTATGTTCATGTACCGCTTCAGCATGCTGCCCCTGGTGCAGTCGATGACGTGCAGCTTGATGCCCTGGATTGACGTGAATTTGAGCACGCAGAACCGGTCGCTGCAGCACCCGCCGCCGAAAGGCAAAGCGAAGAATACCGCCTCCACGCTGCTCTTGCCGAGCTGCCCTTCCAGCATCTTCACTACCAGTCTGCTGTCCAGACCGCCTGAAAGCAGAACCAGCGCCTTATGTTTATTGGTTTTGGGCTTGCGTGTTTTTCCGGTTCCTGCTTTCTTCGGTTTTTTCGCCCGCTCTTCACGCTTTTTCATTGGTATCAGAATAAGAATTTGCCTTGCTTTATAATAACCTTTCCGTCCGCCTCGATGGTGGGCTTGTCGAAGACGTTGTCGAGGTGAACCGAGGTCTGGACCGTGCCGCCCAGCGCCGCGCTGGTGCCGAACGCCATGTGGGCGGTGCCCTTGACCTTCTCGTCCTCGAGTATCACTCCCGTAATCTTTGCCTTTGGGTTTGTTCCTATTGCAAACTCTGCCACGTTGGTGCCGTTTTCAACGCCGCTTATTATTTTCCAAAGCTCCTGGTTTTCGCATGAAACTACATGGCCGTTTTTGACCTCGACCTTGAACGGCTCCTTTAATCTGGCCCTTAAGGCTGAAAGGTCAATCACCAATGTCCCGTTGGTCGAGCCCTCTTTTGGGGCAATGGCAACCTCACCAGCCGGCAGGTTGTTGAGCGAGCCTGATTCTGTTGTCAGGCCATTATCATTGCAGATTTTCCTGCCTTTCATTATTTCCATATCAAGGTCAGTACCGGCTGCGGTGGTTACCCTCAGTTTCGTTGTTCTGAGCAGCATGCCCTTGAGCCTGCTGTTTTGGGCATCCATCTCATCATAGTCCACCAGGATGGCCCTTAGAAACACGTCTTTGGTGATGCCGGGCATTGTCACGACCCGTGCGCCCTTGTTCCTGGCTGCCGAGGTAGCCTTTGTGTGCGTTATGGAATGCTCGGTAGGCGCGATGATGATATCGGCATCCAGCATTGCAGCCGCAACCCCTGGGGCTGGCTCCCTTCCGGCCATGCCGGTCGGCTTCATCTCTGTTAGCCTGCACATGCAGGGGCACGCGTCTGTCAGGGACTCGGCTATCTCCAGCCTTTCGCCGCCGGGGTCTGAAACAATCAGAGCCTTCTCATCCGGCCTGGCTGCCATGCACTGTTTCCACACTATATCCGCAACCCCTTTCAACCCGGCCATAGAATCACTTAATGATTATTCTGTTTTTTATGAATCCCCGGCTGCATGTTGCTCATTGCTCTTCTATCTGCTTCTTTCTCAGAACCTTGCCGGCTTCCCTGATGAACTTCCTGACGTATTCGCGGTGGGTCAGGATGTCCTGCTTCTGCAGGTCCAGCACCTTGCCGCTGCTGACGGTTTCCTGCCACTTCTCCAGCTTGCTGAATACGTTCAGGTACTTCTCGTCAACAATGCCGGTTTCGACCAGATGCTTCTTGAAATGCTCGGCGAGAGGCCCTCCCTTCTTTGCGGGCTTGTCAAGGGCCTTGAGCAGCGTCATGGCGGTCTCTGACATTATCAGGTACGACTTCTCTATCATGCTCTCGCGCTTCAGCACCTCGACTTTAACGATAAGGCCCTGCATGTGCTTGACGAACTTGTTCGCCTTCTCTATCCACTCGTCCAGTTCAGCGCCGGAAATCTTGCTGATTTGCTTGTGCTCCACCTTCTTCCTTACATCGATTATGTCTTCCAGGTCCTTGACCTGCCCCTCGGTCATGAACTTCATCTTCAGCAGAGTCTTCCTCAGCGTGTCGGGCGCGTCGCTCGGCCTGGGCGGCGACTTGCCAAGGAACATGAGCACGGCCTGCGCGCTCTCCAGCATTGCGTAGTACAGGTCCTCGACCACCATATACATCTTGGCGTTCCTGACCCTCTTTATCCTCTTGGGTCCCCGTTCGATGTACTTCTCCACTGCCTCCTTGGACGGCTTTATCTCGCCCATCTGAAGCAGCCGCTTGATGGGCAGGAAGATGTCCTTGTCATAGACCGGTATGCCCTCGCGTATGAAGTTGAACACAATTGGGTGGCCTATCCTGACCATGTTCCAGAACTCGGTAAGCAGGTAGGGCTGCTGGACCGAGAGCAGCTTGCTGCACTTCTTCGAGAAATAATCAAGGTCATCCTCTATCTTGGCCTTCATGCTGGGGGTGATCCTCTGCCTGGTATCGTCCAGTATGACGAACACGTCAATGTCGCTCTCGCCCTTGAACTCGTGCCTTGCGGTGGAGCCGAACAGCACGATGCTTCTGATGAGCGGACCGTACTTCTTCAGGACCATCTTGGTGAACTTCTTCAGTATCTCGATGCGCTTCTTCTTGTCCAGCCCCTTCGCCGGCTTTTCCTTGCCTTCGCCGGCTTTGCCATCCCCGGCAACAGACGGCACCTTCTTCTTTTCCTTCTCAACAGCGGCCATCTCCTTTGCCGCTTCCTCCATGTCAGCCTTTTTAACCGCGTTTTTCTTCATTATCCTCTCCGTATCCACGGTCTCCTCACCGAAAACAGCGCTCTTTTCACCCCTTTTGCTGCCCAAGTCATCGTCTAGGGCATCCTTTACCTCTTCCATTATGTCCTTTCCCTGAGCAGGCTCCCTGGTCTTTAGCTTCCTTGCCATAACGCCACCGTATCACACAGCCGCAATCCTGATAGTAAATATTAAGGTGCCTTGTTTAAAAATGGTGGTTTTGCTGGCAAGATGTTGCAAACCCCTCTTCTCGTGATTATGTGAGATAAAAGCTTAAATATATGTGCTACATATAATTACATATAACAACATATAGGTGAAAAAATGAAGCAGTTGACAACCATCCAGATAGAGAAGGAGACAAGGGAAGAGCTAAAACAGTTCGGCACAAAGGACCAGACATACAACGATATAATAGAGAAGATGATGGAATTGGCGAGCAGGCAGTTGTTCTACGAAAGGCAAAAATTGATATTGAAGAACGAGGAGTTCGTTCCGCTTGAAAAGGTATGACGTTCTGTTGTCAGAAACGGTCCTAAGGTTCCTTCACAGGATAGACAGCAAGACAGCAGAAAGGATAAAGAACGGACTTCACTGCCTGGCCGAAAACCCCTTCCAAAACAGGCCTAAAGCCGACGTAAAGCAGCTTGTGGGCTCCTTTGAACCTACGCTTTACAGGCTGAGAATAGGCGATTACAGGATTATCTATTCGATTAGCGGGTCACATGTGAAAGTCACTGAAATTATTGCCAGGGGAAAGGGCTACAAATGGCTGGACTAGTGACTGGCCGGCTTCTGCTTCTATTTCACGTAGCCCTTCTTCTTAAGCCCCAGATAATCAGTCTTGGTCGTGTCTATGTACGTTCCCGAGAACTCGCCGTAGTCCGCGATTTCTGCTTCATCACTCTTGGTCCTGGTTTCGCCTGGTTTCTCAAATGGTTTCCATACAACCTCAACCGACTTTTCCTGTCTGATTGATTCAACATCATAGCTTGCAGGATAGCTGAGAGACGTGCGGAATTTCCATACAAGCCCCCCTTCCATATCAAGGCAGTAAAGATTGCAATCATGACATCCAAAGTATATCCTGTCGCCGTAAGCCAGTGCAGGACCGACTATCTCACCGTTAGTGCTGTATTTCCAGATTACGCTTCCATTCTTGTTTAGTACGTAAAGGTTTTTGTCAATACCACCTAAAATGACCATGTCACCGGAAACCACGAGGCTTTTGGCGAGCATTTCGCCAGTCTCGAACTTCCATTTCAATTGCCCGTCGTGACCTAATGCATAGACATGATTATCCCTGCTGATGAATATCACAAGTTCATCGGTTGCAATAACAGTCCTAAGCGGTCCCCTAGCCTTGAATCTCCACTTCTCATTGCCTTCCATGGTCAGTGCGTATATGTTGTTGTCTCCGGATGTAACGTATATGCTGTTACCAAGGATTGCCGGCTGAGATGCAATGATCCCCTTGGTTTTGAATTCCCACAGCTTTCTTCCATTCTTGTCCAATACATAAAGTTTTTTGTTCCAGCTACCGAAAACTATTATGTCATCATTCGTATTTATGGCATCATCAATATAGCCTGTTGTTGAGAACCTCCATTCTAGCCTGCCGCTGTCAGCAGATAATGCAAAAATATTGCCATCCTTTGAGCCGAATACGATCAAACCGTCTATCCCCTTTGGCTGGGTAACGATCGGCCCGTCGGTCGGGAACTTCCAAAGCATATTTCCTTTCAGGTCCAGCGCATACAGGTTCCTGTCGTGACTGCCGAAATAAATGAGATTGTTGTAGATCAATGGAGGACCCACAATTACACCGTTTGTTTTGAATCTCCATATTTCCTTACCCGAGTTCGCATTCACAGCATAAAAAATATGGTCGGTGCTTCCAAAAAATATTGTATCATTATGTCCAACAGGCGCACAAACTATGCTTCCACCCGTCTTGACTGCGAACGCAGCAGACAAGCCGGTTTCCTTTATAGTCTGGGTAACCGCGATTGTATTGACCTCGCCGAACGAATCATCAATACCAAAATCCAAATCACCGCTTTTCGTGTCCAATTCCTGGATGTAGTTTTTCATAACCAAAACACATCCTTGTCATTTCACATACCCTTTCTTCTTAAGCCCCAAATAGTCGGTCTTGGTCGTGTCAATATAGGCCCCTGAGAACTCGCCGTAGTCGGCAACGGTGACCTCGTCCTCTTCGCGCTTCTTGTGCCTGCCCTTTTCCGGCGCCGGGATCGTGATTTCGAGCTCCTGCCTGTCCGCCCTGGTGTCAACCTCGTAATCAGACATGTTGCTCATGCTGGTCTGGAACTTCCAGATGAGCCGGCCGGTCTTCCTTTCAAGGCAGTACATATGGCAGTCCCAAGAGCCGAAATAAACCCTTTCACCGGATACCTCCACCGAACCCACGTTCGGCCCGGTCGTTGTGAAGTGCCATATCTCCTTTCCTATACCGGCATCCACCGCGTAGAAGTTGCAGTCACAGCTGCCGAAATAAAGCACGCCGCCCACGGTTTTGTTGTAGTTGAACGTCATCTCGCCTGTAGGGAATTCCCAGACCTTCCGGCCGGTCTTCAGCTCAATCGCGGTGATGCTCCTGCCCCTGTTGCCCATGAATAACTTGCCGTTGAATATGTCGGTCCTCATGTTAGGTGCCAGCGGCACGCTTGACTTGTAGGTCCACAACAGATTGCCGTCAAGGCCGAGGGCGTACAGCCTCTTGTCAACGCTGGGAATCAATATGATGTCGTCATGCACGTCGCAGCCGCCCGTAGGGCTGTTGCACCTGAACTTCCATGCCAGCTCACCCGTTTCCGCATCCAGCGCGTAGAAATTGCCGTCGAAGTTCCCGAAGAGCACGCGGCCTTTGTGCACGGTGGGTATTGCGGATATCGGGGAAGAGGTCGGGAACTTCCATACAAGCTTGCCCCCCTCCTTGCCAATGCAATAAAGGTTGCCGTCTTCGCATGTAAGGTACACGCGCCCTTTATGGGGGCACGGGTTGTTGCCGAGCTTGCCGTTGGTGGCGAATTTCCATTTCAACTTGCCTTCCAGGGTCAGCGCGTATAGATTATAATCAAAGCATGACGCGTATATGGTGTCTTCGTCCATTTCAAAAGCAGGCATCACGTCGCCTGCCGGGAAGCGCCACAACTCCCTGCCCGAGCCGGCGTCAAGGCAGTAGAAGTTGCCGTCGCAGCAGCTGAAGTAAAGCCTGCCGTCTCGCAACTGGACGTCGCTGCTTACACTGCCGCCCTTCTTTATGCCGAAGAACTGCGGGGTCAGGGACTCGCGTATCTCTGCCAGAATCCTGACAACGTCAACCGGGCCCATCTCGCTTCCGAACTCCACTGATATGCGCTCGCCAGAGCCCTCGTCGGATATGTAGTGCTTCATGGGTTAGAATTAGCCGTTATATTAAAATCGTTTTGTCACTTCACATATCCCTTCTTCTCAAAACTTGTTTTTCAGAGAATTATATATCGCGCCAATCAGCAGGCCGGCAACGCTAAGGCCAAGCACTATAACAGCAAGCACAGGCTCAATGGCAATCCCGAGAACCAGCAATGAGCCTATCAATGCAATTGTGGTCACCATGCCAAAACCAAGTGCCACGGAAACAGTGGTTGATGATATGCCTTTCTTCAGCCAGCCTGCAATAACAGGTACGGCCAGTGCCATGAAGAACGCCGAGAATATGTACGTTGTAATGACTAGGTTTTCCGTTACAATTGCAATTGCTACTGAAACCAGGATGACCGCTATCATGGCATACCTAAGCGTTGATACGGGCTCCCTTTTACTGAGAAAGTCCCTTGCAACAGCCGAAGAAGCCGTGAAGAAGAACGTGTCAGCTGTTGACATGAGCGCTGAAAACAGCATCACTATTGCCAGCCCGGCCAGCCCCGGCTGCAGCAGCATGGAAAACCCGTTCACAAGGGCCGTGTCAGGGTCTATGCCCGGAATCTGGGTTTTCAATGCCAGGGCAATCATCGCCAGCATCATTGCAATAAAAAAGTAGATTATTATGGACAGCATCATGCCTTTTCTGAACGTCTTGGCATCCTTTGCCGCGTATACCCTCTGCCACAGGTCAGGTGACGCAAAGGGGAAGGCCAGGCCGACTATCATGAACCCGGCAATGATTGGGACACCGGCACTTGTCATGCTCCACTCCGCAGCCGGGACAGCAACACTGCCTGACAACACAACAGCGAAAAGCACGACCAGAACAACCATTACCCCGTATTGCAGTATGTCTGTCTTGACAACCGCCCTGAAGCCGCCCAGCAGAAGGTAGGCAAGGATTACACCGGCAATCAATAAAACCGAAACAGGAAACGCCATGCCGCCAAAAATCTGGAATATCTTGGCTCCTGCAATAAGGTTGAGTATGCCCAGACCGGCCATGGTTATGATTGTCAGCAATGACGCCAGTATGGCAGCCTTTCTGCCGTAATTATGCAAGAAATAATCCGCAAGCGTGTAGTATCTCCCTTTGGACGAGTCCTTGAGCCTGGCTGCGAAGAACATGAATAAAACATAACCTAAGATAACGCCTATGAAATACCACATAGCAGAGAAGCCGTACAGATAAACAAGCGCAGTGAATATCATCAGTATGGCGCCTGTTTTTGATGCATTGATAGTGGCCATCGAAGACAACGCGCCAAGCTTCCTGCCGCCAATCAGGAAGCCTTCCTTGGTCTCCCTCCTCGATGCCAGGTAACCAATCGCCAGTATTATTATAAAATACAATACAATGACAACGTAGTCTACGCTCAGCAATGCCATGGTTAAGATTTTGTCTTATCTTTTAAAACCATTTATCCGATTAACCTTCACTTCACGTAGCCCTTCTTCTTCAGGCCCAGGTAGTCGGTCTTGGTCGTGTCGATGTACGCGCCGGAGAATTCGCCGTAGTCGGTAATGGTGACCTCGTCCTCTGCTCCGTTTTTATCCTTTTCTGATTCATTCTGCCAGACGATTTCAGCGGTTTTTGCGACAAAACGCTCTGGCGGGTTTATCTTCGATGGCGTGCTCATGCTCGTCTGGAACTTCCAGACAAGGTTCCCGTCAAAGTCAAGGCAATAAAGATTGCAATCCCAGCAGCCGTTATAGACCCTGTTCCCGAACACGGAATTCTGCGCTACAAACCCGTTGGTCGGGAATTTCCAAACCACCTTGCCCGTCTTTGCGTTCAATGCATAGATGTTGTTGTCCGACGAACCGGCAAACACTCTACAGTCTTTGACTGATATGGCCCCGCTGGCAATGCCTTTTATATCAGTTTTCCAAATCACCCGTCCTGTAGCAGGGTCAACGCAATAGACGTTATTGTCCCATGACCCCACGTAGACCTTGCCGTCATGAACCTTTGGAGCCATGACAGGATGCGATGCGGGCATCTTCCACAACAGGTTGCCGCTCATGTCAAGGCAGTACAGGTTGCAGTCCCAGGACCCGAAGAACAACCTGTCATCAAGGCAGGAAGCCGGCCACGCAGAAACCGTATTCTTTGCGGCGAATTTCCATACGATGTTGCCGTCCATGTCAAGGCAGTAGAAATTCTGGTCGCCATAGCCGCAATAAATCCTGTTATCCACTATGAGAGGTACTGATACCGGCATGTCCCTGGTTGCGAAATACCATATCTCTTTTCCGGTATCCGCATCAAGGCAGTGCAGCTTGTTGTCCATACACCCAAAATACACCCTGCCTTCATGGTACAGGGGCATATCCATTATCTCGCCTTTCGCGCCATATCTCCATTTTTCTTGGCCGGTCTTTTTGTCAAGGGCGTAAAAGTTCTTGTCAGATGACCCGAAGAACACGGTGTCATTCGATACAGCCGGGCCTTCAAGAAGAACGCCCGTTGTTTTGAATGTCCACTTAACCTTGCCGTACATGTCGAGGCAGTAGAAAACATTGTCACAAGCCCCGAAATATACGCAGGCATCAGACACGACTATGCGGCCGGTTATGGTGCCGCCGGGGCCTATACCTTCCCACCAGTTTTGGCGAATATCCCTCATGTGCATGAATGTCCCGAGCAGCTCAACGTCACCGAACTGGTCATCCTTGAAGCTAATCGATACATTCTCATCAGGCCCATATTCAGAAACGTAGTTCCTCATAGTTCAGAATTAATATGTTAATTTATAAAACCGGAAAAGAGCGCGCGCTACCTGAATTCTCCTTTCTTCCAGGCCTCGGGCTTCTTGCCCTTCTTTATCGCGGTCTGGCTGAGGAAGGTCCATTCCTCTTCCGGTATCTCCAGCAGGTCCTTGAGCGGCTCCCACGCATGGTCCTGCATTATGGCCTTCTGCCTGTGGAAGTCGCCGGCAACCGGGCCCTTCATGCCGAAGTATTCCTCCGGCAGCTCGTCAGGGTGTATGTCCTTGCTCAGGGAATTGACCGCGAGCCTCAGCACAGCGATGGCCTTCTGGTACGGGTCCTTTGCTCCGCCGCGCTCGTATATCACGTACGCTTTCCTGTTCTTGCCGAAGCCGGTCTTCCTCATGTAGTAAAGGAGCTTGTATATGCGCACGTCGCCGAGCTCAAGCGGCTCGTGGGCGTGCATGGGGTTGGGCGCGTTGGCGTGGACGGATATGGTGAGCTCGCCCATGTCCGGCGCTATCTTCACAAGGTCCTCGAACTCCTTTACCGGGTCAAGGCCCTGCGTCGCAAGGTGCTCCCAGTCCTCGAGCAGCCAGACTCTGTCATTGCCCATGGATTCCCTGATTACCTTGACAGCGGCGTAAATCTGCTTGGGATGCCAGAGCAGGAACAGCCCGGCATGCATCGGGTCCCTTGCGTCCGGTATCTCGATCGCGAACTTGATGTCCTTTGCAACCTTTATGAGCTCGTCCCTTTCCTTGGAATCCTTCATTTTGGAAAGCTCACCGGGAATGAAAATCTCCTTGACCCATTTGTCCAGCTTTTCAATATGTCCCTGCAGGAACTTCGCGCCCACCACGGCATAATAGAATTCCTTGAACTCCCTGTCGTTCGCCACTTCTGCCTCGTGCCAGGCCCTGAACAGCCAGTCGTCGTCGTTGTAATTGATGTTGTACCTCTCGAGCACCCCGCTGTATATCTCAGCCATCTTCATCCACATCCTGTCCTTTGTGTGGAAAAGGTGGTTGGCCATGATATGATAGCCGTCTATGACACCGGTCGGCGTCCTTAGCTCCTCGACCCTCCACGGGTCGCCCTTCTTCAGCTTGTCCCGGATGGACTTCTTGTAGTTCCTGGTGGCCGTCTCTGCATGGTGCTTCGAGGTCCGGAAGCGCACCTCGTCCATGAGGCTCTCGACCTTCACCTTCATGTTGGCTAACTCGGGCTGGTTGCGCACCTCCCTGGGCAGCCTCAGGATCCCTGCCGTAAGCATGTTCTGCACCACGTATTCGATGACGTCGTCCGGGACCCCGTCAGCCTTCAGCGACTTTGTCAGCACGTTCTCCACTTCCTGGCGCCGGAAGTTCTCTGCCTCCACCGAAGTGTTGGCCGACGCCCGCTCCATCTCGTCAGCGTCCAGGATGTCCCTGACGTAATCGTCCCAGCGCTCCCTGATGAACCATTCCCTGAGACGCTCGTTCTCCTTTAGTATCTTGGATATGAAGTTGCCCTCGTGGTCGCAGAACACCATGGTGAGCTTCCTGCCGGCATACGTCATGAGCTCCAGCCATATGTTCAGGCAGGCGTGGAAGTCCACGTATTTCGCGCCCGAATAAACGGCCGAGCGCACTGACTTCATCATGTGGTCGTGGGCGTCCCTGTACTCGCCCCGCTCCGGCATGCACATGGGTATGGTCAGCGAGCCGTGCCACAGTATCTCAAGGCCCTGCTTCTCCGCTATGTACCTTATCTCGCGGCCCTCTGTCTGCGTGACCTCGTGCGGCACGTCCCCGGCTATCTCGATAACGGACGTGCCCCTGGTAAGCGCGAACCCGAGCTTGCGGACGGTCGTGGCAAGCTCCTCGGCCCGCGCGATCGTATAGAGCCCCGTGGTAACGCCTACCTTGTAGTTGCTTGGCTTACTGGACCCTTCCTTTTTCGCCACGGGCTTATCCTTCTTACCGCCGAACATGAAAAACACCCTATTAAAAATATGTGAAACGGGTAATAAAAATAGTTAATAACCAGTAACCGGTAAAATATTGGTCCATATCGGTTCAGTTGTTACTTCCCGATCTGCATCTTGTCCTTCAGGTACGTGGTTATCTGCTTGTAGTCCCTTCCGCTGCTGCGGAAGTACATCTTGGCCACCCTTTCGAAAAAGACAGACTCGTAAGGGCCGGGCCTCACGAAAAGGTGCACGAACGACATAACGCCTGGCTTCAGCCTGGACTTCAGGCCTGACATGGAGTCCTTGAACCTGCTCCAGGAGCCGGGCTTCTTTTTATCCTCCTTGAACCGGGCCTCGACCTGCTGGTATATCTCCTCTTCAATGCTTTTCGCGCCTATTATCTCATTGATGTAATGCTCCATTGCGTGCTCCTTTGCCTTGAGCTCGAGTATGTAAACGAGAAGGGCGTTCTGCGACATGATCCAGGTCTTTAGCGGGAAAATCATGAGGTTGTCGCTTTCTATGCCCTCTGGCGGCGGGGTGCGCAGGAGGCTCAGGACCCACTGCATGTCAAAGAGTATGTAATACAGGTCATCTGGGTACATGGGCCTTACCTCGAACTGCCAGCCCTCGTTGCTTAAGACCTGATTGAGCATATCTGAAATATCCTTATCATCGAACTTCAGCTCGTACTTGTACTCTATGAGCTTTTGCCATGACCTTACCCAGTCGTCGTAGGGGTCGATTTCCCATTTCGAGCCCCTCTTGGTCAGCCTTGCCGGCGGCTTGCCAGCCTCGACAATCGTTATCGACCTCCATACCCAGAGCCTGGTGTCCACCGATGCCTCGGACTGGCCGAAGCCCGGCGTAACGTACGCGTTGCTCACCCAGGCTTTGGCATCCTTCTCGTCGAGCTCTTTCATTGCCCTGAACTTCGCTATGTATGGCTTGAGCCATTCCCTGTACTCGTCAACGCTCTTCTTCCTGGCCCTTGCCAGGTTCTCCACCCTGGCGTAACGCTCCTTGACCACCGGCAGGAACAGCTCCTTCCATTCCTTGTAAAGCATGTTCTTTGTCTTTAGCACCGTGGCCTCTGCGGCGGAAACCTCCAGCTCCTTCCTTATCTTGTCAACGTCCGTCCATTCAACGTTCATCCTTATGAAATCCGATATTATGGTGGGCCAGCGCCTTGCCATGGTAACCATGGAATAGCCCTCGCCGGTGTACGCGTCCACCCTGTCCACGAACAGGGACCTGATGACGTGCTCATCGCCGGTCTTTTCGGCATTGACGAAATAGTCGAGCATCTCCTTGTACCTCCTGGTGTCGTGCGACAGCAGCTCGTAATCAGCAACTGACTGGGCCGCGGAGGTCAGGCCGGTCTTTATGGCCTGCTCCAGCTTCTGCTTCTGAGCGATGGTTATGTTGTAGAATTCCGCCCATACAGGGGACACGAACAGGCTCTCGTCGGCCTTCTTGACGGTGTAACGCCACTTGGGCGCCTTGTATATGAACGAATGGTATATGTTGGAGCCGCTTCCCCTGTGGCCGGTGAAATCGAATATCATGGCCATCTCTTTGGGGGTGCCGTGCACCACCTGTCCGCCGAACAGTTGCTTGCTGGACTTACTCTGCAGCAGGTCGACCACCATCTTGCCTTTCAGGAACTTTAGGTCCTCTTCCTTTATCCTGCATCTCGGGAAATAGGTCTTCTTGAGTATCTCTTTCTTCAGGTCCTCCTTTTCCTCGATTGTAAGCCGCCTTACCATAATCCCACTTTCCTTATGACGCTCTGGCGTTTATCACAGGAATATCAGCACTCCGCCAATTATCAGCAGTATGAAGCCAAGCACAACGCCCACGGTGTCGAAAGGAGGCGGCTGGTGTTCCATGGTGTTCGGGAAAAAGAAGACAAGGAACCCGCCTACCAGGACCAGCAGCAAACCAACCAGAATACCTGCAATTCCGAACATATTATACCATCCGATAGCCTTGATGTATTAATATTTATTCACCGACAATAAATAAATAATAAAGGAAAAGTGACTAGTATGGTATTCGCAAGGGCAAAGATAACGCTTGAGGACAACTGCTTTGAAGAGGAGCCGGGCGCGATCACGCTGCGCTACGTGGGCCCGAACCCTTCGAAGATCTACAAGAAAACGCACGAGCTCATCAAGTCCGTTTTCAGGGTCACTGATTCGGACGTTCAGGAGACCGACTATTCCTGGGGCAAGACCAGCACGGGCGAGAAGTTCAAGGTCGAATGGTGGATGCACAAGGACATGGACCTGTTCTCCTATATTTACGTAAGATTCAGGCTGGACGGTGAAGGCAATGACAAAACAGGGCACGCGAAGCTCGAGATAAGGGGCCTGCTGAGGAGCGAATACCCCCAGGACACCGTATGGCAGAGGTCGCTGTTCTACGAGATGATAAGGACGTTCTGGCACAGGGTTTTCTACCACAAGAAAAGGGAGGAATTCGCCGAGGAATGCAGGCACTCCGAGATACTTGTCATGAAGCATATGAAGGACTTCCTGAAGCAGCTCAAGGGCGACGTGCAGTCCTCAGTGCCCGAGGAAGGCAGGAAGGATCTGAAGAAGATGGAATCCAAGCCGCAGGCAAATCAGCCTGCGTCTAAGAGCGATAACGAAAAGCACGGTGAATAGTATGGGGTGCGGCTTATGGCGGTAATACAGGTTAGCGATGATTGTCTGTCCCCGGACAAGTATTTCCGGATGAAGTACAGCGGCCCGGACCCCTGGGGCGTCGCCGAGTTCCTGAACGCGAACCTGAAATCCTTTTTCCATGTCAGCACTTCCAAGGTAAACAACTACAGGATAAACTGGGACGTGACAGGGGACCCGATATCGTTCTACGCGAGGTGGTGGGTGACCAAAGAAGTCAGCAGGTTCACGGTCCTGAGATTCGTGTTCAAGCTAGTCGGGGTGAAGGGCAAAGTCAAGAACGAAGGCAATTTCTCGCTCAGCGTGTGGGCGAAGGTAATCACCCGTTTTGGAGGCTGGGGACCGCTGATGAAGCCGGTCTGGACCCTTTATTCATACCTGTTCTACAACAGGATTCGCAGGAAGTACATCGAGCAGTGCAGGGATTATATACTTACTTTCGGCAACATGGTCAAGGAGCATTTCAACGTGGAATCCACGAATATACCCACATCCCGTGGCTTCTAGTTTGGGGTGGAATGATGCGCGAGGACGTTCATAACCCGCCGATAATAAGCTTCCTTAGTGCCATCAAGGGCTTTCTCGGGGGCGGGTTCATGGCGCTTGCAGCCTTCACGCCCTGGGACCCCGTCGGCAGGACAGTGCTTTTCTTGATAGGATTCATCACGTTTGTAGACTCTGTGATGCCGGTTGACAGGAAGCTCTACGCCGCAACCACTGTGTTTTTCTTCATTATCGGAGGCCTGGCAGGATTTTTCACCGCCATATCAGGCTCAGGCATTGCGTACCTGATATTGCTGCTTGTAATAGCGGTCATTGTTTACATTGACAAGATCAGAAGGATGTACAGAATCGGAAGGCCAGGATAAGCCGTTCCAGGCACGAGCAGGGCAGCTTGTCCCACCTTTCCCCCGCTAATTATAAATACTACCCGTACAATTAATACCCAAATCAAAAATATGGCTGGTCGCATGACAGAAAGAAAATGGGTGTACTTTTTCGGAGAGGCAGAGGTAAACAAGGCCCTGCTCGGAGGCAAGGGCTCGTTCCTGGGGGACATGACAAGGATAGGCCTGCCCGTGCCGCCCGGATTCACGATAACAACCGAGGCATGCAACGCCTTCTACAGCAACGGCAAGGAATGGCCTGCCGGGCTTGACGCAGAGGTTGATGGCAACATCAGGAAGACAGAAGAAAAGACAGGAAAGAAGTTCGGTGACCCGGCAAACCCCCTGCTCGTTTCCGTGCGCTCGGGCGCCGCGGTATCGATGCCGGGCATGATGGACACTGTCCTTAACCTGGGCCTTAACGACCAGACGGTCGAAGGGCTGGCAAAGCTCACCGGCAACGACAGGTTTGCATACGATTCTTACAGGCGCTTCATACAGATGTTCGGAGACGTGGTGATGAACGTAGAGCACTCCAAGTTCGAGGAGGTCCTTGAGGAAGCCAAGAAGACCAAAGGCGTTGAATACGACACCGACCTGACGGTTGACGACCTCAAGGAGATCGTGAAGAAATACAGGGACATAATCAAACATGAAAAGGGCAAGGAATTCCCTCACGACCCCAGGGAGCAGCTCAGGATGGCCGTTGATGCGGTCTTCAACTCGTGGAACACGAGCAGGGCGATAGTATACAGGAAAATCCACGGGCTGCCGGACGACATGGGCACAGGCGTCAACGTGCAGACAATGGTTTTCGGCAACATGGGAGACGACTCCGGCACAGGGGTAGGATTCACGCGCAACCCGTCAACTGGCAGGAAGGAGCATTACGGCGAATACCTTGTCAATGCGCAGGGCGAGGACGTGGTTGCGGGCATAAGGACACCGAAGCACATAGACGAGATGAAGAAAGACCTGCCGGAAGCTTACGAGGAGCTGGTCAAGATTTATGATTTGCTTGAGAAGCACTACAAGGACATGCAGGACTTCGAGTTCACAGTCGAGAAGGGCAAGCTTTTCATGCTTCAGACCAGGGTCGGCAAGAGGACCGCGCATGCCGCTGTCAGGATTGCTGTTGACATGGTGGACGAGGGCCTGATAACCAAGGAAGAGGCAGTGCTTAGGGTTGACCCCAACGCGCTCGACCAGCTGCTGCACAAGCAGCTCGACCCGCAGGCAAAGTCAAGCGCAGACGTCATCGCGAAGGGTCTGCCGGCCTCGCCAGGGGCAGCCGTGGGCAGGGTGGTTTTCACGGCCGACCACGCGGTTGAGCAATCAGAGCGCGGAGACAAGGTCATACTCGTGAGGCTCGAGACAAGCCCGGAGGACATACAGGGCATGCACGTGGCCCAGGGCATACTGACGGCCAGGGGCGGCATGACAAGCCACGCCGCGGTTGTCGCGAGGGGCATGGGCAAGTGCTGCGTTGCCGGCTGCTCTGACATAACGGTCAGCGAAAAGGACAGGGTGTTCAAGGCGGGCGAAAGGGAATTCAAGGAAGGCGAATGGATTACCCTGGACGGCTCTACGGGCGAGGTCATGACAGGCCAGGTGCCTGTGATAGACCCCGAGCTGAAGGGCGAGTTCAAGGAGCTCATGGAGTGGGCGGACTCCTTCAGGAAGCTCAACGTGAAGACCAACGCGGACACCCCACACGACGCAAAGGTAGCGCTGGACTTCGGCGCGCAGGGCATAGGCCTTACCAGGACAGAGCATATGTTCTTCGAGGGAGAGAGGATTACCGCTGTCAGGGAGATGATACTTTCAGAAGACGAGGAAGGCCGGAGAAGGGCCCTGGACAAGCTGCTGCCGTACCAGAAGCAGGATTTCAAGGGCATATTCGAGGTCATGACAGGCCTGCCAGTGGTGATCAGGCTGCTGGACCCGCCGCTTCACGAATTCCTTCCGCACGAGGAAAAGGAGCAGCAGGAAGTGGCCGGCAAGATGGGCGTTGACCCCAGGAAGATAAAGGACAAGGTAACCAGCCTGCATGAATTCAACCCCATGCTCGGGTTCAGGGGCTGCAGGCTCGGCGTGGTTTACCCTGAAATCAATGAGATGCAGGTCCGCGCAATCTTCGAGGCCGCGCTTGAGGTAAAGGCCGCCGGAAATGAGCCGAAGCCCGAAATCGAGATACCCCTGGTAGGAAACGTAAAAGAGTTCATGCCTCTCAAGGAGATGGTCAAGCGCGTGGCAGCGGAAACCGGAGCAGAGGGCAAGGTCAAGTACAAGATTGGGACCATGATAGAGGTCCCCCGCGCAGCCATCACGGCCGACGAGCTGGCCAAGGAAGTGGATTTCATGTCATTCGGCACCAACGACCTTACCCAGATGACCTGCGGCTTCTCCAGGGACGACGCGGGCAAGTTCCTGAAGCATTATGTTGAAAAGGGCATATACCTGCGCGACCCGTTCCAGAGCATTGACCAGGAAGGGGTGGGCAGGCTCATGAAGCTCTGCGTCAAGAACGCCAGGAAGGCCAACCCGGAAATCGAGATCGGCATATGCGGCGAGCACGGCGGCGAGCCCCAGTCAGTGGAATTCTGCCACCACATAGGCCTGAACGACGTCTCTTGCAGCCCGTTCCGCGTTCCAATAGCGCGCCTGGCAGCCGCGCAGGCCGCGCTGAAGGAAAAGAAGAAGGACTGAATTTTTCGTTAAGTTGTCAACCATCGGGGGCTTATCTCTTTTCAATTATACTCCAAACAACGTAGATTAGCACTATTAGCACGGGGGCTATTACGGCAAAGACGTTCGTATGAAACATCCAGCCAAAGCTCATTGTTTCTTGCCAAGCCAGAACATATCCAATTACCAAACCCAAAACAATCGAAACAATTATTTTCAACCGATTTGATTTGAAGTTCATAATAAAAAATGGGCTTCATTATTAAAAAACCTTCAATTTCCTTTGAAGAGAAGCATAATTCAACAACCGGACATTTATAACCGGGCAGGACCAATTATATTCTGGGGGGATTGATTTTCAACATATTTTCCCATATAATATGGAGGTGTGTTAATGGCAGAAGAAAAGAAGAAACCAGTTGCACAGCCAGCTAAACCAGTCAAACCGGCCACTTCAGCACCGGTAGCAAAGCCAGCACCCAGCCCGGGACAAAGGCCGACCGGAGTTACGATAATAGCAATAATAGGAATAATACTTTCGCTGCTTGCTTTGGCCGGTTCTTTGATGATAATAGGACTGTTTGGCGCAGGCGGTGCGATGACAGGACTGTTGGCTCTTGGTGCGTTGGGAATGATAGGCGGTGTAGTGATCCTTATAATAAGCATCGTGGAACTCTTCGGGTTCTATAAACTCCTTAAGATGAAGAGGATCGGATGGCTGATAGTGACCGTTCTCGGCATAATATCCATAATAATGAGCGCGGTATCAGATGTTGTGGCAAATATCGTAAGCATCATAATATGGGTCATAATAGTCGCATATCTGTACACAAAGAGGCAGCTTTTCGTTTAGAATGAGCTGCCTTTTCGTTTCTTTTACTGTTTTTAGCTTTACGTATAGCCAGATGAGCATTGAGCCCCGCACACACACATAGCATATGTTTTGCACAACCGAAAACGATTTATAATCACGATACCTATTCTTAACTGGATTTCATGCCGGACGCACTGGATGAGCTGAACAGGAAGAAGCTCGAAGATCTGGGTAACGAGCACGCTGTCAGGAAGGTAGAGGACGCCATCGTGCTGTGCAAGCCCGGCAAGGTAACTATTGTTACGGATTCTGACGAAGACATAAGCTACGTCAGGCAGAAGGCCCTGGAAAACGGCGAGGAGCGGAAGCTGGAAACAGAGGGCCATACCATGCACTTCGACGGATACAGGGACCAGGCAAGGGACAAGGCCAACACAAAATACCTGCTCCCCGAAGGCAAGACCATAAGCAGGTACATAAACTCGACCGGGCGCGAGGCCGGCCTGAAGGAGGTGCTCGGGTTCCTTGACGGGAGCATGCAGGGCAAGGAGATGATTGTCAGGTTCTTCTGCCTGGGGCCGGCGGGTTCGAGGTTCTCAATAAGCGCGATGCAGATAACGGATTCCTTTTACGTGGGGCACAGCGAGGACATACTGTACAGGAAGGGCTACGAGCAGTTCAAGAAGCTGGAACGCAAGGATGATTTCTTCTTCTTCCTTCATTCAGCCGGGCAGCTTGACGGCAGGGGCAACAGCGCGAATGTTGACAAGAGGCGGGTTTACATTGACCTGGCGACAAACAGCGTATATAGTGTCAACAACCAGTACGCCGGCAACAGCGTTGGCCTGAAGAAGCTTGCGATGAGGCTGGCCATCAATAAAGCCTCTGAAGAGGGCTGGATGACAGAGCACATGTTCATAATGGGCGTCAACGGCCCCAATGGCCGCAAGACCTACCTGACCGGGGCCTTCCCGAGCGCGTGCGGCAAGACGTCGACTGCCATGATACCCGGCCAGACAATCATTGCCGACGACATAGCCTATCTCAGGCCCTGGGGCGATGGCACGCTTCGCGCAGTCAACGTGGAGCAGGGCATATTCGGCATCATCAGGGACGTCAACACCAGGGACGACCCGGTCATATACAAGGCGCTCACAACGCCAAGGGAAACCATATTCTCGAACGTGCTTGTGGTTGACGGCAGGCCGTACTGGCTTGGCATGGGCCAGGAGCTGCCGGGCAAGGGCACGAATTTCTCGGGAGAATGGTACGAGGGCAAGACGGATTCGGAAGGCAAGGAAATACCCCCTGCCCACAAGAACGCGCGCTACACCATCCGGCTGCGTGAGCTGGACAACATGGACGAGCGGGCGGAAGACCCTGAAGGGGTGCCGGTAACGGGCTTCATATTCGGCGGCAGGGATTCCGACACGTCGGTTCCGGTTTCCCAGTCGCTTGGCTGGAGTCATGGCGTGTTCATGGCGGCGAGCCTCGAATCAGAGACAACGGCTGCCACGCTGGGCAAGGAGGGCGAGCTCGTCCACAGCCCCATGGCGAACCTGGACTTCATATCAGTGCCGTTCGGCAAGTATATAGAGGATTACCTGAAGATGGAAGACATGCTGGAAAAGCCACCATCCATATTCTCGGTGAACTACTTCCTTAAGGACGGGAACGGCAAGTACCTGAACGAGATACTGGACAAGAAGGTATGGGTGCTCTGGATGGAGCTGCGGGTGAACGGCGACGTCGATGCCATCAGGACGCCGATCGGCTTCATACCCAAATACGGGGACATCCGCAGGCTTTTCAGGGAAGCCCTCGGCAAGGAGTTCACAAAGGAAGACTATGAGAAGCAGTTCAGCATAAGGCTGGGCAAGTTCATGCAGAAGTTCGAGAGGATAGAGAACATATTCCAGCACGAACCCGGCATGCCCGAGCAGTTCAGGAACGAGCTTAGCCAACAAAAGAAAAGGCTCGAGCAGGCGCGCGAGAAGTTCGGCAAGGACGTGGTTTCCCCGTTCGAGTTTAATGGGAATGAGGAAAAGGGATAAAATGAAATTCATGAAGTATAACGCAAGGAAATTCAGCTGGAAAGGCATCAATGGCTGGGCCTATTCTTCAAAAGAGGATTTTTCCAAAATGAGCTGCGCGTACATAGTTGTCACTGGCAGGCACGGGAAAATCAAGAACACCAAAAGCGACAGGCTGTATTTTGTCATTGAAGGCGGCGGCCAATTCATCATAAAAGACGAACCGGAAAAAGTCAGGGAAGGCGACGTTGTGATAATACCAAAGAACACTCCGTTCGATTACATCGGCAAAATGAAGCTGCTCCTAGTGGACAGCCCGGCGTTCGACCCGGAAGCGGACGTTAAGATGGAATAGGGCGGAGCATAATAAGCAGGTGAAACATGGACATAAGCCCGCAGGCGGTTGAGGCGAACAGGATTCTGGAAGACAAGGCGCCGCAGATATATGACCTGCTGTCGGAAGACGGTAAAAAGGCCTTCTTCCCCAAGTCAGGCATCCTGGCCCAGGCAGCGGAGGCAAAGGACAGCAGGATCAACGCGACAATAGGCAGCGCCCTGGACGACAAGGGCAAGCCGCTTTCCATCCGGTCTATCCTCGTCAATTCCAGGCTGAGCCCCAGGGAGACGGTGATGTACTCACCGAGCTACGGCCAGAAAAAGCTGCGCGAGAAATGGCTCGAGAGGATAAGGGACAGGAATCCCTCCTTGGAAGAGGAAAAGACGAGCCTGCCGGTCGTGACAAACGCCATAACACACGGCCTCAGTATAACCGGCAGGCTGTTCGTAAACGACATGGAGAGCATCATAGTTCCTGACATGATATGGGGCAACTACAAGCTGATTTTCCAGCACGCCAAGCTGGACCAGTACCCGCTGTTTGACAAAGGCAGGTTCAACGTGAAAGGTCTCAGGGAAAAGCTGAAAAAAAGCAGCGGAAAGCAGGTCGTGCTGCTCAACTTCCCCAACAACCCCACGGGATACAGCGCCACGGAGCAGGACTCTGACGCGATAGTGGATGCAATAGAGCAAAGCGCAGAAGCAGGCAACAGGCTGGTCGTGCTGTGCGATGACGCGTATTTCGGGCTTTTCTATGAGGATGACGTTTTCAAGGAATCCATATTCGCGCGGCTGGCCGGACTCAACAGCAACGTTTTGGCGGTCAAGCTCGATGGCATAACAAAGGAGCTGTTCTCCTGGGGCCTGAGGGTCGGCTTCGTGACCTATGCTTCCAAGGACATGGCTGACGAAGCTGCGGCAGTGCTCGAGGACAAGACCTCGGGCGCGGTGAGGGGCAATGTCTCGAACATATGCACCCATTCCCAGTTCCTCGCGCTGAGGGCGCTGGAGTACCAACCAGCCCTGGAGAGGCAGGAAAAGAAGAACTTCGGCATACTGAAGGAAAGGTATGAAGAAGTCAAGAAGATAGTTTCAGATGGGAAATACAGGAACTCATTCGAGGCGCTGCCGTTCAATTCAGGGTACTTCATGTGCGTCAGGCTGAAGCAGGGGGACTGCGAGGCGGTGAGGAAGAGGCTGCTGGACGAGTTTGATTGCGGCGTCATCGCCCAGGGAGACATACTCAGGATAGCGTTTTCTTCCGTGCCGAAGTCGAGCCTCAGGGAGGTCTTCGACAGCATCCACAAGGCCTGCAACGTATGATTACAATACTATATTAATACGCACTTGAATCACAGCTCAATGTTTATAAGTGACCGCGCAATAATTATTATAATGGGGAAATTTTGGGGGACGCTGTTATTCGTTTCAGCACTGATTGCATTCCTGATGCCGGCAAGTGCCCAGGCCATGCAGGTTTTTATTGATAATGACGTTTACGAGGTGAACTCTGACATGGTTGTCAGGGTCATTTCTGACACGGTTACGAACGTTAGCGTCACGGTAAACGCCGACAACGCGACAGAGGATTTGATGGACGGCTTCACCATCAACATAACAGAAACCGGCGCCAAACAAGTAACACGTTCACAGTCACTTAACCCCGGAAGCTATAAGATGTCCTTCCAGCAGGGCGCGTCAAGTATGGCAATATATTTCGGCATCGTGGACGAGATTCTCTTCCCGGACTGCAAGCTCATGGGCACCCCTGTCCCAATTGTCATTGACACGAGCACGGCCATAAGCAACTGGAATGATGTCGGTGGCAATTTCACCGACCTGCTCGGCCTCAACCTGAGCGAATACATCTATTACGGCAATTACTCCGACCTCACCGGCGATGGCAAGACGTTTCATTTCGTGGTTGTGGACGATAGTGTGGCGGGCGTTTATGATACTGTTTATATTGATGACGACAAGAATTTTCAATTGTTCAACGACACCGAGGACAATTCATCTTTCCCGTTTCTGGAGGCTTCTGAAGGCCTGGAAGGCATGGTCGAGATAGATTCAAATCACAGGTACATAATCGCCGACATGGACACGTCAACAGGCAAGGACATATACATGATTGTACCGCGCAACTCATCAACATTCACCTCCTCGGACATGCTCAACATGCTTGACCTGCTGAGTTATGAGAACGACACCATAATCGAAAACAAGACTATTAACATAACCATTTATGACGAAAACGACGTTATTGTCAACACGAACCTCGTCGGCATAGGGGATGACGGCTATGCCAATGCCTCAATCAATCTTTCAGGTTATGATTCAGGCAAATACTACATCTTTGCCAATGAGACACCGGTTGACGTCTTCAAGGTCGAGTCATTCAAACTGCACGCCAGGATAACGGACCTCTCCAACAACCCAATCTCAACATTCAGCCCCGGCTCGAAGGCCAAGGTATGGGCGGTTTCAAGGAACGCCGCAGGGGACCTGACAGACCTGGACGCGGTCCCGAGCGGCACGCTTCTGCTGCCGGGCGGCACAACATCATCGCTTACCTTCACCAGCCAGTCCACTGGCGTTTACGCCGCGGAAACAGCGACTGCGCTCACAACTACCGGTGAGTACAAAGTCACTGTTTCAGGCAGCATAAGTTCTGACACCGAAACCTTTGACACGGGCTTCAGTGTGCAGAGCGTCACAATGGAAATCATGACGCTCAATCCAAAATACCTGGACGAGGGCCCCGGGGAAGGCACAATGATGAGCGCTTTCGCCCCCAACTCGAACGTGTCAGCAGCTGTCATGCTTATCAACGCTTCCAAGGGCTCTGCGTTCAAGTCCGGAGGCCCGCCATGCGGTTCAGACGGCTCATCCTGCATACAGACTCCGTGCGACAACGCGCAATTCGATGTAGTCGTGAGGGATGACAAGGGCAACAGGCACGAGCTTGGAAACGGCAATTTCACTGCAATGACAATCGATGCCGCGGCCTCCCTGATGGGCGTTGAGGGTCCGCCAGAACCGGGCATGGGCGATCAGTGCATGCTGATGATATGGGACAACAATACGTGGTTGTCAGAGGCAGGCAACTACAAGCTTGAGGTCGGTTTCAGCAATTCCTCGATAGGTGACCTGGAAAGCGGCGCGTCTTTCAGCGTTCAGAGGCTGCTTGCCGTGGGCTCGACCGTTGACATGAGGGGTGACTCGTTCAGCTTCTTCGCACCCAACAGCACGGTCAGGGTTAAGCTGGAGATAAGGGATATGGTGACGGACGAGCTCCTGAACGGCAGCGACATACTGGACGCCAGGATAACCGAGATGTGGAAAGAATGGCCGACAAGGAAGAATGCGCTAAAGGAAATGAACTTCAACAAGTCCCAGCTGAACGAAAGCCTTTCGGGTGACAAGATAATATTCACTTCGCCACCTGAGGAGGGCTTCTACGTTGCAAAATTCAGGTTCAAGGCAGACTTAGACGGCACCATTACAGAGGGTACAGGCATGATATTCTTCGAACTCAAGAAATACATGATATGGGGCGACCTGGAAAGCGCAAGCGAAGGTAACTGGTATGTGAAGGCCGGTGAGAACATAATACTTACGGTTTCGATAATGGACATTGACATGGGTTCAAGGTACGGCGAAGAGGGCGCTTCCGTTTCATGCACCGGCTGCGAGGGTCTTGTTGCCAACATAAGCTCGCTGAGGAACGAGCAGTTCTTCAAGGAGATGGTGGAAGGCGTTGATTACACGATAACCACAGGTGTTGTTTCAAACTCCACATCCGGCGCGACCATTAACATAACGCCCAGCGGCTCCGGCGGAACCGACTTGCCGTCCGGCTGGTACGGTATTGACATAATACTCAGTGACCCGGATACGGGTGATACGTACTATGGCTGGGGCGGTTTCGAGATAAGGAACTTCTGGGTCGACGTGTTCGAGGTTGAATTGATTAAATCGGGTCCGAGCGCAGGCAACTATACAAATGCCGGTGAGAACACGAAAGGCCGTGGCGGCGTTACAGTGCCTGTCGGGGGAAGCGTTCTGCTTGGGGTTGCCGCTTTCCAGCCGCCAACGCCCATGTCACCGCCATCACCGCTTGTTGTCTCGACTGTCACTTCCGAAGGCATTATGAACAATGATTTTTGGCCGCCTTTGCCTGTTCCTGAGTCAAAATATAACATCACAAAACTGGTAGGGACAAATAAGATGGTCGATCCTTGGTGTGACAAATGTGAGCCTTTCGAAATCAAGATAGTGAACGTCACTGTTGCCGGAGACATGGAAGAAAGCGGTTACATGCTGAACCTGAGGGTAACCACATCCGGCTCGGGCTCTGACATAGGCGATGCAATGATTACAGTCTCGTCATACCAGGTTGACTACGAAACCATCCCTGAAAGCAAGATGTATGAGTGGCCGCCCGTTTACGCGACGACTGAAAATATCAGTATGTGGTTCAACGTAACCGAGTTTGACAACAGCCCGCACAATATCACCAACGTTACTGTCGAAGACGTATTCTCTGGAAAGGCCGGAAGGCCGGTCAAATTCAAGCACGGCCAGAATTACACCAACAACTGCACTGGCAGCACGTCCGTCTGCGTGCTTGACGTGTACCTGAGCGGTCTTTCTCCGGGCGAATATTTCGCAATGTTCGAAGTAACCGATGCAAACGGTGCAGCGCAGGAAGTGGAATATGAGTTCGAGATAAAGAACCTGCTATTCGCCGTACCCCAGATATATGAGGGATGGTCCTGGGATTCCAGCACGCCCGACAAGGAGCTGGAGGCCTGGTACGGCGAGGACAGGTGCGACAACGAGCGTTGGCTCATGCATGACAAATACGCTTTTACTGGCACGAACAAAGTGACCATAGAGCTCCAGCAGGGCGTTGAAACCAACATCACATTACCGGAAAACAAGATAATTGGCACTGATTACAGCGCAGGCGCTTTCTGCGTGGACAAGTCCGACGGTGAATGGAGAAACACCATGTCAGGCTCATGCACGGGCGGCAGCACTCTCGTTTATGTGGCGAACAACGGCACAAACACCTGGATAAACGGCAGCCTGGACATGAGCAGCACAAACATGCTGTCAGAGAACAGCACCTTTGTGCTCACCGATTTTTCCGCGACAGCCTGGGTGGTTCAGTCATTAAGGCCAACGGAAACAGGCTATATCAGGATAAAGCATGCCGGAGGCATCATATGCGGAAGGAATGAGCTTAATCCCGGAGATGGCATACCGGTTCTGGTTATGCCGCCGCAGGGCTCAGGCAACTACACCTCCTTCTATCACGGCCCGAACTCCATGTCAGGCGACCTGTGGGGTGGCGGCGACCAGATGAAGGAGATGCTGGAGATTCCGAACAGGTCTGTTTATGTTTACCACAACACCTCGCACTTGTGGATTCACAATGGAATCGAGAACGTCAATTTCACCAACAGCAGCGCTTTCAGCGGCCCTTACGCACTCGGTGAAACGGTTAATGATACCTACGGAGGCTCATGGACGCTCATCTCGCTTAGCAAGAGCAGGATAACCCTGAAAGGCCGGAACGTTCTCGATAACGGCATTTTCGTCAACACATCCTTATCGACCAGCGGGACCATAAGGATAGGCATGCTTGAAGAGCAGGAAATGGGCTTTGAGAACAAACTATCGGAGAGCAAGGGAGGCATGGATCTTGACGGGGACGGCGACAAGGACGGCACGCTTTACTTTGTAATAATAGACCAGGGCAACGGATACGACACCCTTATATACAGCGATTCCAGCACTAAATGGAACTTCACCAACACGTCAAGGATGGTAAACACGAGCGAGACCGACAGGAGCCTCAGGCAGGTCGGCAACAGCGACCAGCTCACGCTTCTCAGCATCGACCCGCGCGCAAACAGCGTGAAATTCTACGACCCCTCTGCCATAGGCGAATGGGCAGAGCTTGGGGACGCCAGGATAGGCGAGAACATAACAATACCTGTTGTGGTGAAGTCGCCTGACGGGACCCAGGTTGCTGCTAACGTATCAATACCCACGCTGAAGCGCAAGACAGCGTCTGGTTCAAGCTTTGTGACAACCGTCGTTCCAGCCGTTGAGATAAACGGACTTGGAGAGCTAACCATAAACGTAAGCGACCTTGGACTCGGTTCAGGCAGTTACGAATTCGAGATAAAGGCGGAAAGCAACACCTATGGCACTGAATATCTCAACGAATGGATGTGGCCCACCTCAGTAGTGAGGAACTTCCTGGTTGACATATCTGCCGGCTACGGGGGCATAACAACAGATTTTGCCGCAGTTAGCGCCACGAAATACGGCGGCGGGGAAAGCAGCGGAAAGGTCCTTGAGCTGCAGACCATAAACGAGACAGATGGCGGCTGCGGCAACATGACCATCCAGGGCATCGCCGCCTTTGTGCGCGACCGGGTCGACACCCCATGGAGCAACCCGTTGTGCAACGATTATGAAGAGCCTGCAAACGTAAACCTCAGCCAAAACAATTACACATACATAGTAAGAGAGTTTGACAACGAGTATTTCATCTACGTCAACCAGAACGTATCTTATGGCAACCAGACCATATGGGTCAAGCAGGACGACTGCAACTTCAGCGCCGCCCAGAGCTATAACATCAGCGACCAGGTGAACATAACGCTTGGAACAGACCTGTTCATGCTCTATGTGCTTAACATAACGTACTGCGACGGGGGTAACAACCGGCCATACGTGTTCCTGGGACCGACGGGCATCGACAGCTCCTCAATAGAGCCGGTGCGCATGGATGACTGGAGCGGCAATATGGCGCCGCGATGGTTCATGACATCAATAAACGATTCTGAAACGGGCTGGATTTATGATGTGGTGTTCGCAAATGATACCGGGCTTTCATACCCTCAGGCAGCCACGTGGGGGATTGATTCGCCCGCAAAGGCTGTGTGGATGAGCACCGACGGAGACTTCTCCGCCGCGAGCAAATACAGGATAGGAGAAAACTTCTTCAATGACAAGTACGTGGCGAGCCTGGGACCTGACGCTTGGTCCGGCCTGCTAATTGCGGATGCAGCTAACAACCTCACAAACCTGCTTGGAGCTGGAGTATATCCTGGCATGGACATGAGGGTGGCTGACATGCAGATGTATTTCGGAAAGATAGACGAGGCAGCGTCCGGCATGGATCTGGACCTTAACATGGACGGCGACAAGACCGACGTGTTCTATTCAGTCGCCTTTGACGACTTTGATGACGGAATACAGAAACTGACCAGGATATATGTGGACGACGACCTGAACATGACAGAGCCCTGGTGGGCAGACTCAAACAACCCGGACTCGAGTTCAACCTATTATGATTTCTATGGCAATGAATCCGGCAACATCTCAGAGCAGGAGGGCAGCCCGCCTAGCGGCATGTGGGGAGGCAACATCAGGTTCGGGCCTGAAAACAGCAGCAAGACCTGGGAGCAGCTGCCGTCCTGGAACATAAAGGCATACAACGGCACAGACATGATAATTGAAAAGGACACATGGCAGCTGGATAAGGACAGGACAATTTCAGTGACAGCCAGAGTGTTCGATTTCGCCCAGAACCCGCTACAGGGAGCCACAGTAAGCCTGAACAGCCTGATGCGCTTCGGCGGCGGCCAGCCGTTCGCAACATTAAACGCATCTGATGACGCCGATTTCAACATCACGAACACACAGAACGTGACTGACAGCAATGGTTATGGCATGATCAAGTTTACGCCGCCGCCTGGCGGTTGGCTGGACAACGCGGAATACATCGCTGAGATATCCGTTGCGTATGGCGGCATGACAGAGATGCTCAGGGAATGGTTCAGGATTGGAGGAGGGGAATTTTAGATGAAACACGCAGAAAGTCTTGCGATTGCGATGATTGCGTTCTTCATGTGCATTGCCATAGTCCCGAACGTGTCCGCGGCCATTTCGGTTTCTGTAAGCCAGTCAGGCGCGGACAGCGATGAGGTCATGAATGACAACACATTCATCGTTGAGGCGACCGGCTGGACAGGAGACTGTTCCCAGGCAACCATAAGCCTTTCCGGCTGCCCGAGCTGCAGCCTTTCAGGCGAGGATACCGTAAAAAGCATCGGCGGCGGCGCAACGAGCATCAGCTGGACAACGGTCAGCGCATCCCAGAAGGCGAGCGCTCAGACCATTTCCGTGAGCGTGAGCAGCGGCTGTACGCTGCAGCAGGCCAGCAGCAGCTCGTTTGACATCGTTCTGCCACCATCCCTTTCCTTGTCGGCTTCGACAGCCACTACATCACTTGCTGCAGGAGGCTCTTTCAACACAAACCTTAACGTGGTCAACAACGGCGAGACGACCGCCAACTCAGTCTCAATCGCAGTCAGCGGAACCGGCATGAGCGCGTCATGCGACTCCATTTCAAGCATAGACGAGGGCCAGAGCGCGGCAGAAACATGCCTTGTCACCGCGTCTTCCGCAGGCTCTCAAACAGTCACGTTCACGGCATCGGCAACCAACGCCGATTCAGACTCTGATTCCTTCACCATAACAGTAAGCGGCGGAGGCGGAGATGACGATGACGGTAATGGCGGCGGAAGCCCTGGTGGGGGCCCGGGCCCGGACCAGAACAAGTCAAGCAGGCCAACTCTAGTGCCCGGAGTCGGCCTGAGGAACAACACCAAGCTGCAGGCAGCCATAGAGAAGGTGCTCGCCAAGGGTAAGATGAGCGAGCAGGCCAAGGAGAACCTGCTCAGGCTTTCCGAAAGCATCACGTCTGATATTTCAACCACGAGGTGGTTCAACGTATCGGGAGGCAAATCCAGGATCACCACGAGATTCAGATACACAGGACAGAACAGGATCCGCAACCTCATTGCCTATGAGTCAGTGCCCAAGACATTCGCAGCAGACGAGAGCCTTATAACGGTGAATGCTCCGGGCGGAACAGTCGAGGTTGCAGAAGATGACCCTTCCTGGGTCATCATGTACTCAGAGGTTGATCCCAACGACGAGATAATAATCACGTACGAAGTCGCGGGTTCAAGAAACAGCGGCGTCATAGATGACATGAAGACAGAGATATACGCCGAATCCGTTGAGGAAGCCGATACCGGTGCAGGCCAGGTTTCTTGCAGCGCAGGGGAGAAGAGGTGCTCAGGCAGCGACATGCAGCAGTGCTCTGCTCAGGGCGATGCATGGGAGACCGTGGAGAAGTGCCAGTACGGCTGCGATGCGGCAACGCTTCAATGCAACACAGAGCCCGGGGCAGGCCCGGCAGGAGGCTCAGAAGGCGAATTCCCGTGGCTGTGGATCATCATAATAATAATCGTGGTCGTTGTTGTTGTGTTCCTGATAAAGAAGAGGTCAGAGTACCAGTAGTTTTTTGGTCTTCGTTCTCGCATTTCCGGACAAATCGCGGCAATCTGCTACCCCATGTAATAATACTGGTCCTTCTGCTTCTGCGCGCTGTCCTTCTGGGAGCCGGGCTTGTTCGCGCGCGGCCGGCCAGTGCTCGGGTCCCTTCTAAAGGTGATGCCAAGGCTTTTCAGGAACGCGTTCATGCCCTCCTTCAGCCCCACAGGCGCGCCGCAATGGCCCCTGACGCCCTGCTCGCCGCTGAATACCATGACCCTGTCAGAGATGGCGTCTATGAACTGCAGGTCGTGGTCCACCACGAAGCACGGGATTTCCCTGGACTCCACCCTTTCGCGTATCAGCCTGGCTGCCATGAGCCTCTGGTCAACGTCCAGGAACGCCGAGGGCTCGTCCAGCAGGAGCACGTCGCATTCCTTTATAAGCGCCGCTGCGATGAACGCCGACTGCATCTCGCCACCGGACAGGCGCTTCATCACCCTTTCCTGGAGCTTCTCAAGCCTGAGCAACCGGATGACGCGTTTGTCGTCCTTGCCCAGGCTCTTCCTGCCGGATACGGCCTTGATGAAGTCCCGGACCAAGAGCATCTCCTGCTTCTTTGTAAGCACGAGCCGCTGCGGCTTGTACGACAGGTCCATGCCTGAAATACCCGCACCCTTGCTGCCTGCGCTGTCCGGCTTGACATCCCCGGTCAGCATCCTGATGAACGTGGTCTTTCCGATGGCATTGGGACCTAGTATGCCTAATATCTCGCCCTTGTAAAGCTGCCCGGGTTCTGTTTCCAACGAGAAGGAGCCGAAGGACTTGCTGAAGCCCGGGAATTCCGCGAACAACCTGCTTTTCACGCTCTCCTTGGCCCCCTTGCTGAATGTTATGGGTTCTTGCCTGAACCTTACGTTCTCTTCCTTCAGGTAGCCCTCAAGGAACGTGTTTATGCCGCTGCGCACGCCGTATGGCACTGAAACGATGCCGAACACGCCGGGCTTTCCGTAGAGCACGTGCACGTTGTCCGCTAGGTAGTCTGCAACGGCCAGGTCGTGCTCGACAACCATCACCACGGCATTTTCTGTCAGCGACCGGATCTCGCGCGCGACCTTGAGCCTCTCGTGCACGTCAAGGTAGCTGGAAAGCTCGTCGAAGAAGTAGAAACCGGCGTCCTTCAGGAAGGCGCCTGCGATGGCGAACAGCTGCAGCTCACCTCCGGACAGGCTGGCTATGTCCTTATCCATCATCTCTCCTATGTCCAGGCGCTGCATTACGGCCTTGAGCCGTGCCTTGCCGGCCATCTTCTCCAGCGTGGCCTTTACCTTGCCCTTGTACATCTTCGGTATGAGGTCAACTTGCTGGGGCTTGTACGCAGCCTTGACATTGCCTTTGGAGAGCTCTGTGAGATAATCCTGGATCTCAGTGCCCTTGAACCTGTCCATTATCATCTTCCAGTCAGCCGCCCCTTCCGCCTCTGCCGTCTCCCTGTCACCCACAAGGCCGGAGTTGGGCTTCAGGTTGCCTGACAGAATGTTCATCAGCGTTGACTTGCCCACGCCGTTGGGCCCTACCAGCGCCGTGACCATGGCCTTCTTGGGCATGGGCAGCCGGTAGACAGAGAAGCCGTTCCTGCCGTACCTGTGGACCGGGCTCTCGTCCAGCTTCTCGGGCAGGTTCACGACCGAAATGGCCTGGGTAGGGCACTTGTGCACGCATATGCCGCAGCCTATGCACAGCAGTTCGTCTATCAGGGGCTTGCCGTCGCCTCCATGCTCCTTTTCGTGGACGGTTATGCACTCCTTCTTCGCGCGGTTGACCGGGCACACGCGCTGGCACAGGTACCAGCCGCAGGACTTGGGGTTGCACAGCTCCCTGTCAATCACGGCTATCCGGTTCTGCTTCTGCTTGGCCATTGTTATCACGATGTTCAGTCTAATGATATTGATTCTCTTGTGTTTTATATTATATTTATAAGCCAGATGCACAAAAATAAACAATGGCGAGCTATGGCGACATCCTGATGAACGCAATCAGGTTCTCCGTCCAGCCGAGGCGATGGCTGCCCTTCTTCATATTTGACAGCGTGTTCCTGCTCGCGGCTGTCGGGCTGTTACTGACCAACATGAGCGAGATCCTGAACATGAGCAACATGGGCATGGGCATGAGCAACAACGCAGCCCCCATGGCCGCGCTGTACATGGTAAATCTCGGCCTGATCCTGATTTCCGGTTTCGTGTTGTGGTCCCTTATAAGGCTCTGGGTTTCCGGTGCAGTGATCCACCAGTCAGTGAAGCCAAAGGAATTCGGCAATAGCTGGGGGGTCGCCAAAAGCAGGTTCTTTTCCCTGCTTGCAGTCACGATCATCGTTGGCCTGATATCCGGCGTTGTCGGGGTGGTGCCTTACATTGGCTGGTTGCTTTCGATAATCGTCGGGCTGGCGTTCCTGTTCGCGATGCCGGCGGTTGTCGCTAAAAGGCTTGGCTTTGAAAACTCACTCAGGGAATCCTACCGCATATTCAGGAACAAGCCCTTCACCGTGTTCCTCATATGGCTGGCAATGGGAATAATATCCATCGTAATAACGCTAATTTTCCTGATACCCCTTTTCATAACGGTCTGGGGCATCGTGGCTCCATTCCTGTTCCAGGCGTCGTCAGCCACCGTAGCATCGCTTCTGCTCATGTCGCTGATGCAGAACGTATGGACACTCGTCATCGGCATGGAGATACTGCTCGTGGGCGTCGCGATATCGAGCACCTTCGCGCTAAAGGCAGAGACAGACTTCTACCTCAAGCTCAGGAAGAAGAAATACGGCGTTTTCTGAAGGCCCGGCCAAGACTTGCCTGCCCAGAACGCAAGCCAGCCGGCATAACTTTTTAATCCATCATGCAAATCTTATTAGGAGTGCTGGGAGGCATATCATGCAAATAGGCATATGCGGGAAAAGCAACACGGGCAAGACCACGTTCTTCAGCGCGGCAACGCGCGTGGACGCGGAGATATCCAACCGCATCTTCACCACGATCAAGCCCAACAAGGGTGTGGGCTACGTCGCCGCGCCCTGCGTTTGCAGGGAACTCGGCGTCACCTGCAACCCGGTCAATTCCAAGTGTGTTGACGGCACAAGGCTCATACCGGTCAAGATGACAGACATCGCTGGCCTGGTTCCGGGCGCGCACAAGGGCAAGGGCCTTGGCAACGCGTTCCTTTCAGACATAATGGAGGCCCACGCGCTCATAAACGTGGTGGATGCTTCTGGAGGGACGGATGCAGACGGCAACCCGGTCCAGCCCGGAACGCACGACCCCATGGAGGACGTGCTGTTCCTGGAGCGCGAGATAGACTACTGGATGCTCGGCATCCTGCGGAAGAACTGGAGCGAGATCTGCCGGAAGGCCGGCGCAAAGGTCGAAAAGCTGGATGAGCTCATTTTCAAGCAGCTTTCAGGGCTCGGCATAAGCCACGAGGACGTCATGCACGCCCTGGCCGCAATGCCGCTAGAGGAGAAGTCACCTGAAGAGGACATGCTCAAGTTCATAGCCATGCTGCGCAGGAAGAGCAAGCCCATGATAGTGGCCGCGAACAAGGCCGACGTTCCGGGCGCAGAAGCCAGGATAAAGAACATGGCCGAGGCAGACGTGATGTCAGTCGCCTGCTCTGCCGAAAGCGAGCTCGCGCTGAGGAAGGCGCAGGACGAGGGCGACATAAAATACGTGCCAGGGGACGGCAAATTCGAGCTGATAAAGGACGGCCTGGAGGACAAGAAGAGGAAGGCGCTAGAATTCATCCAGAGCCACGTGCTGGACAGGTTCGGCTCGACCGGCGTGCAGCAGACCCTGAACAAGGCCGCTTTCGACCTGCTGGACATGATAGTGGTCTACCCGGTGCAGAACGAGAACCACTACACCTCAGGCAAGGGCAACGTCCTGCCGGACGCGTACCTGGTGCCAAAAGGAACGACAGCCAAGCAGCTGGCAGGCATAATACACACGGAATTCGAGGAGCGCTTCATCGCCGCGGTGGACGCGCGCACCAAGCAGCGCATGGCAGCCGACCACGAGCTGAAGAACAACGACGTCATAAAGATAATGCTGAGGAAGTAAACAGCAGAAACACCCCAAACCAATTATTTATCTTCACTCAAACTCAACAGGCATGCTGATAGCCCTGTTACCAATCAATTCAAACCATATAATCTTAAACTCATTGTAATGCAGATGTGGTTCTGAAGTGATGCCGTTCATTCCAACGTAACATATTTCCTGGTCCTTTCTGACTTTATCGCCTTCTGCAACCAGGACATCTTTGCCGATGTGGAGAAATTCGGCGTATCTGCCGTCAACATACCTTATCCCGACATAATTGGTGTATTTCTTGCTAATATTTTTAATTTGGTTTTCATCCAAACCAGCAAGCCCGTCCGGAAGAAAGGCTGTAGTCGAATCATTCTTGACTATTGCAACAGTTCCATCTTCGGCTGCCACCAGAGGAGTGCCCAGCTCAAGCAAGAAATCGGTTGCATACGTGCTTTCTAGCCAATTCTCATGAGCAAACTTGCCTGTAGGCTTGACTATCTGGTATTCAGCACGCTCTGAAAACGGCAGCCTTCTCTTCATATTACCCACCCGTAAGGATGAAAACTAATTCTTGATTCGTTCGAACCTTCTGCCGTCGACCAGCCTTGTGAAGATGTTGCCTGCGCGCTTCGTCCTGCCGACCTTTATGGGCTTGCCCGGGATGCCGGTCCTGTGCGCCACTGAGACCCTTTCAATCTTCTGGTCCAGGTGCTTCAGCGATTCGAGCACGTCGTCGAAGGTCTTCTTCACGTGCCCGTCCGCGACCACCATTCCAGGCGCGTTCACTGCGCCCTGTGCATTCTGCGCTCCGGGAACCGCCGGAATGTGGCCGTTCCTGTCGCTTGAATACCAGTCCAGAAGGTAGGCATAGTGCTCCTTGTAGCTCAGGTCTCCCCTGAGCCGGTCTGCCAGTTCCTTGTGCCTCGCGCTTATCTTGGGCGGGGTTGTTTTTTGTTCCATACCCTTTCCTTGACACTAAGGTTTATAAATGTTACTGTTGGGTAGTGACATAATTGTTATCGGATATGATAACATACCGTTAAGTTGACAATACGAAGGAAAGACCCGGTCGTGTTGAACCGGGTCTTGTTAACCAGTAAATGAGGTTTTAGTCCGAAAGACCTGTAAGTTATTTGGATTTTTCAAATTCAATTCTGATGTTATCATTAATAACGGCATCGGAAAGCCTCAGACCGATTAAATAAAACCAGTTCTCTTTCTTCTTATAGTCATTGAGAGACCCACCCTTTGGGATAACAACTAGCCAGTTTTCATTTTCATGTTCGTACAGAAATGCATCGTAATTCCCGGCTTCGTATATGTGTGGTTCAGTCCGGGGAATGCCCTCTTGAATAGCTTCCGGATGAACAACGTAAAACATACCCACCGGTTCTGATAAACTAACCGCCTTAACCTTAACCGCTTCATGCAAGTCCTTGCGCCACCTGAAATCTGGCAGTGAAACAGCACCGTTCAAGCTTACTACAGACGCCTGTTTAATGCTTAGGAACCCGGAACGGTTGCTGAATTTATAGAGTATACTGATTTTCAGCCTGGGAAACAATTTCTCAGGATTATTAAAAACCCAGCAATTATCAGCCTTCCATAGGTCATTATCACTATCGTTGTTAAGTGATGGATTAAACCCCAGACAATTTTGAAACGCGACCCAACTAACCTTAATGCTTCTGTTTTCATCAAACCAGACCGAAAAACTGCAAGGAGGTTTTTCGAGGAGGGTGAAACTCACCTCCTTGCCGGTGTAGTTGGATATCATTGCATCGAATTTGCCTGGGCCACCGCTTCCTTTTTTCAGTTCGAGCCTGTTGGTTACCATAGTGCCCACTATACCGACGTTTTCCACTTCAACTGATGTTACAATTTTTGTTTTATCCATCTTACTACCCTTTCATTGCGCGAGTTGCCTTATCCCGTTCCTGCCAACGCAGCAGTACCAGCCGCACATACATGCGGACATGAGGATTGCCGAGTCGCGCACCCCGGCATGTTTTTGTTTTTTCGTCCAAAGACGTTTTTGGTCTGTTCGTTCGCGCGCTAGAATTAGCAGCATCCATAATGATAGCAGTGATACGATCAGCCATCATATGAAGCCCTTTGGCGTTGAATTGGATGATGGAATTCATCCAATATATTGATATGATTTTTTGTTTTGAAGATGGGGCACGCGCCTTTGACAGCTTATGCCCTAATAGCTAACCAAAATAAGATAATATGCTTTAAATACGTTACTTTCATCAAGTAACAAAATACAAAACAACGAATAACCAAAAGAGCCAAGCCAATTGACCAATGATGCCCTTACGCCGACTTCCACAGACCGTGCACGTTGCAGTGCTCCCTGGCAAGCTTTACGTCATCCTTCTTCACCAGGAACTCGGCTTCGGGGTCGTCCCCGGCCTTCAGGTGCTTCCTGATGATCCAGTTGTTCGTCAGCACCTCTATCCATTCTATGTGATGGCTGTCTTCCATTGGATGGGGCACAGAGCCGACCTTTACCTTGACGCCCTTGTCCGTCTCCTCGATTACTGGCACGTGCTTTTCCTGGCCAGTGTCTTCGGCCTTCTCAACCAGCAGCTCCATTGGCTGGCCGCAGCATACCAGCTCGCCAACGCCTGCATGCAGGACTTCAACTATGTTGCCGCATATGTTGCATTTGTACACTTCTCTTACCTTTGTCATCATTCATCCCTCCTTCACTTGCTTTTCTCCCTTATCCTTTCCTTGGCTATCTTGAGAGCACAGGTCCTCGGATCAACATTCTCGATGTCGCACCGGTCCATCAGCCTGTGAGTGTTCTCCTTGATCTTCTTCTCGACAAGTCTGAACATCTCCTTCTCGCTGCCGCCTTTATACTCGACGTAAGAGCTTATGACGCCTCCGGCATTGGCAACGAAATCCGGCACGATCACGATGCCTTTCTTGTGGACGAGCTGCTCAACGTCATGGGTCATGGGTATGTTGCTTCCTTCCACTATTACCTTGAACTTGAGCTTGCTTACATCCTTGGTCTCTATCAGGTCAGGCACAGCTGCTGTGATCAGGATGTCAGCCCGGACCTCGAGTATGCTCTCGTGATAATCGGTGTCGCCCGGCTTGTAATTGATGACAGAGCCTGTCCTGTCCTTTATTTTTGCAAGCTTGCTGAAATCTATTGCCTTCCCATGGCTGTGAACAACACCCTTGCTGTCGGACACTGCGACTATACTGCATCCTATCTCTGAAAGGAACTTGGCCGCGAACCTGCCAACATTGCCGAAGCCCTCTATCGCAACAGTTGCCTTTGCCGGGTCCAGGCCGATCTTCTCCGCCGCTATCATGGCTGAATGGAATACACCGAACCCAGTGGAGCCCAGCTCGTGGGGCAGGCCTCCCATTGACTTGGGCTTGCCTGTTGCCGACTTCTTGTCGCCGTTGGCTTCGACGTACCAGGCCATCTCACGCTCTGCCATGTTCATGTCCGGGGCGGCTATGTATTCGACCGGGCTCACCTCCTCCAGGCCTTTGGAGAATGCCTTTACAAAGGCCTCCTTCTTGGCAGGGCTTACTGACTTTGCATCAGCGATGATGCCTGATTTCGCCCCGCCGAACGGCAAACCAGCAATCGCGTTCTTCCATGTCATGGTCCTTGCAAGCCTGAACACCTCCTCTACGGTCAGATTCGGTGTCATCCGTATGCCGCCCTTGCCAGGCCCCAGCGTGGTATTGTCAATCACAACAAACCCTCTCATGCCTGTCTTGGGGTCGTACACGCCAAGGATCTTCTCCGGCCCGAACTCATCGTATTCAATAACATGCTGCATCATTGCTATCACCTAACTGCTGTTACCTGCAAATTCACTTAACCAGCCTTTGCTCTGAAAGCACCAGGTGGTCTGTCTCCACTTCTACGAGAGCGATGAATATCTGCTTGACCCTTCCATTCTCCGACTCTGCTGCCGCCTTCCTGTAGAACTCGATCGCGTTGGTCTCGCGCTGGTGGGCTTCCTTGAGGTTTTCCTGATTGTCGGTCTTGCACGGGTCCTTGCCCTTTTCATAGCTGTCCAGCTTCAATATCTTCTTCCATATGCTCGCGTGCTCTGCCTCGACCTTGCCGAGCGCCTTGAAAAGCAGCCCGCTTTCCGCGTCACCTGTCTTCTCTGCTGCGCAGAAGTAAAAAGCCGAGTTGCTGATCTCGACCTTAAGCGCGTGCTCGGCGTTCTTCCTGTCAGTGTCGTTAAGCTTGACGTCGAAATTGACCTCTGCAGCATCCGCTTCCCTGATGTATTTCTTGTGCGCGCCGCAGAACGGGCAGTTGTCCGGCGCAGTCTCGCCGACGTACGGGTCTCCGCAAATCTCGCATCTCCATAACTTGACCATTCCATCCCTCCAATATTATGAAAGACAAGACGGCTTAATACAGTCAATCCAAGCCGTCAGGCCATAATCACTCAATCTTCTTGAACCTGTCCTTTGGCACGCCGCATATGGGACAGATGCCTGGCACGCCACCGACAAAAGTGTTGCCGCATACCTGGCATACGTGTATGTCCTTGCTTTCCATATCCTTGCCGGCCCCGACAGCCTCAAGGGCTTCCCTGTACAGGCCCGCGTGTATCTCCTCCACCTTGTTCGCGTTGCTGAAGCTTGCCTTGGCGGCCTCGTTGCCTTCTTCGGTCGCGGCCTCTATCATCTCGGGGTACATCTCCTTGAACTCGTGCGTCTCACCCTTTATCGCCGCTTCTAGGTTTTCCTTCGTGCCCTTCACGCCGCCCATCGCGTTCAGATGGTTGTGCGCGTGGACGGTCTCCGCATCAGCGGACGCCCTGAATAGCCTTGCGACCTGCTTGAGCCCCTCCTCATCAGCCTTCTTCGCGAACGCCAGGTATCTCCTGTTGGCCTGGCTCTCGCCCGCGAACGCTGCCTTGAGGTTCTCATCCGTCTTTGTCATGTCATACCTCCTTTAAGAACATCATCATGAAAGCTCTTCCTCGACCTCTTTTCTGCCCTCTTCAAGCTCCTTTACCTGCTCCTTGTCAAGCTTGAGCAGCAGTGCCTGGAATTCGCCTACGTGGGTCTTCTCTTCCTTTGCTATGTCAAGCAGTATCTTCCTTATATCGTCGTTGCCCGTCATTGCCGCCATCTGCTCGTAAAGGTTGACCGCATCCAGCTCAGCTATTATGCCCGCGCGCAGAATCTCCGTGTCAAGCTGGTCTTTTTTCAGCTCCCCAAGGTCGACCGGTATTTGGGACATCATATTTTCACCCCGCTTTTTACTTTATGTTTTCTATATAAAAACCTGACATAATAAAAAGCAAAGGGTTTCAAAAAACATACTGTGTGAAGCGCAAAACCAACTTCAACTAAAACCATCCAGGATGCTTCTCACGTTCCGCACCGAGGTCTCATGATACGCCTTCCATCTTTTGCCGGTATAGCCTATATGGGACGCGCCAAGATGCAGCTCGAACACGCCCTGCCTGCAGCCGGCTTCATGTAGGGCTTCAAGATATGTTCTCATTTTTTTCTTGCGCATTGAATTATGCCTTCTCCTAAGCCTGTCGTCTTGGATGAATTCGTTGGGGTCATTGCCGAAGGTAACGGGCATGTGCGAGCCTATTCTGGGTTGGCCGTTGTCGACATAGACCATGCAGACCTGGCCACCTATGTGGCAGGCCGGTATCCTCCCCTTAAGCCCGCTTATCACCTCCACGGGGTCGACAACGTCTTTGTAAAGCACCGGCAGGCCTTTTCGCATGAGCACGCCGAAAAGCCCAAGCACATTCTTTTCACTGTCGTTCAACTGCCCCAATTTCACGTTTTTCATGTTACTTTCGGCAGAATATTCAACAGACTGCCCGAGATGCTCCACGTCAACGCAAACACCAGCATCGTCTCCTGCAAGAAAACCGAGGTCGTATACACAGCCTATGTCGCCCAGCTGCATTGCCTTGGGTAGCCATATGGTATCTCTCCACCTCAAATCGTCCCTTAGTTCGAACGGTTTATCTTTCGGATTCATTGAAGGAACAGCCGCATAATTTACCTGGCCCACATTTTCGATTAGAATCCGGATTCCGTGTTCACCAGCATAATCCGAAGCTCCTTCAATCCCGGCCTTTGCATCTTCCATTACCTTGACATACTCCTCCGGGCCGAAGGTTGCGTCAAGAAAGCCGAGACCGCTTGCATGCATGGCTTCGTATTCCTCACCAAAACCGTGCACTGCCCCTGCCTTGAAAACCACATCCCTGACAACCCGCCCGCCCGCCTTTTTATTCAATTCCACCAGTGCGTCAATGCTCCCATATATCGAAGAGGTGTCCGAATCGCTGAATTCACCTTTTCCAGAAGCACTTATCTTTATAGGCAAGCCTGAAATCTCCTTGTGCTTGAGATATTCACCCAACGAGCCAATGACATCCGGATTCTGCGCCTTCTGGTTCAGGACGATTTGGGGCAGCAGGCCGATACCAAGGGCTTCCTCGATCTGGCCCGGGTCAAATTTATCATCCTTTACGATCCCTCTTGCAGCATACAGTTGCCATTCATCCATGGTGAAATTAAGCCATTATCTTATTTAAAACAACCTGCCTGATGAATGCGGCATGTTTTTAAACCCAGAACAGCAGCACTAATTAATGGAATTGCCAAACAAGAAGCCGGAATGGAAGTGCGTGCAGTGCGGCAAGTGCTGCTTCATGTACGGGTGCATGGTGCCCGCCAGCGACGAAGACCTGGCGCGCTGGGAGTCCGAAGGAAGGCAGGACATACTCGAAAAGGCCAAGGTCATAACAGACCCGAAGACCGGACGCATAATCGCGGCAGAGCTGTGGTTCAACCCGCAAACCGGCAGGGAATATGTATACTGCCCCTGGATAAAGAGAAAGCAGTCCCTTATAGGAAAAAAGGAAAAGATAATCTGCCTCATACATGACACAAAGCCGCAGTACTGCAGGGACTACATATGCAGGAAGCACTTAAAAGATTCCAACAAAAGAAAAACATTATAAGGAAAACACTTTATCTATTCTTATGGCCAACACAATTGAGAATGCGATTGAAGTCAGCGGCGTGAGCAAGACCTTCCGCAGCAGGAATAAAGAGGTCAGGGCTTTGGATAACGTCAGCCTGGGCATCAGGAAAGGAGAGATATTCGGCTTGCTCGGGCCCAACGGCGCGGGCAAGACAACACTGATCAACATGATAACCGGGATGCTATACCCCGATTCCGGAAGAATCACAATGCTGGGAGAGGGCGTTGCAGGCAACATCGACCTCCTGAAGCAGGTCAATGTCGTGCTGGGCAGTTCCAGGTTCCATTGGGTGCTCAAATGCAGGGACATACTCCGGTTTTATGGCATGGTTTATGGCCTGTCTGACAACGAATTCAAGAAAAGGAGCTCCGATCTTATTGATTTCTTTGATCTCGGTAGAATCATGAACAGGAAGTATTCCTATTTATCAACAGGAGAGAGGGCAAGGCTCGGTTTTACAAAAGCCATGCTTAATCACCCCAAGCTGGTCTTGATGGACGAGCCAACCCTGGGTCTTGATCCCCAGATAGCTATAAAGGTCAGGAATGAAATCAGCAGGATAAACAAGGAATTTGGAACAACGATCCTTCTGACCAGCCATTATATGCAGGAGGTCGAGCAGCTTGCGAACCGAGTGGCATTCATTGACAACGGCAAGGTCATTGATATTGGAACCATAGAAAAGCTGAAGGGCGGTAAATTCAAAGGCTATAGCCTCATGATAGAGCTCAGGCAGGTCAAATGCATAAAAGAACTCAAGCGGATGGGCTTCAGAATCAGGGACCGCAAACTCCATGCCAAACTCACGGAAGACGACGACATAAACAGCATCATGAAAAGGCTGATTGAACTTAATTGCGAGATACTGGACGTTGAGACAACCAAGCCAACGCTTGAGGATTACTTCGTCAAGGCAACGGGTGAAAACAGATGAGATGGGGCAATATCAGGGCGCTCATGTTCAGGGATTTCAGGGTGCTGATGACTTCTAAGTTCAGGCTGGTCGAGATATTCTACTTTCCCATAACCACCATAATAATCTGGGGCTTCTTCAGCATCTATGCCCGGGGGTTTTCGCTGGAGGCAGGGCTCATGGTATTGATCGTGAACATATTCTGGAATTTCGCGCTGCTTACCCAGAGCTCGACGAACATGCTGATAAACGAGGACGTGTGGTCCGGCAGCCTGAAGCACGTCCTGCTGTCAGGCATATCCGAATTCGAATACCTGGCGTCCAGAATAATATCTTCTACCATAACATCCCTCATGGTGCTCGGGATCATGTTCGGCATGAGCTTGCTGTGGTTCGGTTTGGGGGCGCTGGGGGCGTCCATGAGCATTGTCGGTTTCCTGGGGCTGATAACCCTTGTTGCATCAATAGGGCTGGCTATCATGGTAGCCGCTTTGTTCATTTATGCGGGAAGGGAATACGGCTTCCTGGCATGGACGTTCCTTCAGCTTTTTGTGCTGTTCTCCGCTCCTTTCTTCGCTGTAAGCGTCTACCCTGAGCCCATCAGGACAATATCCGCAGCAATGCCATTCACCAGGGTATTCGAGGGCGTAAGAAGCCTGACTTCTGCGGGCATGGTTGAAGGCAGCACGCTTTGGATGGGCCTATTCGTGGCAATTATTTATGTGATAGCGGCAATACCCATGTATTACTTCGCTTTCAGGAGGGCCAGAAGGACCGGTGAGCTTGTAAGGATGGAGTAGGCGCTTTGCGAAGTGTTTAATAGAGTTTAATACATAGGTCATCATATGCTCTACCTGATTTCGACTGGGCTGCGTGACGAGCAGGATTTGAGCCTGCGCGGCCTCGAGACCGCGAAGAAATGCGATTCGCTTTACGCGGAATTCTACACCAACCGCACAGCCACGTCAGCCAGCAGGCTGGCAAAGCTGGTGGGCAGGCCTGTCAGGGAGCTGGACAGGAAGGGCCTGGAGAACGATTCCGGGGCGCTGCTGAAGGAAGCGAGGGACAGGAACGTGGGCGTATTCGTGCCCGGCGACGCGCTGAGCGCCACCACGCACCTGATGCTGCTTAAGGACGCCAGGGAGCAGGGCATAAAGGCCAGGATCATCCACGGCTCGAGCATATTCACCGCTGTTGCCGAGACAGGCCTGCAATTGTACAAGTTCGGCAGGACGGTGACCTTGACAAAACCCGTTCAGAAATCGACCATAAAGGCCATTGAACAGAACCAGCAGGCGGGGCTGCACACGCTGGTGCTGCTGGATATCGGCATGGACGCCGCGGCGGGCGCAGGGCTGCTGAATGCCGCGCTCAAAGGCAGCCACACAATCCCAAAAACCAAAAAAATGGCAGCGGCATGCCAGCTCGGCGGGATCGGTGCAGTCAGCGGTGACAGCAAGAGTAATGGAGGCAGCATTATCCTTTACAATACCGCGGAAAAGCTTGAAAAATCAGCAGAGCTGAAGGGAAGGGCGCCCGCCGTAATAGCCATTCCCGGCAGCCTCCATTTCTCCGAACAGGAATACCTGGAAACCCTGGAATAACAACAAGCACTACAAACAACAAATACAACACTAAATCCCGTTAAGTTGACAAAGCAAAGGGAGCAGGCCAGCGGTGTGATTGTTTTTTTGTTAAAGATTAGCGAAAGCTAAAGCAAGCGGACACCGTGCCCGCCGGACTTTCATGTTAATAGACTGGCCTGTTTGTTGCAAGTCAGGTTTCAAAACCAACTCCCCTTTTGATTTCCTCGTTGAGCTAAACTTTCGTGGTTCAGCAAACTAAATTGTGAAGAACAAACATACGACAGCGCGTGAAAACATACTATGAAAAACGCGCTGAAGGTGGACGCATAAGATAAGCCGAACCCCGGTAAAGTCCGCTCAATAGGACCCGCGATTCTTTGCATCTACTTAAGATCAATCTACAATTCACTAACTCTGCCAGCAAAAATTATTTAAGGCCCTTGTATTGCTATGACAGAACATTGCAAAACAAACGCGGGTTCTATAGCATCTTCTTTGCTTTCTAAAGGGCCTTGGTTACTATTACCTTTTTCATGGCATTTCTCCTTTATTAAACCTGGATTCTCTTCATTTCCCCGCGCCATTTCAGGCTGCTGCGGGTGTTTGTACTGTACCTTACAACGCAACTAATGCAACTCAAAAACTTCCCCATTGCCGGGACATCGAGCATTGGGGGTGAGCGGTGGAACTGTTCCATGAAAGCAAAGGGGACGGTTGTGAACGCTCCCCCCGCCTTATTAAAGTGAAGTTATTGAAATTTGTGTGCAGTTAAATTGAGAATGGAGGAATTACTCCTAGTAATTCCCCCAAACCCGTACAAAAGCTGATAATTACCTATAACAACGTGAACAAACCGTGCTGCTTAAGACCTGCTAGTGTAAAGGAGTGGGGAGATGCATGGCATCTCCCCAAAGCGATAAAAAAACAACCCTACTTACAATTCAGAATAATTTGGCCGTTATTCAAAAACCGTTTTTGAAGTAGAAATCGCTGCGCATACGACTTCCACTCAAACTTAGCACGAAGCAAAGCCACGGAATGTTTTTTGGCCAGGGCTGCTGTTTTCATCTAACCTCCAGGTTTTGGCTTTCTGAATCTGAACGGCATAATAAACGACAAACAGATAAGCCAAACAAGGACAATCAAACCAGTTAAAACCACAGACGATAATGTCTGCGGGAGTTTTGCCAAAAGCCAGACAAAAATGGGGGATGCTATAGCCAGTCCCCTAAGCGATCTGATGTTCCATTTATCGATAACGTTCCATATATCAATCATCATATGTTCCTTTCAAATGACGGAGAATTTGTTTTTTAGGGACACGCATAAGAGAAGCAGTCTTCAGCATGTCCTTCCTTTCAACCATGCGGTATCAGGAAATACGGACTAATTCAGTGATTGGATGAGCATGAACCCTATTGTATTTAGATAATTACTCGAAGGGAAATAAATAGATTATCCAGCCGATCAGGAATCAGGCTTTCTTTTCTTCAGAAGTCTTTGCAAGAGCGGTTTTCTCCCTTTCCTTCCTGGAAGTGGTTGTCCACTTCTTCTTCTTGCCGGCCCTGCCGAGCTTCCAGTTGTTCTTGCACTTGGACGTGCAGAAATACAGTATCTGGCCGGTCTTCCTAACGAACATCCTGCCCTTGCCTTCGGGCATGGGGCCGCCGCAGAACGAGCATTTTGGCATAATGAATCACACATAATATTAATTAACCAGCTACCTCTTGGAGAACTTGGCCTCTGCCTCCATGGCGGTCTCCTTCAGCAGAATCACGTCCCCGCGCTTTATGGGTCCGACTACATTCCTTATGACAACCTTGTCCCTGTCCCTGCCGTCAAGAATCTTGCACCTGACCCTGCTTACGCCTTTGATTCCCATCTTCGATCCAACATCAATTACCTGCGCCGGTATGGTCATAATCCATCCCTGTTATCCAATACGTTCAACTTAATGACTATTACTCCTTGCCAGCTTTAAGCTTTTCCATGGTGCTGGCTATGTCAGAGACCAGCCTCTTGCCGTCGCCTTCCTCGGTTATGGCTATGGAAGACGTCGGGACCTGTATGCCGGCCGACCTTCCAAGCTCCTCCTTGGACGGCACGAAAGAACACGGGACCCGCTTCTCGTCGCACAGCACCGGAAGGTGCATCACGACTTCCTCGGGGCTGACATCGGTCGCTATCACGATCAGCTTTGCAAGGCCGCGCTCTATGGCCTTCGTGGACTCGTTAACGCCGATCCGTATCTTCCCCGTGGCCTTGGCGACCGTTATGGCCTCGTAAGACTTGTTCACCGCGTCGTTCGGGACTTCGAAATTCACTATGGACATGGTTCATTACCTCCTTCATTAGGCGCATGCTCGTTTCTCGCGCCCTCAACTCATAGGTTGTTCAAAGGACAGACCACGAGGTATGCCCAGGCGGTCATGCCTGTACACAATATGTGGGAATGGTATTTAAATGTTTGCAGAACGCGCGCATTTCACGCCCTCAACGCAATGCCGATCCTCTGCAAGGCGCTGATGTTCGTCAGGACGGCCAGCGCGGCAATGACATAAGTAAGATAGACGGGATTAATGCTAGCGATGATAATGCCGATGAACAGTATGATCAGCCTCTCAGCCCGTTCCAGCAGCCCGCCCTTGAGCTCCGTTCCGCTGCCGATGAGCTCCTTCTCCTTTGCGGCCGCCTTTGCATACGTTGTCATGAGCCCGCCGAACAGGTACAGGAGTATCCACGCGTATGTGGGCATAAGGAACCCCGGCAGCCCGGCCAGCAGTATGCCGAATATGATGATGACCTCCACGTACCGGTCGACGATGGTGTCAAGGTAGGCGCCCTTCTTGGTTGCGGTCCCGGTGTGGCGCGCCACCGCGCCGTCCACCATGTCAAGGAAGCTCGACAGTATGAACAGCAGCCCCGCGATTATGAACTGCCCGTACATCAGGGCATAGACAGCAACAAGCACTGGAACCAGGCTTACAGCGGTCCACTGGTTCGCGCTCAGGCCAGCCCTTGCAAAAGACCTGCCTATGCCTTCGGAAAACCCCGCAAATTTCTTCCTGTTCTTGTAGAAGGTCATGTTGATAAATTGTGGGTTATGGCTTAAAACATTGCAGGCCTAACCCATGTCAATGGCTTCAAGAATCTGTTCATGTAATTCGGGGTTTGCAGAAAAGACATAACTATAGGGAGTTTTCATACTCTCGATTTCATCTATGTCATTGCCGAACGGATCCGTGAAAGGGCACCCCAACCACTGGGCGAATGCGTATGCTGCTATCCAGTTCTCTGGCGAAGATATATCCCTTAAATCTATGTAAGCATCAACCGCACCTATGGGTACGTTCATCAATCCCATCGCGGCAGAGCCGTTCCTTCTGACGTGCTTTACCTTTCTCTGTGGATAGAGAAGCGGAAGAATTCTTCCAAACCTATTTTGATCCCCTCCTACACCATGAACCGTCTCGTCCAGCTGGAAATCCATATCAATCTCCACACATGCGGCATTTAATTCCTGGTTAGTGGAAGGCTTCACGTGCTCATATTTATCTTTAAACGGTCGCCTTGCATATAAAACACCGGATTTACTGCTCCCAATCTCTACAGCACCTGAAACAATGCTTCCCATCAGCGCATACTCAACATCACTGGGAACTATCTTGCCGTCTTTTCTATGTGGCTGAACCGCCGCGACAAAACCCGTTCCTTCTATTCCTTTACTGAAATTCGTGGAACCGTCAACAGGATCGAAGAACATGTCATATTCAGGTTCTCCGGAAGCCAGATCAAACCCGCCTGTTTCCTCGGTGTATATCTTTACCGGCAGTCCAGCATCTTTGCAATATTGGATTGCCTTTTCCTCTGCTCCCACGTCAAAAACAGCGGAAATATCCCCAGACCTGAAGCTTTCCCCTAATATCCCTGTCTGTTTGTACCCTTTTGTGAGCAAATAGTTCCTGATATGAGTAAATATCCCGGTGAGGCAATTGAGCATGGCTTCTTCTGGCATGAATATAAGTTGTCAGTTAATTTTAAATCCCTTTGGCCCTGTAAACCAGAAGCACCCCAATCCCTATAATGGAGAAAACGAATATGGTTGCGAACGCAGCAGCCGGGCTGAACACGTCAATCAGGATACCGGCTGTTATGGGGCCGACTATCCTTGCGCTGTACTGCACCATGTCGCTGATTGACATGCCGGTAGAGCGGAGGTGCTCGTTTATATTATCTGAATAAAACTTCCTTGCGACATTGAGCCCGCCGGCCCTGCCGGTTATGAATATGCCCATAAGTATTGCCAGCGCTATCGTGTCGGTAAAAACGCCCATCAAAACAACAGAAATCCCGCCAAGAAGCAGCATCATAACCAGCGACAGCTCTGTTGAGGTTTTATGCAGCCTTGGGCCGATAACGTTCAACAACACAATGCTTATTGCCGCGCCAGTGCCGATAACCAGCCCGACATCTACAACACTCAGTCCAACGACAATCATATATATGGGCAACGCAACCGCCACAACAGACTCAAAATAACCTGTCACGAAGCTGCCCGAGAACATGTAAGTGATGAAACCAGATTTTTGGTCTCTTAGCTGTTTCCAGAAACCGCTATATATCGGACGTTTACTTGTGGTCGAGTATTTTTTGTAGCCGAGCAGGTAAGAACTTGAAACCAGCCCGATTATGCTAAGCCCGGCCCATACCAGGAAAGATGCGGTCAGACCATAATTGAACATCAAGAAGCCGCCTATTATCGGCCCTATCACGACGCCAATCTGGTACGCGCTCTCCAGCCGGAAAAGGGTCTCTGTCTTGCGCTCTGATATGATGGTTGCAATGGACACGATTGAAGGATGGAAAAAATTGCCAAGAACGCCAACCATGAAAAACATGACGGCGTAGAATAGTATAGAAGTCATTGCGGTAAACGATAGTGTCACCAGTAAGAGGAACAGGAACACAAGAAAGATGGTCCTTCGTTTGCCGATGCGGTCGGACGCATAGCCGCAGGGTATGTTGAACAGCTTCGGCAGCGCATATGCAGAATATATGGTGCTTATCTGGGTTGCCGAGAACGTGCTTGCAAGATATGAAGGCAGCACCCTGTAAACAGAGGCGAATCCGGTTGCCCATATGGCGCGCAGAAAGTACAGCAGCTTCATATCACTTCATTAGTTTATTGGCAAGCCCCGAATAAAAGCCTGCAGCGCTCTCAAGGTCCGCCTTGCCCTTGCCCGTTATCTCGTATATGCGCTTCATGCCTTCCCTGTGCTTCCTGACCAGCCCGAGCTTCTGCAGATCGTACAGCACCCTGTAGGCGGTCACTGTGCCCGGCCTGAAGCCGAACTCCTTCTCTATGCCCCTGCGCAGCACGTATGCGTGGCTCGGGCCCTTCGACAGCATCTTCAGCACGTAGATCCAGAGGCATTCTGTGGTGTTGAGCCGCTTCAGCCTCTTGAGATGCTTGCTGTCCGCGCACATGATTTATTTTACCGGCGTAAAGTATTTATATTTGCATTAACAAGTATTTTACAAGCGTAAAATAATTGGGGAAACTCAACTTATGCTTTTAACCAATGGAGGGATTTTATGGGAGACATTAAGATCGCGATTGCAGGCATAGGGAACTGCGCGTCCAGCCTCATACAGGGCATATACTACTACAAGGATATCGACAACAACGACAAGCTCGTGCCCGGCCTCATGCACAACGTGCTCGGCGGATACAAGCTGTCTGACATAAAGGTTGTCGCCGCCTTTGACGTTGATTCGAGGAAGGTTGGCAAGGACGTTTCAGAGGCCCTTTTCGCCAAGCCCAACTGCACCAAGGTATTCTGCAAGGACATACCCAACATGGGAGTCGAAGTGCAGATGGGCCCTGTCCTGGACGGGGTAGCCCCGCACATGGCAGAGTTCGACGAGGACGTGTCATTCAGGGTGTCTGACAAGGAACCGGCTGATATCGCAAAGGCCCTGAAAGACAGCGGCGCGGAGATCCTGGTATCATACCTGCCGGTCGGCTCTGAGCAGGCGGTCAAGAAATACGCCCAGGCAGCGCTCGACGCCAACTGCGGATTCGTGAACATGCTTCCGGTTTTCGTGGTTTCTGACCCTGAATGGGAGAAGAAGTTCGCGGACAAGGGGCTTCCGTGCGTTGGAGACGACATCAAGGCGCAGGTAGGGGCAACCATAACCCACCGCACGCTTGCCAGGCTCATGTCGGACAGGGGCGTCCAGGTCGTCAACACGTACCAGCTAAACACCGGCGGCAACACGGATTTCCTGAACATGATCGAAAGGGCCAGGCTGAGGGACAAGAAGATAAGCAAGACAGACGCGGTGCAGTCAATCCTGCCAGAGAGGCTGCCTGAACGGAACGTGCACATCGGCCCGAGCGACTGGGTGCAGTGGCAGGACGACAACAAGGTTTGCTTCCTGCGGCTCGAGGGCAAGCAGTTCGGCGACGTGCCCATGAACATGGAAGTCCGGCTTTCCGTCGAGGACAGCCCGAACAGCGCGGGTGTAGGCATCGACGCCATACGGTGCTGCAAGATAGGTCTGGACAGGAAGATAAGTGGTTGCCTTGAGTCAATCTCAGCCTATACCATGAAGCATCCAAAGATTCAATACGAAGACCGAAAGGCGCGTGAGATGGTCGAGGAATTCATTGAAGGTAAAAGGGAGAGGTAATTGCCTTTCCCGCTTCTTTGTTTTTTAGTTTTCTTCTTGTTTGATGAAAGAACAATTAATGCTGCGCAGCATCAAATCCAATCAATCAGTGTTTGTCTCGGGTTCGTGCGTTCCCTGGTTTTCGATTCTGGTCAGTTCTGAATAGAGCTGATATCCCAGACGGAAACAGCTGTCAGCGGCATCCACGGTTCCCTGCAATCTGGCGTATGCGTCTCTGTATTCTTGGGAACAATAGTCGCAGGGCGCCATGCTGTGAAGCGCCCATCTGCTGTACCATTCGAACGAATCTACGTCCGGCCTCCAGGACGCGTCTGGCAAGTCCCTTGAGACTTCAGTTCCTTCTCCCATATTATCACCTCCTTATTTATTTGAGAGCAGCATCGCAAAGCCCATCCATATGGGCGCGATTGTCGGCAGCACTGTTGTTATGGGTATGCCTGCAATGGACATCGCGCCTGCGATGCACGCTGTTATTGCGGACGACTTCACGATTCCCCGCGCCAGCCCATCATCGTGATGCGGACGGACCGGATGGCGGCTTATATGGTTGCTTTCATAGTATTCATGAATTGGCATTCAATCACCTCTCGTCTTCGTATTACTCAATTTCGAGTTTTCTATGATACTATTAAACATACGGATATATAAAGGTTTCGGTTATTCTAGAAAAGCTGAATAATAATAAAGGTATATAAATATCGAAATCAAATATCCTTTGATAACATGCCTTTATTTGAAGACATTGTGCACAAGGCCCTGTCAAGCGAGGTCAGGAGGGACATCCTGCTGAGCCTGTCCAAGGGCGACAAATACCTGACAGAGATAGCCAATGAAATCGGAAAGAAGCCGCAGACCATTGATTTCCACCTTACGTTGCTGCAGGAGATAGGCCTTGTTGATTCGGAGTGGAAGAAAGAGAAAAAATATTACACCCTGAAGAACAAGGACATACTCAACTTCCTCAGGGACAGAAAGCCAATACCAGCCAAGTTTCGGCCAAAGCCGCCTCATGAGATAGTTTTGGACGCCTGGAAAGACATAGCCGAGAGGCTGGACAGGATTGAGAACAAGCTTGACAAGCTGGACAAGACGAATAAGCGGAAAAAATAACCCATGTTCTAATCCCCATTTTTATTTAGCCCGCACAAAAGTAAACCATGCTAACCATAATCCAGGCCCTGCTGCTCGGCGTGCTCCAGGGCGTGACAGAATGGCTGCCCATTTCCAGTTCAGGCCATTTAGCCATCGCGCAGCATTATTTGGGCCTGGGCCTGCAAGTGCCAATAGCATTCGACGTCATGCTGCACGTGGCAACGCTGCTGGTCATACTGGTCTTCTTCAGAAGGGATATCTGGGACATGCTCGCGGCAGCGGCGAGGCGCGACTTCGGCTCACCCCACGGCAGGCTGTTCCTGCTCATAATCGTTGGCATGGTGCCTACGGCCATAATAGGGCTTGCTCTTCGCTCATTCTTCGAATCCATGTTCTCCAGCATGGCCGCAATCGCCGGGGCGCTGATAATCACGGGCACCATACTGGTCCTGAGCCGTAGGGGAAGCGGGAGCAAGGAGCTTGGATGGTTAAGCGCCGCGCTCGTTGGCATAGGCCAGGGCATAGCGGTTGCGCCGGGCATCTCGCGCAGCGGCGCCACAATAGGGACAGCGCTGTTCGCCGGAATAAAGAGGGAGCAGGCCGTAAGGTTCTCCTTCCTGCTGGCCGCGCCCGCAATCGCCGGGGCGATGCTGTTCGAGGCGGGCAGCCTGGCGATGTCCGGCATAGCAATGCCCGCACTTGCAGCAGGCTTTGCGGCATCATTCATTGTCGGGTCCTTGTCGCTGAAGCTGCTGATAAGGCTGGTCGCGCAGAAGAGGTTCAGCTGGTTCGCGGTGTACTGCTTTGCGCTGGGCATCGCGCTTTTGCTAGCTGCTTTTTAACGTTTTGTAAGCACAGAGAATCCAACAGGATTACCTTTTTCCGAGCTTCCTTATCATGTCCTTGATGATCTCGAGGTCGTGCTGCATGTCCTCGATTTCCTTCTCCGCCTTGCGGTTCACGCCAAAATCCCTTTCAGCCTTCATCCTGTCCATTTCAGTCTGCCGGTTCTGGCTCATCAGTATGATAGGCGCCTGAATCGCTGCAAGGCATGACAGCACGAAATTGAGCAGTATGAACGGGTACGGGTCCCATTGCAGTGAAAAAATCAGGTAAACATTGATTGCAATCCATATTGCCATGAAAACGAAAAGCAGTGCAATGAATGTCCAGCTGCCGACCCATTCCGTCGTGAAGTCGGCTGCCTTCTGGCCTAACGACCTGTGTCGCGGGATGAACCGGCCGCTGATGAACCGCTCCTCGATTACGGCTTTTGGTATGTGCTTCACCTGTTCCTCCGGCGGCATCTTCTGCTGGTTGGAAGGTGATGCCTTGTTCGTGGCCGGTTTTCCTGTGTTTTTGCTCTTGAAATCACTGCCAATCACGTCGTTATCCTTGTTCTTGCCAGCCTTGTCGGCCATACTTATATTTGTTCCCACAGTTTAAATTCTTGGGTTTCCTGGTCATTTCTGATTGGATCGATTCGTTCATGTAACTCAGCCGCCCGGGCTGGCCTGGTTTTCCAGCGATTTGCTCTGAAATCAGCGGTTATTTGACAAGAGTTATTGGAAATTTCCAACTACTGGCGGTACTGCTTTTGTCTTGCGTTGTCTTTCGTGCTCGTGAGAGAAAAATCTATTTAAACCACATTAATGGATAATTAAATATGGTCTTGCGTTTTACGCAAGACAAGCCAAGACAGACAAGAAGCATGATTAAAAGAATTGTCATATATGAAACATGGAGTGGTCGCATGCCCCTTGGAGGAGTGTACAAGGACAAGGACCTGGAGGATTTGTACAAGACAGACATCGAAGAGGAAGAGCCATCGGAGACGCGGATAATCAGGGAAGAAGAGCCCGAAGAGGAACGCAAGGAAAGGGTCGTGGTGGTAAAGAAGAGAGAGGCAAGGCCGCAGATGGAGGATGACCAGGTAGAGTCGCTGAAGCGCATGAGCCCGGAAGTCATCGGCAGCCTTTTCGACAGGGTCAAGTTCCTGAACGAGCGCATCACTGAGATAAAGGAGATGATGAAATCACGGGAGGAAATACACACCAGCATGGTAAAGGACATCGATGCTGACATAGTGGAAAAGGAAGGCATAGCGGGCAGGATGATGGACATAGAGGACAAGAGGAACATAAAGCTGGACATATCTGTTCTGAGGAAGGAAAAGCGGAGCGAGATACGGCAGTACTGGCGGGATCTCATGGAGCTGCGCACCGAGCTGCAGGAGCTGATGGAGCAGCACCGCAACGAGGCAAAGATTGCAAGCCTCTTCCAGGACGAGGTTGAAGAACTTTAATAGCCGAATTAGACAAACAACGCAAAACATAAAACATCATGTCATGAATTGAAGTGGTTTTATGATAGACACGAAAGAGCGCATATTCACCGACGAGGTGAAGAAGCTGGTGCCTGTTCTCGGCAAGGACAAGGCCGAGAGGCTTACAAGGGCCTATCTAGTCGGCGACGAGGAAACCAGGGAGCGCATCTTCGAGCTGGTGGACGTCATCAAGGCTCGCATATTCACTGACAAGGACCTCCGCAATACCGTGCTTGCGGAACCGCCTCCGAGGGAGGAGGCCGAGAACGGTGACCTGGAAATGGGCAAGGTGCTCTATGGCAAGAAGAGGATATACCCGTTCAGGATAGACCATAACATGCTGCTTACCCACCTGGCACTGTTCGGTTCATCGGGCTACGGCAAGACGAACATCGCATACATGCTGTGCGAGAAGCTTTCATCCATGAAAGTGCCTGTCATAGTTTTCGATTTCTCGAAACGCAATTACAAGGACCTTCTCGCGACAGGGCTCAAGGACAGGATAGACATATACACGATCGGAAGGGAGGCGGCGCCGTTCAAGTTCAACCCGCTGGTTCCCCCGAAGGGAGTGCAACTGTCCCAGTGGATGAAGGAGTTCGCCAGCATATTCGACCACGCTTACTGGCTTCTTGGCGGCGGCAGGCACATCATACTGAAGGCCATCGACGACGTTTACCAGAAGAAGGATAGCCCGAGGCTTTCGGACCTTAAGAGGTGGATATCCGAATACGGCGAAGAGAAGCTGCCTGCCAGGGAGAGGAACTGGCTTGCGACAGCGGAGCGGCCGCTCGAATCGCTGTGTTTCAAGGAAATCGGCGACGTATTCGACTGCGATGTCGGCATGACCCCGGACAGGTTCTTCCAGCCCGGTAGGATAACCATCATCGAGCTTGACGCGCTTGATACCAATGACAAGACCTTTTTCATCGAGATTGTGCTCCAGTGGATAAGGGACTGGATGCTCATCTCGCAGAGCAGGGAGAAGCTCAAGGGTGTTGTAATACTGGAAGAGGCGCACCACGTGCTCAGCAGGGACAAGTCCCTCAAGCTCGGCTCAGAGACCGTGATGGACCTCGTGTTCAGGGAGGTCAGAGAGCTGGGGCTCGGCATGGTATACATAGACCAGCACCCGTCGCTTGTGTCGTACCCGGCCATAGGGAACACGTCGACGCACGTCTACATGAACCTGGGCTTGGACACCAAGCACGCTTCAGACATACTTGATTCCAGCAACATGCTCGGGCTTGATTACCACGATGAAGGCAATTATCTGCGCAGGCTGCCGGTAGGGCACGGCTTCGTGCTGTGCAGGGCAGCGGAATTCAAGGAGCCATTCCTTGTCGAATTCCCGCTTGTGCCAGTTCCCAAGGGCGCCATCTCGGACAAGGATATAACCAAACACATGAAGGACAAGATAGATACGCACATCGAAACTGAAAAGAAGACCAGCGCGAAGCGCAAGAAGGAGAAGATGGAAAAGGAGCTCGCGGACATCCCGCCCGAGGACCTTGACGACGGGGAATGGAGGATCATGCAGAACCTGGGCGAGGGCCAGGGGTCATACGCGTCCGAGATTTACAAGCGGGCAAAGATGTCCGGCTCGGTCTTCAACGAAAAGGCCACCAGGCTGATCAAGATCGGCGCGGTCGGCATGCGCTGGGCAAAGAAGAAGCGCAACAAGTATTGCTACTACTTCCTGACAGAGCCGGGCATGAAGCTCTTCAACGACAAGTTCGGCAAGCGCGACGCCAGGATGCCCATGGACCTTTCCGACGTTTACAGGCTGTTCCAGGCAGCCGGCTGGGAGAGCAAGAAGGAAGGTGACGTGATGGTGCTCTCGGGGGGTGACAAGGAGACCCAGATATTCCTGGCTGACAGCCTCGACTATGACCTGATATACGAGCGGCTGTCAGACCCGCAGATAAGGCACTGCCTTTGCGCCTCGGACCGCATAAGGAACATGGTAATACAGCAGGCGGCAAGGCTGTCAAAGAAGAAGGCCAAGCCCATAGTGCTGTTCGTGTCAACGGTTGCCGAATTCGAGGAGAAGGGAGAGTTCGACCGGGTGGAATTACTGGAGGACTGACGGACCAGCCAAGCACAGAACAGCAAAAAGAAAATTCCCAACAGTGGGAATTGATTGTTTGTTTTTGTTTTCTCTGAGTAATAACAAAAACCCCTTTCAGAAAGGTTTAAATAGGTGCGGCACCTTAATTATTACTATAACCCACAAAATTCCCACGTTTGGTCACAATTGATCGTAAAATTATCCGTAATCATGCTCATCAATCAATACAACAAAACCTGCTGTTCCGGTTTGTCTGGAATAAGACACCAATGAAAAACGGCAGCCTTGATGGAACCCGAAAACAACCCGAAAGCCCGCAACCAATAAAAGCGCGTAATGAGTTGCATGGTGTTGGTTTCAACCAACCCAAGACCTTTGCGGGTCCCTTTGGCTTAGACATATATCGTTAAAGATTATTTGTATTGAAAACCCTATTAGTTTTGTGATTTTTTGTTTTTTGCTGGAATAAACAAACAACTGACATTATTTGTGGGAGTGAATAATTATGAGCACTAGAACAGGCAGAGTGAGTATAATAGTAGATGGTAAAAAAACGAGATTAAGCGAAAGTGCCATCACTTGCATTCTGAGAAATCCGTGCAAACCTAATAATAACTCGGGTTTGAGGTTTTTATCAAATGAATTGACAAAACATGGATTGCCACAGCTTTCATTAGATGACACAAGATTTACTTTGATAAAAACCATAAGAAGAAGAGGACCAGTCCATCTCAGGCAACAAATCTGTCTTATCGGAGTTTAACAAATCAGTTACCGAATTAAACCAGCAACCCCTTACAGCAAAGGCCTGGGAAAGACCATGTTAACGGCACGAAAGCCGCTTCAAGCACATAAACTCGAAAAGAATTTTTTCCAGAGTTTTGCCGATAGGGGATTTTTCGTATTTTTGTCGTGTTGTATTTGTTTTTGAAAAATTCTGAAAAATGGTCCAAGGAAGATTAAGGAGTAGACGTCATGGGAAAAAGAAGAAGAACCAAAGCCACAGAAGCGATGACAGAAATCATTGAAGAGGGAAAGATAATTTTAATCAATGGTGATAGTGTTGAAGTGATTAATGCTGGCATATCGAAAGCAGCGAATACCCTTGAAGACGCAACTGCCGGCGTTATGATCGATTTCTCCGGACTGGATGGAAAACCGATAGATAATTTGCTTGTTCCTTTGTGGTCGGTTTCAAGTAAGGTCAGCAATGTGAGAAAAGTATTTGCTGTGTTCGGGCTTAGCGAACAGCACAAGGCCCGCTTTGAAAAGGCGAAAAGCATGACACAAGACATAATTGTTTTTAACGACAAGGGAACCGCGGCCGGATTCATCATTGAGAACGAAAAGGCAAATAAGAAAAACGCTGACAAGACATTTGCTAATGCGGAAGCCGCCGTCGCAGTGTAACAATCCAGATAATCGTTGTGTGATACGGGGGCTGTCGTATACTGGCTCCCGTATCCAGTCACACATTTTTTTCACAATTTTTTAGGGAGGTTGAAGATGATGTTTCTAACAAAATCATTATCGGCCAGAGCTAAGAATAATCATGCTTCGGAGGGCCGATCGCTTCCTGCTTTCCAGGTGGAGGGCTCACCAGAGAATGATGGAGATAAACTCTTTGGGGCCCGGTCACCGCCCGCTTTACAGATTTAATCCAAAGACAATCAAATTTCATTAAAAAGTTTTACTTTACTTTAACTAACTGTCGTTTGCTACGATAGTGGGTGCAGATAATCCAGGTACTTGCACTTATAGTTTTGCACACAAATCAGATCGTAATCGCAAGGAATCTTTAGAAATCTGCTGCCCTTTCCGGGGGAGAGCCAGAGTTACTGCCAGTTATTGTTTTTTATTAATTGGCAAGTTTAACCAACGGCCCCCCGCGTCATATATAACTTCATACCTTAAGTCCTGCAACATTTTGGCCGCCGGAACCGCTACCGCACCGAGCAGGCGCTTGTTGTGTGATTAGACTACCGGCCCTGTAAAGGGCACATTTCAGGAAACCCCCGTGATTTCGTCCCGGGGGTTTGTCATTTTAGACAAAATTATCAGTTTCAAACATGAGGTCTAACATTACTACCTCAATAATCCACAATGGGCATTGTGGTCAAGGAAGCCGGATTCATACAAAAAGGAATTTGGCTTCTATTTTCCGTGTCATCTTAAAGGTACACGAAAAAGAAACAAGAAACGAAAAGCAAAAATATATTATGTTACTTTTAAGTGATAAAACACATAAACCTTTAAAAACTCATTTTATTATATTTAAGGTACAACCCGAATAACCCGATATAGCTCATACGGCCGATCATGCTCATTTGCAACAAATTCAATTTCAACCAGGAAACCGGGTGCTTTGCATGCGGTTTCACAGTCCAAAGGGACCCGCACAACAGCGAGCTTTTTGAAGATGAATTTTAGTAGCAGTGACACGGGCGCTGCTGTCAACACCGTTTGACCAAAGACACATACTGTCTTTCTGGTGCCTTGTGCCCCTGAACCAATTCAACACAAATTTTAAGGATTTAAGGAGACGTTTAATGAAAGAAGGAACTAGGTTTGACATAGAAAGGGATATTCACCGCATTGCCTCGCTTATTACGACTGCTATGACCGAAAGCGACCACGAATTAATAGAGGAGATAATAAGCACGCTGGTGGAAAACAGCTACAGGGACGGTTTTATATGGCACGCCGTTTCAGCGGCACAGTTGATCGGGAGGAAGCTTAACAAAGCCGAATTCGACCGCATCGTTGTTGTGTGCAGGCAGCACGACAAGCCCGAGATAATTGATATTGTGGAAGATATCAGGGAAAACTAATTTTGTATTAAATAGGAGTGAAGATAATGAAAAGAAAAACAATCACAATTTGTTGTATGGCAATGACGCTACTTGTTTTTGCCGGAGGCTGCTGCCAGCCCCTGCAAGCATTGGATTGTTCGGACTGCTCGGACGCGCAGAAGGGAGCTGGCATAGGCGCGATAATCGGCACCGTTGCCGGCGGCTTGATAGGCGACAGCACCGGGGCCACGCTTACCGGCACATTCATCGGCACCGTGCTGGGATACGGAGCAGGCAACGAGAGCGACAAGGAGAAAATGGCTGCCGAAATCGAGGCCATTCGCCGTGAAATCAACACAGTCACGATTTGGGTGGAAGGCCGCGGCGGATATTCGTTCCCGGTGGTCCTGAAAAGGGACGGCTCCGGCGGGTACTGGGGCCCGAGGGGCGAGTATTACATCAGACTCCCAACAAACAAGGAGCTCTTGCCCATATACGGATCCTGAGCAGCCAGCATGAAAAATACCCAAAACCCAAGAGAGGGAACAGCCTTCAGGGCTTTCCCTCATTCCTTGTCACTTTAAAGGTATATGAAGAAGCGGGAACGCTCTATTAATTATTTATACCCCTGATGCGAAAAATATAACAGGGGGTGTGCGAACAAGAGTGCAAACCAACTGACGTTTTTCATGCATAAGATTTCATGCTGCTTCGATCAACAACACCATTTCCAGCCATATATTACCGGGATTGGTATTTCGCTTCCAATTCCCATTACCAGAAAGCTAAATATGCAACCTTTCTTGAGATTAGGGCCCGTCACGTATCGTAATCGCGCGGCGGGCCTCCTAATCCTTTAAATCATAATAAGCCAATCGCGGCTTTTGAACAAGTTCTTTACTAAGACTCACATCCCTCTCCTTGAAGCTGAGGTGAGAAGCCGAGTCCTTCCTGGGATATTTGTGGACTCGGCGAAAAACAACCTGGTTTTGCTGATAACAAACAAATCCAGAAAAAATACAAAATTCCTTTTTATCTCCATGGGTTGATGGTCAAGATATTTGACAATAAAATGTTACCAGAAAACATCACCTGTATCGCTGTACCTCCAGCCGACAGTGGGGGCCAGATGAGATCATCAAAGAACACAATACTTGTGGTTTTACTTCTACTACTTTTTTCCTGCTACCACATTATTGTCCTCTCCTCCTCCTGCAAACAAGCCATGTTGGGGGTGCCTAATGTCAGGGGCCCCATTCCAACCCCCAAAATAGGAAACATTTGTTCGGCCTTCTATTGAACCTTCCTTCCTTGTTTGGTTGTTTGCCGGGGTGCTCTCTCATCGAAAGAACCACAATATAAATCGAAATTAAACATCGCCCCCGGGCCCCGAAGCCGCTGGATTTCGTTGTTTATCCGGGACAACGCAATCCTGCAATGCCGCCGGATTATGTTGTCACCGGGACCAGCAACATAATCCGGCTCATGGCTTCTTACTAAAAAAGCCTCCGGAGCCAAAGATAATGCCAATATCTGGACCGCCTTGCTTTCAGTTGAAAGCAAAAAAAACATTTAACCTGTCCGAACCTTTTTCAAGTCACCTCCTTCATGGTTTGGACTAACACATATGCGGCAGTCTGGTTATTCCGCAGAACCTTTGGCTTCCACTAAAAAGAACTGGCATACAACGAAAGCCAGAATAAATAATCGTGATTGCCGCCGACGGGCGGGCTTCTAGTTGTTACTATTAACAATCAAGAAGTTAACTTCAACAGTTAATCACTTATTTAAACAAGGCAGCGTTTCTGTAGACAGAAGCGCTCCTTGTTTGTACTGTCAACTTATAGGTGTTTATAGTCGACTGATAAAAAACCAGGGATCCAGCGCATGCTGGCAGGAGGCTCAGTCCTTCTTGTACTTGCGCTCCCACTTTATTATGGTCCAGCGCGACACCTTCACGCCCTCGTAGCGCTGCAGGTTCTCCTTCACTTCCGCAGAAGAGTATCCCTTCTTCCTCAGGTTCATGGCCTTCCTTATGACGTCGGGCTTGAACCTCATCCTCAGGTAGCCGTCGTCCGGAGTGAACTTGCATCCGCACTTCTTGCACAGCTTCATGTGCTTGTCAACGCTCTGGTTCCTGCGGTAGCCGCGCCACACCGTGTCCTGAGAGCCGCATTTCGGGCATTTTACTGCAGCCATGCTTATTATTGGTCGCGAAGTCTATTTAAAGGGATAATTCAACCACTATGGTAGTGCGCCGCTAAAGTGCTCCCAAGTGCCCATATACCGATAAGTTATAAATATGTACGTGCACAATAATTATAATCATTGGGGGGATTTTTTGGACGAGTTTCACGTTAAAATAGAAAATGTAGTTGCTTTTACGACACTCGGCAAGGACATACCGCTAGTTAAGATATCCAACAAGCTGGACGGCGCCGAATACTCTCCCGAAGCCTTTCCCGGACTGATATACAGGATAGCCGACCCCAAGGCGGCCACGCTCATCTTCTCGTCGGGCAAGATAGTATGCACCGGCGCGAAGAGCGTTGACCTGGCCAAGAACGCCATGACAAGGGTGGTCGACGACGTGCGCGGCACAGGGGTGAAGCTGCCAACCAAGTTCCACACAAAGGTGGAGAACATCGTGGCATCCACGCAGATAGACGCCAAGCTGAACCTGGAGGACATATCCTTCAACATGGAGAACGTGGAGTACGAGCCCGAGCAGTTCCCGGGCCTCGTGTGCAGGATAACCGACCCCAGGGTGGCGTTCCTGTTGTTCGGCTCAGGGAAGATAATATGCACCGGCGCGCAGAGGATAGAGGACATACACACTGCACTTGGCAAGTTCAAGGGCATGCTGGAGGATATTGGCATAAAGGTGAAGGCCGTACCTCCGGAGCTGTCAGGCAAGGTTGCGGGAAACAACGGCAAGGGAGTGCCAAAAGGCGTTGCAGAATGATTGTTGAGTGTTTTTTATTTTTGCCTTGTCAACTTAAAGGTTCTTAATAGGGTCGCTTTCCATTAGGCCCGTTTTCAATGTTTATATATTTTCTCCCCAATTTCTACTAAACCAGAGTGACAATGACCGCATAAATAATCATATTCAACCAAAATCAAACATGCCAAGATGAGCCCAGCCCAGCTTGTACCGATGTCTTTGGTACAGGTATTGGCAGTATGAGTTGTATGCAAGAATATCAACCACGCAAGGTCGCGCGCTAGCGCACAAAAAACACTACAAATCAAATAAACAAAAGACCTTGCGTGGCTGTTTTTGTTAGTTCTCAGTTTTCCGAAAGAACGATAACCTTAAACCGAAAGGAACACGAAATGAGTTATAAATATCCAATCAAACCCGTGTCCGTACGTGAGCGGTTATTTGCAGCCTTTTTGGGCTTGTTAATCATTTTATTCTGGGTTTTGTACATCATTTATTATTACACATTGGGCCTGGTTTTGCGACAGTTAGGTAAGGCGGCCGCTGGCCCGGAAAGGACGGACTGAAATGGGAAAACAACACAAAAATACGTGGATAAATCGATTTCTTAAGAATTCAATTAAAATATCTATTGCAGCCGTGGTTTTATTTTTGTTTTTTTGTTTTTTTGTTTGGCTTGTGATTAGGCCAATATTGATGGTGAATGTGGACCCGAACTTCTTTGAGTTTGAAGTGGAAGGCAAGCTGATGAACAACACGGAAATGGACGGCTCGACTTACATCCTGACACAGAAAAGGGAATCAAAACCGACGGCTAAAGGCGAATATGGCTTGTGGTCCCAGGAACTCACACTTGAAAAGCAGGATGCCAACGGGGTCACAATCAGGATCAAGGTCATAAATGACTATTATGACCCGAATACCGTGGAGTTCTATGTGTCCGGCGTTTTAACCAACGACGGCTACGGGGAGATGCACATCATTGGTGATCATAAAGAAACGATATCCTGTAATGCCGAAGGCGTTGTAATGGTTGACTGGCCGGTAGAGATGGATCAGAAAGAGGCAAAGGAATGGTGCGAGAAGCGTGCCGCCAAGCTGCTGAAGGAATGCTTGCCGTGGATAATGAACAAGCATTTCTATCTGAGGAATTATGATGAATGACTTGATGAACTGGTTCTCCGAACGGAGAAGAACATCCATGGACGGATGAAAGCGGGCAATGGAAAAGGAAGACGCTGAGTTTGCAAGGATGGGATATGGCTTCAATGCCGTCCCATTCCTTTGAATTGTCAACTTAACGGTTCATATAATGCTGATTATGATTTTACTATGTCACATGCGCTCTGGAGCGCCGATGCCGAGCAGTTCAAGCGCGTTGCCCATCACGATCCTGGCCGCCTTCACGAGAGCCAGCCTCGACGCCTTAAGTTCCTTAGTAGGGGCCGAAAGCACGGGACTCTTCTCATAGAACTCGTTGAACTTGGTGGCCAGGTCATAGGCGTAATTGGCCATGTAATGCGGCCGCAGGTCCCTTGCAGCGTGCGCTGCGGTTTCTGGAAAAGCCGCGAGATGCCTTGTCAGGGCAATCTCCTGCTCAGAGCCCAGCCCTTTGCCAATGGATGCCGTTGCCGGTATGGCCTTCCCGGACTTCCTCAATATGGAGCAGGCCCTTGCATGCGAGTACTGTATATAGGGCGCGCTGTTGCCCTCGAAGCTCAGAGCGCGGTCCCAGTCGAACAGTATGGTCTTCTCGGGAGATACCATGAGCATGCCGTACTTGAGCGCGCCCAGTGCAACGATCTCTGCTGCCCTTTCCAGAGCCTTGCCCTTTAGCTTGGGGTTCTTCTGCGCGGTCACCTTCCTGGCCAGTGAAGCCAGCTTTTTTCTCAGCTTGTCATATGTTATGACAGTCCCTGTCCTGGAACTCATCTTCCCTGTGGGCAGGTTGACCAGTTCGTAGCATATGTGGTGCTCCTTCTTAGCCAAGCCCTTGTCCATCAGGCCGAACGTCCTGAACAGCTGGCGGAAATACGTGTTTTGCTCAGTCCCCACTATGTGCAGTATACTGTCGGGTCTGTGCTCCTTTACCTGCAGCTTTGCGAGCCCGAGGTCCTTTGCGCCGTACAGCGGGTTGCCGTCTTGGGTGAGAAGCACGAATATGCCGAGCCCGTCCTTTTCATAATCCATCACCACCGCGCCCTGGCTCTTCTTGGCCAGGCCCTTCTTCAGCAATCCCAGCGCGGCCGCCTTACCGGGCTTCTCAACTTCGCTCTCGAAATACAGCCTGTCGAACTTAGCGCCAAAATCCCTGTATACCCTTTCGTAATAATCAAGGCTCCATTGCCTGGTCTGCTTCCACAACTTTACCATGTCCTTGTCGCCGGCGTACAGCTTTGAGTTTATTTCCCTGACCTCGGCTTCCAGCTTGTCGTTTCCCCTGACCTTCTGGCTGGCCCTGGCATAGACCTCGCCAAGCCAAAGGCCCTTGTCAATGCCCCTGCCTTTGGGCGCCTTTTTCTTGTGGATGTTGATGTAGCCCCACAGGCATTTCGCAACATGCGGTCCTATGTCCCCCTGGTAGTTGGCCCTTATGACCTTCTTGCCGGAGAACGCGAGCAGCCGCGATATGCTCTCCCCCAGGCATATGTTCCTGACATGGCCTATGTGGAAGGCCTTGTGCGTATTCGGGTGCGCGAACTCGGTCATCACCCTTTCCTTTGACTGCTTGCTGGAACCGTACTTGCCCCGCTGCTTCAGGATGTCCTTCAGTACAAGCCCGTTCAGCCTTCCCCAGTCCGCGTAGAAATTCACGTACGGCCCCACAGCCCTCACGTCAGCAATCAGGCTGGCCGTCTTCTTTGCCTTGGCCGCATCGGTTTTGGCCAGCTTGTTTACCACGTCAATGGCGATGATTCTGGGGTCCTTTTTCAGCTTTTTGGAAAGGAGGAAGCATGGGAAAGCAAGGTCAGCGCCCAGGCCTTCGGGCGGCTTCTCAAGCACGACTTCGACGCCCTTCTTGGGCATGGCAACCGCGACGGCAAGGTGTTTAAGCACCTGCTCCCTTAGCTTGTCGGAAGGATTCATGTCTTATTATTTAAATTCGGTTATTAAATAAAGGAAAGCCGCACCGAAATAAAGTACCACCCGTTCATAGCCCCGTAGTCTAGAAGTCATCTGCAGCTTGCCTGCAGTTGCCTGGTGGATGGTCAAGGATACCGGTCTTTGGTTTCACGGCAATGGATTGACATAGGCTTCGCCTATGTCTTGCCGCCGAATCCAAGGAGTTGATGACCCACAAGGTCAGATGAAGAAGACAACCGGTGACTCCGGAGTCACTGAGTATAATGCTCGGTGGCGGAGAATTCGAATCCGGACGGGGCTATGCCTTCTTTTGATGCTTAAATTATTTTCTGATAAATATTAACCGGTGTTCTTATGGCGGCATATCCCAAAGAGGTCACTATAGGGACCGGGCAAAAAGCAGTCAACTTGTCATTGCCCTGGATGAACGCTTCAGGATTTCTTGCAACCCCGCCGGCCATTGCCCGTTTTGGCACGTATGAAAACGGCGCCGCTGTGGGAAAGACCATACTCAGGCACGAGACACCCGGCCACGAAACACCTGTTTTTGTGGAAGGGGATGACGGCTTTTTTTATAATGCCATTGGGCTTTCCTGCCCCGGAATTGAAAATTATCGGGACGAATTGAAGGATCACTACCCGCTTGATGGTGGAAAGCCGCTGATAGTGTCAGTAGCAAGCAAGGTTGATGCAGGAGATGCTGCTGGCTTGATTGAGATGCTTGATGGCTTGTACGATGCAATAGAGCTGAACGTGTCCTGCCCAAACGTGGCAAAAGGCATGCTGGCAGGACAAGTACCGGACCTCACGCACGATTATACTTCAAGGGCAAAGAGGGCCGCAGGAGCCAGGCCGGTTATAGTGAAACTGACACCCAATATCGACGATATCGCCCCGATAGTGAAGGCAGCAGCTGACGCGGGCGCTGACGGCATTCTGGGTATAAACACCATCGTAGGAAAATTCATCAACCCGTTTACTAACCGGCCCCACCTGACCAATGAAACAGGTGGAAAATCCGGGCCGCTTGTAATTGAAGAAGGGCTGCGCATCATCAATCGAATAGCAGCTATCAGGGAACAGGGAGGATATGATTTCAAGATTGGCGGCGTCGGCGGCATTGACGTCAGCGTTGAATATGGAGCGAGGGATATAAGGCGATATATGGATGCAGGTGCTGATTTCTTTCAGATTGGAACCACACTGTTCCTGGACAGGCCGATGGAGGTCCAACGTGACGGCTTGGAAACGGTCCAGCAGGTGCTTTCCGGATTGAGGAGGGAGCTGTATGAAAGTCGAGATGAATCATGATAAAGTCAAAGTGATAAGAAGAACGCAGGAATGCAGGGATACCTTTACGCTTGAGTTGGATTCTGATGTTCAAGCGGGACCGGGCCATTTCTTCATGCTTTACTTGCCTGACCTGCCGAAGAAACACCCGGAGACCGGCAAAAAACAGGGCCAGGAGAGGCCATTCACTGTTGCAGGCATAAAACCATTGAGATTCACCATGAGAAAGGCAGGACCATTCACAGACATGGCTTCGACCCTGGGTCGCAAAGACCATATTCAGGTGACCGGCCCGCTTGGAAACAGCTATTTGGATCTCATCGACAATAAAACACCTAACCATTACCTGATAGCCGGAGGCTGCGGTGCAGCAGGTCACGGCTTCCTGGCCGAGGAGTTGTTTGACTTGGGTATTGAGCCGTCTTTCCTGGTCGGTGCGAAAAGCAAGGAAGATTTGCTGGTACCCGGTGGCATAAACAGTTGTGTGTTCAAGGCGATATACAGGGCAACAGAGGATGGCACGGACCCTTCATGTATTATGGGAAACGCTGTGGATTTGATTGACAAAGCGGGTCCGGAAGAAGATGCTATAGCATACGTATGCGGGCCAAGGCCGATGCTGGTGGCCGCAGCCGACAAGCTGCTCAAATATGGAATTGATCCAGAGAACATATTGTTGGCCTTGGAGCCTATCATGAAGTGCGGCCGCGGGGTGTGCGGCTCTTGCGAAATCGACGGCTACCATGCTTGCACTGACGGACCGATTTTCAGGTATTCTGCCCTGGCTGAAGCCGAGGACTTCAAAGAATACACGAGAGCAAAGAGCGGCAAACTTTTGCCGATTTAGCCTTTTGAAAAACGATTCAAGCCTCGCCCTTCATGGCCCTTATGCCCTGCTGGGTGATAACGTAGCAGATTCCTAGGGACTCCACCTTGTCCACGAAGCCCATGTTCATGAGCTTGCCTAGGCTGCTGTCTACCCCGTTCGAGCCCAGCTTCCTGGACAGCTCTGTCTTGTTGACCAGCAACTGACCTGAAATTATCTCCAGTATCTTCCTGTCAACGTCAGAAAGTGAACTTCCTCCTGCAAGCATGGTTAATTATATGTACCTGAACCTTTTTTAAGGTTTTGTTTTTGCCAGCAAACATAACAAGTCCGGAAAACTGATTTTATGGTTTTTACTCTGACTCTTCCTCGGCTTCTTCCCCCAAAACCAACACATATTCCTCTCTAAAAACATGTGGGAGATTGGGATTGAACCTGAGAACTGCAACAAAAACCTCATCTTCGCCGTCTCCCGGCTTTACTGCGTGATATTTGCCCCTTCCGCCAATGAAAACCATGTTTGGAAAAGCAAGCTCAATCAGATTTTCAGGATCGCCGTCAAATTCCAAGTTGCCCAGGCCGATTATTGCTTTTGATTCTTCTTGCGGAACCCAGAAATATCCGCATTGCTCATGCTCGTGGGGGCGCACGCTCCATTCTTCGCCGTTAACCTTTGGTATCCACGCCATCTGGAGTCACCCCTGTCAATACCAATGACTTTCGACATTTAGGTGTTGGTGTCAGAAAACAATTCAATTGCAGCCCTGTCCAAATATCTATTGCCGCTGCTGCCGTAAAGCCCAAAATCCTGGCCGCAATACTCAACAATTTTGTCCGGCCTAGTGATTATGTTTTTCATGTTTTGCTGTTGGTGATAAGCTATTAATAGTTATGCCAACACGAATCAGAAAACAAGATCCTTCTTGATGGCCTTTGCCTTGTCCTTGCCGACCAGAACCTCTATGAGCTTCAGGGCAAAGAGTATTGCCGTTCCCGGGCCCTGTGAAGTGATTATGTTCTCGTCCATCACCACCTTGTCGCCCCGCGGATAAGGAAGCTCCTTCTCCATGCCCGGATAGACGGTGGCCTTCCTGTCCTCGAGTATGCCGACCTTTGCGAGTATGGTGGGCGAGGCGCATATGGCAGCTATAAGCTTCTTTTCCTCGTTGAAGCTCGTTATTATGTTCATGACCTTCTGGGTCTTTCCCAGGTTAACGTAGCCCGGGTAGCCGCCAACCAGCACTATGGCATCGAAATCCTCGGGATCGATGTCGCTCAGCTTCGTGTCCGCGTTCACCCTGAGGTTCCTGGAGCCGACCACGAGCGAGCCCGGTATGCCGGCCGTGACCACGTTAACGCCGGCCCTTCTCAGTATGTCGATGACCGATGTTGCCTCGATTTCCTCGAATCCTTCCGCGAGAGGAACAAGAACCTTGACCATGCCTATCATCCTTCCGGGCGGCCGCGCCCGTAGTTTGAAGTGTATATTATTGGGTTGAAGGGCTTAAAAAGGGTGGTTTTAAGGGGCATCTTGATTTTTAACCGTCCCAAGTCAAATAATAACCATGCTTAAAGGGGTAACGCCCGTGGTAACCTTTGTTATCATGATCCTCGTGATAATCTCCATTATCGCCGTGGCATGGTATTACCTGTCAGAAGACCTGGCAATAGGCCAAATAGTGGTGAGGATACCCAGGAACAAGGCATCCTGTTCCGGCACTACCGCTACCATAGAGCTGAGGAACCTTGGCAACTCGGCCATAAACAATTCAAATCACGAGTCAATGCTCGGTCTGTTCCCCGACGACAGCGGCGTGGTTGCCAGATGGGGTTTTGAGGAATGGGACGGCAACGCAATTCTTGACTCTTCAGGCAGCGGCAACCATGGCACCCTTTTCGGCGAAACGGTGTTGCTGCTTCATTTTGACGAGGGCCCGGGCAGCAAGCCCCTGGATTCTACTGCGTACGGCAACCACGGCAACGTCACGGGCCACGAGCCAGCGGTTAGGCCCAGCGGCTACTGCAAGTCAGGGAGATGCCTGGAGTTCGACGGCCAGGATGATTATGTTGACTGCGGCACAGGCCCAAGCATGGCCCTTGACAGGGGCTTCACGTACATGGCCTGGGTAAAGCCCAGCCAGGCACAACAATCCTATCCCATCGCCAAGAGGATGGCAGTAGCCAACGGGCTGAACATGTTCCTGGACAGTTCCGGCAGCATAGGGCTGTACGACGGCTCAGGCACCTTCAGGGACAGCGGGCTGGATTACGACATCGGTGAATGGCAGCACGTAGCCTTTGTAATAGACGCGTCAGGCACCGGCTACACCGCCTACAGGAACGGTGCAGCAGGCAACGCGGTCGTTATGGACATGTTCAGCGACGAGCCGTCTGAAAACCTCATCATAGGCGCCCGGTCGGGCGGCAATTACCCCTTCAACGGCTCAATTGACGAGATGGCCATATACGGCAGCATGCTGACCGAACCCGAAATCAATGAGATGTACGAGGATGGCCGGGCGCGGATGGTCGAGCGCAGGCAGCCCGGCAGGCGCGGCTACGGGCTGGATTTCGACGGCGGCGATTACGTCGACGTCGCGAGCATAGCCGATGACATAGCCACTGGCGGCTTCTCTGTAGGCTTCTGGTTCAGCCCATCATCGACCTTTGATTCTGGCGCGTCCACGAATCAGAGGCTCTTCAGGCTGGGCGACAGTCCCTCCAACAACGACATCGCCATCCATCTTGAGGCTTCTGATGGCACGCTCCGCTTCAGGCACCATACGGGCGCCGCATGGTCGGATGCCGTGACCTCTCAGAACTCCTGGACGGGCGGTACCTGGTATCACGTGTTGGCAGTCCTGGGCGACGGCATATACGTGAACGGCGTAAAGGACGGGGACAACACCAACACGGTGAGGGGCGCGACCGCCGCCAATCTGGCTTACCTTGCGCGGGACTGGATATTCTCATATGACTTCGAAGGCACCATTGACGAGGTGACGGTATGGGACCGCGCGCTGAGCCAGGCGGAAATCGAGTCTCAGATGGCGCCCGCCTGCGACTGTGCGGGCCAGGCCTGCCTGTGCGGCGACCTCCAGATAACAAAGACCAGGGGTAGTGGCGGCTTCAGCCCGTTCTTTGGCACCGGCATTATACCGCCTGGCGGGTCAGTCACCATGACGGATTACAGCTGCCTGGACGATTCCTGCAGCTACAGGGTAACGTCGCCGGCGGGCAGCGAAGAGGTGTTCGTTGAATGCGGTTAGCAGTCACCGACCAGCGAATAACTTTTAAATACATATTCTCAATATAAGGATATATCTTCTGGGTTCAGGAGACATACCGAGTATACGGAGGGAAATCAATGCCAATAATTGGAATGACGCTGAACAGCATGAGCGCAGGAAGGAGCAAGGGACCGACCGGGGAGGTCAAGGTCAACTCAACGCCTAAGATAACCGAGGTGAAGGAAGTCAACGTGTCCACCCTGGACAAGAAGGCGCTGAACATGAAATTCGAGTTCGTCACGAAATACTCGCCGGACATCGGCGAGATAAAGATAGGCGGCAACCTGCTGTACCTTGCGGAGAAGAACGCGCCCATCCTTAAGCGCTGGAAGGAAAAGAAGCAGATACCCGAGGACACGTCAGTCGAGATACTGAACCACCTTTTCAGGCGGTGCCTCCTGAAGATCGCGAACATGGCAGAGGACCTGCAGCTTCCGCCTCCGCTTCAGCTTCCCAGGGTCAAGGCTTCTGGCAAGTAGCTTCGTTGCTCTTGTGCCGGTTTTAAATGCATGTCAGCTTTGTTATTCCTGAGAATAACCAACGATACGTATCATTTGACGTAGCCCTTCTTCTTGTGCCCGACATAGCCCGTGTCCATGACCCCGTACTGGCTGAGGTTCAGGTCGTAATCCCCGCCGCCGCCTGACTGGTACTTCTTCTTCTCTTCCTCGGTCTCCGGCGTCCAGGTTACCTCGGTGGTCTTTGACAAACCGGTTTCCGGCGGGGCGATCTCCGAAGGAGTGCTCATGCTGGTCTGGAATTTCCAAACGAGCCCGCCTGTCCCGGCATCCAGGCAGTAGAGATTGCAGTCCCAGCAACCGGCATAAATAAGCTGATCATGTATTGCTAGAGAATTAACAAAGCCGTTGGTCGAGTATTTCCATATCTTTCTCCCGCTTTCTGCATCCAGGCAGTATATGTTATTGTCGTAAGAGCCGAAATACACCCTGTTTCCAGATATAACGGGATTTATAACAAAGCCGCCAGTCTTGAATTTCCACAGAAGACTGCCGTCCGAAGCATCCAGGCAATAAACGCAGAAATCCCTTGAACCGAAATATATTCTGTCCTCACCAATAACAGGCGAATAAGTAACATTCTGGGCCTTGAATTTCCAGACCAGATTGCCGTTGAAATCCAAGCAATAAATGTGGTGGTCCCATGAACCGAAGTATATATGTTTTTCAGAGAACGCCGCAGGCCAAGCAGATACCACATCCTTTGCATAGAATTTCCAGACAACCTTTCCGTCCATACTTATGCAGAAAAAGATGTTGTTCTTATAACCGGCATATATCCTGCCCTTATGATACTTTGGCATGAAGACTTCGGCGTTGACATTCAGTTTCCAAATAAGCTCCCCGCTTTTAGCATCGATGGAATATATGCAACCGTCGCTTGATGGGGAATAGACCGCGCCTCCGTCCGTGCTTACGTTTCCCCTTATGGGACCGCCGGTCTCGAACTTCCACCGCAATTCCCCGGAATCCATGTCAACCGCATAAACATTCCTGTCAGTGGAACCGAAATATACCATTCCGGTGCCTATGCCGGCACCGCCTTCGTTGAACGTCATGCCCTCGGTAGGGAACCTCCATACCTCTTTACCTGTTTTTGCGTTTACCGAATAGAAATTCCTGTCACATCACCCGAAGAACACCTTCCTTTTTTGACAGTGGGCGTGCTGCATATGCTGCCACCCACGCCAATCTTGTCCCAGAAGGTCACGTTCTGCTCCTTGAACTGCATCAGCGTGCCGAGCAGCTCCAAATCCCCGAACTGCTCGGTGTCGAAGCCCGTCTGGACCGTTACCCCGCCTTGTCCGCTTCCGTTATCGCTGTCCGAAACATACTTGTATTCAGGCATGATACCAACATCCAGCTAAATTCACTTCCCGAAGAAGCTGGCCAGTTTTGCCTGGCCGGATCCTACGCTTGCCTTCTCCAGCTTCTTTAGCGTGCCTTCCAGCCTGTCCTCCGAGAACTCATGCTCGTCAACCATTACCCTTTTCAGTCCCTCTGCATCCAGCTTGCCCGGCTCGATCGCGTCCTTCTTGATCTCTTCCACCGGCGGGTTACTGAAGAAATTGAAGATATCCGCCGCTGACGTCTCTGCGTCCCATTTCACCTGGCTGATCGCGCTTTCCAGCGTTTTGTGCTGCTTCACCAGGTCCAGGGCCTTTTTCGGGCCTATTCCTTTTATCCCGCCGGGATTGTAGTCGGTCCCTACGAGTATGCCCAGCACTATGAGCTGCTCCTGGCCGATACCCAGCTCCTTTAGCACGCCGTCAAGCACGATGAGCTCGGGCACGATCTCGACGTACTTCTCCTTGCGCGGCACCTTCCTCCTGCCTGTTATGGTGAGGTTTTTCACGAATCTCGGGGTCGCGAATAGCAGGGAATCCCAGTCCTGGCTGCCCGTGCTCCAGGCCTGCCCCTTGCTGACCATTGCAGCGGCCTGGGCCTCGCCCTCGCTCGGCGCCTGCACCCAGGGTATGCCCATTGCGTCCAGCAGTTTCTTGGCCTCTCCTATCATGTCCTCGGTAAGCCTGGACGCCTGCTGGGAATACCTGCGCACTGCCTCGTAATCCTTCTTCTCCACGGCCTGCTCCCATTTCTTCCTGGCATCCTCGCGCACCCTGTTCCTTGCCTCTGTGGTGCGCTTCTTGAACGCCGGGGGCTTGCCGTCGAAGACATAGACAGGCTCAATCCTGTGCTCCAGCATCCTTGCGGTCCTGTAGAATATGCCGGACAGGTGCGAAGTTACCATGCCCTTCGAATCCTTGAGCGGCTCCCCGGTGAACCTGTCCCTGATTATTGAAAGGAACTGGTACATGGTGTTGTACGCGTCAATGGCTATGCGCCTTCCCGCCAGGTCCTCGAACCCTATGGGCTTCGCGCTCTGCACGAGCTCTGTGAGGTTTACTCCCATGGGATAAAATTGGCATCGTTATTAAAAAACCATACGTGAATAAGGACCCGGGCTAATACATTTAAACCATTAAACCAATATTTGGAATGTGATTTGTATGGCTGACAAAAAACCTGTTGGCGAGATAACCCACTTCTTTGGGCACCTGAGCGTCGCGGTCATAAAGCTGTCGGATGGCCTGAAAGACGGGGAAAAGATCCTCATCGAGGGGGCTACAACGAACTTCGAGCAGACCGTTAAATCAATGCAGATAGAGCACAAGGAAGTGAAGGAAGCGAAAAAGGGCGAATCAATAGGCCTCAAGGTCAAGAGCAGGGTAAGGGAAGGCGACAAGGTATTCAAGGTCGTTGAGTGAACGAGAGCTTTCCTGTGTGCTGAGAATTATCGTTTTGTTGAGATATTTTTATTTCACGCGTTCTTTTACGTGTTCAGCGCTGAAACCTTTTACCAAGGAGCCGCCCTTGTTCTCGATGTCGATGGAGAACGGCACGTTGGCCTGGTCCGGCAGGTTTATTGACTTGGTTTCCTCATCCAGCTCAGCGTCTCCCAGAGAAACGATTATGGTTATCTGGTTCTTCCCTATCTTCTTTATCTCTCCGGTCATGCCATCGGAATCAAAGGTGCCAACTGACATGTAATCATACACGTCAAAGCCCTGCTCGAACACCTCGCTTCCTGCCTTTATCTTGATTTTGTAGTCCTTGTCCTCTTTGACCTTCTCCTGGGTTGACAGGGTAGTGGACACTATTTCCGTGATCGAATATGTGTCGGGGTATTCGGGGTATCCTTCCAGGGTTATTATCATGGAAGAATATCCCATGCCATCGACCGTGCCGTTGAAATTGCTGAGGTCGGATTCTATCTCCCTCTCGTTCACCAGTCCCAGCTTGGGGTAAAACGAGTTCCTCATGATGGAAGTATCCGTGGGCCTGTAATTCCCAAGCACGTACGAGCACCCGTCATAAAAGCCGGTAAGCAGACCGTCCGCGCTTGTCTGGCCTTCAAGGTCGCCCCACCACAAGTGCGCCTCGCCCAGGCTGTCCGCGCAGTTGGGATATCGCGGCCAGTCGCCTATGCTCGCCTGGGTGTACTCGTCGGCAAGCTTCGGGAACGAGTGCTGGAACTCGTGGTCAAAAACCCTTGGAATCCAGCCCCTGTAGAATCCCAAGGTCGAGATGAAGGACGTCCCTCCGAAATGGGCCCTTGGGCCAAACGAAAAGTAGCAGAAATACGAGCGCCTGACGTTTGAAAGCCCTGAACAATATTCAGATATCTTGGAATTTCCGCATGGGTAATCTGACGTGCTCATGGTGCTTTCAAAATTCCTGTCTATATACCAGAAATTGAACTTGTTCTTGTTGTCCTTGTAAACAGGCAGCTCCAGCAGCCCCGGGTAATCCATCTCGCCGAGATAAGAGGAATCAATGTTACCGTAATAATCAACCGCCACCTTTGCGTCGCTGACGAACGTGTTCATGTCGTCATATTCGATTGCTACGAATACCACGTTGAGCCTGTCAGCGTTCTCGACATTGGTTCCAGGGAAAAGCTCCTTGCAGGCCTCTGCAAGGCATTCGTCTACTTCCCCGTCACAATCATTGTCCCTCCCGTCACCAGCACAGTCATCTTCTGTGATTTTGGAATTTATTGTCGGGTCCGTGTCGTCGCAGTCCCCCCCGTCAAAGTATGAGCTGCACCTGTCTGGTGTCTTGCAGGACCTCGGGTTTGATTTTGCGCATCCCGTAACGTAGTAATTGGAATAATCCCCGTCTTCATCAAGATCACAGTAATAATTCACCGGACAAACCCCGCCGTCGTCAACCAGGCCGTTGCAGTCGTTGTCCGCGCCGTCACAGACCTCTGCCGTAGGCGTGCAGCCGCCGCACACGCCGCCCTCGTCTATCTGGCCGTCACAGTTGTTATCAGCCCCATCACAGACCTCTGGCATGGGAACGCAGTCACACACGCCGCCCTCGTCTATCTGGCCGTCGCAGTTGTTGTCAATGCCGTCGCAAATCTCTGTGGAAGGAACGCAGGCTACGTCCTCACAGTAAGGGTTACCTACGAGGCCTTTCTGGTAGTTCTGCTGGATTTCGGCCGGGGTAAGGGCAGTGTTGTATATGGCTACTTCGTCCATGGTGCCGCTGAAGAATTCCCACTGTCCGCCGTCGCCTTCCCAACCAAAGGCACCTATGTGCGCGTTGCCGCAGGTTTCAATGTCTCCGCCATTCTCTGAGCTTATGTCAACGGCTGCGCCGTCAGGCACGCCGTCGATATATATCTGGCCGCTGCCGTCCCTGTCGAACACTGCAGCCACATGGTGCCAGTTGGTGTCGGTTATGGCAGTCGATGATGAGAAAGCCGGAATTTCAAAATTTTCATCATCGGTTAAATCTGCCCTTATAAGATTATCAGAAGTCAAATACAGCCCATAGCCTTTTACGGGGTAAGCACAACTGACAAAAGTACCGCCCATTCCATATTTAACGAAAATCCGTTGGGCGACCCCAAAATTTCCTTCCCTCTTGATCCAGGCCGAGATGGTGAAGTCATTCGTTCCCATATCAAGGCTTTCGTAGGGAAGCTCAACAGTATAGCCTGATCCCACGCCTTGTTCACCGGCGAAGTGCAGGGCGTTCCCTGACTTGCCTGGCACCCAGTCCTCCCATTCGGTATCAAAGGGGTCTACGAGATTAAATATGTACAGTTCGCCATCGTTGCTTCCGACGTAATCGGCCGCTATCGAGCCGGCGGACTCGTCAAACTTCCAGTAGCCAATCATGTTAGACGGGCAGCCATCGCACACGCCGCCCTCGTCTATCTGTCCGTCGCAGTTGTTGTCAGCCCCGTCACAGACCTCTGCCGTTGGCGTGCAGCCGCCATCAGTTTCATCATTGTCTGTCAGGCTGCTGCAACCGGGATCCGCCATGTCTATGTAGCCGTCGTTGTCGTTATCAGAGCCGTCGTCGCATTCTATTTCAGGGTTAAGTTCGCTTTTGTCATTCTTGTTGCGGCAACCTGCATCTGCCATGTCTATGTAGCCGTCGTTGTCGTTGTCCATGCCGTCGCTGCAGCCAACCGCGCCCCTTGCAAGCCCGATTGTCGTGAAGCCGGTAGTTATCGCGTATCCAAGAAGAAGCCCTATGACAAGTACCAGAAGAATGTGCCACTTGAACTGGCTTATCTGACCCGGCATTGCAAATCCCCACAGCTTAAGTCCAACCAAACAGTTGAATCAGTCAAGTGCTTTATTATTGCACTTTAAGTATATATATGCTTCTGTTGGTTCTGGAAACAGCGCAACGGGCCTGTTGCGGGCGCAAAACACACCAAATATAAGCAAAACAATCCAAATAGTATCATGAAAAAAACAGTCTACTTCGTTTTGATTATAATATTCTTGTCAATGCTCTTCATAATGCTGATATTCGACAGCTTCTCCAGATTCAACGCATCCTGCGCAGTTTCCGGCTGCAGCGACATGAGCGTATTCTTCACAATGCTCTTCGGCTTCTTCATAGCCGGCACGTTCGTGATAATCGACACCATCGCCGGCTATATAATCATCAGGCAGCGGCCCTGGGAACCCGGCCAAGCTTATAAGAGCGGAAAATCAAAAAGTAAATCAGCGGACATGCTTCAGGCGCTGAACAGCAGGCTGGAAGAGCTTAACCGGGCAAAGGAAGAGACAGAGAAGCAGTATTACAAGGGCAAGTTCGATGCCAAGACGTTCGAAAAGATGCTCAACAAATATGAGCAGAAGATAATCGATACAAAATCCAGCATAAGGAGCCTGAAACCTGGGAAAGGCCCCAGGAAAAGGGGCGGTGATTGAATGAGAGTGGAAACGCACATACCGGGATTTGACAGGCTCATAGGCGGCGGCTTCGTCGAGGGAACCAACAACCTGATAACGGGAAACACGGGCACGTGCAAGTCCATATTCAGCATGCAGTTCATATACAACAGGGCGGTGAAGAACAACGAGAAAGTGGCCTATGTGTCTACGGAGGACGGGGTCGAGTCCATATACAAGCAGGCAGAGCAGTTCGGCTGGATGTTCACAGAGCCGCCGCTGAAGCAGCGCGTGAAGATATACAAGCTCGAGCCGTACAATATAACCAAGTTCGGCGGGCTTGTGGAGAGGATAAGGGATTCCGGCGTCAAGCGGCTGGTCATAGATTCCATGTCCGTGTTCGAGATATACGTTAAAGAGGCCTTCAACGTCAGGAAGAACTTGTTCAACATACTGGAAACCCTGAGGCACGGCAATATGGTGACACTGATGACCGTGGAGCGGCCCGAAGGATTCGAGGGCTATTCACGCTCGGACATAGTTGAATTCATGACCGACACGGTCATAGTGATGCAGTACATACAGGCCGCCAAGACAAAGCGCAGCCTGAGCGTGCGCAAGATGAGGTTTTCAGCACATTCGGAAAACGCCCACCCGTTCAAGATAGCCAAGAACGGGCTGCTTGTGGGCTGACCCAACAGCAAAGTAAGGAACCATGTTCAAATCCACTTGACGTCAACGTCATCCGTGCGCTGGCGAGGCATTATTTCTTCATTGTCAGTTTTCATGCCCGCCTTATGCATGAGAATGCCGAGCCACGCTATCATTGCCCCGTTGTCGCCGGACAGATTCCTGTCAACGGCAGCGAATTCGGCCCCGCGCTCCTCGCACATTATGCGCAGCATGTCGCGGAGCCTGGAATTCGCAGCAACCCCGCCGGTGAGCAGAACCTCGCTCTTGCCTGTGTGCGCGAGCGCCCGCTCAGTCACCTCGGCCATCATCGCGAACAGGGTCTCCTGGAGGCTAAAACATACGTTTTCAATCCTTTCTCCCTTTTTAATTTTCTGCAGAGCAGACGTCACTATGCCGGAGAACGACAGGTCCATACCCTTGACGACATACGGTAATTCAACATAAAGGGCTTGACGGCTTTTATCACCCCTTGCAAGCCGTCTCTTCTCTGCTGTGCGCCGCGCCAGCTCCTCGATGCGCGGGCCTGCAGGGAAGCCCAGGCCGGCTCCTCGGCCGAACTTGTCGAGCGCGTTACCGATGCCGATGTCCATGGTCTCGCCGAAGCAGCGGTAGCGGCCGGATACAAAGCCCAGGATCTGCGTGTTCGCGCCTGACGCGTAAAGCGTTATCGGATCCTTTACCCCGGTTGTTTGTCGGCCTATTTCTATGTGGGCTATGCAGTGGTTCACGCCAACCAAAGGGATAGGTTTCGCCTTTGAGGCTTTTTTTATCCTTCCAGCCAGTTCTTTTGCGAAATTCAGTCCCTTGTGCAGGCATGGAGCTAGCCCGGGGCCCTGCGAGTACGCTATAAGCCCGATGTCATCCAGCTTCAGGCCCGCCCCATCCAGCGCCTTTTCCAGAACAGATTCCTTGACCGATTCGTGGTGCTTCGCTGCCTCTGCCGGATGTATGCCCCAGCCCGCGGGCGGGCGGTACATGTCTATGACGCGCGCCAGCACCTCGCCTGCGTCTTTCATTATCCCAACGGAAAAGCTGTGCGCGGTTGACTCGATTCCGAGGCATATCATGTAAATCCTATATCCTTATCAAGATTGAGATGATACCTATAAAAAATTATGTTGCTATAATCAATTGGGGTATAATGTCATTTTCTGGTCCAAAAGAGAATTGCGGAGTTGTTGCTGTTAGCAGGCAGAGTGATGAATGTGCTGATTGGATTATTGGAACCGAATTTGAACTCAGGCACCGAGGACATGAATCATGGGGCATGTCGACTTATTCAGATAAAATTGAAACCAAGAAATATCCAGGAATCGTGCCAGAAGAAGATATCCCAGACGAAAACAAGACATCCGGCAGGTTTGGCATAGGTCATGTTCGCTATGGTACAGCAGGTGCGCCAGGCATTGCCGGCGCCCAACCAATAGAAATTGATGCTCCATATGGAAAATTCGCTATCGCCCAAAACGGCACTATATGGAACGCAAACGAAATAAAGAAATCGCTCGCAGAAAAGGATATAGAATATAAAACAGACACCGATACAGAACTCATTGGCCATCTTATTGCAGAGGGGGATGATGTGATTGACGGTTACAAAAAAGCTTCCAAAGCAATGAAGGGTGCGTGGTGTTTGACAATACTGGACGAGCACGGAGTATATGCCATGCGCGATCCGCACGGGATAAGGCCTTTAACCCTTATGAAAAAAGATGATGATTATATTATTGCTTCAGAGCCAGGCATTGCCGGTGTTCTTGGCCTGGAACTTCTCAGGGATATATCGCCAGGAGAGATAATTTACATAGATACAAAAGGAAAGATTCACGGTGATTCCATAGAGGCCGACAAGCCAGCATACTGTGCATTCTGCAGGGCATACTTCGCGAGACCCGATTCACTTATCGACACGACAGTAGTGGGAAACGTTAGGATTAAGCTTGGGGCAAACATCGCGGAAATAGATGATACCCCATCAGATTTCATACAAGGTGTTCCGGATTCGGGTTGTTTATACGCTCAGGGATACCATTCAAAAACAGGAAATCCGATGGGTACTGTCATCCTGAGGAAACGCCATTACAGGACGTTCATTACTCCAGGAGATAGGCTTTCCAAGGTATTAAGCAAATACATTCTTCTTCCTTTTCGAAACAAGCAAAGCGGCAAGTTTTTTGAAGATACCATAGTCAGAGGCAATACCTTGAAGGGTCTTGTGGAATGGTTGAGAAGAGCCGCCAAGCTCAAGGAAGTACATATTAGGGTTGGAACCCCACCTGTCAGAAAACCATGTCCACTCGGTGTAGACATGCAGACAAAAACGGAATTTGCAATAGAAAATTGTGGAGATGTTGAAGGGGTTAGAGAACACATTGGAGCGGATTCATTATTATACCAGACGGAAGATGGATTTTTTGATGGACTGGGTATATCTGGCATACCTCCAGAATACTGGTGTACTGCGTGTTGGGGTATAGGTAATTACCCGGATGATATACCCGAAAACTTTGAACGCTTTTAAAATCTAGCTAAAATTCAATTATTATTTTTTTACAGTTAAGCGGCGTGAACAGAAACTTAAATAGAAACGAGTAGAAAGAATAGAGTATGACGCAGTATAACCCCAAGGATATCGAGAAGCGGGTGGCTGGCTTCTGGAAGCGCACCGCAGCGTACGAGAAGACGAAGAAGGCCGCGAAATCGGGCAGGCCGTTCTTCTTCATGGACGGTCCGCCTTACGCCACGGCCAGCATCCACCTCGGCACTGCCTGGAACAAGATAATAAAGGACACATACATACGCTTCTGGCGCATGCAGGGCTTTGACGTGTGGGACCAGCCCGGCTACGACACCCATGGCACGCCCATCGAGGTGCAGGTCGAAAAGACGCTGGGCTTCAGCTCGAAAAAGGACATAGAGAAGTACGGAGCGGGCAAGTTCATCAGGAAATGCCGCGAGTACGCCACCAAGTACATAGACGTAATGAGCCGCCAGTTCGCCGACCTGGGTGTGTGGATGGACTGGAAGAAGCCGTACCTGACCCTCGAGAACCACTACATAGAGGGTGCGTGGTTCACGTTCAAGCAGGCTTTCCAGAACGGGCACCTGTACCGGGGCAGCTACCCGGTCCACGTGTGCACCCGGTGCGAGACGGTTGTGGCGTACAACGAGATAGAGCACAGGAACGTTTCCGAGTGCTCGGTCTATGTAAAGCTTCCTCTGAAAACCAAGAGCAATAAGAAAGGGATTGAAAAGGGCAATACTTACCTGGTGATATGGACGACCACGCCCTGGACCCTGCCGGCCAACACGGGCGTCATGGTGCACCCCGATTACGATTACGCGTTCCTGAAAATCAGCGCAACAGGCGAGACCCTCATAATAGCAAAGGAGCTCGCCAAGAAGTTCATGACAGAGGTTGTTGAAACCGGCAACTACAAAACAACGAAAACAGTCAAGGGCAGGGAGCTCGAAGGCATGGAGTACGAGCACCCGCTCAAGGACCTGATCCCGGCGCTGCAGGGCCTGAAGAAAGCGCACAGGGTGGTGCTGTCCTCGAGGTTCGTGAATCTCGACGCAGGAACGGGGCTGGTGCACACCGCGCCCGGGCACGGCTCAGAGGACTGGCAGGTCGGCAGGCAGAAGGGCCTTCCTGTCATCTCTCCCGTGAATCTGGACGGCACCTTCACCAGGAATGCAGGCAGCTGGCTGGAAGGCAAGTACACCAAGGATATGGATTCGGTCATCATCGAAAAGCTGTCAGAGCGCGGCGTTCTTGTAGGTACAGAGGATTCAAGCCACGAGTACCCCCACTGCTGGAGGTGCGACACGCCACTGCTGTTCCTAAACGTGCCCCAGTGGTTCTTCAAGGTCAAGGGCGCCAAGCACAAGCTGCTCGACGAGAACAAGAAGGTGAACTGGGTGCCCGAATGGGCGGGCCAGCGCTTCAATGACTGGCTCGAGAACCTTGACGACTGGCCCATCTCAAGGCAGCGGTACTGGGGTATCCCGCTTCCAATATGGGAATGTACGGGCAGGAAAGGCGGATTGAGCAAGACCGTGAAGTCCGCCAAACATGCCGAAGGAGTTGGTGGTGATGCGGGGTGCGGCAACATCGAGGTAATTGGTTCTTTCTCCGAGCTGAAGAAGAAGGGCAGGCTGCTGACAGAGATCGACTTCCACCGGCCAGCCATCGACAATGTCAAATGGAAGTGCGCGAAATGCGGAGGCGAGATGAAGCGGGTCAGCGACGTCATGGACGTGTGGTTCGACTCCGGAGTGAGCACATGGGCGAGCCTCGAGTACCCCAGGAAAAAGGAGCTGTTCAACAGGCTGTGGCCTTCTGACTTCCAGCTCGAGGGGCCTGACCAGTTCCGGGGCTGGTGGAACTCCGAGATGATAACGAGCCACCTGACGTTCAATCAGGCGCCGTTCAAGAACGTGCTTTTGCACGGGTTCATCATGGACGCGAAGGGTATGAAGATGTCCAAGTCAAGGGGCAACGTGGTAACACCGGAAGAGGTCATCGGGAAGTACGGGAGGGATGCGTTCAGGTTCTACCTGATGAGTTCGCCCCTCTGGAACGACTTCTACTTCAACTGGGAAAACGTCAAGGAAACCAGCCGCATGTTCAACGTGCTATGGAACACCTACCTTTTCGTCAAGACCTACGGCGGAAAGCCCGTCCGGGAGATGCCGAAGCTGGTCGATCTGAAGAAAGAGGACAAATGGATAATCAGCCGCATAAACAGCCTGGCAGAGCTTGGCACGGATAGGGGAAAGGCTTACCGCATACACGAGTTCGTCAGGCAGGCCTATGACTTCATACTCAACGACTTCTCGCGCTGGTACATAAAGATCATCAGGGACAGGACATCGCCCTGGTATGAGTCCGGGGACAAGGCCGCCGCCCAGTACGCGCTGCACTACGTGCTGGAGCGGCTGGCCAGGATGCTTGCGCCGGTAACACCGTTCATTGCCGACATAATATGGACCGACCTCTATGGCAGGGAAACGGTTCACATGGAAAAATGGCCCAGTCCGAATGCCAAGGCCATTGACAAGCGGCTTGAGAAGAACATGGAAGCGGCCAAGCTAATATTCGAGGCAGCAACCGCCAAGCGGCAGGACGCCGGGATAAAGCTGAGATGGCCCCTGGCCGGCATGACAGTCGGAGGCGATACCGGAACCGTAATCGCTGCAAAGAGCCTGAAGGACATACTTGCGTCACTGGTCAACGTGAAGGAGATCGATACCAAGCGCGCCAAGGCACTGTCCATAACACTCGGCAAGGTGCTCAGGGACGAGGCACTGCTGAGGGAGGTTGTCCGCAAGACCCAGTCCCTGCGCAAGCAGGCAGGCCTGCTCGTTCACGACCAGATAGTCCTGACCCTGGAAACCGACGGCGAAACAGAGAGGATGCTGAAAAACCTGGAGAAGGACCTGCTCGCCGGCACCGGAGCCAGGTCAGCGGCGTTCAGTACAGTAAAGGACGGCACTGAAAAAGGCGAGCTCGTTCTGGATAAAAGGAAAATAAGGATATGGTTCAAAAAGGCCTGAGACCGATTGACTGGTCCGTTGCCAACACTAGAAATACGCAAGCACGCCAAGCAGGCCATGCAGGAAAGCCAGGATAAGTGATATTGCAGCCGCCCTTATGTGCCACTTGAAATGTATCTTGCCCGGCCTCTTTAAGTTCAGCCAGCCGATGAACGCTGTTATCACTATTAAAGTCAATGTAGTCATACCGAGGTACGCTATGAACGGCAAACCGAATATCGGGAAGTATGTTATAGTGTTGAACGCCATTGTGATCACATTCTTATGTTGCATTTAATTATTGTTCAACGTCGCCTATATAATACGCAGGCAGCAGGTTCCTGGCGTTTTGTGAGTGCGGGCTTCCTGAACCAACCGCTGAGCCGTCTTCCCTTGTTCTCTGGTTGAACAGGCTGGACGCGTCTTTTCCGCAGCCTTCCAGTATGGCATCCTGGCCCGGGTGCGATGATATGAACGCGGTCACGTCGTATACCTTGCCGTCTATGGCAAGCCAGCAGTCATCCTTTGAACCGTGTTCTGATACCTCTGCCAACGGTATTGACTCAATTACAGGGCCGCCATCATTTCCTTCATCACCGGTTACGCCATCCGGAACTGGTGGCAAGTTTGAGCCCCCATCCACGGAAGTGCAGCCGCTGACAAAGACCACAGCAAAAACGGATAATGCAACCAAAGCCGCCAAAACAATACTTTCTTTCATGGTGCTCACGAGCTTAAAATGGCATTACTATGCCAACAAGGCGCTGTTTATTGCATTCTTGTCAAAGCCGACGATTACCTGGCCGTCTATGTCTATCTGGGGAACGCCCATCTGGCCTGACTTCTGGACCATCTCCATTGCAGCCTTCTGGTCTGCTCCGACGTCTATTTCCCGGAATTCCACGCCTTTGCTTGCAAGGAAATCCTTGACAACCGTGCACCAGGGGCATGTCGCGGTCGTATAGACCTTCACTTCCTTCATTCCTATCACCTCTTTTTTCAAAACAAAATGTGGGGCCCGGCCCGGTTTTTCATGGGGCGCATAAGCAGTTTTGCCGGGCCCCATTGTGGGGTATCTGATGAACATGACTGTAACACGATATTGGGTAATGCATCGTATACTTTTTATACTAAATACAGACCGATACTTAAATACGGGGCAGTTTCAAAAAACATACCAACCCCCACTCGTGGGATAACGCTTTTAAACCCTGTGCGTCCTATTAGTTCTATCAGTTCAGGGATAGTGTTTACATGGCTGTCACGGCAAGGCTTTCAGACCTCACGGCGCTAGCCGGCAGGATAAAGGACAAGGAGCTCAGGAAAAAGGTAGTTGATATCCTCAAGCACCCTGCCATGTCGCACAGCGGGCTCGCAAAGAAATACAAGCCCGCGGAGCTGAAATCGGCCCCGGCAAGCATACAGTTCCACCACACCTATGAGATAGGCCTGGTCGAGCACACACTCGCGGTGGCCAGGCTGTGCATAAGCATAGCTGACACGCTCGAAGACGTGTACAAGATGGAGCTTGACAGGGACGCGCTCATCGCGGGGGCACTGGTCCATGACATCGGCAAGCTCTGGGGCATGAAGAAGACGGCCGCGGGATGGCAGCCCACTGAGCTCACGCTCGACCACACCATGGCAGGCACCAGCGAGCTGTACGCCAGGGAGTTCCCGGAAAAGGTGCTCCACATCGTGGCCAGCCACTTCGGCGAGAACGGCCCTACCCCGCCAGCCACCATGGAGGCCCTGATATTCCACACAGTCGACAACATGGACGCCATGATAGGCACCAACCGCCAGGAGAACATAATCAACCTGCTTCTGAAGCAGCAGTGATGCGGCTTTTCCTTTAGCTTGATTTAAATTTGCATTTACTATTTACCCTGACATTGTTATATATACCTATAAATTGACAAAACAAAGCCCGCTCTGATTCGAGTCAGAACGAGCAAAAGAGTTTTAGGTTTGGTTTCGCCTCCGGGTTTATGCCAATCAAACATTGATTATGTACCACGTGATGTCCGTGATCGAGCCATCCTCGAAGCTCATGAAAGCCATCGCTATATCGACTCTTGGGTTCTGGTCCACTACATTCTTTGATACTTGATCAAGCCATTCAAAGGCATCCCCATGAAAAGGCACGTCATCGACCCGAAATCCTGCTGACCTCAGTGTTTGCAATGTAGTATCAACGAATAGGGGGCAGGATTGTCCTTCCTCTGCCGTTTGCGTTCCGTCATCGTTGTTGTCTTCTATTGTATACATGGTTTCTCAAATCCTCAAATACCTGTTCATCTCAATGATCTGCCCGTTTGAGTAACATCAATCACACCAGAATTTACTTCTTCTGCTGGATAATTCTGCTGGATAAGCTTCGGTCAGGCCAACATTGGATTGCACGTTTTTACTACTTCTTAACGTGCTCACCTGTACGTAAGGCTGCATCGAAGAAAGAACCTGAAAGCCGAGCAGCTCCTGCACGGACCTCTTGTCTGCGCCGTTGTTCAGCATATGAACGGCAAAGCTTTGCCGCAGGACACGTGGGCTGATATCAGGGTCAAGTCCAGCCTTTTTCAGATGTTTCTTCATCATTTCACGGACCCTGCCAGTGCCGATTCTTCTGCCTTTGGTTTTGCCCGCACAAATCACGAACAGGGCCTTGGAGTCGAAGTTGCCGTATCTTTGCGCCCGTTTGTTCCTGTACTCCATGTAATGCTGTATGACCTGCAGGGCTGACGAGCCGATGGGCGCTATTCTTTCCTTCTTGCCTTTGCCCCTGACATGCACGACCTCGCCCAGGAAGTCTATGTCATCCATGTTAAGGGCCACCAGCTCGCTGACACTGATTCCGGTGCTGTAAAGCGTCTCAAGTATGGCCCAGTCCCTTGCGCCATCAATCGTGTTGAGCGAGGGCGCGTTGACCAGTTTTCTAACTTCCTCGTATTCAAGGAACCGCGGCAGCGGCGGTTTCTTTTCTTCCAGCCGCTTTATTTGAACCGCCGGATTATCGTTTCGGTGGCCCTTCCTGACAAGGAACTTGTAAAAGCTGCGCAGTGTTGACAGTTTGCTGTTTATGGTGGTGTTCGTGTACTTCTTTTTGTCCGGGTACTTTGGATGCTCCTCCTGTTTCAGGTTATCCAGGAAAGCCCTGATAGACTCTGTTTTTGCTGAGATGAGAACTTTCTCTTTGTCGGGCTTTGTGTTACTTGTCGGTTCTTGGCACAGCTCAACCAGGTACAGCATGAATTGGACCAGTTCGGCGCCGCGTTTTTTTGCCGTGCTCCCCGCGAAGTGCTTCTCTAATGTCAGGTAATCCTTGTATTGCCGGACAATATCCGGTATTTCGACTTCTGTTTGATTTTCGGTCATTGCTAAATCTCCTTTAATGTTGGCCGGACAGCCAGCCGTTTTTTGATTTCGGTTTGTTTCACCAAAGACGCGCGAAAACACGTAAAAACAATACCCAAGACATGCGCTTGCCAGGTACGGATTCCTGTGAAAATCAGCGCCTCAGCTAACGCCAGCATGCGCCTGTGACAGCCGATTCAATGGCGATAATATATGGACAGTCCCTGGGAAAATCCATCTTTTGTTTTTGCGCGTAGTCTTGAGAGACGATCACCATGCCTGCGAAGCAATGGCGACGTTGATGGTCTGATTGGTGGCTGAATGTGATTACTTGTCACTATAAAATAGTTACATTATCTTTATAAGCATTTGCATTGCCTACTTTGTTCAGTGCCGGCTTGTTCAGTTGCCGGGCTTCCTGACGGCTTCCAGGATTTTGGCGGTCACCTGTTCTGCCGTGATGGTGTTCGTGTCCAGCACAAGGTCGTAATGCCTGCTGTCAAGGAAGTCGTCGATGCCGTAGTATTTGCTGTATCGCGCGCTGCTCTGCTCAACCCTGCTGTCCAGCATGCCCTTCAGCGCAGGCACTGTGGCCTTCTTGTCCTCGTCCGGCCGCTGGTGCCTGAACACCCTTTCGGCTGCCTGGCCGGGATCGACCTTCAGCAACACCTTGAACGAGTGGGGTATGAAATGCCATGACATCCAGCCGTCGACTATGAAATCGTCCTCTTTCCTGCCCAGCTCCTTCTGATACTCGTCGACGTCCCTGTCAGTCCAGGCCTCCTTGTTGCCGAGCTCGTTCAGCTGGTCTATGGTCATGCCGCGCTCCATGGCCATCTTGCCGCGAAGGTCGCCCATTGAGTAGAACCTGTATCCAAGCCTTTCAGCGAGCATCCTGCCTACGGTCGTCTTGCCGGACCCCGGGATGCCTGATATCGTTATTATCATGTTCGCACCAGCTGCTTAACATATTACTTCAATTATACTTCAATTATTATACAATAATTATACAATATTATATAACAGCATTAAACTCAATTTCCGTTTGTTTTGCAGTGCTTAGTTTAAGTGATGTCCGTGGCATATTTATATTTTTCATGCCATAAATTATGAATAAGACAAAACACAGCAATGATTGAGATGAAAACATTTTTTGGTTTGTGTTGCGGCAAAAACGGCAAAGTGGCAGGTTTCTCAGCATCAGATACGCGGTCCCGCGCAAAGGGGCTTTTCAAGAATTCCGGCAGCAGGCTTTTCGGCGGCGCCCTGATAGCTGTTTTGATGATATTCGTATTTTTTGTACTGTTCCAGTTCGCCAACGCTGCGCTGATGGATGATATCCAGCTGCACGCCCCGCTAGACGGCAACGCAAACGACGCCAGCGGCAACGGCAACGACGGGGTCGTTCACGGAGCCGTCCTGACAACGGACAGGGACGGCAACCCCAATTCCGCATACCATTTCGACGGCGTCGACGACTACATCGACTTCGGCTCGTCCGACCTCGGACTCACGGGGAGCACTGAACTGACTGTCTCGGTCTGGGCAAGGCCAACACCCACCTCCTACCACAACACCATACTGGCATCAGAAACGTATTTCAGGCCGTACGGCATAAAAACCACCGGAACCGGTTCGACAGTGACAGCCAATTGCGTGATAATAACGGTGAGTGGCGGGAACTACATTTACGGCGAAACCAACGGATTGACAGCCGGCGACTGGCACCACATCTTATGCAGGTACGACGGGTCCACTGCCTCTATATACATTGACGGCGAAATGGAGGGCAGCGTGAGCATGTCAGGAGAGCTCAGCGTAAACACCCAGAGCATTTTCGCCGGGGCGAATCCCTACCCGACCCATTACTACAACGGGGACATCGACGACATCAGGATATGGAACAGGGCCCTTGGCGAGGACGAGATAGCAGAGCTGTACGAGGGCGTGATTACATGCATTGACGCGGACAGCGACGGATGGAACTCGAGCGCCCAATGCAACTACAACGGCGTGGCGGACTGCCTAGATGTCGACCCCATAGTCAATCCAAACTCGCCTTTCGTGAACCCCGGGGTGATAGAAACCAATGACTTGTGCTCCAACGAATATGACGATGACTGCAGCGGCGGAGACCTGGTATGCAGCGACTGCTCGCTGGATGACAACAACACTGTGCCGCAAAGATGCCTTTGCGAGGGCTCTCCGGTAGAGGTTGGCTATTGCTGCGAGAGCGGCGTTTACAGCCTGATACCCTGCCACCTGCTGGATGACTGCATTGACAATGATGGCGACGGCTGGAACTCGACTGATGAATGCAACTATAACGGGGTGGCGGATTGCGCCGACAACAATCAGTTCATTTTCCCTGAGAACACAAACAATCTGTGCGATTGCGATGATTCGGACGGCACTGATATGGGAATGGTTGAGATTTGCGGGAACGGGATTGACGAGGACTGTGATGGAGTTGACCTGGAATGCACTAACGGCATCATCGTAGGAGGCTACCAGGTGAACCACGAATTCGATGGCATCACCGACGAGTGCCTTGACCTGATAAGGACAAAGGTTGTTTTCTTCGGCAGCAGGTCCATAGGGCTGGCAACCAGGGCCGGGCTGTGGAACCTGGCAGAACAAGACCAGAAGTATTACCTGGATATTGAAACCCATAACCTGGAAATCGGGGAAACCATACCCCCAGCTGCCTTTGAGACTCCAAAGATACTTCATTTTATTTACGTTTTATACCCCTGGGACCAAAGATGGGATTCGTTTGATAGTGACATAAGAAGCCATTATGACAAAATCGATGTGGCATTATTGTATTTGCATTCGATCGGTTTTGAAGGAGAACACGCTCTATATGATGGATATACTCCGGTTTTTGATTCTTTAAGAAACGATTTTCCGAACATAAATTTTGTGATTGCAACGCACACCCTGGACACCAGGACTACCCCCGAGGGCCATTTCAATTTTGCTGGAAAATGGTATACCGACGCTATCAAGGAAAAATACACCGGCGTGGTCCCGATATTCGACCTGGGCGACATAGAATCCACAAGGGCGAATGATTCAGTGTGCCAGTTCGAATACAACGGGACGATTTACAGGAGGATGTGCCCGGAATACAACACCATGGGGGATTACATACATCCGAGTTCAGAAGAGGCCGTGAACAGGCTGGGCAAGGGCATATTCATAATGCTGAGCAAGCTGTTCTGCGAGCAGCCCTGCAGCCAGGATTCCGACTGCGACGACGGCCTGGCCTGCAACGGCGCAGAGACCTGCGTTGCAGGCACCTGCACGGATGGAACGCCAACAGACTGCAGCCCAAACGACATATCCCCGATAGGGACCTGCGACAACAACCCGGACAACAACACCCTTACCTGGGACTTCAGGCCATCATTTACCTCCCAGTGCATCGAGCCAGGGACCTGCACAACAGGAAGCCCGGCAATAACATCCGAATGCAGCCTGCCCCAGTGCGACGCAGAGTGCGACGCAACCAACCCCTGCACTGTCACTGACTGCGATTACCTTGACGAATGCATAGGGGATGACTATTACGATTACGACGACGTCAGCAACGCCTGCCTGGGCGACTGCAGCTG
>Ga0180438_10000225_pt1 | contig 117471 bp, 107 predicted proteins | sample SS_ome_12_FD_132455 | JGI IMG/M metagenome (GOLD analysis project Ga0180438, IMG submission 132455) | Hypersaline lake sediment archaeal communities from the Salton Sea, California, USA - SS_3_D_2 metaG | ecosystem: Environmental > Aquatic > Non-marine Saline and Alkaline > Hypersaline >... | reverse complement strand
GCACCAACCCAGCGGGTGAATCGCTCCAGAATACCCGCTGTGCGGTTTGATTCGACCACATATCTGGCTTGCTCAATTAATTCGCCGTATTTGACGCCGGAAGGGCAGGCAGTTTCGCAAGCGCGGCATGCCAGGCACAGAGCGATATGTTGTTCAAAACTGTTGAAGAATAATTTTGGCTCGAATTTGTTTTCCGATCCTGCTCGCATAAGAGCGATCCGGCCGCGCGGCGAATCCATTTCGGTCCCAAGCACATTATATGTTGGACAGGCTTGTAGGCACATTCCGCAGTGGATACACTGGTTCAGAGCGCTTATAAATTGAGGAGAATCCAGTAATTGTGAATCTTTGAACATTAATTCAGTAATCCGCTAAGTATAAATAGCCAGTATTCAAGATGATTTTTTCTTGAGGAAAAGATCCGATTGGGACAGGAGCATACCAGCGAATATTATCACACATCCCAGAATTTGAATCCCGTTAAGATATTCTTCCAGCAGTACCCAGCCGAATATGGCTGCAAATATCGCCTCCACGCTCAGGATGATCGCTGCATCAGCCGGAGGCGTAATTCGCTGACTGGCAGCCTGGAGCGTATAGCCAATCCCAACCGAGATAACACCGGTGAAAAACAGCACCTGCCAGGCTTGCAGCATATCATTTAGGGTTTTGCCTTCAAAGAGCAACCCGGTCAGGATGCTGAACGCGGCACAGACCAGGTACTGTCCGATTACAAAAGGGAGCACATCCATCCTCAGCACAATCCACCCGATCAGGATTACATGGCATGCCCAGATCAACGCGCTTACCAGCACCAGCAGGTCACCGATGTTTGGTCTGGTAACGCCGCCCGAACTGAGCAAGTATAGGCCAGCCAGGGCTAATCCTGCTGAAACCCAGATGATCGGTCGCGGGCTCTGGCGGAGAAAAAGCGCCAGTATCAGCGGAATAAAAATTACATAAAGGCCGGTAATAAATCCGGCGTTTCCGGCGGTGGTGTACAACAAGCCCGCCTGCTGGAAAGCCGCGCCTGCAAAGAGTAAAAATCCCGCCAGCATAATGGTCAGAAATAATCCGCGATTGTGGGATTGTAAACTTTTCCAGTTTTTTCTCCCTGATAGCGCAAACGGCATCAATACCAGCGCCGCCAGCAGAAACCGGATCCCATTAAACAGGAATACGCCCACCTGGGGGGCGGCATACCTTTGAACGACAAACGCCAGACCCCAGATGAGTGTGACTAATAGAAGGGCGAGGTCGGCTCTTAATCTTTGGATCGGGCTGGTTTTTGAATCCAGTGGTTTTTCACTGGCGCCCATAGTTAATTAATTTCGAAAGTCTCAAACTTTGAGTGAAACACATTGGACTTCCTCCAGGAATTGCGATAGTATAATCCTTTCTGTTTTCCAAATCTATCCATCATTGAGTTGAAAAAAATGAGAATTTACAATTTTGATGATACGCCGGATCGTCTGGGCAGCGATTGCCTGAAATGGGATCTTTACGGTCCGGGGGTTATCCCTTTATGGGTAGCGGACATGGACTTCGTCTCTCCAGAACCTGTTATCCAGGCTTTGAAAGAGAAGGTTGAACATGGCGTATTCGGTTATCCCACGGGTTTAGGTGGGGATGCCCGTGAACTGCCGCGGCTTCGCAGCGCGATTATTGGCCGGATGGCGGATCGCTATAACTGGGAAATCAAACCGGATGATATCGTCTTCGTCCCCGGGGTGGTGACGGGTTTTAACCTGGCAAACCACGCATTCATTCCCGACGGTCAAGGAGTCCTAATTCAAACCCCGGTTTACCCGCCAATTTTGCAGTCAGCTGAGACAACTGGTAAATTATTTCAGTCGATGGAACTTGATCGAAATGAGGCTGGTTTTTATGAGATTGATTGGGATAAATTCTCCGAAAGCATCACTCCAGAAACGGGGATTTTCATCTTGTGCAATCCACACAACCCGGTTGGAAAAGCTTTTTCAAAGGCGGAATTGGAACGAACCGCTGAATTGTGTTTAAGAGAGGGTGTATTGATCTGTTCGGATGAGATCCACTGCGACTTGGTTTATGAGAGGTATAAACATATCCCGATCGCCTCAATTGACCGGGAGGTCGCCGAATCCACCATAACGCTCATGGCGCCGAGCAAAACATATAACCTCCCCGGTCTGCAGTGCTCCTTCGCCATTATCCAGAATGAAAAATTACGCAATCAATACATGTCGGCTCGCAGAGGAATTGTGCCTTGGGTGAACATGATGGGTCTGGTCGCTGCGGAAGCGGCTTACACTGAAGGAGAGGAGTGGTTCAAACAGCTGATGGTATATCTGAAAGCCAATAGAGATTACCTGATTGAATTCTTCCAATCCGAACTGCCCGCGGTTTCGATGGCAGAACCACAGGCTACCTTTCTGGGGTGGTTGGACTGCAGGTCTGCCGGTTTACCGGATAATCCGTATGAATTCTTTCTTAAAAAAGCGCGTGTCGCCTTTAACAATGGGGTTTCATTTGGAAAAGGCGGGGAAGGGTTTCTGCGAATTAATTTTGGTTGTTCAAGGCTCCTGCTCGAAAAAGCGCTGAGCAGGATGAAAAAAGCTGTTGCCCGGATTTCTTAACCAGGGGAGAATCCAGCTCTTTTTGCAGTGAATACAGGCATCGAATCTGAATGGAAATCCAGCCTGGTTGCTGGTACAGAAATTGCACCCAAACCCCTGAGGAGCAAGCCATGGTCAATAAAAGAGTTTTGATTATTTTGCTGGTTTTCATCATGGTTTTTGGAGCGGCAGCCTGTACACGTTCGCTTAGAAAGCCCGCCGAGCAGGAGCCTTCCGTCTCGCAGACCGCGGAAACGGCCCCGCAGGGCGAGGTGGATGTAATGGAGCAGATCTACCTCTTTGCCACCCAGACCGCAATGGTGGAACAGGGAGTGATGATAACAGAAGACGCTGTTAGTGAAATACCAGCAGGTACTCCCGTTCCTGAAAACACGGAATTGGTTGAAAGTCAGGAACCAGAAATGGAACAGTCCCAGGAACAGGATCTGACCAGAAAGGATGTTCCTGCCGCGACCCCGGGGAAACCGGATTCATATACACTTCAGAAGGGAGAGTTCCCATACTGTATTGCCAGGCGTTTTAATGTAAATCCCAATGAACTGTTGCGCGTGAATAATCTGACCAAGGATGTTACAATCCAGCCTGGCACCACTCTGAAACTCCCTGAAAGCGACCGCGAGTATCCTGGGAGCCGTATATTACGCGACCATCCCGCAACCTACACGGTAAAGGAAGGTGATTCAATTTTCTCGATAGCGTGTATTTTTGGTGACGCTGATCCGAATGCGATTGCTTATGCCAATAATCTGGTTGCGCCGTATCAGCTTTCGGTTGGTCAGGAGTTATATATCCCTTAAGCCGGTATGCAAATACCCGAATATTTAAAGAGCAGCTCAGGTTAAATTGGCTGCTCTTTCTCATTTACGTGGAGGGTGCCAATGTCTTTTGAGGTGATCGAGTCTAAAAAAATGTTTGGAGGCAGGGTTTTCGATGTCCGCCGGGATAAGGTTCGAAAAAACGATGGAGGGGTGATGGAACTGGATGTGGTCGACCACTGCAATTCAGTTACCATCCTCCCCCTGGATGAGGAGGGAAATGTCTGGTTTATCAGCCAGTACCGCCACCCTGCCGGAGACTTTTTACTGGAACTGCCTGCGGGTGTAATTGAAGCCGGCGAAACACCGGGGGAATGCGCAAATCGTGAAATTCAGGAGGAGATAGGTATGAAGGCTGGCAGGCTGGAAGAGCTTGGCAGTTTTTACCTGGTGCCCGGGTATTCTACTGAGTTTATGTATGTATTTCTGGCTCGCGAACTTAGTCCCAGCCCCTTAGAGGGGGATGAAGATGAAGTAATCGTGGTTAAAAAAATAGCGCTGGATCAGGCTTTCCAGATGGCGGAATCTGGTCTCATCAAGGATGTTAAATCTTTGGGGTCTTTGCTGCTTGCCAGGCCAGTTTTAACAGGTTAAGTTTGAATTGGGTTGGTCCGTGCTGGACCTCTGCCTGCTTGAATTGGATTTTGATCTGAAGTGGGGTTAAGGATGGAGTTCAACCAGAAGATGGACTTATTGTCATACTCTAAACGGCCGCAGACATCGCAAACATATGCCGGGAAATTGGGCACAGTGATCAGATCGTCATCAAGCCAGGCAAAAAAAGTTATGTGCCTGAGCTGGTGCACTCCTGTCTGGCATTCGATACATAAGTCCTTTTTTCTTGCCGAAACCTGGCTGAATTGAGGGAACATATAATTACTCGTTACTGGTTCAGAAACTCTTTGATGATATTAACGCCTGCACTGGTTCCTAACCGGGTCGCACCGGCCTTGACCATCGCTAAGGCGGTATTATAATCGCGGATACCAACTGCAGCTTTCACTCCGATATTCACTCCCACAACCCGGTACATCAGTTCAATGTCCTCAATTGTTGCACCACCGTTTACAAAACCGGTGGAAGTTTTTACAAAATCCGCTCCTGCATACATGGACAGCAAACAGGCTAGGATTTTTTCATCCTGGGAGAGGATTGGTGTTTCAATTATAACTTTTAAAGTCGCTTTTTGGGTATGTGCTGTTTGGGCGACCGTGGCGATATCATTGAATACCAGACCATATGCTTTGCTTTTCAGCGCTCCAATATTCAAAACCATATCAATTTCCGACGCCCCGCCAATAATGTTTGAGAGTGCTTCGAAGGATTTTTGGGTCGGCAGTGCGGCTCCGAGCGGAAAACCAGCCACCGATCCTACCAGCACTTGGGTATCGCTCAGGAGTCCTGAAGCCAGAGGAACATAAGCGGGATTAACGATTACGCTGAAGAAACTGTAGTGAATTGCTTCCTCACAGAGGCTTTTTATCTCCGCCGAGGTCGCGTCCGCTTTTATTAGGGTGTGGTCAATTATCCCCGCGATTTTTTCGCCTTCCGGGAGCGCCGGGGTGGGCGGTGGGAGAGGCAGTTCGCGGCTGTAAATTTCAGCCAGTTCCAGTATTTCAGCGATCGAATCCATTGGTTACGGTGCTGCCCTGGCGCTTGAAGGTTGATGTATCAACCCCCATTTTTCAGGCGGCCAGTAAACCACCAGAGCTTTTCCAATTACATATTCCATTGGAACCGGCCCCCAGTCACGTGAATCGGATGAGTTGTTCCTGTTATCACCAAGGACAAACAGGGAGTTTGATGGGACATCCCATTCGCTTTGATAGTTAGGTTGGGCAGCAATATATGGTTCATCGATTGGCTGCTCGTTGACATAAACTGTCCCATTATTGATTTTCACCTTATCTCCAGGTAAACCAACAATTCTCTTGATGTATTCCTGGTCCGGATCACGCGGATAATGAAACACGATTACATCGCCGCTGTCCGGAACGCCAAATTTATAGGCAAGCTTGTTTACAATTACAAATTCGCCACTCTGTAAAGTCGGTTCCATACTGTGACCATCTACTCGTATACGGGCGGAGATAGCATTGATGCCGATAAAGAGTAATACTGACAGTATCAGAGTCTCAGCGACATCGATAATAAATCTAACAACCCTCGACCGACCTTTTTTGGGAACTGCCGGATCGGGAATTGGATCTGTGCGGTAACTTTCCAACTCGTTTTCCTCCATAGAATTAGGATGGATTATAAAACTGGTTAATGGTGGGGGCAAGGGTTTATTAAATGAGAGACCCTTCATGATATACCTAGTATCACTTAATATTCTTGAATTGCGGCACGTTTGAACTGGCGGGTGGAATGAATCAAACCCTTTTCTTCAGCAGCAGTTTGATTGGTGTGCCGAGAAAAGGGTGGAATTCCCTCAATCTGTTTTCAAGAAAGCGCATGTAGCTGAAATGAGAAAGCTTCGGTTCATTGACGTACAGGATGAATGTGGGCGGGTCACTCCGTACCTGTGTGCTGTAATATATTCTAAATTGTCTACCAGAACGAGTGGGGGCAGGGTGCTGGTCCTGGGCTTGCTGGAAGACCCTGTTTATTTGTGAAGTTGGCAGTTTAATTAATCTTTCTTCCTGAACCTGTAATGCCAACGGTAAAACTTTGTGAACCCGTTGGCCGGTTTTGGCTGATATAAAAAGCAGCGGGACATAATCCAGGAATTTCAGCTCGGATCTGATTTTATTTGTAAACTCCTGCATGGTATATGTATCTTTTTCAATCAGGTCCCATTTATTCACAACCACCACGACGCTTTTCCATTCATCAAGTATATAGCCTGCAATATGGGCGTCCTGCGACGTTACCCCGCTGGTAGCATCGATCAGCATTAATGAGACATCTGCCCGTTTTATTGCTCCAATCGCCCGGATAACGCTGTATTTTTCCACGCCGGGGGATACTTTGCCTCTCCTGCGGATTCCAGCGGTATCGATTAGAGTTACCGTATTACTCTCAAAATTGAGGGAGGTATCCACTGCATCCCGGGTTGTTCCCGGGATGGGACTGACAATTGCCCGGTCTTCACCCAGGATTTTATTTAACAGGCTGGATTTACCTGCGTTTGGTTTTCCAATAATGGCAATTTTTACCGAATCATCCTGCTCACTTTTTTCAGATTGGATCGCTGTTTCAAGATTGTCGACCAGAACATCCAGCAAATCGCCAGTTCCAGTCCCATGCAGCGCGGAGACAGGGTGTGGATCTCCCATTCCCAATTCGTAGAACTGGAATGCGGATTCGCGGCGCGCCAGGTTATCAGCTTTATTCACAACCAGCAGAACCGGCGGGTAAAGGTTGTTAGCGCGCGATTTTTGGTGTTTGCGTAATATCTCCGCAATCTCCCGGTCTGCTGGTGTAACCCCGCTTTCAGCATCGGTTATAAATAGGATCGCCTCAGCTTGCTCTATCGCGATCTCAGCCTGTTCCCTGATCTGGTGTATATAATCCTTAGATCCTGTTGAAAGCGGTTCACCCTGTTTACCAGGACTTGTGAAGGATGGATCCAATCCGCCGGTATCGATAATATCAAAAATAACCCCATTCCATTCAGCTTCTGTTATCAGTCTGTCCCGGGTTGTTCCCGGAATTTCATCAACCACTGCCAGTCTTTTACCAGCCAGCCGGTTATACAGGGTGCTTTTACCTACATTTGGACGTCCGACAAGGACTACTGTGGGTTTGCGCATATTGGTTAATAGGGATATTTTCAGGGTGATGGCGTGATTGTAGCTGTGGCTGATATATCCGGGGCAGGAGCTGTTTCTATGATCACCTCGACAGTTTCCGGGATCGTAGTTTGGGCGCGTACCAGATCGGAGACAATCTCGACAATTGGAGTCCGCTGGTATTCGCCTGGTGGTTGTCCCGCGAGATCAAGCACCACTAGGATATCATCCGCGGTCAGATTTTCGAGTATATTCAGAGGTCCCGCAACAATAACATCGACCAGCTCTGGGGAAAATACAGCCGATAATTCCGGGGAGAGGCCGCGGGTTTGGACTGGGACTGAAAACGTTTTACTTCCTTCTATCGCTGCAATGCTTAACTGGACCAGAACTTTCAGGTCGCGAACTGGTGTTACGCCATCTGGAAGCCTCAGCCCCGCACTGAATTCACTATCGTCAACCAGCCCGGTTAAATCCACTGGCAGCGTATCTATAAAACCCGGTAAATCCTCAACCACCCGGGGGTCCTCGGAAAAGATGGTGATTGTGGGAGGGGTCACGGAGACATTGGTGAGGCGGTATCCGTCCGCGATTTGACCGGTAGTATTGACCCTGACAACTACGTTTTTAAATCCGCCAAGCAGGGATATCGGAATTATTACGGTGCTGTCAGAAGGTGTGATTGAAATTCCTTCCACATTTTCCCCTTCGGAATTGAGCACATTTACCGGGATCGAAGAATTAACGTTCTCGATCCTCCCTGCAATGTCAAGGGTAATCTGAACCCGGTCAATCTGGTCGACCGCCGACTTGGGTCCGGATATGGTCACTTCCTCAGGCTCGAGTTTGAATTCGCCTTTTTCGTACCCCAGGGGGAGTTCTCCGCTAACAATCGCTTCAATTGGAAATTGCTCTGTAACATATTTATCGAGCTCTATATCAACTTTCTCCGGATCAGTCCTGACAATTTGTATAACTGATTCGATATTTTCGTTAAATATTGATTTAACTTTTAAGTTTTTGTTCAGCCCTTCTTTCGCTGTTGATAGATCTATATACGGTTGGATCAGTTTCGGATTTTCTTCAAGCTGTTCCCAGATCGAACTGGGGGCGCGCAGAGTTATGCGAATATCCTGGGGGTAATCGTTTGTGATAATAAAATCCGGGTCAAGCCCTGTGATCTCTAAATCCAATGGTTTGGTTGTTCGTTCTTCGTTTGGATCATTTGTATACTGGGCGGTAATCCAGATGACCAGGGCGAGGATTATTGCTAGAACCAATAATCCGATATTATTAATTATCCAGTTCGGGGTTTTCATGGTTTGTTTATTCGTTCTTCTGGTCTGTGTCTTCCTTTGCAGGGATCAGCCTTGAGAAAAATTGTTCAAACCGGTTGGGTTTTTGTGGCATAAAGTAAGCTTCCAGGTTGCTCCTGAGTTGCTTCGAGTTAATCCGGCGGATCATTTTCCCCGAATTTGCGATGGTTATTGAACCTGTCTCCTCGGAAATGACTACTGCGATTGCGTCTGTCACTTCTGAAACCCCCAGAGCAGCTCGGTGACGCAGGCCCATCTGGCGTTCTGGAGATTCGGTCAGCACTCCGCTGGCAGAAAGCGGCAGCACGCAGGATGCAGCCACCAGCCTGGGACCCGAAATAATTACAGCTCCATCATGCAGGGGTGTATTTGGATAGAAGATCTGCAAAAGCAGTTCCGGAGTTACAACAGCATCCAGGTTTGCCCCGGTCTGGACGTATTCGTCCAGAACGTCACGCCTTTTTAATACAATCAGCGCTCCATGTTTCCGGTTTGAAAGGCGGATTGCGGAATATACAATTGCATTGATTGTGGATTCGACATCTCGAACAGATTTGTCGAAGGTCGTGATTGCTATTGCCCGGCCCAGGCGCTCGAGAGCCTGCCGTATATCAGGCGCGAATATAACCAGGCTTACGATCAGGACAGCCGGGAGAAGTTTTTCAATCAACCATGAAAACGCCGGCAGGTATCTTGAAAATGTCGACAATCCAATCAAGGCGACAAGCAGCAGCAGGGCGCCGCGCAGCAACACCATCGCCTGGGTTCCTCTAAGCAAAAGCAGCACAATGAAAAAGAAGGACGCTACAAGCAAGACGTCGATGTAACTCTCTGGCCAGATAAAACGCTGGAATAAAAATTCCAGGTTGTCCAGATAATTTTCAATAAATTCGATTATGTTAAACCGCTCCTTTACAATTCTAACTTAGGTTGCTCATCTGACCCAATTTTTTCGCCAGCCAGATGGCTGCGTTATTGCCCTCAGGGATCCGAAACCAATCCCCATTAAAAAGTCCCTCTCCAGGCTGAATTTCTTCATAACCGAGCTGCTGCAGCTTGCGGGTATTTTTTTCCAGTTTTACTGGAGGGCGAAGCAGTATCAATTCTGGGTTATAACGCGGCCAGAATTGATCAAGCTCCTTTATTATATTGTAAAGCAATTCAGTTGTATGTTTTTCTTCCCTGTAGAAAAACTCGCTAACGCGGATTACGAAATTGTCGCTTTCCCAGGCGATCAAAGCCTGTTCGGTGCTGTGTGCTGAGTAGATCAGGTAATGCATGTTGAATAGAAAAGAGTTAGCCTCTGTGTTATACAACTCTTTGCTTCCTTCGCTGAAGCGGGAAATCAATTTCAAGATCTTTTCGGCATCGTCCGGGTTGCAGCGATAGATTTCGGTTCCGTTGAATTTGGCTGGATTGTCTGGGTATAGTTGAATCCTGCTGCTCTGGAGTATCTCCCTCCATGCCTGCCGAACCTGTCTCCAGGTCTGTAAATATGATCCATGATTATTTATGACTGCATCAGCCATATTATTTTTCAGGGATTGGGGAGGTTGTGCCAGGATTCTCTCCTGTGCGGATGACCTGTCCATCCCGCGCCCGTACACAAGCCGGTTGATCTGGAGTTCCTGGGAAGAGTCGCTGACCCAGATCGTATCGCATTCTGATGATAACCCAGATTCAAATAATTTTATCGCCTCAATCACAATGTGAGAAAATGGTGTCGTTTCCAGCAGTTCGTGAATTTTCTCCCGTACCAGAGGGTGGATAATATTTTCCAGCTTCTGTAAGGACTCGGGATCGTTAAATACGATCTTTCCCAGCCTTCGGCGGTCTATCTCACCTATAGAATTGAGAATCCCCTCTCCAAACTGCTCGAGGACCGGCTTATAGCCGGAAGCGCCTGCTTTTATCACATAATGGGCAAGCGAATCCGCATCAATCCCAAAAACGCCGGCCTGTTCAAGCATTTTTCTCACTATGCTTTTACCGGTTGCGATGTTGCCGGTTAAACCAATTAAAAATTTTCCTGGCTGGGGCTTCACATTGACCTTCGCATTCAGGCATATTGCTTGTTGGCGCTTAAATTGTATACGCCGGGGGATGGTATGTCAAAGGAGAAGGTTGAAAAAGTTTATTAAGAATACGAGTGCGGCCATTTTTGCCGGTGTTTGGGCCAGGTCATGCGGAGCTAAAGAATGCAGAATATTAAGATTTCAGAAACCGGTCGGAAAAGTGGCATGCGGCCCAGTGTCCGGTTTTTTTCTCCAGGTATTCCGGATCTTCTTCGATGCAGATTTCCTCAGCAATTGGGCAGCGGGTATTAAAATTACAGCCAGGCGGCGGGTTTGACGGGCTGGGAATATCGCCTTCAAGGATTATTCTCTCACGCTTTTTTACGATATCGGGGTCGGGGACGGGTACAGCTGACATTAATGCCTGCGTGTAGGGGTGGAGGGGGTTCAAGTAGAGATCGTCCCTGTCAGATAGTTCGACGATTTTACCCAGGTACATGACCGCCATTCTGTTGCTGATATGGCGCACCATGCTGAGGTCATGGGCGATAAAGAGGTAGGTTAATCCGAGTTTTGCCTGGAGATCCTCGAGCAGGTTTACAACCTGAGCCTGGATAGAAACATCAAGAGAAGAGATCGGCTCGTCGCAAATAATGAGATCCGGGTTAAGCGCAAGTGCACGTGCGATCCCGATCCGCTGTCTTTGCCCTCCGGAAAATTCGTGCGGGTAGCGGTTGACAAAATCGGGATTCAGCCCGACTATATCCAATAATTCTTGAATGCGTTCCCTTTTATCTTTGCCGCGGGCGACTTTGTGCACCTCCAAAGGCGAGGAAATGATCGAACCGACTGTCATGCGCGGATTTAACGATGCGTATGGGTCCTGAAAGATCATCTGCATCCGCCTCCTCATTTTCCGCATTCCGGATTCACTTAATGAGGTTAATTCGATATCCTCAAAAATAATCTTGCCAGCGGTCGGTTCGTAAAGGTAGAGAATTGTCCTCCCAACAGTCGTCTTTCCGCAGCCAGTTTCCCCTACCAATCCAAGCGTTTCCCCTTTCAGGATATCGAAACTCACATCATCGACTGCCTTTACATCTCCAACGTGTCGCTGAACAATCGATCCCTCTGAAATCGGGAAATATTTCTTTAAATTTCGCACCTGAACCAGTGGTTGTTGTTGACTCATCATAATAATTTATCTTTACTGATGTCTTTCCATTTCCAACAGGCGACTCGATGCATAAAATCACCTGCGGGTTCCAGGGTTGGCATTTCTTCAAAGCAATGGTCATCTCTGAATGTGCAGCGGGCGTAAAAAGGACATCCCTTAGGAAGCGCGATTAAATCTGGCGGAAGACCTGGGATGGATATAAGTTTTGTTCCTGGTGGCGCGTCCAGGCGTGGCAAAGAGCCAAGCAAGCCCATTGTATACGGGTGGCGGGTCTCTTTGTAAATATCCCTGACTCCGCCTCTTTCGATTATGTACCCCGCATACATTACATTGATTGTCTCGGCCAGCTCGGCTACTATTCCCAGGTCATGCGTTATCCACATGATTGCCATCCCCAGGTTCTGTTGGAGCCTGCGGACCAGGTCGACGATCTGTGCTTGAATGGTTACATCCAGAGCCGTGGTGGGTTCATCGGCAATCAGCAAACTGGGATTGCATGATAGCGCCATCGCGATCATTGCTCTCTGGCGCATACCGCCCGAGAACTGGTGTGGGTAATTATCCAGGCGCTGGAGCGCGTCAGGGATTCCAACCATATGCAGCAGTTCAGCTGACCGCTGCCGGGCTTCTTTTTTGTCCAAACCCTGGTGCAGCATGAGCGCCTCTGAAATCTGGTCTCCGACTGTGTATACCGGATTCAAAGATGTCATCGGGTCCTGAAAGACCATGGCGATTTGCGACCCGCGGATCTGGCGCATCTCGTTGTCGCTTAATGTGAGTAAATTGCGGTCATTGAGAAATATTTCGCCTTCTTCTATTTTTCCCGGCGGGTCAGGTATCAGTCTCATTATTGAGAGGGCGTGCACGCTCTTTCCGCAGCCGCTTTCCCCGACAACCCCCAGGATTTCCCCTTCGGCCATCTCGTACGAAATCCCGTTTACTGCATTAACAATTCCATCTTCGGTATAGAAGCGGGTTTTTAAGTTATGTAACTTGATTAAGGTTGATCTTGTATTCACAGAATTTTCTTCAGGTTAAATAAATTAATTCAAATATTGTGTCACTTAAAAATAATTTTCATATCCTTAATTTCGGATCCAGTGCGTCTCTCAAACCATCCCCTAAAAGATTGAAACCCAGGACGCACAGCATGATTGCTAGCCCCGGGAATACTACCGCCCACCATGCTCCGCTGGCTAAGAAACGGTAGCTGTCTCCAAGCATCGCACCCCATTCCGGCTCGGGGGGAATCGCGCCCAGGCCCAGGAATCCCAGGGCGGCGGCTGAGAGGATCGCGCCTGCCAGCCCCATAGTGCTTTGCACAATAACAGGTGAGAGGATATTTGGAAATATTCCTCTGAACAAGATTCGCCCATGACTTTCACCGATTGATTGGGCCGCCAGGATGTATTCCTTTTGGACAACCGATAGTACCGCGCTGCGCACCAGGCGTGCATATACCGGGATACCTACCACGCCGATCGCGATCATGCCTTTTTCAAGTCCGGGTCCCAGGAACGCTACGATTGCAATCGCCAGTAAATAGCTGGGAAATGAGAGCAGCACGTCCATTGCCCGCATGACCGTATCGGAAAAGAATTTGCCTCCCAGAGGCAGAGCCAGTAAAGAACCGATGATCAGGCCAAGCGCTCCGCAGACATAGCCAGTTGCTGGGTTTACCAGCGAACCTAACCCGCCCCCGATCACCCCCCCCAGCGCCCCGAAGAAAACTACTCGCCAGACTCTGCCTGACAGAAAAGTGTCAAAGTAAGCTGCGGCAGCTCCGAGCAGCCCGAATAGAACCGCCTGAATTGGCTGCGCTGCGATCCAGGCCGAGAGCAACCCCAGGAGCAGTCCGATCAGCCCAAGCAGCAGGATTCGTTCACCGGGTGTGACCATCATACTTTCGTAAAAACCCGCCAGAAGTCCCAGCAAACCGCCGAAGAGTAGTGATATTCCTACCGCTACAAGGCCGACTCTCAGCGAATTCCAGCCACCATGTACAACCCGCCGGAATATATCCCGGCCAAGTTTATCGGTGCCAAATGGATGGATCGATTGCACTTCCTCGTTTGTGAATAAATTTGGCGGTTTTAATTTTAAGGAATAATCCAGATCGGTTTTTGGGTCATATTCCCAGAAATAGTGCGCCAGGACCGCAGATAACACAAAAATAAGCACAATCGCCAGCCCGAGGCGGGCGGTCCGGTTTGACTGCAGCCGCCGCCAGGCGTCTTTCCAGAGTGAGCGGTGTTCTCGTACCGCGAAGACAGTGGTGATCCCAAGTTCATTAGGGGTAATTTCAGCCATTTATTCCTCAGTCATAGTGAATGCGCGGGTCAAGGAATGCATAGGAAATATCTATTATCAGATTGATAAAAATGAATAAAAGCGCGATGAGCAGTGTACCGCCCTGCACGATTGGATAGTCTCTCCCGATAATCGCGTCATAAATCCATTTTCCGATCCCGGGCCAGGAAAAGATCGTCTCGGTCAGCACCGCGCCAGCCAGGAGAATTCCAGCCTGGAGGCCGATTATTGTTATTACCGGCAGGAAAGCGTTCTTTAGGGCATGTTTAAAAAGCACATAACGTTCCATTACTCCTTTTGCATGCGCGGTTCGGATGTAATCCTCCTGGAGCACATCCAGCATGCTCGAGCGGGTCATGCGCGCAATGATCGCCATTGGGATTGTCGCCAGCGCAATCGCCGGGAGTATCAGGTGCTGGAGTCCGTCCCAAAATGCTGGGAAATCCCCTGCCAACAGGGTGTCTATTAAAATAAAGTGGGTCTGGTATTCTATGGCAATGTTAGCGCTGATTCGACCGCCTGAAGGCAGCCATTTTAGGTATACCGCGAATATCATGATCAGCATTATTCCAAGCCAGAAAATCGGCATGGATACGCCGATTAATGAACCGATCATACTGGCGCTGTCCAGCGTAGAATTACGCCGCGCTGCTGAAGCGATACCCACCGGTATTCCAACCAGAATTGCTATCAGCAACGATGCAAGTGCAAGTTCAATAGTGGCAGGAAAGCGAATCGCCAGCGTTTCAGCGACTGGAATACGCCTGTGAATAGAAGTCCCCAGGTCCAGCTTGATCAGGCGGCTAAGATATCGGAAATACTGGCTGTCAAAAAATCCTTTGATGTCACCCTCTTCTAAAGCAGCGCGGTCTAAAAAGGCAGGCCTGTTTAATCCGAATTGTTCCCGAATACGCTCGACATTTTCCTCGGTAGCATGCTCCCCGAGCATGGCAACTGCGGGATCGCCTGGGATAAGCCGTTGGAACATGAAAATTACAAATGTTACTCCAATAATTGTTGGAATAACTGAAACCAACCTTCGAATTATATATCTGGTCAAATTTCTCCTCCAACCAATAATTTTGTCCGATAAATAATCAAAAGAAGTCCTCGTTTCATTGCAAAATGTAATGTATTGGCTAAAGTCAAAAAAGGTGGGAAAACGAGATTGGATTTAAAGAAAAGGGAGCGGAAAAAATCCGCCCCCTTTAGTGGTTTATCTCACTTTCAAACTACCCTTGGTGCCATTGGTCCAGCACTTTACTTTGATACTTCAACAAAATCATAAAGATCCGCTCCAACCGGTTGTGGAACATATCCACTAACGTACGAGCCAAAGATCAAAGGCGTATTGTAGTGATCCACCCAAATTCTAGCAATATCATCATGTAGAATCTGCTCAGATTGCTTATACATTTCCTCTCGAGCGTCAGGGTCAACCGTACTTTGAGCTGTTAACAATAGTTCCACTAATTCAGGATTCTGGTACCAGCCTTCTCGAGCGATAGGTTCTGTACCTGCGCAGAAGAAGTAGCAGGTGAAGTTATCCGGATCACCATTGTCGCCACCCCAGCCAAGCATGTAGAGACCAACCAGGCGACCTTCACGCCGTAATCCAAGGTATGTCGGCCAGTCGCCAGCAAGCTCCATGGTAACGTTTATTCCCGCGTTGGCAAGATCAGCAGCCATAGCTTCACCGATCTCTTTCGGGCTCGGGTAATAGAAGCGGCTCACTGGCATGTAAAAGAACTTTAATGGTATTTTCTCGCCAGCAGTAAATTCAACATTACCATCTGCGTCTACGATATCCTCAGCAATGGTCACCTCGCTCAAACCATCCGGGAAGCCCGCCTCAGCAAGCAGTTGTTTTGAAAGTTCTGGATCATATGCCCAATCTTCGATAGCATCATTGTGACCCATTATTAAAGGCGGTAAGAAGTTAGTAGCAACTTCACCATACGAACCCAGGAAATTTTCTACCAGGCCTTGTCTATTGATGGCATGGGCAACAGCCTCACGTACCAGCGGATCCTGGAATTCTTGTATTTTGTAATTGAATGCCAGATAGCCGGTGTTCAGCGCTGGCCGGGTCATAATGGCCATATTGGGATCAGATTCAGCAGTTGCAAGATCTTCAACAGTTGCAGTCTCAAGACCGTCAATATCACCTGCTTGAAGTGCCAGGAAGCGTGCAGAGTCATCCGGGATCACGCGCCAGATGATCTGGTCGACCTTAGGACGTCCGCCCCAGTAATCGTCATTGGCTTCAACGACAATGCGATCTCCCTCAACCCATTCAACAAACTTGAACGAACCGGTCCCAACGCAGCCAGCTGAAGGGGTACCGTAGTCCTCGCCGGCGGCCTCAACCGCAGCGGGACTCGAGATCGCAAACATATCCATCGCCAGATTAGCCAGGAAAGGTGCCATAGGTGTACTCAAAGTGAACATTACTGTAAAGTCATCAACTTTTTCCACAGAGGTGATTGTGCTGGCGTCATCAAAACCGCCGAATTGATTTTCGTAATATTCAAAAACCTGGCTTTCGTAGTGCTGTGGATGGGTTGTAAATCTCCAGCGCTCGAAATTCCAAACAACGGCATCTGCATTGAAGTCAGTACCATCGTGGAATTTTACATCCTGGCGCAGAGTACAGGTCCATTCGGTTCCATCTTCATTCGCAGTGCAGCTTTCCGCAAGTGCTGGCACAGGAGTGGTACTGCCTTTATCGAATGCGTATAGATTCTCCAGGCACTGCCCGGTCACCCGGAATGATTCGCCGTCGGTGACGATCGCGGGGTCAAGTTGGACTGAATCGCCGCCGCGCCCGAAGATGAAAGTAACCGGTTCCATTTCTTCCATGGCCTCTTCGGTTTCTTCAGCCATCGGTTCTTCTTCCATTGGCTCTTCAGTTTCTTCAGCCATCGGTTCTTCGGCTTCAGGCTCTTCCGCCATTGGCTCTTCAGCAGCTGGTTCCTCCGCAGGCGCTTCCGTTGGGGCTGCGGGCTGGGCGCAGGCGCTGAGTATCATGCTCAGCAGCAGCACAGTTACGCCCAGGATAAAAAATACTTTTCTGTTCATTCTTTACTCCTCCTTCAAGAAGTGTTTTGGTTTTGTTGGATTCTTTTTTTGTTTAATTAATTTTTTCTCTTTCACCTCCTGCAATTTTATTTCTGGTCGAAAAATTGACGTCCCTAAATTATATGGGTTGGCGGCGATATGTCAACCAGAATATAAATTTACCAGATATCGAAAAAATAAATGGGTTGATCAATAAGGGATTTTTGACACCTGGTTCTTTCACTAATGGTCTTCATTATAGTATAATCGAAAACAGCCAATCTGGAGGTATACAATGGCGGAAAAACATTGGGAACCGATAAAAATCAGCTTTTGCCACCATGTGGGCGAGGAAGTCGCTTTTGAGGCGGAATTAATTTACCCTGCTGAATTCCTGCCGGATCAAAATCCGCGGGTTGTTGCCCACCGCTGTTCTAAAGCAGTCGATTGCAACATTGATGGAAAACCCAGTTGTTTATGGGCCGGGACAAATCCAACATTTGATCCTTTTGCCGAATCACAGCTTAAAAAATAGTGGGTCGATTCCGGTATTCCCTGCCCGGTTTATCCAATAACTCCGAGCTGTCTGCCAACCTGTTTGAAAATTTCTAAACCCTGGTCAAGATCCTCTATCGAATGAGAAGCGGAAATCATCACCCGGATGCGCGCCTTTCCACGCGGAACGGTTGGAAACCCTATCGCCATCGCAAATACCCCATTCTTAAATAATTCAGCGCTGAATTCCTGGGCCAGTGGCGCTTCCCCGAGCATGATGGGTGTGATCGGGGTTGAGGTCAAACCGGTGTCAAACCCGATGATTGAAATTTCGGATTGAAAATAGCGGGTGTTTTCCCATAATTTGTCGACCAGCTCGGTTGATTCCTCCAGTAATTCCACAGCCGCCAGGCAGGCCGCCACATCCGGAACCGTCATAGCTGAGGAAAACAGAAATGGCCTGCCGCGCTGGCGGAGCCACTCCACCACCAGCGGGTTTCCGGCTACAACCCCGCCAACCACGCCGAAGGCTTTCGAAAGGGTGCCGACTTCGATATCGACCTTGCCGTGCAGGTTGAAGTGGTCCACAATGCCGCGCCCGCCTCTGCCTAGAACCCCTTCGCCGTGGGCGTCGTCGACCATTAGGGCGCAGTTATACTCCTTGCTCACTTCATACAATCTATCCAGCGGCGCAATATCCCCGTCCATGCTGAAAACCCCGTCGGTGACCACAAGCGCCCGCCTGTAATTATTCCGTTCCTTTTCCAGTTTTAATTCCAACCCCCCCGGATCACAATGGGCGAAGCGCACAACCTGCGCCCTGGACAGGCGGCATCCGTCGATAATGCTGGCGTGATTGAGTTCATCTGAGAATATCACATCCCCTTTGTCTACCAGGGCCGGGATAGTGGCCAGGTTTGCATTAAAACCGGATTGAAATGAAATGGCGGAATCCACTTTCTTAAAGGCTGCCATCCTCTCCTCAAATTGAATGTGCAGATCCATTGTTCCTGCGATTGTCCGCACCGCCGCCGGACCGACTCCGTAACTTTTGGTTGCCTCCTGTGCAGCCTGGATCAATTTCGGGTGGTTGGCGAGTCCCAGGTAGTTGTTTGAACAGAAGTTCAAAACCCTTTCTCCATCCACTTCCAGCCAGGCTCCCTGGGCTGAATTTAATGTGCGGATGCGATTGTACAGGCCGGCATCCTTTAAGCTCTGAAGTTCGTCTCTTATCCAGTTTAATTTTTCTGCCATTTTATTCTCCTGTCTCATTCCAGTCGGATACCCGCTTTTTCTATCCCATTCTGTATGGTGGTTTGAGAAAAAGACTTACTCTGGTTTTGGGGGGCGTTTGCCTTTAAACAATCGTCCGAACATGCTCGTTGGGGTTGGGTAATCAACCTTTGGAATTCCTTCAAGGCTCAACCAATCTCCTGTTTTTCTCTCCTGCTGCCATTGTTGATAGCCGCTCTCAGCCCGGCTGAGTTGGTCTACCAACCCGGACTGGTTTCCCTCCTCCAGGTCAGAGATCAGTGTTTGGATGTTCTCAATCGCATTGTGCAGGATGCGGATGGTGTTTTCGCGGTTGCTTAATGCCGCTTGAGTCAGGCTTTCCGGTTTGTCCATCAGTTTGGTCAGTCTGGTGCCCAGTGCAAATGCTTTGCCAGCCAGTTTCCTGCTGTCCTGCCAGCCTGCTTTGCCAATAGTGATATTCGCCATGGTTGCTGCCAGAAGTTGGGGTGTGATGTGGGTTGCAGCCATAAGACCATCGATTTCATCGGGGTCGATAAAAAGCGGTCTGCTGCCGATGATCGTTGCAAGGTCGCTGGTCAGTTTTATTGCATCCGGATGCGTGCTGGGAAGCGCAAGGATCGCCATCAATCCATTTTCAAATAAATCCGGTCGGGCTGCGTCCAGTCCCGTTTTGTCTTCATAGAGATATAGCGGGTTTATCGCCGGCACCAATCCGACATAATACCGGCCTTGAGGAATCAGTTCTTCTGCCCAGGTCAGGACAGCTTTTTTAATTGGCGCGGTATCGATAACAACTGAATTTTCAGAAAGCGAGGGTGCTATTACTTCTAGGGTATCGTAAATCTGGTCAAAGGGCACCGCCAGAATGACTACATTGGCATCCTTTACAGCCGATGCATACTTGAGCTCTACCCGGTCAATGATTCCCAAATCCTGCGCCCTGCGTGCTGTGGCGATATCTATATCAAAACCCACCCTTTTTATATCGATTTCCTCCTTCGATTTTTGAAGCGCCATACCAATTGATGCTCCAATCTGGCCCAGTCCGATAATTGTTAAATTTACACTCATATCCTATCCTCAATATAAATTATCTGACCGCTGCAGCAAAAACAGCAGTTCTGTTTCTGTAAAATCCCTGTTTGAAGAGTTCATCTGGTCACTGGTGATTGCGCCTTTATTGTTTTGAATTGAATCCTGGTGGCGGCGGATCAAATCTGCGGTGAGTTTGGAGGCTCCAGCCTGTGCTGCCAGGTCTGCCCCCCATTCAGCGTGGCGGTGAGCGACCACAAATGGGCGTTTTAATCCCTCCGGTTTGCCCTCAGACCATAATTTTGCTTTTTCCGGCAAGAATGTTTCCCCCAATACAATTGTTATCCTTTCCCATAATTTTATAGGGTGGCGGTTTTTTCCAACATCGTGCAGTAAAGCCGCCGTTAACAGGTCTTTATTCTGAATTCCCTGACTCAGTAGATTTTTATAAACCGCGATGCTGTGAGCCTGTTCGCTGGGATGCATCTGGATAAAAAGCGAGTAGAGACCTGGCGATAGTACTGATTTAATTTCAAGCAGGTCGCTGCTTTGCGGCTTGCTGGTTAAAGTACGCCAGGTCTGGAACAGGCGGTAATGAACCCGCATCTAAAACCCTGTCAGGATAGCAAATAATGTCTGGATTGGTGGTCCCAGGATAGTTGCAAAGAAATTAAATCCGATGTAAGGTCCGGCAATGATAAGCAGGATTAAAAACATCGGACCGTATGGCCGGATCAAGTCCATAGGGCTGCGCCAGTTTGTGGGCAGCAGATGGTACAGGATTTTCTCCCCATCAAGCGGGGCCAGCGGGATCAGGTTAAAAATCATCAGGACTAGATTGATGTAAATAAATTCAAACAGGAGCACGGAAATAGTTGGGAACACTCCCGGAAAGATGGAAAAATTCCCAATCGTGTTGTGCAGCCCGAATTGTATCGGGACCGCCGCAACAATCGCCAGCAGTAAATTTGACATTGGACCTGCCAGCGCGACCCACATAAATGCGAAACGCGACCTCATTTCAAGCACGAATGGGTTAACCGGCACCGGTTTTGCCCAACCAAAACCCGAAAACAGAAGGACCATCGATCCGACCGGATCAAGGTGGGCTAAAGGATTGAGAGTCAGACGTCCGTTGATTCTGGGGGTGTTATCCCCGAACTGGGTTGCGGTCCAGGCGTGGGCGAATTCATGGATTGTGAAAGCGAACACTAGGACGAGTATACGAGCAATCAGAGTCTCGGTACTTAAATTGAATAACATAGTAACCGTTTGGGAGTGTAATTATACCATTTGCATGTTTATTGATCGGGTTGGTGATATAATCCCCCGCATGCTGCTGGACATCCAGGTGAATCAGATTATTCGTCTGCGTAAACCGCACCCATGCGGTAGTTACGATTGGAAGGTTTATCGACTTGGAGCTGATATCGGTTTGGAATGTGTTGAATGTGGTAGGCGTGTGATGCTGCCGCGCCGTAAGGTTGCCAGAAGGATGAAGGAAATCCTTACCGCTGGTCAGGATATCAAGCCATAAGCACCGCCGGCTCTCCCTTTGCCCCAAGACCGATGGAATTTGTATATCTTTCTGAATGATCACTTAAGCGTAAAACGTCCTAACCTTTTTAAGACCTTAACCCCGGATTAAGCAAATAAATGGTATACAAATGGGTGTATCAGGAATTTCTGATTGCCTGTCAGAGTTAAATTGTAAATAAAATTGTTGCTGGTTAAGTCTATCCTTTATTTTAATCTTGAATGAAACCGGCTCAGAATTATCGACTGGGAAATTTCAGCCAGTTTGGTTGCCGGAAGGTAGGTTGATAATTTATGAAGATTAAACTGATCGCTCCATGTTTCCTGCTCTTGCTGATCATTTTGCCTGTCGTTTCGGGTTGTTCATTTCCAGGAAGGAACACGGATACCAATAAGACCTTGAGCGTCACGGAAGCCTATCAAACGGTTGAAGCGCGTCTAACGGAAGGTGCGGTTGAAAAACCGACCCAGTCGCCCACCCTCACCATAACTGCCAGCCCGACCGGCACCGCATCACCCACGCCCGGGACTGCCACTCCAACAAATTCTCCGCCAGGCGGAAATGTGGTTTCTTCACCGGCTTCCACCTGTGACCAGGCTGCAGCCGGAAACCCGATCGATGTTACAATCCCGGACGATACGATAATGCCGCCAGGCGAAGCATTTACAAAAGTCTGGCGGCTCCAGAATGTTGGTACCTGTACCTGGACTCGGGATTACAAGGCGCTGTTATTCTCGGGTGATGGTATGAGTGCCCCTTCTGTCGTTCCGATGCCAGATAATGTCTCCCCGGGAGAAACTGTAGACATAACCGCGGATATGGTCGCTCCGGCAACCGCGGGCACTTACCAGGGGAATTGGAAACTGCAAAATCAAGCCGGAGCCTGGTTCGGGATAGGACCCAGCGGCGGTTCCGTTTTCTGGGTCCGGGTCATAGTCGATGCTTCTGGGGCTGTTACGCCTTCGCCTACAGGATCGAATGTAAATGAAACAGATGTCCCGGATGTTCTTGTCAGCGGGGCGGTATCGCTTCAATTGAACGATGGTCTTGATCTGGACAGCAAATCCAAAAACAATGGCAAAGAAGATCTGATTCTGGCTAAGGACGACCAGAATTTTCCTTTTATCGCCACCACGGGGTCAGCCCAGATGGGTTACCATGGAGGCGGCCAGCCAACTGCTGCGGTGTGCCAGGCGACCTCTTTGGGAAGCTCTCCAGTATATCTTCAGGATATCTCTGGAGGCAGTTATTTCTGTTACCGCACGAATCAGGGCAGGCTTGGATGGCTCCAGGTTATCGATTATGATTCGAACGAGGAAAAGCTCTCTATCCAGATGCTCACCTGGAATTCTCCGTAAAACTTGTGGGAAAATTGTTTCTTGTCGCTACGCCTATCGGGAACCTGGAGGATATCAGCGCGCGTGCGCTCCGGATCCTGAGTCAGGTTGTATTGATCGCTGCAGAAGACACCCGCCGGACCGGCAGGTTGTTGAAACATTATGCTATCAAGACCCGCCTCACCAGTTACCACGAACATAACAAATCAGAGCAGATCAGTTCGCTCATCCGGGAATTAGAAAAGGGGGATGTCGCCCTGGTATCGGATGCAGGCACCCCCGTCCTGAATGACCCGGGTTACGAATTGGTTAGGGCGGCTTTGGATGCGGGTATCCAGGTCAGTCCGGTACCCGGCCCAGCCTCACCGGTGGCAGCTCTGATCGCTTCCGGTCTGCCGGGCGATTCTTTTCTATATCTTGGTTATATCCCGCGCAAGAAAACCCACCGCAGAACGCTGCTGCGGACCGTTGTGGAACTGCCCTATACCCTGATCTTCCTGGAAACTCCGCAGAGGCTGCTTGATTCTTTGAACGAACTTCTCGAGATCCTGGGAAATCGCCAGATCTGTGTTGCCCGGGAAATAACCAAGCTGCACGAGGAATTCTTCCGTGGACGAGTCCGTGATGCAATCGAGCGTTTTTCCGGGCCTGATATAAAAGGTGAAATTACTCTGGTAGTATCCGGGAAAGAGATGGCTTCCGAGGCCTGGAGTGAGGATCGGGTCATCTCTGAAATTCGCAGCCGTATCCATCAAGGGCAGTCCGCCTCTTCCATTTCAAAAGGATTGGCGCAGGAATCAGGTTGGCCGCGCCGGGAAATTTACAGTTTATTGAACCAAATCCATCAAGAGGAGCAGAGCGAAAATGAATCTTGATATTTTTTCAGAATTCCCTAAAATCGACCTCGAAAATATGATCGTCCAGGTTGATTCTTTGCCTGGACAGTTACAAGACGCCTGGGATCTCGGCAATCAATTATCCCTGCCGGATTGGAAGGATATTAAGTATGTCCTGGTTGCCGGGATGGGCGGCTCGGCGATCGGAGCGGACTTATTGAGAGCTTATGCAGCCCCGCTTTGTAAAGTGCCATTAATTGTAAATAGGGATTATGAACTGCCAGCCTGGATAAGCGGTTCAGAAGCGCTGGTTATCGCCTCCTCCCATTCTGGAAATACTGAAGAGACACTTTCTGCATTAAAAACTGCCGACGAACGCCAGTGCAGGGTGCTGGCGCTGGCAACAGGCGGGAAAATTGAAGCGCTTGCCCGTTCGATTAACATTCCGTTCTGGCAGTTTAGCCACGCAGGTCAACCCAGGGCTGCGGTCGGTTTTTCATTCGGGCTGCTATTGTCCGCATTTTGCCGGTTGGGTTTGATTCCTGATCCTGAGGAAGAATTAGAGGACGCCATTCAGGCAATGGTGCAGCAGCAGGCTGATCTGCGAGTTGAAGTCCCTGTTGTTCATAACCCGGCAAAACGGATCGCTGGACAGCTAGCAGGACGCTGGGTGACAGTTTTGGGTTCGGGCTTACTCGCACCGGTTGCCCGGCGTTGGAAAGGCCAGGTGAGTGAAATCGCAAAAGCCTGGGCGCAGTTCGAGTTTTTACCGGAAGCCAATCACAACAGCCTGGCTGGGATACAATACCCGGAGTCCATGCTTTCAAACATGGCAGTAATTTTTCTTACATCCGGTTCGGATCATCCCCGCAATTTATTGCGTTCGAGATTAACTCGCGATATCCTTATGGTCGAGGGGATTGGAACGGATACGATCGAATCTCAGGGGCATACCCGCCTGGCTCACCAGTGGACCAGCCTGCATTTTGGTGATTATGTGGCTTTTTATCTGGCGATGATGTACGGCGTCGACCCTACCCCTGTGGCGGCTATTGAAAGCTTTAAACTCGGGATGCTGGAAGTTGGCGGAGATTGGGGTTAATATCCCGGCCAGCGGCAAGTCATTTGTGGTTCTACATTCCAATTAAAGATAAAAGGATTATCAGGAAACAACCCGGTTAGCGAGATCCGCTCTCAGGATTTCTAACTGGTGAGGTTTGTCTACATCCATCCCTACTTCTGCAAAGGGACAGAGAACTGCCCGGCCGGTTATGTTTAATTTTCTTTCGACTCGCTTTACAGCTGTCTCCAGGTCGGTGCGGCGCAGCAGCAGTAAAATCAGAGTATCAATCCCGATCAGTGAAGCTTGTTTAAATGCGTTCTTGCGAGCATCCGTAATTTTACGGTACAACTCATCATCTTCGGTGACCTTGGATGTTCTGACCACGTTCATGTCACCGCCGCAGAGTTCGACATCTTTCAGACGGATATATGATCTATTCGATTTCGGGAACCTTTTTTCCATTACCTGGCGTGTGATTACGTTGTAGTAAAGATCCAGGTCTGCTTTTTGGGTTTCCTTTACTACCCAGTCTACGCTTTCTGCGGTGATTGCGGGTATGTCCGAGGAAGTTACCAGGGTATGGCTAACCCCGGGGTTAATCCTCAATATTTCCATCACCCCCATTCTCACATTTTCTAAAAGTTCGCTTTGGGAGGGTATCCGGGATTTTATTTTGCTTGAAGTTAGATTTACACCTTCGGGAATACCCACCACTATGATGTTTGTTATTGTCTCTGCCGCCTCGAGGGCATCGAGCACCCATTGGATCATGGGTTTACCGCAAATATCGATCAGGGCTTTTGGGTCACCCTGAGTATATTCGTATAGCGGATCTTGCGGTTCTGGTATTCCGCCGGATAGCAGAACTGTGTCCATGATAATAACTCCTGGATAAATTCTCCTTATAATTCCTGGATTTGCGGTTCAAATTGGAGTTGGGTGAGCATTTCGTTCAGTTCCGGGATTGTTAATGCCCGCTTTTTTCCGGAGACTGCAATTAACGCAGCTTCCATCATATTTGTTCCAAATGAGCGCCCGTTCAAAACTGGCGTGCTTGTGACAAGATACTTGCAGCCCGAATCCCTGAAGATATCCACATCTTCAGGTGTGGTTGTGTTTGTGGCAATTATTTTCCCTTCCAGTAAATCCGGCATGTGCCGTTTTATATAATGGCAATCGCCGGCGATTACAGTTCCCCATTGATAGTAATCATTCCATTTCGGAACCCTGTGCTCCTGTTTTTCTCCAGTGGGGTATAACCAGTTGAAGGGAAACCTTCCGACAACCGGCATCAGGATTGCAGCCATTCGTTTCAGACTTTTTTCCGATTTTAATGGGACCGGCAGGCCCAGTCCAAACATAATGTCCCCGAAAATGCATTCATAGCCCCCATCCAGGAAGGACTTCGACATCCCCCAGCGGTCAGCCCCCAGAGTGATGAATGCTTTTCTTCCCATTTCATCCAGGTAAGAAGAAATCTGTGCTTCCATGAACGGCGCCATTTTATTTTCAAGTGTGTTCTTTAACCCCGCCCCGTCGACGACTGGCGTTTGTTGGATAAATCTCACCATGGGTTTTACGGAATGCAGCGGGTACCAGCGCTCAGCGACCATTAATCCCAGGTCAGCCCCACCAACCCCGAATGCATCCACTTTCCCGTCTAATTCTTTAAATATTTGGGCGGCTTTTTCCATATCTCCATCGGTTCCGATCCGTTCTATTCGAACAGTTTCTCCCAGCAGTTCCAATTCAACCGCTTTATCCCTTTTTGAAGAACCGATGCTTACACTGACAGCCCTCTTCATGAATGCTTCCTCCATTGTTTACGCCACCTGGTTGGATGGTGTTTGAAATGTTTCATCACCAATCCTGCCTGAGTATACCCCTAACGCAGTAAATTCGAAACCCACAAACATTGAATTTCCCGGGATTATTTTTTAGGTCTACTGGTCCTTGCGCTTGTTTGAATTATCCCCGATGTTATAATGGATCAAATCGTAAAGTCCACGCGGAGGGAAATATGTCTCTACCAAAATTTGCCTATTTTAAAGGCGGCATTGTGCCTTACGATGAAGCCAGAGTTGGGGTTCTGAACCATTCATTGAACTATGGAACTGCTGTATTTGGAGGGTTGCGGGCATATTGGAATGATGAAATGGATGAGTTGTTCCTCTTTCGCCCCGCAGATCATTTTAGAAGATTCTTAAATTCTGCCAGGCTGCTCTGTATGGATTTTGATCACGATCATAATAGCCTGATCAGAATTACGATCGAGCTTTTACAAAAGGAAGGCTACCGGTGTGATGTGTACATCCGGCCGCTTGCATATAAAGCGGACGAAATGATCGGGGTCAAACTGCACGGTCTCCAGGATGCGCTCTCTGTAGTAAGTTTACCTTTTGATAAATATGTATCCAATGACACAAATGCCCATGTTACGTTTTCAAGCTGGCGCAGAGTTGAAGATAACGTTATCCCGGCGCGCGGTAAGATCAGTGGAGCTTATGTTAATTCAGCCTTTATCAAGACCGATGCGCTCAGATCAGGTTTTGATGAAGCCCTGGTTTTGAACCAGGATGGACACGTCTCGGAAGGAAGCGCGGAGAATATATTCATGGTCAGAGACGGGGTGCTTATCACACCGCCGGTTACAGATAATATCTTAGAAGGGATAACCCGGCGTACAATTATTGAACTTGCCAGTGACCGTTTAAAACTCCCGGTTATCGAACGGCCGATAGACCGGACCGAGGTATATATTTGCGACGAATTCTTTATGACCGGTACAGCCGCTCAGGTAACTGCTGTCACCAGGGTCGATCACCGACAAATTGGAGACGGGCAGATGGGGTTGATTACAACCCAGCTGAGGGAAATTTTTAAAGAGATTGTATACGGCAGGAATCAGGACTATGCCCACTGGAACATCCCAGTGTATGCTGGGATTTTACAACCTGACCCCGGCCAGGCAAACCAGTAAAAGTTATATTTACTACCCTGAGATAACCTGAGGGTGAGTTTCTAATATCCAGGTAAGATATTCTGTAGTTACCGCATCAGATAATCAGAAGGGTAATAATTTCTTCATGTTTTCTCCTCCTCACAAACAGGGCAGCCTGAATAAGGGCTGCCCTGTTTGAATCATTTTAATGCTCTGATAGTTGTTTTTTGAAACGAATTTTTAAGGCAAAGCGTATTCCTGGTTCTGGTGGAGAGATTTTTCGGAGTTTCGGAAAAATATCCAGATTAAGAGAACGGCAATCCCGTACATAATCGCAGTGGTGATAAACAACGGGTCAAAACCATGAGTTTCCTGGACCACTCCCGAGATGTAAGGGCCTACTGTCCAGCCTAATTGCCAGGCGGTTTCTTTGATGCTTACAACTGTCGCCTGTTCCCTTTCATGGACCTGTTCCATAGAAAAGGCATCATACAGTGGGACGGACATGTTCATCAATGCGGACCTCATCAAGAAAGCAAATGCCGCCAATCCGTAAAACGGTGAGAAACCGAGTATCAATAAAAATACCAGGCTCAGCCATTGTGTCAGAACGATGGCTTTTATTTTACTGTCCATTCTGATAGCCAATCTGGGGCCGATAAATGCGCCGATTCCTATCAACAGGGATGACAGACTGAACACAATCCCAAGAGTTTGATCGCTCGTGCTGTATTGGTTCCGGAAATAAATATTCATATAGGGTATCAGGATAGCCGCTCCAAACCCTATCAGCAGATTGGGCAGTGAGAGTTTGTAAGTAATTGGACGCGAAAGGGTGCCTCTCAGGGATTGAAGCATCAAGCCCAGGGATTGCTGTTCTGGCTCAGAAGTTTCACCCTTGTTTTGAGTGTTACCCCGGGTCGTCCGTATCATAGCCAGTGGGATCAGTGTAAATGATCCCAGACCAACAGCAAATAATAGAACAACCCGGTATGCTTCTGCGCTGGTTGCAGGAACACCCATTATCGAACCAAAAAAAGCCGGCATCTGACCCGCAAAAAGATTGCCGAAGGTTCCGGAAAGTGTGATCAATGCAAAATTTAGGCTGAAAAGCAGCGTTCTATTTTCCCCTGTGGATGATTTCATCATGAACGGCGGTTGGCTGATGAAATAAAGCGTGTGGCCTGCCCCGCTGATGAAAGCCATTAACAGGATGAGAGATGGCTTCAGAAAGATGACTTCCAGACCGGAAGCAGCCACATAAAATGCTACACCCCACAGCATGGCTTTCCTGCGTCCAATCCGGTCGGAAAGCAGCCCAAGCGGTATCCCGAGCAGCAGGGCAGATGCCGATGTAATTGAGGTGACCAGTCCCAAATATTCTCTGCTGTAACCAAGTTCGAGTATGTAAAAGTTAAAGAATAGCCACCAGATGCTGTAAACGATGCCGTTGATGAATGTGGCAAGTAAAAATAAACGCGCAGAGCGGTTGAAACTGCGCATTAATTGAAATTGGGAAGTCAAAGAACTGTTGTCCATCGGGTTTAATCAATTCAATAAAATATTTGGCCGATCTTTCGAAGCAGGATTTCAAAGAGACAACGGCAGCATAGTATACCAACCACAGGCCTGTTCGTAGGCATATGCTGCTCTGAGAATTTCTCTCTCTTTCCACTTTCCAGCCGCGATCTGCAGACCGATAGGGAGGCCTGCCCCGGTATTACCGCACGGGATCGAAATTGCGGGAAGCCCGCTAAGATTAAAAGGCGCGGTAAAACGGGTTAAAATGCGGGCCTGTTCAACCGCATCCGGGCCATCAATAAGAGGCGCAGCAACCGGAGTGGTAGGTGTGAGCAAAATCTCGAATTTTTCGAAAAACTGCTCAAACTTCCTGGTCAGACCTGCCTGGATATTTCGGGCATTGATATATTCCCGGGATGAATAACCAGACCCGGTTTGCAGGCGGGTCAATACATCCGGCCCGAAACCTTCTGGGGCATCCTTTAACCTCTGGTGGTGGAATGCGGCAGCTTCGCACGCTGTAATCAGCCCATTAATTTCGGCGGCTTCTTGTGCACCGGGAAATGGGATTGACTCGACGATTGCCCCTAATTCGCTGAACACATTTCCGGCTTGTGAGACTGCCTGTGAGACCTCTGGATCGACCCGGGAAAAATATTCGTCGCTTGCAATGCCAACTCGCCAGTTTTTTATCCCTTCAGATAATTGACCGCTTGTTTGAAATTGAGGCGGATTTATCGAAAAAGGATCATCCGGGTCGTAACCTTTTGTGCAATCGTATAAGGCAGCTGCATCCATTACGCAGCGCGCCATCGGGCCGGCATGGTCGAGGGTCCAGCTCAAAGGGATTACACCTCTCAGGCTGATCCGCCCCCGGGTTGGTTTTAACCCCACAGTCCCACATAAAGCTGAGGGGATGCGGATTGAACCGCCTGTATCTGAACCCATGGACCCGTAAATCAATCCAGCCGCCAGTGCGGCCGCTGACCCGCCCGAAGAACCGCCGGGGATCCTTTCCGGAGCCCAGGGATTGCGGCAGGCGCCATAATGCGGGTTGACATTGGTCACTCCAAGCGCGATTTCATGCATATTCAGCTTTCCCAGAGAAATCGCGCCAGTCTTTTTCAAATATTCGACAACCCTGCTGTCAAGTTCAGGACAATTATTCTTGAAGAAAGATGACCCGGCTGTTGTTGGAATCCCGGCGGTTTCATAAAGATCCTTATACCCGATTGGGATACCGTATAGTGGCTTTATCGACCCGCCGTTTGATTCCTTTGCCTTATAAAAAGTTTTTTCGGCTTGCCTGGCGGCTTTTATGGCAGGTTCAGGTGTTAAAGTGATAAAACTGTTTATATCCTGGTCGATAGAATCGATTCTCGTCAGGCATGCTTCCACAAGCTCAAGGGGGGTTACCGCTCTCTTTTTAAGCAGATCGGACGCCTCAAAGATTGATAATTCAGTCAGTTCATTTTTTTTCATTAGAGTTACGCCTTTAACAGATTGTCAATCGCGGCGATTATTTGTGATGTGGAAATAAATCGGAAAGCTATAATGTTGGCTTTCAGCGCGCCGTCAATATTGGTTTGAAAATCGTCGATGAACAGGGTTTGTTCAGGTTTGACGCCGAGGCGATCCAGCACCAGCGTATAAATTTGCCGGTCCGGTTTCATCAAGCCTTCTTCTGAAGAGATCACAATCTCATCGAATGCATCCTGGATTTTCAAATCATAAATGATTTTTTCCCTCAGGTCATCAAATGCATTGCTGAGCAGAGCGGTCTTATATTTTTTGTGAATTTCGCGGACACGCTCGACCAGGGTTTCATCCAGGCGGTCACCGCCCCAGAACATTAGTTGAATTTCCGGGATCGATTCTTCATTATTCTCCAGGGCGGCTGTAATATTTTTCCAATGCTGCTCTGCAGTTATTAATCCCAGCTGAGCCTCCACCCCCGATGGGCTATTAAATACCAGATGTTCCAGCTCATTCAAAGACAGGCCGCAGTTTTTTGCTAATTTGGATCTGTGGGTATAGTCTTCAGTTCGAAGTAAAACGCCTCCCAGGTCCCAGATGATCGCTTTGATTTCCATAATTTCCTGCCTGTTAATGCTGGTTTATATTATTGAATTCAAGAATTGGGGAAAGCTGGCTCAATCATTGAAGGGTTTCCGATACACTGTGCTGCGTTTAACCGGTTTGAATCCAACGCTTTCATACAAGCCCAGGGCTCCGGTCAGGTTCTGGGTATCAACCCCCAGGGCAGCCTCATCCATTTCCCTATTTTTGATCGCTTTGAGGCTGTCAATCAACAGGGCGCGTGCCAGGCCGCGCTTTCTCCATGGGCGTCTAACACAGATATTTTCTGGATAGCCGCGCTTGCGGTTAAATTTGTTATTTTCATCCTGGTTAATATAACCGAGAACCATACCTGCTACCTGCTCTCCATCCCAGGCGACGCGCCAGAGAGTCGGATCGAAGTTGGGATCCTCTACCCATTCCTGTACAGTCGGTTCAGTTTCCTCGCTGAATCCCCAGTGATCCCGAAATGCTTCAATGCTGGCTGCGTGGATTGCCTGGTAATGTGAGGGCTTAACTGGGCGGATTTCAAGGCTCTCAGGCAGTCTGGTTTCGGGTATATTTTCCAGGTTTGACCTGACCATAAGGTAAAAATGCCTCTCAGGCAGATAACCTTCACTTTCCAGCAGTCTGGTTGTCGCCAGTTCAGTATCGACCGCATAGGATTCAAAAAACCGCTCTACATGGTCCGGGTTCGACTCTGCAATGCTTCGTAAACGGTTCTGGCTGTTTCTTAACATAGCCCGCCCAATACCATTCTGTCGCATACCTGGCATCACGAAACCAATGTGCCAGTAGATCCCGGTTCTTTCGTTTTCATCTCGCCAGCTTACCCGGCTGTAAGCGCAGGTCTTATTGTGGACCTCTGCAAAGAGCATATCTTCATAGGGATTGCAGTTTACCAGGTGATTATAAGTGTTTGCTATATCCTGTTTGGTCGAATAGCGGTCGAGATGGTCGATATCATTACAGGCGTTGATGATATCGGCTATGCACTGGTAGTCTTTTTCACCTTCAAATGCTCGAAACACCAGCCCTTCAACTGGTGGCGAATCAGGTACATTGAGCAGTTGGCAATAATATTCTCTGTTCATAAATCTCCCTGTTTATTGTTTGTGAACCCAACCGATTCCAGCCTTTGCTCAAACTGCAACCGTTCCTTTTCAGGATTCTTGAATTTAAGCCAGACCGGGATGACGGCGATGAGCGAGAGCCAGGCGGTGATCCTGAACGGAAACTGGGGGTTCACTTTATCCCAAAGTTGGGCCCCAATTGCTGGCGCTGGCAATGAGATAATCCCCAGGCTGGTGCTTAAGAGTCCAAAGGCAGTACCTCTCTGTTTTTCCGGGACCATTTTGCTGGTCAGTGAGCTAAATGCGGGCATCATCAACCCGAATCCCATACCCAGGATCCCAGCCGCAGCATAAAACCCTGCAACGCTGTTTACTCTTATGAATACAAAAAATGCGATTGCCTGGAACAGAAATCCAGCTGCGATGCTGAAGCGTTCCCCTTTTTTGTCGGATAACCAGCCGGATGGAATCGTTAGCAGCATCATAAATAAGCCGAATATCGAATTCAACCAGCCGATTTGTTGGAGCGAAAGGTCACCGATTTCTTCCAGGTAGAGCGGCATTAAATTAAACGACAGAGTCCAGGTTATATCCCTGATGCCGTCGGATATTAATATCCAGGTAAAAAGGCCGCCCGCCAGCAGCATCAAGATCATAATCTTCAGGTTCACCTGCAAACCCTTTACAGTCAGCTTTTCAGCGGCTTCTTCCGAATTGCGAATAGCGCTTCGTGCCATTGCTATGCGGATAATTGTCGCCAGTGTATATGTCAGGAAGGAGACTGTCAGCATTATTCTGAACCCGAAACCTTCCGCCAGCCAGCCCCCCAGGGGTGGGCCGACGACCGCTACGATCATAAAGAGCGTCTCTGAAAATCCGTATACGCGCGCCCGATTAGTCTCAGTAGATTCTTCCGCAATAAAGGCCATAAAACTGGGCGCGATTAATGATCTGGTAATCCCGCCCAGTCCCTCCCCCAGCAGGGCCCATTGCCACGTTGGCGCAAATATCAGGGGGATGTAGGCAAACATGCCGATAAAACTGCCAATCGCGACGCTGCGCAGCCTGCCCAGCCTGTCCGACACCCATCCCCCCAGGATCTGCATTGTAAGGGGAATGATCTGGGCTATGGTGAAAAACCAGCCGATATCCACGACGCTGGCGTTGAGGTCCTTAAGGTACAGCGGCAGCAGCGGCTCGTACATGTGTGCGCCTATATTTGCCAGGACCATCGCCCCCATGAACAGTATCAGCCTACGGGTCATATATTCTTTTGGTTTAATTTTCATCATGTTTATTTTTTGTACCCGTTGTGATCAAACCAGTGGCTGCCAGATAATATACTACTTCAATATTTTCCGGGCAGTTATTTCAGCGCGTTCGGTAGCGATCTTGCTGTCAGATCCACTCGCAATTTCTACCAGGGAAGCCAGCATCCAATCCAGTTTTTCTGAAGGATGTTCATTGTTTTTGCCGTTGATGGCTGTAAGCAACCTCATCCAGAATGAATGAGTCTTCCCCATAGTTCCATGGGCTTCCTTTGCAATTAAAGTCTTGTTCATTTTTACCTCCTGATAAAGAAACCAGCCACAGGGTTTCCCGTGGCTGGCTGGAACAACAGTTAATAAAAAAACCACGGGTTTGGAGTTCTCCCGTGGTTCTAAAACAGACTTTTCAGGCTTTTATATTACCCAACAGGCGCACTCCGCGTACCGAAACTGCCTCCGCTGCAAGCATCGGCAATCTGTACAAGGGGGATGTTGTATCTTAAATCGATCATATAAATTCCTGCGAAAAACAATTTTATGTTAAGATATAGTTAAGCGGCGCTTAATATATCATAATGCCTTCTTGTTTGTCAAGGATTTTTCCAGAGATTAATTTACCTTACGGACCAGTTTCAAGATCACCCCGCTGTGGTCCACCAGGTAAAGTTCTCCAGCATCATCAAGGCCGAAAGATGAGATCCTCGCGATGTTATTAAACAACAATCGGCTTTGCCAGGATCCGGATTCGTCTTGAAATAATCCCCAAACGTTCCCAGAGCAGTAATCTCCGTAAAAGTACACCCCGAAAAATTCCGGTAGTTGATCGCCGCGATAGACTTCACCGCCGGTCACGGAACAGCCCGAACCATGGTCGTATTCGGCAACTGGCGGCGTTGCCGAAATGCCAGTGGGCTTAATTCCGGAAAATTCATGATTGCCCTCGTAATAATTCCATCCAAAATTTACTCCGGCAGGTTTACTTTCCGAAAGATAATTGATTTCTTCCCATTGGTTCTGACCCACATCCGCGATGTAGATATCGCCGGTCAGGTTGTCAAAGCTGAAGCGCCACGGATTCCGCAATCCATAAGCCCAGATCTCTGGGAGTCCCGCTCCGGTTTGAAACGGATTGTCCTCCGGGATGCTGTAGGGGAATTCTCCATGCACATCAATTCTGAGAATCTTACCAAGCAGGGTGTCCAGCGATTGTCCGTTTCCGAGCGGATCGCCGGCTGATCCCCCATCTCCTGTGGCGATGTAAAACAAATCGTCCGGACCAAAGTCGATGTCTCCGCCGTTGTGATTTCCATAGGGTTGCGGTATTTTCAAGATAATTTCTTCGCTGTTTGGATCGGCTTTGTCCTTGTTAGCATCGATTGTTCGGAACCTGGAGATATGTGTATCGCCTTCCGGGTTGGTGTAGTTGACATAAAAAGCGCCATTTAAAATAAAATCCGGGTCTAATTCAAGATCCAACAGTCCCTGTTCCGATCCATCACTACCAATCCGGTCCTGGATATCCAGGAAGGGATCCGGGAGCATCAGGCCGTTTTCAAGTATCCTAACCTGCCCGGGTTGTTCCACAACCAGAAACCTGCCAGGTCGGTCGGGAAGTGCGAAAAAAGCGACTGGGTTTTGTAAACCCCCGGTAATTAACTGCCATTCATAACTATCCGGGTCCGGCAATTCGGTAATTGAACGATTTTGACCGGGTTCTGTCTGGATTTGAGCCGGTCCGGGAGTATTTATGGGGACTGGTTGACTCGTGGGTAGTGTGGTTGTTCGGTCAAGTTCCGGTACCGCCTCGTTTTGATTGGGGGCTGTTGAACCGATTTCAACCTCAGAGGTAGTTGGGAATGGGCTGGATTCCTCTGGTGTGGTTAAACACCCTGAAACCATTAACATCCCGAAGAGAATGAAACCAATTCCTCTTGTTCTATTGTGGATATTCTTTTTATTAATCCGTTTCAATATCGGGCTTTTCTTTTTCCCAGAATTCTGCATCCACAATCTGGTCTTCTTCTGGTTGACTTGAGTCGCGCTGTTCACCTGCAACTGCTTTTTCCAATTCATCTCTGTGCTCTTGAACCACATCTGCCGGGCATATTTCCACAAACAAATACGTACCCAGCCATACGACCATTGCATCATCGATAGGCCCAGGAACCAGGTCAGGAATCAGAAAATAAGCCAGGGTACCTATTGGAAGAAGTTTATATAACGGACTTACCCGTTTATCTCCAATTAGCCGGGCAACCAGTTTAATATAGTTGGATAGGTCGTTGAAGACCCCACCTTTTGAGGGGAGTACTTCTTTTTCACGTTCTTCAGGCATTTTTCCTCTTAAGGATTGAGATTATACTATAACGGATTGAATACCAGGCGAATAAAAAAGGAGGATGGTGTATTCAAAATATCCCATCCTCCTGTTTAATGTGCTGTATTCTAACCTTCAGGATGCCGCTCCAGCTTGCTCCACTACAGCACTGAACGCAGCTGCATCATTTACGGCAATATCTGCAAGCATTTTCCGGTTCAGGATAATTTCATTTTGTTTCATGCCATGGATTAAAAGGCTGTAGGTTGTGCCGTTCTGTCGGGCGGCTGCATTTATGCGTGCAATCCATAAGCGGCGTAAGGTCCGTTTTCGAACCCGGCGATCACGGTAGGAATACCACAGGCTTTTTAACATAGCCTCATTGGCGCGTCTGAATAGCCGATGCCGGGTTGCATACTGGCCTTTCGTTATTTTCAGTACTTTTTTATGGTGTCTTCGCCTTACAGTACCTGTTTTTACACGAGTCATTTTTCTCTCCCGTTAATTCCCGGATTTCATTGATGGTGCCAGCCGCTTGATCCGTTTTTTATAGCCGCGCCCTTCCACTGTAATCATCTCCGAGAACAACCGCTTTGTGCGTTTTGACGTTCGTCTGCGGAGATGGCTCTTTCCACCTTTGGTGCGAACTAGTTTTCCGCTGCCAGTTAAACGAAACCGTTTTGCAGTCGCTTTATGCGTCTTCAATTTGTATTTCTTGTTTTTTCTTTTGCTGGTCACTAACTTCCTCCTATCAGACAAAATACCGCGGATTTTTCCTGCATCCGCGGAAATGGTTTTTATTATCTGAATGTAACCGAAATATCAGCCGTTTGAATTCAGCTCTTCTTTTTTAGATTCGTGGGGGCAAGCACCATCAGCATTGTACGCCCTTCCAGGGCAGGAGCCTGCTCAACCACAGCAACTTCAGATAAATCTTCCGCCACCTGTTTTAGTTCTTCAAGAGCTATTTCTGGATATGTAATTTCGCGACCTCTGAAACGTATTCTTACTTTCACTTTCATGCCGTTTTCAAGCCATCGTCTTGCATCTCGAACTTTTAAATTACGGTGGTGTTCGTTCGTTTTTGGCCGCAGACGGATTTCTTTGACCTCGATTTTTGTCTGTGATTTTCGGGCTTCGCGTTCTTTTTTGGCGCGTTCGTAAACGAATTTTCCGAAATCCATCACCCTGCAAACGGGTGGAATGGCATTGGGTGCGACTTCCACTAAATCGAGTTCGGCATCCCGGGCTATTGTTTGTGCTTCTTGGATGGAGACAACTCCAATGTTATTACCGTCAGGTCCAATCAAACGAACTTCTCTGGCCTTGATGGTTTCGTTAACCCGGTAGTCTGTCGCGCTGATATTTCTCTCCTTATGTTCAGTTATTAACGTTGTCTGTGGTTAGACAAGCGAATGGCATCATACCAAAGAACAGGTGAATCGTCAACTAGACTCGCTCCTTTATGTCCTTTTTTGTTTGCCTGATAAATTCTTCAACTGGCAACGCTCCCAGGTTTTCTTCACTGCGCAGGCGAATAGAGACAGCGCCGGATTCAGCCTCGCGGTCGCCAACGACAAGCATGTAAGGGATCTTCTGCATCTGGGCATCTCTGATCTTAGCATTCATCCTCTCGCTGCGGGTGTCGATCTCCACCCGTATTTCTTCCTCACGGAGCTTTTGGTATATCGATCTGGCATATTCCAGATGCCTGTCTGCGATTGGAATTATCACTGCCTGGACAGGCGATAACCAGACCGGGAATGCCCCGCTAAAATGTTCGATTAGCACGCCCATAAACCGTTCCATCGATCCGAGCAGGGCCCGGTGGATCATATACGGCCGGTGTTCCATCCCGTCATCTCCAATATATTTCAGGTCGAATCGTTCGGGGAGGGTGAAATCAAACTGGATGGTGGATAACTGCCACTCGCGCCCAAGCGCATCCTTCACTTTAATATCGATTTTTGGACCGTAAAAAGTGGCTTCGCCTTCATCCACCTGAAATGGTATATCCGCTTCTTCCAGTGCATGCCGCAGCGCTTCAGTCGGCGCATCCCAATCCTCCGCTTTTCCAGCGGATTTTTCCGGATTCCTGGTCGACAGGTATGCCTGAAAATTGTTGAACCCAAAAGCTCTGAGTATGCTGAGGCTGAACTGGAGTACCCGCAGGATTTCACCAGGCATTTGATCCGGTCTGCAGAAAAGGTGGGCATCGTCCTGGGTAAAACCGCGCACTCGCAGCAATCCGTGCAGCACACCACTCCGTTCATAACGGTAAACTGTTCCCCATTCTGCATAGCGAAGCGGTAAATCACGGTAAGAGCGCATCTGGCTCTTATATATCTGGACGTGGAAAGGGCAGTTCATTGGTTTCAGGTAATATTCCTGCTCTTCAATGTCCAGGGGCGCATACATGTTCTCTTTATACCAGTCGAGGTGGCCGCTTGTTTCCCATAAACTCGCTTTGCCAATATGCGGCGAGTATACGAAGTCGTATCCGCCCTTTTCATGTTCCGCCATGCAGTACTCTTCGGCAATTTTACGAACCATGCCGCCCTTTGGATGCCATAATATCAATCCCGAACCCACCTCTTCACTTACACTATACAGGTCAAGTTCTTTACCCAAACGGCGGTGATCCCGTTTTCGGGCTTCATCCAGTTTCCACAGGTATTCCTCAAGTTCGGTTGAATGTTTCCACGCAGTACCATAAACCCGTTGCAGCATGGGTTTGTTTTCATCGCCACGCCAGTATGCTCCTGCCACATTGAGCAGTTTGATTGCATCGGGGTTGATCTCCCGAGTATTTTTTACATGCGGTCCACGACAGAGATCGATGAAGGTATCTTGCTGGTAAGTAGAAATCTCCACCTCTCCTTGAATCGGTTCGCCGTATTCGTCGACCCCGCCGGCTTCCAGGCCATCAATCAACTCGATCTTGTAGGGTTGGTCGCTGAAAATCTGGCGCGCGTCCTCTGCGGATACTACCTCTTTCATAAAATCAAATTCGCCCGATATGATTTCGCGCATCCGTCTCTCAATCGTTTCCAGGTCCTCCGGTGTAAGTGTGCGAGGCAGGTCAAAATCGTAATAAAAGCCATCCTGGATCGGTGGCCCAATCGAATATTTTGCTTCAGGGATCAATTCCAGCACTGCCTGTGCCATAACGTGCGCGCTGGAATGCCGGATGCGGTAAAGCTCGCTTTCTTCATAGGCTTCAATTTTGTCACTCATTACTTCCCTCCATAATTTCTTATCTGCGTTTAAAGGCACTTCCAATTTCGGAGCGTTTCCAATTAATCAAAAATCTCGCCCGATCTGGGGCGAGAGACAGAATTATCTCACACGGTTCCACCCAGAATTACTCTCATCAAGAGTATCTCTGAGACAGATAACGGTGTCATCCGTTCCCCTTACTAAGGTCGCAATGACCTTTTCAGGTTCATGCTCGCAGGTGGTTTTCACTGGTCTGGCAGTCCTGGTTGTGCCCGGGACTCCTGAGAAGATTTTCAGCCCGGGATCTTCTCTCTCTTTAGGTCCAGCAGCCAGTTACTCTTCCTGGTCAATGCAGTTTTAGGTGGGCGGAACAGGACTCGAACCTGCGGCCTCTGCGATGTCAACGCAGTGCTCTAACCAGCTGAGCTATCCGCCCGCGTCAGAGGATTATACAACTTCGGGTTGAAATTAGCAAGTTGCATATCCTTTATCAATATATTCTGTCAATGAATTTACCCACAGCGATTGCAGTAGCCTCGGGTTGCTCGAGCATCACCATGTGACCTGCTTCCGGGATGATCTCCAGAGTTGAATTTTTGATTTTTGTATTGAGGTATATTGATAAGCGGGGTGGGGTCATTTTGTCATCCGCGCCGCAAACAATCAGTGTCGGATGGGTTATGCTTGATACTCTTATAATTTCATTATACTCGTCACAGGCTTTGAAATCAGCATATAGAACGCTGTAGTCTGTTTCAAGCATTCTTTTTTTTGCTAGATCCACCAGTCGTTCAGAAGTTGAAGGGCTGAATGAGTTTTTTATGATTACAGCGATTGCTGAATCAAATGTAGTTGGGCTGGAAGTGCGGTCTAATAATTCCGGACTTACATTAAATGACGCCCCACTTCCAATTAATCCCAATCCCGCCACATTCTCGGGATGGTTTATTGCCAGTGTCTGGGCGATTGCAGAGCCCATTGAGTGACCAATAAAAACAGCCCGATTCAGTTCTGTTTTTTGCATCCAATCCAGGATATCATCCACATATGCTCCGACTGATTGGCGTACCCGTCCGGATGATTTCCCGTGCCCAGGCAAGTCCAGAGTAAATACATTGAATCCCGGTATCCGGCGGATTTGGGGGGGCCAGAAGAGGTGTGTTCCACCTGCTCCGTGTATTAAAACAATCGGAGGGTAAATGCTTTTACTGGTTTTTGAATACCAGTAATAATATATTCCTGAGATGATTGGCATTATGTAAACGCTGTATCCATTATCTTTTTAACAGATCGAGGATAGTAGTTCTTGCTGAATTAATCGCTGCAGCCCGATGGCTGATTTCATTTTTTTCGGACAGGCTCAATTGCGCCATTGTTTTATTTAATTCTGGCAGGAAGAAAATTGGATCATACCCAAAACCATGGCGGCCTTTTTCTTGAGGGATGATCTCGCCGTTACAAGTCCCCTCAAAAAAATATGTTTTCTCCGAAGGTATCGCAATTGCGACAGTGCACTTGAATTGCGCGGTCCACGGTGGCGGATAGTCTTTTAGAAGATCTAGAAGGTAGTTTCTTCGGTCCGCATCAGTCGCCTCTATTTCTGTTGTGATGCGGGCTGAATGAATGCCTGGTTTGCCGTCAAGCGCATCTACCTCTAAACCGGTATCATCCGCCAGGGAGATCAATCCACTTTTTCTTGCGTACTGGATGGATTTCTTCTCTGCATTTTCCTGGTATGTGCATCCATCCTCGCTGACCTGGAGGGCAATTCCCAGATCGGAAGGTGTGACCAGTACTATTGGAAGATCCTTCAAAAGGCTTCTAATTTCTAGGAGTTTCCCGGAGTTGTTGCTGGCTAATAATAATTTTTGCATGAATCACAAGATTTTGAATATTGTTTTAATCAATGGACCGGTTCAGGTTAGAAAAAGTGATACCCTGACCTGATTTTTGATTGTGTATGCTGTGATATAATCGCGCCAGGTTCTACATCATTTTATCAAGCGAATCCAATTTGCTCCATCTACAGGATTTTCACTGGTTGGAGTTTTTTTAATCCAGATCAACCTATGGATACCTCTCAATTATTGTTGCGGTTGAATATCGGCTTTATTGTCCACGAGACTGCGGGATACAGCCGCGAATTTCCTATCAATATTGATCAAATAAAACTTCAGCCGGATCTGGAGCTCTCAGACCTGGATGGTGTAATAAAAATCACCCGTACAGCGGAAGGATTACTGGTACAGGTCAAAATGACCGCTAGGGCGAGAATTGAATGTGTACGCTGCCTGGATGAATTTACGCAGTTGCTCACCATCGATTTCGCAGATCTGTATAACTTCCCCCACCAGGTCACTGATGAAACTGATTTGATAGTTCCTGATAACGGAATACTTGATATGGTTCCTTCAATTCGGGAGGAGATGCTGGTTGCGATTCCGCTCAAACCGCTCTGCCGCCAGGACTGCAAAGGCCTGTGCCCGCTATGCGGCGAGAACCGCAATACTGTCCAATGCAATCATATTCAGGAATCAATTGATCCAAGACTGGAGAGTCTTAAAGCCCTTTTGAATGAGGATTAAACCACTCTCGCATTTAAAAACTTGAGGGTTTGTCACTCGTCACTGGCGTTAAAGTTTGTAATACACTTCATCTGGAGGGATGATCATCAGGCTGTTCAGCAAGGACAGCCTTTTCATTTTATAATTACCCAAATCAGGGAGTGTGATTATGCCACAAAAAATTTTGGTTGCAGTTGCCTGGCCTTATGCCAACTCGCATATTCATGTTGGGAACATTACCGGCTCTTACCTGCCAGCAGATATCTTTGCCCGTTACCATAGGCTTGCCGGCAATAATTTGATTATGGTTTCCGGAACGGATGCCCATGGAACACCGGTGACAGTTCGGGCTGACCAGGAGAATTTAACTCCTTTTGAGGTTTACAGGCATTTTCATACTGGATTTATCGAGTTGTTCCAGAAACTGGGTCTATCATATGATCTTTTTACCAGCACGCATACCGAAAATCATTTCAAAGTTTCCCAGGCGATTTTCCTGGCTCTGCACAAAAATGGGTATCTTTACACGGAAAGCCAGCAGCAGTGGTATGCACCTTCGCAGGACCGGTTTTTGCCGGATCGTTATGTGGAGGGGACCTGTTACAACTGCGGATATGAGAAGGCCAGGGGAGATCAATGTGAAAACTGCGGCATCCTTATTGATGCCTCTCTCCTGATCAATCCCAGGTCGAATACAGATGGATCTACCCCTGAAATGCGGGAGACTGAACATTTTTATCTCGACCTTGGAGCTCTGCAGGGCGCGATTGTCGAATTCCTGGAAGAACGCGAGGGATATTTCCGCCCGAATGTCGTCCGCCAGTCGCTGGGCCAGATCCGCGCTGATGGATTGCACGGTAGAGCCATCACCCGGGATCTTGACTGGGGTATCCCGGTACCCATCGAAGGCTGGGATGGCAAGTGCCTCTACGTATGGTTTGAGGCGGTTATTGGATATCTCTCTGCTGCCATTGAATGGGCTTTTTTGGAGGGAGATCCTCATCTGTGGCAGCGCTGGTGGACCGAACCAGACGCCAGATCATTCTATTTTATTGGTAAAGACAATATCCCTTTTCATGCGGTAATCTGGCCGGGACAGCTTATAGGAGCAGGCGAGTGGTTTGGGAAGATATTCTGCGGACTTGAAGGCACCCAGCTGACCCTGCCGTATGATGTGCCCGCGAATGAATTTATGAATTTAGAGAAGAAAAAGATTTCTGGCAGTCTTAACTGGGCAGTGTGGGGTTTGGATTTTCTGTCTCGTTACGATCCCGATCCCCTCCGCTATTATCTGACTGTGAATATGCCGGAAGCGAAGGATACCGATTGGGATTGGGATGATTTTCTGCGCAAGAATAATGATGAACTGGTCGCTACCTGGGGGAACCTTGTAAATCGGGTGCTTTCGTTTGCATACAAACACTGGGATGGCAGAGTTCCCGACCCAGGAGAATTACGGAGCGGGGATATTGAACTTCTGCACCGGATTGAAGCCGGATTTTCAAGCGTTGGGAATTATTTGGAGACTGTCCGATTGCGGTCAGCCCTGGGAGAGGTGATGCGTCTGGCGGCTGAGGTCAATAAATATCTGGATGATACCGCTCCCTGGTTTGAGATCAAAAACAATAAAGCCGATGCAGCCAGGTCAATTTACACCGCGCTCCAGGCGATCGATTCATTGAAGTTGATGTTCGCACCGTTTTTGCCGTTTTCCAGCGAAAGGCTGCATACTTACCTGGGTTATACAAAGCCCTTGTTTGGAGAACAATATACGGTTTCGGTTGAAGATTCGCTGGGAGTGCATGAAGCGCTACGCTACCGGTCCGGTGAGGCGGTGGGCAGTTGGAGTCCAGGATTACTGCCCGCCGGTCATAAAATACTGAAACCAGAACCTCTCTTTAAAAAACTTGATAATGAAATTGTCGCAGAAGAGAGAACCAGATTGGTAAGCTGAATTTGTAGTTTATGGATTCTTTTCGTTTCTCTGCGGTACAATTCTGGCAGACGCACAGTGATGAAGTTTGACCTGGGTGGAACGGGTCTTAAACCCTGACCCCGGGTTTCTGGTTTAAATCTTTCAGGTACCAGCGCTTTGCCTGGTAATTGAAAATTAACTCGTATATACTGTCGATTGGTACCATAACAAGGTAATGCATAGCATCCCCATCCTGCCAGTGGCGCGAGATAATTTCGATCGGGTGTTCGACACCATGGAGTAGAAAACCATCCGGGGTGAAATTACCTTCCCGGTCAAATGTACCCCAAACCCGGACTTGATCATAACGGGTATTTGTTTTCTCCTGGTCGTGAACATCGCCTGTATCTTCAGTAATTATTTTTATGGCATTGAGGTGCTCTTCCAGTAATTCCAGAGCTGTTTGGGCAGCTTTTTCCTTTATCTGCAATCGGCCCCCTTGAAAATTGAATTTCCAGGCGTTTTCCCTGCCAAGTACATTTACTCCAAACCAGACCAGACCGACTGGTTTACCCTCGCTGCCGCCGCCCGGTCCCGCAATTCCACTGACCGAAAGGCCGGCTTCTGTTCTGTACAGAATCCGAACCCCAATTGCCATTTCGAGCACCGTTTGTTTGCTGACAGCTCCGTATTTTTCTAACGTCGTTGGTTGGACATCCAGCAGGCTTATTTTGGCTTCATTAGAATAGACCACCGCTGCGCCGGCGAAGTAATTGGAGGATCCAGGTATATTGGTGATATTGTGTGCAATTAATCCACCTGTGCATGACTCGGCGGTCGAGAGTGTCAGCGAGTACTGGTTCAACAGTTCACCAATTCTCTGTTCAATGGACCTGTTCATTGTTCAAGGATTATATCTTTATTTTCAATTGGGTATCCCCCCATGTTAAAATAATTCTATGGTTGTTATTCCGGAAAACATCCAGAGCATACTGGACCATTTGCCCGCCAAGCCGGGTTGTTATCTGATGAAGGATAAAACGGGCAGGGTTATCTATGTGGGTAAAGCGGTGAACCTGCGAAGCCGGGTCCGTTCTTATTATCACCGGGGTGCCAAATCAAGCCCCAAAATTGATGAGATGGTTAAGCGGATTGTTGATATTGAGTGGATAATTGTCGATTCAGAACTTGAAGCTTTAATTCTTGAAAACAATTTAATAAAAAAGCACCGCCCCCATTTTAATGTTCGCCTGAAGGATGATAAAACCTACCCCTATATCCGCGTCCACTGGGGAGACCCATTTCCTAAAGTGACAGTCACCCGCAGGCTTGAATTCGATGGTTCGCGCTATTTTGGCCCCTATACCAATGTCTGGGCTGTCCATCAGACTATGAATGTGCTGCGCAGGATTTTTCCCTTTTTGACCTGCGACCGCGAGATAACCGGACTTGATACCCGGGCTTGTCTTTATCTCGACATAAAATTATGCTGTGCGCCGTGTATCGGGTTGGTGGACCAGAACCGCTACCGTCAGATGATAGATGACCTATGCAATTTCCTGGATGGCCGTTCAGAGGAAATTGTCTTGCGTTTGAAAACCGAAATGCAGCAGGATTCCGAAAACCTGAAGTTTGAAAGAGCGGCCTTGCTGCGCGATCAGATAAATGCGATTGAAACTGTTGTTGAAAAGCAGAAAGTGGTTTCACGCGAATATATCGATTCTGATGTTATCGCATTGGCCAGGTCAAAGGGGGATGCCTGTGTCCAGGTTTTTTTCATCCGGGGTGGGAAGCTTGTCGGTCGCGACTATTTCATGCTGGAAGGCACACAGGATGCTCTTGATTCGGATGTTGTAGCTGAATTCATTAAAAGATTTTACGACCAGGCTCCCAATGTGCCTTCACAGTTACTGCTCCCCCACGAAGTGCAGGAAGTAAAAATTATCAAACAGTGGTTGCAGCAGAAGCGTTCCGATCAAAAAATCGAAATCAGGGTGCCGCGCCGGGGAAAAGAACGCGAGTTGATCAAGATGGCGAGCGAGAACGCAAAGGAGACGTTGAGTTCTCTCACAGCCCAATGGGAATCAGACCGCCATCGCCAGGAACAAGCCTTGAACGAAATCCAGATGAAATTGCAGCTCGAATCTCCACTTAACCGGATTGAATGTTACGATATTTCTAATACCCAGGGAACAGCTGCAGTTGGCAGCATGGTGGTTTTTGAACAGGGTGTTCCAAACAAGAAACTCTACCGGCGTTTCAATATTAAAAGTGTGGAGGGTCCTGACGATTTTGCCAGCATGGAGGAGGTGTTGCGCCGGCGGTTTAATCGCTGGCAGGTTGCTGAGGAGGTAAAGGATAAGCCTGGAGCAAAGACCGACCGTGCCTTTAGCAGCCTGCCGGACTTGTTGATTATTGATGGCGGCAGGGGACAATTACACCGGACGGTCAAGGTGCTTTCGGAGTTTCAATTGGAAAAAAAGGTGCCTGCTGTTGGCCTGGCTAAGCAGAACGAAGAAGTTTTTTTACCGGATAAGGTCCATCCTTTGCTCTTGCCCCCAAAATCCCAGGGGTTATATTTAATTCAAAGGATTAGAGATGAGGCTCATCGATTTGCAATCACAAGCCACCGGAGTAAGCGCCTGAAAACAGGTCTGGCTTCCCAGCTGGAGGCGGTTCCCGGTATTGGGCCGGTGAAGAGAAAAGCATTGCTGGGACATTTCGGTTCAGTGGAAAAGATCCGGAAAGCCTCTCTTGAAGAACTGGCAAACGTTCAGGGTATAGACGAGGAACTGGCACAGGCGATTCACGAACATCTTTAAGAGATCGGAATCATTTATTTTATGTAATGCCGGGATAAACCAGAATTTGTTGGAGATAATAATGGCAAAAAAGGATAAGAAACCGAGCAGTGAAACCAGAAATTTGCGGATTCAGCAAATCATCTTTATCATATTCGGGGTGATCATTATATTATCAATGGTGCTTGCTTTAGTGGCAAAATAGACCAGTTGATTAATATCCCTGTGATAGTTGTCTTAGCTTCATGCTGACTTCTCGCCATTGAACTTTTGAAATCCCGAGTTTCTGGCGGATCCGGTCGTGTTCCACCCCGGCACGCCAGTCGTTGAGTGCGCATGTCCAGCGGCACATATCGAAGGAGAGATGTTTTTCAATAGCAGCATCCCGGCTTAAATCTTCAAGCAAGTATTCCAACCTTCTGGGCGACCAGGGAAATAAGCGCTCGTCGAGCTGATGTTGTGCAGAATATTCGTAATATGCCTCGATCCAGTCTTCTGGAAGGGCGATCTTTCTTTCTTTGTATCGCTGCTGTGGGCTGGCATAACGCACATAAAGAAACGGTCCAGAGGGCGCATCCAGTTCGATATGGTTGGGACTTAAAGCCAGGCATTCGCCTTTTTTGACCCCGGTAGATAGCAGCAGTGATACCAGGGTATAGTACCTGGTATCCTTTTTCTCAGCCATGCGGTACTGCCTGGCTGCCTCCAGTACAGCGCCTGTTTCATCTTCTGTCAAAACCACCGGTAATGGGCTGATCACTGTCTTCTGGGGGATTTTCTCTGCGGGATCGACTGAGAGGACGCCGTTTTTGTACAACCACCGGAAGAATGATTTTAGGGAAGTAATTCGCCTGGAGGTGGTTTTTGGGCTGCATGGGATGCCTCTTCCGGATTGCATCCAGCTGAGAAAGTTATTGAGATCAGTAATGGATATACTTCCAATGGTCCGGTCTGGCCAGAGATAAGAAGCGAACAACCGCAGGTCGGCTGTGAATGCTTTTATCGTGTGCGGTGAAAGGGCTTGATCATCGAGGTAAATTGCCCATGCTTCTATCGTAGGTGGAAAATGGGAATCTGGGGTGATGTGGGCACTGGTTTGCAGATTCGCTCTGGGTGGGATTGTAGCAGTAACCATTTTAATCTCCTCGTATTGCGGATAGATTATTCGCATAGTTAAACAAAACTAGTTTAAATTAAAATATAATCGCTGTCAATTCGTTATATATTAGAGCAAGATTCGTTCCAGTTGATTGTTTATAAATATTCTTATTGGTTGGTAAAAGAAGGGTTCAGGAATCTCCTTATTTATGTGGGGAATGGATTTAAGAGTATAATTTTTCCAGTTATTTGATCGGTACAGATTTTGTGTAGTAATCTCAGAGGATGGTCCAGATGAGAATAAATAAAACCCAAAATAAATTTGTTGTAATATTTATCATCATTTCCGCTGCCTTTGTTGTGGCGGCATGCAGCCAGCCTTCCCCAACAGTGGTAACGGAGCAGGTCCAGGAAACGCCTCAACTTGAGCTCCCATATCCGCCCCCGGGAGAAGAAGTAGTTATAAATCCAAAACCAACCACCATGGCATATCCAGCACCGGGTGAAGAGGGCATAATCCAGGATGAAGAATTTCAGAATTTCAGGGATGGGGATGAAATTATGTGGCGTGAGGCTGAAACGATCCTTATGAGCGGGGTGGTTGAGAGCGTGATCCAGACTCACAACCTGGAAGTCACTCTAGTGCTGAAAGACGGAACAAGATTATTTACTGAAGAACCGCAAATAGACGAGGTAATAAAGGTAATCGGTCTGTGCGGTGATCTTTGTGAAAACATTCGGGTGGCGACTGAGTAGTTATCAGGCAGTTAATAACCTGACACTATGTTTTTTGATCTTTGCCTGTTCGACAACCTGTTAGCGATTGGTAGACTGCTGGTCTTCGATCAGATTCCCCTCCAGCCCTAACTGGGGTGCTGTTTCGCGCATTGCAGAAATGACATTCGATGTATGCTCCCACAGCGGAATCCCAAATTCCTCAGCAGCGCTTTCAATTTCTTCCCGGTTTGCGCCAGCGGCAAAAGCTTTGTCTTTCCACTTTTTCTTAACCGATTTTACATTCAGATCATACAGAGAGCGGGATGGCCTGACAAGCGCGACTGCCACGATTAATCCAGTGATTTCGTCGCATGCATATAGCGCTTTCTCCATCCTGGTCTCCCTTGGTATCCCGGTATGGTCTGCGTGGCTCTGAATCGCCCGGATAACTTCTTCTGGCACATTCCGCTCTCGCAGTATCGGAGCACCGGCCTGAGGGTGTTGTTCCAATGTGGGGTGAATCTCCCAATCAAAATCATGCAGCAATCCAGTCAAACTCCACATTTCCACGTCTTCTTCAAATATCTCGGCGTAAAACCGCATGCAGGCTTCGACGGACAACATATGCCGGATCAAATTTTCATTTTTTACATACTCCTGGACAATCTGGTAGCCTTCTTCACGGTTCATTGGGCCTCCAATGGAAAGATGGGTTCCGGGTTACCAAGAACTGGGGTTGGTTTGCTGATGTATATATGCCAGAACGCGGCCATTGTTGCTGGGATTTCGCGTAAATTCCAGAATACCTGTGATCTCCTGCGGTAAAAATTCGCATCCGTGTGGACTCCGACCGCAGATACTCCCAGGAAATTGCAGGTAAAAATCGCCCGCGGGAGGTGAAATTTTTGGGTGACCAGGATCACTTCTTTGAGGCCAAAGATTTCACGCGCCCGGTAACAGGTGTCATATGTCCGGCGGCCTGCATAATCCAGCACCATCACTTCCTCCGGTAACCCCAGATTGAGAGCAAACTCCTTCATTGCCCCGGGCTCATTGTAATATTCGAATCGATTATCCCCGCTCATGAGGATTTTTGAAATTTTACCTGCCCTGTACAGTTCAACCGCAGTTAATACCCGGTCGCGCAGAACAGATGTCGGAGTGCCATCCCTTCGCAGCCCGGCGCCAAAAACGACAGCTGCTGGCTTGCTGGGAGCGCTCTGAACATCAAATACCCGTGCTCTGGCATAATAGTATGTCACAATTCTGCTGAGGGTGATTGCTGATACCAGAACTATAACGGATATGAGTATTAGCAACAGAATTACCTGCATTGTTCTGTATAACACTGCCGGATTTTACCACTACCATTGTAAACCATAAGCGGTTAATCTCATTTTTCAGCCAATATTTATTTTAATTTTCAATTTTATTCCTCCTTGCAGTGCATCATTCAAGCGATTACAATCCCATGACCATGACGATGGACCGAGAATACCAGGATGCTTTGGATTACCTGTACACCTTTGTTGATTACAGTTTAACGCGTTCATTCAGATATACTCCGGATAAATTTGATCTAGACAGGATGCGGGAATTTAGCGACTATTTAAAATTTCCGCAGGATTCCTATCCGGTTATCCACGTTGCCGGTACGAAAGGGAAAGGTTCTGTATCAGCATTATGCGCCAGCGCTTTGCAGTCTGCTGGGTATGATGTGGGACTTTATACATCCCCTCATTTGCAGGAATTTACAGAGCGTATTAGATTGAATGGTCGCGATATTTCCCGGGCTGATTTTGTTGAGCTGGTAAAAGAGGTCAAACCGTATTTAGAGGCAGGCACCCAGCTCACGACTTTCGAAATCGCCACCGGCCTGGCTCTTCTATATTTTGCCAGGATGAAAGCTAATGCAGTTGTTCTGGAGGTGGGTTTGGGGGGGAGATTGGACGCCACCAATATTGTTAATCCAATCGTCACGGTGATTACCTCGATTTCTTATGACCATTCAGAATTTCTTGGCGACACTCTGGCAAAAATCGCTGGTGAAAAAGCTGGCATTATAAAACCCGGGGTGCCTTTGGTGCTCTCTCCCCAGAAAGAAGAAGCCCTGAATAAGATTACAGGTAAGGCGCAGGAGCTGAATGCTCCCCTGATTCAGGTTGGACGCGATTATTTATTTGCACCATTTTCGCATACCACCCAGAACCAGACTTTTCTGGTATGGTCGGCATCTGAACAGCCTCTGGTTGATGCATATATCGAATCCGGTGGGATATTAGAATGGGAACCTACCCGGCTTACAATTCCGTTGTTGGGCTACCACCAGGTAGAAAATGCCGCTACCGCTTATACAACCCTGCAAATATCCCGCAAGAGCGGGTTGGAAATTAGCGAGGGACATATCCAGGCTGGGTTTAAAACAGTAGAATGGCCCGCCCGGTTTGAAATCCTTCAGATGAATCCAGTGGTTATTATTGATTCAGCCCATAATCGCGATTCTGCTTTGAAATTGCGCCTTGCTCTGGATGACTATTTTCCCGGGAAAAGAGTAGTTCTGGTTTTCGGGGCTTCGGAGGACAAAGATATTGATGGCATGTTCGCCGAGTTAATGCCCAGGGTGGAACAAGTTATTGCAACCAAATCCTATCATCCCCGGGCTTTGGAACCCGAAACCCTGGTAGAAACAGCCCATCGGTTTGGGCGTCCTGTGAGAGTGGTTACAGAGGTGGAAGATGCAGTCGAAACGGCTATGAGAATGGCTAATGAGAACAGCCTCGTACTGGTGGCTGGAAGCATTTTTATCGCCGCTGGCGCTAGGCATACCTGGTACAATCGGAATCATGAGCAGGGAACCAAATAGGCATCCGGAATCACATTTTTTAAAATTGGATAATTAAAATGAAAGATAACGACTGGTTTTTCAGGGATGATGATATTTTTGGAGAAGCTCTTCACCGCCGAACGGAGGAACTCTACCGCATTCCCGATTCCATTCCCGATGAAAATGGCTTGATTCAGTGTCCACTGCTTCCTTTGAGAGACCTGGTTGTATATCCCCACATGGTCTCACCGGTGTTTCTTTCCCAAAAAATTGCTTTGGCGGCAGTTGAAGAGTCTCAGCTTCGCAACCAGACCGTTATTGCGCTAACTTTGCGTGACCCGGAAATTGAAAAACCAGCCCCGGAGGACTTTTTTTCAGTGGGTGTGGAAATGGCTGTTGGGCGGTTACTCACTATGCCAGACAATTCCAGCTCGGCTCTTGTTCAGGGCAGGCGAAGAGTTGAAGTAGTTAAATTTGTAAAGAAAAAATCTTATATGGCTGTAATTGCCAGACCCGTTTATGATGTCCAGGAGATCAATCAGGAAATTGAAGCATTAATGCGAACAGTCCGAGAAATGTTCCAGAAGTGCGTTCAATTGGATCGCAGTTTACCGGAAGAAACATATCTGTATGCATTGAATATTGAAGATCCCGGCTGGTTGGCGGATATGATTGTAACGGCGGTTGCGCCGCCGCTTGATGTGCGCCAGGACCTTCTAGCGGTGATTGATCCCTTCGAGCGCCTGGAACATGTGATCAATCTGCTTGCCCGGGAAGCGGATGTCCTCGAACTGGAAGATAAGATTCACGCCCGCGCCCAGAGTGAGGTGGACCGCACACAGCGCGAATTTTATTTACGGGAGCAGATGAAAGTAATCCAGACCGAATTGGGCGAGAACGACCTGTGGACCCAGGAAATGATAGAGTTACAAACCAGGGTCGAAACAGCTGAACTTCCGGAGGAGGTTCAGGTGCGCTGCTTAAAGGAGGTTAATCGCCTGGGGCAAATGCCTCCCATGTCTCCTGAAGTTGGGATCATCCGAACCTACATTGAATGGTTTCTGGAATTGCCCTGGAAAGAATTTACTGAGGATAACCTTGATGTGCTTCATGCTGAAGAGACTCTCGAAAGCCAGCATTACGGTCTGCCGCGCGCCAAAGACAGGGTTCTTGAATATATAGCCGTTCGCAGTTTGGGACCTAAAAAACTCCGTCAGCCGATCTTGTGCTTTGTGGGTCCGCCAGGTACTGGAAAGACCTCTCTTGGTCGTTCCATTGCCGATGCACTGGGTCGCAAGTTTGTCAGGCTGTCGTTGGGTGGGGTAAGGGACGAAGCAGAAATTCGCGGCCACCGGCGTACATATATCGGAGCTCTACCGGGCAGAATTTTACAGACCATGCGAAGGGCTGGCACAATCAATCCCTTGTTTATGCTGGATGAAATTGATAAATTGGGACAGGATTTTCGCGGCGACCCCTCATCCGCTCTCCTAGAAGTTCTCGATCCTGAACAAAACTTCAGTTTCTCGGACCATTATTTGGAATTGCCTTACGATCTTTCAAAAGTAATGTTTATTACCACTGCCAATACATCCTTATCCATCCCTCCGGCTCTGCTGGATCGGATGGAAGTGATCGAATTTCCCGGTTATATTGAAGAGGAAAAGATTGAGATTGCAAAGCGGTTTCTGGTCCCGCGCCAGGCTGAAGAGAATGGGTTGGAATTGGATGAAGTCAAATTTCCTGAGCTTACCCTGAAGCGAATCATACATGAATACACATATGAAGCCGGGGTGCGTAACCTGGAGAGGGAGATAGGCAGGACTTTGCGTAAAATTGCCAGGTTAAAAGCCGAGAAAAAGAAGATTCCAAGTAGGGTAAATGCCTCCTCGCTGGAACGTTTCCTGGGTCCACCGCAGTACTTCAACCTTGAAGCCGAGGAGAAGGATGAAATCGGTGTAGCAACCGCAATTGCCTGGACTGAGGGTGGCGGTGAGATAATGCCGGTTGAAGTGCTTCTGGTTGAGGGTAAAGGGAATTTGCAAATAACAGGGCAGATAGGTTCGGTGATGCAGGAATCTGCTCAGGCTGCGCTTACATACCTGAAATCGCGGGTCGATATTTTAAAAATCGACCCCGAATATTTCGAGCAGATTGATATCCACATCCACGTCCCTGAAGGAGGGATTCCAAAGGATGGCCCCAGCGCTGGCATTACAATCTGCACAGCCCTGGTATCCGGGTTCACCAGGCGACCGGTATTTCGGGATATTGGCATGTCGGGTGAGATCACTCTGCGTGGAAGGATTCTGCCGGTTGGCGGGATACGGGAGAAAATACTTGCTGCTCATAGGGCGGGTTTGAAAAAAGTGCTTATCCCTGAAAAGAATAAGAAAGACCTGGTTGAGATTTCCAGGCGAGTACAGCGGGAGATGGATATCATTCAGGTCAGTCATATGGACCAGGTACTGGAAATCGCCATTGGTCCGATCACTGCCCCTAAGCCATCCTCCCAAAAAACTGGAAAAACTGCCCGAAAAACCCATGACCAGAACAAAACCAAAAATGCAGCCAGCGATGCGGGGCGCGGGAGTCCGTCGATTCAATCGGGGGCTTGAGTTACTGCCTTATTGGCATTCATTCGCAAGATGTTCCTCGAATGTTTCTGCGAATGAATGGCCTCCGGAGCCGTCACAGGTAGCCCGGAAATACAGAAAATTGGTGTTTGCTGGATAAGCAATTGCCCGTATCGCGTTGAGCCCGGGATTTGAGATAGGACCTGGCGGCAAACCCGCATATATATATGTGTTATAAGGGGAATCAAACAGCAGGTTATCAGAGCTGATGGGATTTGTCCACCAGGTTTCCTGGTCGTGATTGTATCCGATAGCATACTGCACGGTAGGGTCAGACTCGAGTTTTTGTCCCTTTGCAATCCGGTTCAGGAAGACCGACGCTATAATGGGGGCCTCTTCTTCTAATATGGATTCGCGTTGAATGATTGAAGCCAGGATAACAGCCTGGTGCATGGAGAGTCCGTGCTGGTTAAAACCATCGATTAAATCGTTCCCAACTTTGAGCTGGAAATTTTCAGTGGTTCTGGCGATAAATTCTTCAGCGGTTATTTCTCTGGGGAAATTGTAAATATCAGGATAAAGAAATCCCTCGAAAGAAGTTATCTCTCCGCCACCGAGACTTACACCTAGTTCCATCGGGGGAACATTAATTGTCTTGAGGAATGCTTCAGGTGAAATGTTTAATCCAGAGGTCGGTAATGCAGCCGCGATCTCTTCCGAGCGCCAACCGGGAAGAATGCTGAATTTAATATCGTCTGGTGTCGAATCCTGCAGCTTGCTCGCGACCTGCAGGCTGGTCATGCCTGAGCTGAGTTTGTATTCTCCGGCTTGGATTGTTTTGTCCATCCCTGAATATTCTAGAAAATTTCGAAATGCGTTCGCGTTTCTGATAATTCCCTGCGCCTCCAATCGATTGGTTAATTCGAATGTGTTTTCTCCCAGGGGGATTGTGAATGTTTGCGGTGTCCCGGTGTTGTTGTATGGAATTAGCAGATCATCCTGGCTGGCCAGTAAAAGGATGGAGAGATATGCCCGCCCAACGTGATCGAGTTCGTTTGAGGGGTTTCCAAATTTTTGTGCAGCCATATTCGGCAAACCATACACAATTAATCCCACCAGCACGCTTCCCAAACAAACAATGGTGATGGTTGAAAAGATGATTAAGATGGTTGGTGTATGGCGCTTCATTCGTTATTACCCGGAGAAGATGCCGGTATCAGGTGGTTCCTTTTCCTTCTGGAAGTTGATTTGACCGGGGAGGTTTGTTTAAATCAAGATATGTCTGCAGTATAAACGTTGCCGCGATGTCGTCTATTTGTTTTTTCCTCTTTTTTTGTGGGATCCCCATATTGATGCCGGCCTGGTAAGCCTCCCTGGTACTGCCGCTTTCATCCCACATAATAATGGGAAGGTCGCATTGACTTCGAATCTCTTCCGCGAGGCGCCGGGCGTTTTTACTTTGATTTGTGGGCATATTATCGCTGTTGAGCGCTTCACCAATAATAATTTTGCTGATATTGTTTTCAGCCGCCAGTTTTACTATGGCGAATGCATCTTTTTGCCGCGATTTATGTACGAGTATCGAGTGAGGATTGGCGATAGTGCCGGTAGGGTCGCTGATTGCGATACCAATCCGTTTTTCACCCGGGTCAACTGCCATAACTTTCATGTGAAATCTAATTCCTGGAACATAAAATAGCGACTCGCTTATCAGGCGTTGCTGGAGGATTAAGTCCTATGAATTAGAACCGGTAATCCTTCACTGTATTCACCACTCGGTTGAGATCGCCCTCTTCAAGAGAATTATAGAATGGCAGGCGCAGCAACCGGTCGCTTATATTCTCTGTCACCGGGCAGTCGCCTTGTTTTCCACCCAGGCGCTGGCCCATTTCAGAAAGATGTAGTGGAAGATAATGGAAGACTCCCAGAATCTTTTGCGCCCTGAGGTGGTTAATCATTCCCTGTCTGGTTTCCAGGGTTGGCATTAGAATATAGAACATGTGGTAAGGCTGCTCACAGGTTTCCGGCACCATTGGCAACCTTACGCCGGTTTCTTGTGCCCAGTCAGATAAGTTGTTGTAGTAATAATCCCAGATTCGCTTCCTTTTTTCCTGGATTGTTTCAAAAGCCTCAAATTGAGCGTAGAGAAATGCCGCCAGCATATCAGAAGGCAGGTAACTCGACCCTATATCAACCCAGGTATATTTATCGACCTGCCCCCTGAAAAAACGGCTCCTGTTAGTGCCCTTCTCCCGGATGATCTCAGCTCTTTCGATATATTCAGGGTCATTGATTAATAACGCCCCCCCCTCCCCGCAGGTAATATTCTTGGTCTCGTGAAAACTTTGGGTTGCCAGGGCTCCGAAAGTGCCCAGGTATCTCCCTTTATATTTTCCGAACAATCCATGGGCATTGTCTTCAACAACCGGGATGTGATACATAGAGCTTGTTTTGAGGATCGCATCCATTTCACAGGCAACCCCGGCATAATGAACCAGTGCGATTGCTTTTGTCCGATCTGTTATGAGGATATCTAGTATTTCTTCATCCAGATTTAAAGTATCCGGTCTTATATCGATAAATACGGGTTTAGCGCCGCGGTTGACAAACGCGTTAACTGTCGATACGAAAGTGAATGAAGGGATGATGACTTCATCTCCAGGTTGAATATCCAGCAGAATGGCAGCCATTTCAAGAGCATGTGTGCAGGAGGTTGTTAACAAAGCTCTTGGCAGGTTGAAAAAATTTTCAAGCCAGTTATGACATTTCTGGCTGTATTTTCCATCACCGGAGATGTGAAAATTATTCAGCGTATCGGAGACGTACTCGATTTCCTTACCGGTTAAAGATGGTCGATTGAAGGGAATTTCGTATTCGGTCATTGTTAGGGGGTAGCGCAGTTTGAAAACCATTTATGATAGTAGAGTTGGACATTTTTAAGGATAAACCCAACTTTCATCAGTAGCCGGCTCAAAACAATATTCCGCCCTTGAGTTACAGCCAGAATTTTTTTTGCACCCATTTTTGCATGGTAATCTACCCCGTTGTAAGCCAGTGCGGGTCCAATCCCAAGCCCACGGGCTTTCTCATGCACAGCCAGAAGATCGTAGGTGGCTGGTTTATCTTTTTTGCTGTGATCGCCTGAAAGGTAACCCAGCACCTCCCCGTTTTTCTCCGCGATAAGAACATAATCAGCATATCCATCAAGGCTGTTGCTGATCCATGTCTGGTAATATGAATCGCACTTTTCTTGTTCAAAGCACGGGTCAAAGTACCAACGCGAATTGGTGTAACTGTTTTCTGACATTGCGACCAGTGCCGCCCGGTCCCCTGAATTTGCGGGTCTGATTTGAATTTCAGGTTTACTCCACCCGTCAGTAATTCGATCCTGATTTTTCAGCAGCAATTCAAGAGTGACTCTGACCTCCACAAGCCGGAAGTTATTATCCTCAGCCAGGCGAATGGATTGTGAATCGCTGGTATCCGCCAGGAAAAAAAGGCAGTCGATCTGGTTATCCAGGCACCATCCTCTAATTGCAGGATAATTTCCGGGAGTTAGCTGTTTTTCAGTGACCTTTGCGATTCGTTTCCCGAAGAAATCACTGTCCCATTGTAAATAGCGGCAAAATCCATTATCGGGTGTCATCTGAAACTTCTTCAGTACTGCTGTCCGTTATCCGGACTACATAGGAGGGTTTTTCCATGATATTAAAATGCATCCGGGCCAGGTATTCCCCAATAATTCCAAGAGAAAATAACATCACTCCTGAGAAAATCGCTATGATTGAAGCCAGGAATGGAAATCCGGGGACGCTTCCTCCTTCATAAATAAAACGTGTGACTACATAGACCAGTATTATCAGCCCGAACAGTGCGAACCCGAAACCCAACAGGCTCGATAGCTGGAGCGGCAGTACTGTATACCCGGTCGTCATATTGACCGCCTGACGTATGAGCGACCATAAATTGTAATTTGATTTTCCGCCTTTCCGGGGATCGTGATTAACAGGGAGGGAGTAGAAACTTGTGGTTCCCCATGTCAAAAGAACATCGATAAATACAAATGGACTGTGATATTCAGCGAAAGCCTCCCGGATGCTGGTTCGAAATGCACGGAAGGAACTCACATTGCGGGCGTTGCTCACCCCCATTGCGCCTTGAAGGGCTAACCGTAGCAGCAAGGAAGATATTTTCCTCCATAAGGCATGTTTTTGTACTTGCGGGGTTCCATAAACGACATCGTAATCTTGCTCAATATATGGAATGAGATTTTTGATTTCCTCCGGTGGGTGTTGTAGGTCGTCATCCATTGTGACCGTTATGGAATATTGGGCGGCCCGGATCCCGCATAATAGTGCGTTGTGCTGTCCGTAATTGCGCATCAAATTGATACCCATAACCCATGGATAGAGCTCTTTCATCGATTTGATCTTTTCCCAGCTTTTATCCCTGCTCCCATCATTTACTAGGATGATCTCGTTTGGGATATCGAGAGAAGAGAGAACCAGGTTTAACCTTGTTACTAATTCGTCGATCGAATCCTGGCTGTTGTAAACCGGTACAACTATGGAGATGCCTTTATCAAGTTTCTCTTTCGGAGACATATGCTCAATCGCTGTTACAACCTAAATCTCTATAAATTTGGATGAAATCCTCTTTGTAATTCTCATTTGAATCTGAATTATTTCCAATTCTATCCCAAGTTTTACAAAGCAGCGGCTTAATCTCTGGATTGAGTTTCAACCCCAAAAAGGATAACCTTTCAGATTTATCCATTTGACCGCTAAGACCATAGCCTTCGATAAATGGCAGTAATTCCTGTGCGTTGTTTGAATTTAGATTATTCATGAAAGCTTCTGCCTGGTCGCCAAGCAATGCCGCCTCATCCCACCTGGAGTACTGGCGGGCGAGTTCCGCCTTTTGATAATAATAGCACCAGTCTGGTTCCGGTTCATCACCGATGATATTAACCGGTGGAACAGCAGGGGCGTCTGCAGTGTGTAATATCCGTTCAACATTCGACAGGGATAGTGCTTCCTGAACATGGAACCTCGAATCCGGGGGAGGGTATCCATTGCCAGGATTATATACATGCAGACATTGCGGCGGATCGTAGTGGAAATAAAGGCTGTCCTTCATTGAACCGGAAAAGGATTTAGCTCTGTAAAAATGTTCGATTGGTTTGTCTGGATTAAAGTCTGCGATCTCCTTCCCTAGCCTGGATTCTAAATCCAGGATTAAATACTCGAGATCTTTTGAAATGTTTTCCGGGTCGTAGGTCCAGTTTAAAGGAGCAGTGAGTGAGTTATCGCTGAAATAATTAAACGGAAGTTCAGGGGTTATTAAAACTGTCCCGGGTTCTAACCCAGGCATCCTCCAGGTTAACTGCCAGAAAAAAAATTTTTGGGCCTCCCATTCCTGGACATATTTTATCCCGGTGAGAAATTGCATCCAGACTGCCAGCCCAACCAGCACAGCAGTCGCTCCAGCCCGGGCTGTTTTTGATTTGAACAATAAACCAATCATCCCGGCTGTCAGTAAGCTGGCTCCGATCATCATCGGAATGGTTAACCTGTCCAAAGGAAAACGAAGTTTTAATTGTAGATTTGTAACCCAAAATGGCCAACCCCCCAGAAGCATTGCGGACGCGCCGAGAATGATCAGGTTGAGAATTTCCTTATTATGGCCAGCTTCGCTGGTTTGGTTTGGAACACTCTTTTTTCTGTCCGGCAGCCTCAGGAGAAGGTAGGCAAATGCGGCTGTAATCAAAGAAATAATAAACGCTAAAGCTAGTATGAGAGTATCAAAACTGACCCATTCTCGGATGTCAAGTATCTTTACCCAGGCGAGAATCAGGACTTCGAATATATCTTCAACAATCCTAAATGCCAGCGTAAATACAGTCGAAAATGGATTTTCTGCAAGGTTGCTGAATAATTGGATTTCTGCCCGTGGGGTTTCACGATATAAAATGGTGAAAATCAGAAAGACAACCAGGATAATAAAATACGGTAACCAGAAAATTATTGTTCGTTCAGCCTTTTTTTGCCAGGAAGAATATTTAGTTGCGAATACCATCCATAAAATTATTGGTCTGAGGAGTTCCAATCCGAAAAAATATTCAACCGTGAATAACACCAGGCTGGAAAGAAGCAGTGAGATTATCCCCAGCATCCAGTACCTGGAGAAATCCTGGGCAGCCAGCACCATCAGTCCCAGGGAGGCGATAAAGGCGGTTGTGTAGATATTCAGGTTTCCGTATGTAACTGATATGTATTGCTGCAGGAAACTTGGGAACAGGATAAGCAGAATTGAGGCGATACTTGCAACACTTTTTTGAGAGGGAAACAGCAGTCTTAGGAACCACAGCAGGGAGAGTCCGCTCATCCAGCGGGTAACTATAGCGAATAACTGCCATGCTGAAATCGATTCTCCCAGGAATGAAGTTGTTGCTGAATAAACCCATCCTAGAAGCGGTCGGTCAACAGAAAAAACTTGCCCAAATCCGTCAGGTCCGATTGAATGGTAAAACCAGATGGCTGGCCAGTCATCCCAGAAGAAACCCAGCCCGGGGATTAAAGGTGCGTAACTGAGCAGACAGAGGACCAATAACCCGATTGGGAATAATCCAGCCGAGGTACTGGCTTGTTTCACACTTTTTCCTGTTTCAGGGATTTTTCAACCCAGTCCGGGACGGTTGCAAGTGCTTCTTCCAGTTTCTCCGCATCTTTCCCCCCAGCCTGTGCAAAAGTGGGTCGCCCCCCTCCGCTGCCGCCCAGGGGCGCAGCGACGAATTTTACAAGTTCTCCGGCATGCAGGCCTTTTTCCACTAGGTCATCGGTAACTGTTGATACGATCATTGGTTTTCCGGCGGAATTTACACTCGCGATCACGGCAACTCCGCTGGGGTTGCGTTCCCGGAATTTGTCGGATAGAAACCTGAGAGTATCTATGTCACAATCAGCAAGAACAGCTGTTAATACGGGGACATCGTTTACGGTGGGAATTCTTTCCAGGTGCTGGATAAAAGTCATCGCAGCGGCTTGGCGCTGGTAATCTCCTAATTTCTTCTTCAAAGCTTCTTCTTCTGCGACAATATTTTCAACTTTATCAGGCACTTCTAGTTGCGTGGTTCCCAGTATCGAGGCGCTCCTTTTCAGCGCATCGAATTTCTGGTTGGCAAGTTCGTAAGAATACCGGCCGGTAACAGCCTCAATCCGTCGAATTCCAGCCGCCACACTTCCTTCGCTTGTGATTTGAAACAGTCCGACATCCCCAGTTTTTTCCACATGGGTTCCACCGCATAGTTCGTTTGAAAAAACTTCTGGTTCACCTATGGTGATGTTCCTGACACTCTCACCGTATTTTTCGCCAAAGAGAGCGGTTGCTCCTTCATCAATTGCCTGTTGAAGGGGTTTTTGCTCAATGTTGAGCTGGTAATCAGCCAGTACAACCAAGTTTACGCCTTTTTCGATTGCTTCTAATTGATCAATATTAAGCGCGCTTGCATGGGTGAAATCAAATCGCAGCCGGTCAGGAGCTACCAGTGAACCAGCCTGGCGCGCATGGCTTCCCAGGATTTTACGAAGTTCGGCATGCAGAAGGTGTGTAGCGGTGTGATTGCGCATAATATCCATCCGGCGCGCTCTGTCAACCTGGGCCCGGCACCGGTCGCCAATTTTTGGCTCGCCGCGGATTATGGTGCCTTCGTGGATGATAATCCCCCTGGATGGTTTCCGCACATCTGTAATCTGGATCTCCCACCTGCTATCTGGATCTGAAGTCAACCAGCCAGTATCGGACACCTGCCCGCCGGAGGCGATATAGAAGGGTGTTTCGGGAATTATTACCTCAACCTTTTCACCCGGTCTGGCGGTTTCTAATGGGTCTCCGTTCCGGGTCATCGCCAGCACTTCACCCTTAACTTCGAGTCGCTCATAGGGGTTATATTCAACGCCATGTTCATCCAATTTTTTCTGTTCTATAAGGTCAACAAATAAAGTCCGGTAAATTTCCACATCCTCTCCCCCGAGCGGTCCCATTGTTTCGCCCGCGCCAGAAACAAGTCTGTGTCTTTCCAGCGCCTCTCGAAATCCGCTTTCTTCAACATCCATTTTTCGCTCTCTGGCGATATCCTGTATGATTTCGAGCGGCAAACCATAGGTCGCGTATAAATTAAATGCTTCTTCACCCGACATTACCTGTACATTTCTGGAATGTAAATCATCCAGGATCGAATCGAGTTTGGCAATCCCGCTCTCCACAGTCCTCTGGAAGCGCTCTTCTTCGCGGGTGATATTATCAAATATTGCTTGCTTATTTATCTCCAGTTCAGGGAAAAAACCGCCGTATTCATCCACAACCACTTTGGATATTTTTGCGAGAAAAGGCTCTTCAAATCCAATCTTTGAACCAAAGCGTGCTGCGCGCCGTATGATCATCCTGCAAACATAATTCCGCCCAATATTTCCTGGTACTACTCCATCTGCGATGAGAAAGGTTGCAGCACGCGAGTGATCCGCTATCACCCGGTAGGGAGTAAGGTTTGAATTTCTCTGGTCTTCATTGTGTCCTGCGAGAGATTGGATTTTATCCATCAATGGTGTGAACAGGTCCGTTTTGTAATTGGAATCAACATCTTGCAGCACAGATACAATCCGCTCAAAACCCATACCCGTATCTACATGTTTGGCGGGCAGTGGTTCCAGGTCGGTGGGACTGGTGCGGTTATATTGAATAAACACCAAATTCCAGAGTTCTAAAAAACGGGTGCAATCGCCGTTCACTTTGCATTCATGATGGGGGTCATCTTGTTTATTGCAGTATTGCGGTCCCCTGTCTAAATGAATTTCGCTGCATGGACCGCAGGGTCCGGTCTCTGCCATTTCCCAGAAATTGTCTTTTCGCCCGAAATATAAAATATGGGAATGATCCATCCCGGGCTGTTTTTTCCATTCATCAACCGCCTCGTCGTCTTGTGGAATTTCACCGTATTCATCTTTAAAGCAGGTCGCCCAGATGTCCTGGTTCGGCAGCTGCCAGACTTCGGTTAACAATTCCCATGCCCAGGCGATTGCTTCTTTTTTGTAGTAATCCCCGAAAGACCAGTTTCCCAGCATCTCAAAGAATGTGTGGTGGGTGTCGTCCCGGCCCACATCGTCAAGGTCATTATGTTTTCCAGCAACACGCATACATTTTTGGGAATTCACTGCCCGTACGTAAGGCCGGATATCTGTCCCTAAAAACACCTCCTTGAACTGGACCATACCGGCGTTGGTGAAAAGAAGGGTTTGATCACCGCCAGGTACCAGGGAGGCGGAAGGTACGAAATTATGTCCGTGACCTTCAAAAAATTCGATGTAACCCTGGCGGATTTTCGCCCCAGAGTTTCTTGTTGAATGCATAAAGACTCCGTATAAAACAATTCAAGCATTTACTGTAGAGGATAGCGCCAGCTTTTATTGTTTGGCAATCCCCTATTTTTGTCAACGAATTATACCAAGGCGCATGTCCTTCGTTCTGAGAATTAGTCAGACTTGAATTTTATTGAATATTTGCTAGAATTATTCAAATATTGGTATACAATTGTCTATCCGGATTTATTCTGAGGAAGGATAGAGAGCTATTCGTTTGTAAAAAATTTTAAATTATGAATCAAATGCCAACCGTGAATAAAAGTTCAATTTCTGCATTAATCCCCGCCTTTAATGAAGCGGGCCGAATCGGTCTGGTCGTTGAAGTTTTATGCCAGGTTGGGATTCTAAATGAGATTGTGGTTGTAGATGATGGTTCGACGGATGGCACCTCGCAAGATGCTGTCAATGCAGCGCGGGGTGATCCGCGTTTGATTGTCCACAGGAATGAACCGAACCTTGGGAAAGGGCAGGCAGTTTATAATGGATGGAAGATCTCAAGTTCATCTCTGGTTCTTCTGCTTGATGCGGACTTAATCAATTTAAATGTTGAACATGTGCTGAATTTGATTGACCCGGTTTTGAAGGACGGGGTCGATATGACGATTGGTTATTTTATCGGCGGGTATTGGCGCGCAGACCTAGCCCACCGGATCACCCCCTGGCTTTCAGGACAGCGCTGTTTGCGATCAAATTTATTAAGGTCAATATCATGGAATGCGGCTGAAGGTTATGGTTTTGAGACCGCGCTAACGATGGCGGCTCGCAAAAATAACTGGAATTGCGAAAAAGTGCCGCTCATGTGTTTAACCCACCCGCTGGGCGAAGTACCGCGCGGGGGATACCATGGATGGGGTACGAAATTTCTGCTTTTCTACCAGGTTCTTCGGGCCTGGTATATTTCGAGAGAGCGGGGAAATGCAATCGAGTGGATAATCCGCCGGGTCAGGGCAGGCTGAGTCCACTTAGACCATCTTCTTTACGTGTGTTTTATTTAATCAAAAAATGAAGCGTTATTTGTATTTCGCTGTTTTTTCAGCAGGGATGACCACCCTGGCTTTGGAACTCACCGCATCAAGGCTTTTAGGTAGTTATTTTGGCACCAGCAATCTTGTCTGGGCAAGCATTATCAGTTTAATTCTGATCTATTTGACAATTGGATATCTGCTGGGAGGAAAGCTGGCAGACCGGTCGCCTTACCCAAAAACAATGTTCACCATCATAGCCTGGGGCGCTTTTACAGCCGGATTGGTGCCGGTTATTTCACGCCCGGTCTTGAGGATTGCGGCAGACGCTTTTGATCTTTTGAATACGAGCGTCCTTTTTGGTTCATTTATTTCCGTGCTGGTCCTTTTTTGCCTGCCGACAATACTCCTTGGAACGGCATCCCCTTTTGCAATACGATTAACCATTACCGACAGGCAGCATGCTGGCAGGATTTCCGGGCAGATTTATGCGGTCTCCACATCCGGTTCATTTGTCGGCACCTTCCTGCCGGTGTTAATCCTCATTCCACTGGTTGGCACGACCTCAACCTTTCTGATATTCAGCGCGTTTTTGCTTCTGGTTGCATTCGGGGGCTTGTGGCTTGATTCAGGATGGAAGGGGATTTTATATTTAGCCTGGATGCCGGTTGTTCTTTTCCTGGTTGCTATATTTACTTTGAACAGCCCGATCAAATCCACCCGCGGGATGATTTTCGAGGCCGAATCGAGCTATAACTACATTCAGGTTCTGGAACTGGATGGTTATCGAATGCTGAGATTAAACGAGGGGCAGGGGATCCACTCCATGTGGCACCCGGAACAACTGGATTATTTTGGGCCGTGGGAGCAGTTTCTTTCAGCGCCGTTTTTTAATCAACCGGAGTATAAGCCGGAAAATGTAAGCCGGGTGGCAGTAATCGGGCTCGCGGCGGGTACAGTTGTGCGCCAAATTACTGAAGTTTACGGCTCTGTTCCAGTGGATGGTTATGAAATTGATCCGGAGATTCTTGAAATTGGTCGCAGGTTCTTCGAGATGGATAGCCCCAATTTAAACGCCTTTGCCCTGGACGGCCGAATCGGTTTGCAGCGCAGCAGTGAAGTTTATTCATTAATAGTGGTTGATGCATACCGCCCTCCTTATATCCCCTGGCATCTAACGACCAGAGAATTTTTCCAGATCGTTTCGAACCATCTCAGCGAGGATGGTGTAATGGCGATTAATGTGGGTCGCTCGCCGGATAACCGGCGATTGGTGGAAGCGCTGGTGGGTACAATACAGACTGTCTTCCCGTCTGTGTATGTGATGGATATCCCTGACACTTTTAACACGATTATTTATGCAACAGTTCAAAAAACTGACATTCAGAATTTGTATGACAATCTGTTATACCTTTACACAAGAGCCGATATTTCCCCTCTTTTGGTAGAATCGATCCACAGGATTGTAATCAATTTGCAGCCGACTCCGGTGAGTGATATCGTTTTTACTGACGATTGGGCACCGGTGGAATGGATCACTAATTCGCTTGTATTGAATTACCTGTTCTTTGGTGATATGGAGGCTCTTGAAGGGTACCGCTGATCGAGAGGTGATAGGATAGCATGGAAAGAGAAATCGAGGAAAAGCCAGTTTCAACAGGGGAGGCGAGTACGACCGCGAATAGAAGGCTCAGCAGGATTCTTTTTATTGCAGTTATGATTATTGTGCCGGTGATTCTGGCATTGACTTCTGTCCGGCTGGTGATGACTCCTGCATTGATCCACTTTGAGTATAATCAGCCGGGTTTTCCACCCGATCCATATGGATTTACAAAAGAGGACCGGATTTACTGGTCTCAGATCGCGCTGGATTATCTTCTCAATTCGGAGGATATCTCATATCTTGGGGATTTAAGGTTTTCGGATGGAACGCCTGTATATAATGCGCGTGAACTGCGTCACATGCTTGATGTAAAGAACACTGTTAGCGGCGTTCTCTATGTCTGGTATATCTCGATAGCTGCTATGGTTATACTGGGAGCGTGGGCCTGGCACAGCGCCCGGTGGCGGGATTTTAAAAAAGGTCTGGCGAGAGGGGGCTTTCTGACAATGGTTTTGATTGGAGCCATTCTTTTGTTTGTGCTGCTCAGTTTTGGGGTTTTATTTGTCGCGTTTCACAATGTGTTCTTCCAGCCTGGCACATGGACGTTTAATTTCAGCGATACCCTGATACGCCTTTTCCCTGAGCGGTTCTGGAGGGACGTATTTATGATCGTTGGTGGCCTGTCGTTCGCAGGCGGGTTGTTATTAACCCTTGTATTCAGAAATCGTGATCCAATAAAACCGGAAGATAATGAAGGTTTATCCCCGAATATTTAATAACGCAATTTCTACACCACTAGTAGGTCAGGTTTCAAAACCTGACAAAAAAAGGGCGGCTGGGAAAGCTGCCCTTTTTTTGAATCTCAATTCATAGATTAGAAACTACTCAAAGATCATTAATCCCGTGTTTGTCCATTCGCAGCGGGTGCCAAATCCCTTGTTTGTCCCGGAAAGGACAGTAAATGAAAGCGTTCCCGGATCGATGTTTCCATCATAAATATTGTACATCTCTTCCCCATTGACAAAAAAGGCTGCCCTGTCATTCTGAACTGAGAGAAGCAGCTCAGCGCTTCCGTTGGGAATGTCCACATCTTCATAACGTTGTTTGACTACAACTTCTTCCTTCCCATCTACCCATTTTTTCAAAAGGCCGTAACCGTCCATGCTCAGGAACGCCATGTGAAAATTATCCTTGTCCTTTTCGCCAAACACCCACCCGCATCCTGAAAACGGCCAGTTGGCTGTGTCGCTTGCTGATTCCCAGGACACATTAGAACGAATTACAAAATTGGTGGGTTCGTAATCTGTGGGCCACCATGAAAAATAATTGATTTGAGCGAATTCGCGGCTGATATCCTCAAATGGTATATATTCTTCCATTGTTCTGGAGATGACGCCCTGGTCAATTAAGAATTGGAGATCAGTGTTCATGATTTCGTCCATTTCTGACATGTCTGCAGCAGGCTCTGCTTCCTGGCTTTCAGGCTCAACACTAACTTCGCCTTCACTTTCCTCACCCTCCTGGGCTTCAGGCTCACTGGTAGATTCAGAGGTTTGCTCCTCATTTGCAGTCTGTGCATCTGCGCTGGCTTGAGCGCGTAATTTCTCAATTTCTCCCGCTTGGGAAGTCATTGTTAGTTGTGGGCTGAAATCCGGGATATCAGTCTCCTCCACTGTGCTGGCGCCGAACTGGCATGCCAGGCTGGCGAGCGTAATTGCTAGTATGCCGATGAATATTTTATTACGTACCATTTTTCTTCTCCTCAAGCGAATCGTATGATTTTCAGAATTTTGCTGATCGTTGTGGAATATTAATAAAAAAACTTTAAATTGTCAACTAAAAAGGTGAAAATTACCTAAAAATATCATGATAACCGATTTACACGGGCTGTTGAATAAAATAAAAAGGGGCTGTCTTAGAGTTCGTTTTAATCTGATCAAAGCGAAGGTACAGACAGCCCTGGGTGATTGTTTAAGATAAATTTCAGCGGATGGCTTCTTCGGTCTCTCGGTCGAAGATATGCATATTTTCCATATTGAAAACAACCTGGACATCATCGTTGACTTTGTACTGCGATCTGGGGTCTACCCGCGCAACGCATACATTTTCTCCGGTCTTCAGATAAACAAAAATCTCATTGCCCATCAACTCAGTCACATCAACAGTGCTCTCCACAGGCTGTGGGATAATCCCGGGTGGTGTGAAGTTAGGGTTGTGAATATCCTCCGGGCGTATACCAAAGATGATCTGTTTATCAAGGTGGTCGGCATATGTATCGTTCCGGTTTTCCGGAATTTGCACTTTAAATGAGCCTCCATCCACAAAGATATGGCTGTTATCTCTACGCAGCGTACCCTGGAAAAAGTTCATCGCCGGTGAACCTATAAAACCTGCCACAAATAGATTGTCAGGCCGGTCATACAGCATCTGGGGTGTATCAATTTGTTGCAGGACACCTTTTGTGATAACCGCGATCCGGCTTGCCATGGTCATTGCTTCAACCTGGTCGTGTGTTACGTAGATAAATGTTGTCTGCAGTTCCTGGTGCAGTTTGTTGATATTAGCACGGGTCTCAACGCGCAATTTTGCATCCAGGTTGGATAATGGCTCATCGAAAAGGAAGACCTTTGGTTCACGGACGATCGCCCGCCCAACCGCGACACGCTGGCGCTGGCCGCCGGACAGTTGGCGCGGTTTCCGATCTAGCAGATATTCGATGCCCAGAATTTCAGCTGCTTCCTGAACTCTTCGTTTAATCTCTTCTTTCGGGGTTTTGCGCAGTTTCAACCCAAATGCCATATTGTTATATACCGACATGTGTGGGTAGAGTGCGTAGGACTGGAATACCATCGCAATGTCCCGGTCTTTTGGGGCGACATCATTTACAACCTGGTCGCCAATCAGTATGCGGCCTTCTGTCACATCCTCCAGGCCCGCCAGACAGCGCAGTGCAGTGGTCTTCCCGCATCCAGATGGTCCAACAAGAACAAGGAATTCCTTGTCTTCTATGAAGATGTCCAGGTCGTTCACCGCGACCACATCTCCAAATCGTTTGTATACATGCTCATACGTTACGCTTGCCATTGGTAAAGGTCTCCTTTCTCGACATACGGGGATATAGTGATTTCATTATAGTCATACTTTATTTAAATGTAAATAAAAACTTCCTGAATTTATTACATGTCCGGAGATAAATTAGATTTGCCGGGTTCATCTTGCGGATTCTCCCTGCCCAATTTACAATCTGATTATGGTGAATGAGGGCATTACCCCCATCAGGAAACAGTATCTAGAGATTAAACGCCGCTATCCAGAGGAGATATTGTTCTTCCGCTTGGGTGATTTTTACGAGACTTTTGATAACGATGCGGAGATCGCTGCTCGAGAGCTCGATATAGTTTTGACATCCCGCAATGTCGCTAAGGGCACCCGGGTGCCCATGGCTGGAATTCCCCACCATGCAGCCGAGAATTATATTTCACGTTTGATTGACCGGGGTTATCACGTGGCGATATGTGAACAAATCGGGGAACAACCTGTCCGCGGGATTTTTCCAAGAAAGGTCACCCGGGTGATTACCCCGGGTACAGTCACTGACCCGGGAATGCTGCCTGGAGATGAAAATAATTACCTGGCATGTGTTGTTAAAGAGGACCAATCATCGCCTTATGGGAGTAAGGGCAGCCGGCTCAAGCGGGCTGGTTTTGCTTATGTTGACATTACCACTGGGGAGTTTGCAGTCTCTGAATTCAGTGGGGAGGATGTCGATTTACTCGTAAGGGCGGAGATTTCGCGGCTGAAACCAGTCGAGGTTTTATACCCTGAGACGATTGATTTAGGGGATGGATATAAGGCGAATTTGACCTCCTGGCCTTCATGGCGGTTTGAATCCGGCTGGTGCGAAGAACAATTGTTGAACCATTTTGGAGTCGCTTCGCTGGATGGATTTGGTTTGCGTGGCAGGTTGATGAGTATTTCCGCCTCGGGTGGGGTCATCCAGTACCTTGCGGAAACCCAGCCGGGTTCGCTCAACCTTTTATCCTCAATTAAAACATACGATCTCTCTGATTTTATGCAGCTGGATTCTGCTACGCGCCGTAATCTGGAATTAACCGCCACAATCCGGGGGGGGAAAACCAGCGGCAGCCTTCTTGATATTCTCGATCGCACAATCACGCCTATGGGTAAAAGGCTGATCCACGACTGGGTGAGCAAGCCATTATTAAATGTTGACCAGATTAAGGAGCGTCAGGATGGTGTAAGAGTATTTTTTGAGGACGGGCTGCTGCGGGCTGAATTAAGGAACCTGCTTAAATCATTTCCGGATATCGAGAGATTGGCAAATAGAATCGCCAGCGGCTCCGCTATTCCTCGCGACCTTTTAGCTTTACGATTTACTCTACATAATATTCCCCAATTACTCGACCTTCTACAGGGTCAGGTAGCAGCGTTGGAATCAGTTCTCTCGAACATAAACCCTTGCAGCGATGAGCTGTCGCTCCTGGAGGTGGCGATCGCCGAAGATCCACCCGCCACCCTGCAGCGTTCCGGGGTAATTAAGGGGGGATTTTCAAACGAGTTGGACGGGGTTGTGGAATCCTCCCGTTATGCCAGGGAATGGATTGCGGGATTGGAAAAAGTGGAACGTGAACGGACGGGAATTAAAACTTTAAAGGTTGGCTACAACAAGGTTTTTGGTTATTACATCGAAGTCACCCGGGTTAATTCAGCTCAGGTTCCTGAGGAGTATATCCGTAAACAGACTCTTGTCAATTCGGAACGCTATATCACTCCCGAGATGAAGGAGTACGAAGCGCTGGTTTTAAATGCGGAGGAAAGGATTCGCGAGATCGAATCGCGTTTGTTTTCTGAAATCTGCTCCCAGCTTGCGGCCGGGGTTCATAGAATTGTTGGGACCGCCAGGGCAGTTGCATTGCTGGATGTTTATGCATCCCTGTCAGAAGCAGCGGTTACTGGTGGGTATGTCCAGCCCGAGGTGGTTGCGGAAGATGTTTTGGAAATCAGGGAAGGTCGCCATCCAGTGGTCGAACAATTCCTTTCTACATCTAGATTTGTGCCAAACGACGTGGTATATACGGACGGCGAAAGAATCCGGATCATCACCGGGCCGAACATGTCTGGTAAATCAACTCTTATCCGCCAGGTCGCCTTGCTGGTTTTGATGTCTCAAATCGGAAGTTTTATTCCTGCTTCATCAGCCCGGATTGGTGTGGTGGACCGCATATTTACAAGGATCGGCGCCCAGGATGAAATCTACGCTGGACAGTCGACTTTTATGGTGGAGATGCTGGAGACTGCCAGCATATTGCACCATGCTACATCACGCAGCTTGATTGTTCTGGATGAGATTGGACGTGGAACAAGCACATATGACGGAGTGTCGATTGCATGGGCGGTTGTCGAATATATCCACAATCACCCTCGCCTGCGAGCCAAAACCCTGTTTGCGACCCATTATCACGAGCTTACGCAGCTTGCGGATTTATTGCCCGGGGTTCGCAATTACAATGTTGCTGTCAGTGAAGCTGATGGCCAGGTTGTCTTCCTGCATACAGTTGTCCCAGGTGGCGCTGACCGTTCGTACGGAATACATGTGGGCCGTCTGGCGGGTTTGCCGGGGCCGGTAGTGCAGAGGGCCAGTGAAATATTGACCCAACTTGAGGCTTCTTCAGGCCATGCAGTGAAAATTGAGCCTTCCCAGAATCTCCAATTATCACTTTTCCCCGAGACATCAGCCTTGATGGATGAGTTGGACTCGTTGGATATAAATTCACTGTCGCCAATAGAAGCCCTGAATAAATTGTATGAATGGCAGGGGAAATATAAAAAAGGGGTTGATCAGGAATGAAACCGGGTTTAAACCACCTCCGGTGGAACCGGCGCTGAATGTTGTGTAGTTCATTTCATCAATATGCTGAATTTCCCGGCCGAATAGATTGCTGAAAAATTTTCCTGCGGCTTTTTGGTCTGTTGCGGAGAATTCAACGTGGACAATATGATGCTTTTATATTGCAGTTGCTTAAAGAATTGAATTCTGATCTAATGCAGATAATTTTATGCTGTGAATATTATCCCCTCAAGAATTATAGACATTAAAGACGGTATATATCCACATTGTTGTTTCCAATTTCAAATACCCATGTACCCAGGTCTTCTACTTTATATTCAAGATATAAGTAATCCGGATTCCTCTCTGAGCGGTTGAGTGTGATTGTTCGTTGGAATTTAAAAGTTAGCAGTTCACTGTCCCAATCTCCCTGCAGCTCAGGATTGTAGCCTTTTGGTTGTTCATATGCTCTCTCAATCGCATATTCGTTCAACAATAGTCTCAGGATCGCTTCAGGCGGGTCAACCGCAAACAATAAATTAGCGGTTGATTGCTCTTCGAGCTCCAGTATCTGCTCCTGCTCACTCAGATCCCATTGGATCGGTGACCAGATACCTGGCAAATTGTCCGCATTTATGGTTTGAGGGTCAATATCCTTGGGCATAAAGATTTCTCCTGAAAATTATTTTCTGGCGTTTATAATTTTTCTGGTAAGCGTGCTTCCCAGTATGGCATAAGCATCTGTAGGTAAATAGTGGCCTGCTGCTTCATCGAACAGGATCTGGGTTGATGACCCGAAATCCTCATCTCCCATCCAGTATACAACCAAGGTTGGCACTTTTGGGAGGATTTTAAATATGAAACCAGAATCTCCCAGTTCATATCTTTCACCGCCAGCCCTAACGGCAGCCATGTTAAATGCATCCCGGTTGTTGGAGAATGTGCGCGCAAGGACCTTGCCTGTGTAGCCCTGAAACGCTTGGTTATAAAACTGTCCGTCAGGCAGTTCTGAATATGAAATCCACTTTCCAGACAAAGGCGTTCTATCGGCGTGACCAAAGTAATACAAAAGTGTCACCAAATCTAATTCAGATAGTTTATTTCCGCTGTTTTTTTCAACTGCGTGAAATTCAGGATAACTAACAATAATTTCCTCATCCCAAAGCGGCAGTATAAATTCGCCTCCGCCGGAGTTATTAGGCAAGAATTTGGCTAATGTGTTATCCGCTAAGATCTTGGGGTTTCGGCAAGATAGCCGGGATTTGAGTTCCTGTTTCTTACGGGCAAACCGATCAAAGTTAATCTTTTCTGTGCTCATAACTCTCAGAAGTTTTTAAAAAACGTTATTATTGGATGATATCTCCAGCAGGCAGCCTAAATGTAAGATTATTTGTGCTTTTTACAAACCCAATTTCAGAAGTTACCTGGTTCAATCCCAAAATTATAACTGGGGGTTTTGATTGGATTTCATTTGGATCAGTGCAAGGGATCTGTTCCAATAAGGAGAAGTTTTTGATCGAATCATAACCCGGGTTGGAGCCTTGGTGTGTATTGAGTTATTAAACTGCCCTGAGCGATTTATTTATTTTAAAAAAAGAACCGGTGAAGCCGATTCATGTGTCTTGCTCCAACGGTTCCGGTATTAAATTGTCTCTCCAAGCTATTTGGAGGATGTCTGGACTCGATTTTGTAAGGTCCGTTCAAATATCTGCTCCAGTTGCTCGTCGCTTTGGGTGGTGGTTTTCTTCTTAGTCACTGCGTTTTCTGCATTGTTCTCTTTATTGCGTTCCATGGCTTCCTTGAGGGCGATTTCCATTGCGGTGGGCACCTGGGCATCGCTTTGCCCAACAATCTGGCTGTCTGACTTTTTATACTCTGTCTCGTCATATTCCTGTTCAACCGCTGGGGGGATTTCGAGAGCTTTCAAACTCAATTTTATTTGTTTCTTCTGCCGGTTCACGCTTAAAACCTGGACCTCAACTTCTTCACCCTCGTGCAGGACATCACTGGGTTTACTGATGTAATCGTGGGTTATTTCACTGATGTGAATCAGGCCGGGCCTTTCAGCGCCGATTTCAACAAACGCGCCGAATTTTTCTAACCGGACTATATTTCCCTTTACAATCATGTCCTTTTTAATTTCTCGCCACTCCAGATCGAGCGGTTTGATCATGGTTAATTCGAGCCGGTTCTTTTTGGGGACGGTCCGTTTTACCCACACAGTTACTGTGTCTCCCGGTTTGACGACATCCTCAACTCGATTGACAGGCTTATTTGAGAGTTGGGATATATGCACAACGCCGGGTATATCAAGACCTATGTCTACCAGGGCTCCTGCAAGGCTAGTCTTTAGGACTTTTCCGTTGTATTGCATTTTAGGTTTGACATCCGAAAGGTCATGAATTTCAGGGTTTTTTGAATTCATTCCGGTTTCAGTTTGCATAGTAAATTCTCCAATAATATATAAACAGCCACCTGTTCAGGTGGATTATAGGTTCATGTTCCATTAAAAATCCCACCATCAGGGAATTGCTGTTGATGGGTGGGTTGGGGCGCCTGATTACGATTACGGTTTTACCCGTGGGTGAAGATTATACCTTGCGCAAGGTCTTATGTCAAAAGTTTATTCTATTTATAAATAAAAATCCCCCTGGTTGGGGGATACTGCAAGAAATTCTACTGCTCCGAAGGGTACTCATTCTGCAGTTTATGAATTCCATTCCTGACCTGGTTTAAATAACGATCCAACTCCAATTCCAGTTTTGTGAGAGTTTCAATTACATACTCGTCAGATTCTCGCCGTATTTGTTCTATTTCCACCTGTGATTGTTTGAAAATTTCTTCCGCACGCGCTTTGGCTGACTGCACTATCGAATCTCGTTCAACCAGTTGTTCGCTTTTTTCACGCGCGATAGCAATTGTCCGGTTAGCCTCCTCCTGCGCCTGGGCGAGGATTCGATCACGCTGGGCAAGAAACTGTTGAGATTTTTTGATCTCATCCGGGATGGCGACTCGCATCTGGTCGATGATATCCAGCATCTTGTCTTCATCGACGATCACATTATTTGTGAACCAGAGAGGTCGGCTCTGGTTCAGAAGGTCCTCCAATCGGTCAACGAGATGCAGTATATCCATTGAGTGCCTCCCCTCAATACCAATCACCATAATATAAGTGTCGACAAACGTACTTCATCCAATTTTCGAGAAAATAAATAGAATTCCAATATTTCCTTGATAATACTTAATCTCTCAATGAAGTTACTGGTACAACTTCCTGACCATCACCGAGTTCCTTGAATCGTTCAATCAGTGCGGTCTCCACGTGATGGGGTACCATGCTACTTACATCACCATTTAGAGATGCAATTTCTTTCACGGTAGATGACGATAGAAATGTATGTTCCTCAGCCGTAATAAGTGAAACCAGTTCAATATTTGGTGCCAGGCGATGGTTTGCCAGCGCCATCCTGAACTCGTACTCAAAATCGGAGAATACCCGCAAACCTCTGACAATCACTTTGGCATCGATCACGCGGCAAAATTCGACCGTCAGTCCATCGTATCCTTTTACCAGGATTTTTGGCGTGTGGATAAATGATTTTTGAACCAGTTCTATCCGGTCTTCCGGTTTGAATAGCAGTGATTTGATTGGTTTATCATACACAGCCACAATAATTTCATCAAATAATTTGCTTGCCCTTAATGCAATGTCAATATGGCCATAGTGAATTGGATCGAATGTCCCGGGGAATAATGCTCTTACCATATTACAATTTTACGTTATTTTTAATCGAATTTGGATTGAATTCTTAATCCAACCTCAACTGATATCGCCTTTGCTGTCTCCCCAGGCATGCCGGTAGGCTTCAGCCAACCCCTGATTCTGTGGAGATTTTAATTCTGGATCTTCATCAAAAACAATCTGTGCGCGTTTGCGGGCGTTATAGATCAGTTTAATATCGGTCAGATTAGCGAGTTTTAAATCCGAATAACCCGATTGGCGGGTTCCCAGAAATTGTCCTGGACCTCTCAATTCGAGATCCCGTTCAGCGAGTACAAACCCATCATCCGTTTCAGCCATGATTTTCAATCTTTCATTCTCAACATCTTCAGTGGATTCCGGTATTAATATGCAGTAGGATTTTTCAGTACCCCTTCCGACCCGTCCGCGGAACTGGTGTAGCTGGGATAACCCGAAGCGATGGGCGCATTCGATGACAATTACAGTCGCTCTGGGTATATCAACTCCGACTTCTACAACGGACGTGGAAACCAGAATCTGGTATTCTCCATTTCTAAAATCTGCCATCACTGATTCTTTTTCAGTCGGTTTCAATCTTCCGTGAAGCAACCCGATTTTGAAATCTTGAAACACCTCTTGTTGTAAGCGGAGGTGTTCCTCAACTGCGGCTTTGCTTTCACTTTTATCGCTTTCTTCAACCAGAGGATAAATGATGAATGTCTGGTTTCCTTTTTCCAGCTCTTTCCGGATAAATGCGTAAACGCGCTCCCGGTCATACGGGGTTAATACATAGGTCTCAATTTTCTTGCGGCCAGGTGGAAGTTCATCAATTATGCTTAAGTCAAGGTCACCATAAATAGTGAGGGCCAGTGAACGCGGGATGGGAGTGGCAGTTAATACCATAAGATGCGGGTTTGTACCTTTTGACCGCAGGGCTGCCCGCTGTTCAACGCCGAACCTGTGTTGCTCATCGATGACCACCAACTGTAAATTGGCAAAATCGACCGGGTCTTCAATCAGCGCATGAGTCCCTATGACGAGTTTTACGGACCCGTTAGATAAACCTGTTCGGATCCCCTCCTTTTCCGATTCAGGTGTAGAACCTAATAACAGGCGGATATCTTGAGCTTCAATTTGAGCCGGGGAATTGTGACCAATAGAAAGATGTTTTTGGAATAGTCCTTGAATGTGATTGTAATGTTGTTCGGCTAAAATACTGGTGGGCGCCATGAGAGCGGATTGACCGTTAAACTGTGAGACTGCCGAAATAGCCAGAGCCGCGATCACCGTCTTACCGGATCCTACATCCCCCTGAAGCAGCCGGTTCATTGGATGCCCGGATTCCAGGTCATTTTTTATGTCATAAACTGCAGCCTTTTGGGCATTTGTCAATGTAAATGGTAGTCGGGCGCTTTGACTTTCCCACCAGTGCTTATCCAGATTGAAAGTGATTGCTGTGCGCTCCTGCCAACTCATTTTTTGGTGAAGAACGCCAAGTTGAAGGATAAAAATTTCATCAAATGCGATCCTGTATCTGGCCCGTTTTAATGAATCCTCCGAATCAGGAAAATGGATTTGTACCAGTGCATCAGGCAAGTTCATCAAACCTTCGCTGGAGATTATTCTCTGTGGTAAATAATCGATCACCTTTGGCGCCCACAAAGTGACAGCCTGGTTTATTACTCTTCGGAGCCAGCGCTGGGTTATTTGTGATGTTAATGGATAGACAGGGACAATTCGAGCAGTATTTAAATGCTCTTTATCCACAGGCTCCCATTCTGGGTTGCTCATTGTTAAACGGCCAAGGTATTGGTCGACTTTTCCTGAAACCACAATTTGAAACCCTTTATGAAAGCGTCGGGCGATCCATGGTTGGTTGAACCATGTAATTCTCAAATCAGCGCTCCCGTCACTGATAACAACCTCCACCAATTTGTTTTGTCCTCCCCTGACAGTACGCACACTCACATTTTGTATTGTTCCGATAATCGTTACCTCTTCTCCATATGTGAGCCGGTTTATTTGTTTGAATTTTGAATAATCATCGTACCGGCGAGGGAAGTAGTACAGCAAGTCTCGAATTACATGGATTCCGATTTTTTCAAGGGTTTGAGAGTTGCGTGGACCGACCCCGTGGAGTACAGAAACTGGAGTTTTTAAATCGGCAGTTTCATCGATTTTTTCGGATTTTATACTGGTTATAGGAGGTTTGTGGATATCAGGTCTTTCGAAAGCAATTATCTCGGGTTCTTGATAATGATTTTCTGTTTTTTCTACTGCATTTTGATCTATAGCCTGGTCAGTGTCTCTGGACTTGGGGAGCGACTCGGGTTTGGGATCAGCTTGTTTTGATTCTTCGTACTCAAAGCTTATCGGTGGTCCGTGTTCTTCCTGTACAATCCTGCGCCATAAACCATCTAATGCTTCAGCCCTGGATTTTGGAGATAACTGCGAATAATCGCGAATTCTGTTGGATACTGCTTTTATCAGATCTTCGCTTATGTATTCCGCCCTGGCTTCCGCTTCCCAGTGATCCAGTATCCGCACAAGCCCACCCAATACTGCATGGTTATCATATTCCCGTTCGGATTCTAATTTAAAGATTTTCTGTAATTTTTCTATCGATTTTTTCATATTCTGTTGGTTTATTGTTATTTTAGGACAACGGCGAATCCCAGCCCTTTTGGACCGACATGTGTACCTATTGTTGTGGTTACATTTACGATAATAGGATCCTCTTTTAGGTTGTTGCTGTAAGCCTCTAGAAATTTTTTCGCCTCATCCTCCGCATTGGAGTGCAGGATTGCCAGCCTTTCCAGGGGTTCGTAGCTTCTTAAAAAATTTAACAATCGTTCAAATCCCTTCCTTCTAGTGCGGACATCTTCTATTCTTCTTGCCTGGCCATCCTTAACTTCAATAAAAGTTTTGACGCGTAGTAAGTTGCCTATCCTGGCTCGCGCCCAGGAAACCCGTCCGCTTCTATGTAAGTATTCAAGCGTATCCAGCATAGCGCATAACCTGATCCTTGGTTGCAAAACCTCTATCCTGTTTATAATTTTTATAATATCCCCGGTATCATGCGCTGTTCTTGCCGATTCAATCACCTGAAAACCAAGGCCCATAGATACCGATTTGCTGTCAATTACATAAACCCGATTCTTAAATATTTGTGCAGCTGTGCTGGCTGCATTTAACACTCCACTGAATTGTTTTGAAACATGCAGGGAAACAATCTGGTCATATCCATGATTTAGCAGGTCCTCATATATCTGCTGGTAAGAACCTGATGATGCAGTGGCGGTTGTGGGCGGATTTTTTAAAGAGGGCAGCAGTTCATAAAATTCATTTCGTGATAAATCTATTCCGTCTCTGAAATTCTGGTTTTCTATGATCAGTATGTTTGGATTGACCTGGATATTGTATTTGTTGATAGTCTCATCAGGAATATCCGCAGTGCTGTCTGTGACGATTGCAGTTTTTAACATAAAATCCGGTTTTCAGGTTTAATAAGTGTTATTCAATCGCGATAATAAATTGATAATGCGGCTGGCATCCTTCGTGCATTTCAATCACATGCTCTGGATATTTTTTGCGGATTATATTTACAATCAGGCTGGCTTCTTCCTGGGTAATATTATCCCCGTAAAAAAACGTAATTAATTCGTAATCGCAGGCACTTGCATGTTCAAGGAGTGCCAGGCAGCTTTTCTCAAGGCTCTCAGTGGCTGCGACCATTTTTCCGTTGAGCAGTGCAATGAAATTTCCTTTATTTGCTTTGACGCCGTCAATTTCAACGGTGCGTGTGGAAGTTGTTATCTCTCCAGTCTCAACCTCGCTTATTGCTTCATTCATTTCGGAGACTATCTTATCGAAATCCCCATCGGGTACAAGGCGCAGCATTGCATTTAATCCCTGAGGTATGGTTCTGGTAGGTATCACCGCAACCTGTTTTTTTGAAAACTCCGCTGCATTTTTTGCTGCCATTAATATATTTTTATTGTTCGGCAGGATGATAATTTTATCTGTGGGCAGGTTATCAAATCTCGATATGATCTCCTCTGTACTCGGATTCATAGTCTGGCCACCCTCTACTATGGCTGCGACGCCCATACTGGCAAAAATTTTGGCTATCCCGGATCCCGGAACCACTGCTACCACGCCTATATTGCCGGGTTCCACCGGGGATAATACAGGTTCCGCTTTTAGATTCGCTCGTATTCGTGAATCCATTTGATCTACAAGATTTTCTTTGGCGACCTTTGTTACGATACCCAGTTCTTTTATGTAGTTTTCCGGCATATAATAATTCTCATCCGGGACGTGGATATGCAGGCGGTAAAACCCGTCCCCTTCCCCAAATTGTATCGATGTTCCCATGGATTCCAGGTCTGAATAAAAACCGTTAATCTCCAGCTTTCCATTAAGGCGAAAATCGACGATTACCTCCCAGTCCTGTCCTGGTTCGATCGATTCCATTGATTCGTCCAGAAAAAGTTCAGATAAGGGCATGACGGTTGCAGCGGATTTATCAAGCGGCAGTCCATCTATATACCGCAACATCCCTTCTAATATGTAATAGAGCCCTTTTCCGCCGGCATCCACTACGCCTGCGTCCTTCAGCACATCCAGCAACTCGGGGGTCTTTTCAACGGAATTATCTGCAGCCCTCACAATAATTTCCAGTAATTGGATTGGATCCTGTGTTTCTGATATCGCCTCTTCTGCAGCGCGGGAGATATCCTTTATTACAGTTAAAATGGTTCCTTCAACCGGCCTTACCACACCTTTATATGCTGTTTCGCGAGCTTCAACCAGGCCTTCTGCAAATGCAACACTGTCCAGGCTCTCAATGTTATCGACCGCGCGAGCAAATCCGCGCCAGATTTGGGAGAGAATAACGCCTGAATTTCCCCGTGCACCCATTAACGCTCCATGGGCGATTGTTTGGATAGTTTTACTGAAGCTGATTTCTTCAGAATTAGAAATTTCATCATAAGCAGCCTGCATCGTCAGAACCATATTCGTTCCGGTATCCCCATCAGGAACTGGAAAAACATTGAGGGCATTGACAACCTCTTGGTTGGTTCGCAGCCAGGTTAAACCAGCCTCTACCAAATTGCGGAGAGCACGTCCATCAATCACTTTCTTCCTATAATAATCCCGCCTTTCAGTTATTTGGGGATCTAATTCCATCCTCTCACTCCTCATAAATTCGGGTTTTTGAGCAGGTTGATATTTGCTAATCGAGATCGCTGATTCTCAATCCCTGGACATGGACATTTATTTCGTTGACCGGCATGCCCAGTGCCTTTTCGACATGGTACCTGACTGTATTGCAGACGCTGTTTGCGACGGATTTAATCCGGGTCCCATATTCGATTATCACGTATAAGTCGATATTTATTTTTTCGCCGTCATAATGCACTTCGACGCCGTAGGTGGGATCCTTTACAATTACCTGGGTTAAACCATCCATTATATTTTTTGATGTCAATCCAACAACGCCGTATGATTCAAGAGTCGCCTGGTAGGCGATACTGGCTATTGCGCGCGGCATCACGAGAATGCTGCCAAGAGGGGGTATTTCTTCCGTCATTTTTGACCTCGCAAAGATTTCTGTTAACTATTCTATTCCAGATTCTTGTAAACCTATATTGTTTATGGTAATATTGAGCGGCTTAAAGAAGAATATTATCCTTTTTCCATGGATATTACCATCTTTTTAAATCAGCAAGAACAAATTCTAATTGAATTAATCCCATTTGACTGGTGATTTTTTCTGGATGGAATTGAAAGGAAACTTAAATGGCAAAATGTGCCAACTGCGGTAAGAAAACAACTTTTGGGCGAAATCGTCCCTGGTCTAAAAAGACCACCAACCGGACCTTCCGTCCTAATTTGCAAACCATAACTGTTTTTGAAGGAAACGGGAAAGTTCGTAAAGTTCTGTGTACTAAATGTATCCGCACATTGGTTAAGACCTGAGCGGGTAAATCAACCCGTATTGCGATTGTAAAAGAATCACAGGAAGAATGTGATTCTTTTTTTTTATTAAAATTATTTCCGGATTCGCTGGATAATTATCTGAACCCAGTTATCAGGGTGGGTTCAATGTGTAATAGACCCACAGCCAGAAAGGAATCAGCCCGCCGAACGCTAATAGTGCAATCAAACCAATTACCCATGTTAGCCAGTCGATGTTCTGGAGTCCTGATAAATTTGAATATCGGTTAGTTTCAGAATAATCGAGTTCGCTGCCATTTTGGAGAAGAAGCCCGGAATCTGAGGTAACCTGGTAAGTTGTCCTGGGCGCTGTAACATTCTGGGCAGTAGTGTTTAATTGGGTATGCTGGTCAGCAGGACTGCCATATTTTTCTGGCTCTTTGAATTGTTTTCCATATTCAACCAGTACCCGGCCCATCTGAACCGCGGAACGATATCTCTGCGAGGGATTTTTTGCCAATGCTTTCAGGATCACCTCTTCAAATTCAAGGCTGATCTGCGGGTTGAAATTTCTGGGCGGGATGGGCGGGGTTTCACGATGCAGTTTTGCCAATTCCTGGGGATTTGAGGCTTTGAATGGAAGATAGCCCGTGGTCATCTCGTACATTACTACGCCGAGGGCATATACATCGGAAGCTGGTGAGGGTGCGGCTCCGGAGGCTTGTTCTGGCGAGAAGTAGTTTGGCGAACCCCACACAACTTTGGATTTTTCATCTGGTTTGATTGTGGAAAGAGCCCGTGCGATCCCAAAGTCAACAACCTTCAGCAATCCATCTGGAGTTACAAGCATATTCTGCGGTTTAACATCGCAGTGCACAACCCCTGCCCGGTGGGCAAACCCGATTCCAGCGCATGCCTGGGTAATCAATTGTAATGTGCGTTCGACCGTAAAACGCCCGTCCTGTTTCAGCAGCGTTTTTAAATCTGTGCCAGGTACGTATTCCATAACCAGAAACAGCATGTCTGCATCCAGGCCAAAGTCGTGAACGGTGACAATATTTGGATGGGTAAGCTTTGCGGCGTCTTTTGCTTCCTGACGGAACCTTTCCCGGAAATTTGGATCGTTTGAGTAATCTTTTCGCAGTGTTTTTATCGCAACTGTTCTTTCAAGCATCAGGTCGCGGGCGCGGAATACCATCGCCATACCGCCTGAACCAATTCGTTCTTCTAATTCGTACCGCTTGCCCAGGATGATTGTTTCAGCCATTATTAATCGTCAACCTTCGAAAAATAGGTTCATGCCAGAGGTTTACGCTCAGCCGTGAAATTCAATGCTATTTGCAGGGAAATTATACCAACCCGAAAGACCGTAGAAAAACCAGTATCTTCCAAATATCGGGTAAAATCTTTGCGAAAGTTGAAACCTGAAAAGCAAGAATTGGTAATTATATGAATTTTGGTGTTTTTCGTTTGCGAAAAATCAGCGATATTTTGCTCTTGCTGGTTCCTTTGGCTATACTGGCTGAGATTCTCCAGTGGGGTGTGTTCCCGGTTTTTATACTTTCAGCCCTGGCGATTATCCCGCTTGCAGGTTATATAGGTGAGTCAACTGAGGTTCTGGCTGCCGCTACAGGGCCGCGGGTTGGCGGATTATTAAATGCGACGCTGGGGAATGCCGCCGAGTTGATTATAACGATCATCGCTATTCGCGAAGGTTTATTGGAGCTTGTAAAAGCTTCCATAACAGGATCAATCCTTGGAAATGTGCTGCTTGTTTTAGGAATGTCCATGTTGTTGGGAGGGTTGAAGAACGGGGTACAGAAATTTGACCGCCACCAGGCTGGAAATAATGCAATTCTACTTGTGCTTGCTGTAATTGCGCTTATGATACCGTCATTATTGAGTGGATATATAGGGTTGAGCGACAGCCCGGGAGTAGAAGCGTTAAGCATCGGAGTAGCCATAATTATGATCGCCCTCTATATTCTTGGAGTAATTTACAGTTTGAGGATGGACAGGGGGCCATTGTCATCTCGCCCGAGCGTCGATTTAACTCCTTCAATTGAGCAGGTCAATCAACTAGGAGAATTCGCTGAACCGCATCCATCCTGGAGCATCCGCAAATCGTTCTTTTTCCTGGGATTGGCTACAGTCGGAGTTGTGATTATGAGCGAGTTGTTAATTGGGTCTGTCGAGCCTGTGATGGTGGGTCTGGGTATTTCAGAATTCTTCCTGGGTATAATTTTGATACCCCTTATTGGAAATGTCGCCGAACACCTGGTTGCTGTAAAAGTGGCGATTCAGAACAAGATGAACCTCAGTGTTGAAATAGCAACTGCATCAAGCCTTCAAATAGCTTTATTTGTCGCCCCCGTTCTGGTTTTTATCAGTTTACTTATGGGTAATCCCATGCAGTTGATATTTAATGAAGTTGAACTGCTGGCATTGGTCGCAGGTGTGCTCATCACAGCTCTGGTTTCATCCGACGGGGAATCAAACTGGCTGGAAGGAGCCGGGTTGGTGGCTGTATATTTAATTCTGGCTTTAACCTTTTTCCTCATGCCGGTCTAGCATCTCACGACTCAAGAAACTATGATGGAATCCTTCCGCCAATTATTTAACCGCTGGGTTTTTGCTGGCTCTTTCCTTTTTGCCTGTTTCCTGGTTTTTTTATTCGGAATGGGCATTCTGCTTATGAGACCAGTACAGGAGGGGCCTGAAGTGCTACCAGCGCTGGTTCAAAAAATACCAGCAAGTACAGCGACTCCACCAATACTGCAGCCCGGGTTTGATTCAGGAGGTCAGGCTCCGGCAGACGGTAATAATCCTGTTAGGGATTCTGCATCACGAGCGCCCGGGGAGATCTCAATCGGGACTTATGTAAAAATCTCCGGGACTGGTGGCGACGGTCTCCGTTTACGGGATGTGCCGGGTCTGGCAGGGAATGTACTAACGCTTGGAGATGAAACTGAGGTTTTCCTGGTGGATAATGGACCGCGTGATGTTGATGGCTATACCTGGTGGTATCTGAAAGGGCATTACGACGAAACCCGCCAGGGGTGGGGTGTTGTTGATTATTTGGCGGTTGTTGAGAACCCGTAGAATCAGGATATCTATTTATGTCAAAAATTAAACCGACTGAAATCAGCGCAAACCGGGGGACCAGGGAGTTATCCGTCACCTGGAACGATGGCCACATGAGCGTATATCCATTTTCATTGCTGAGGAATGCCTGCCCATGTGCCGAGTGCCGGGGCGGCCACGAGAATATGGGTGGCTTACCGGACAGGGAAGTGTGGTCGCTGCCAGACGAAGACAGGCCTGAATCAAGACTGAGAAATCTTGAGGCGGTTGGTTCTTATGGGGTCACTTTTGAGTGGGAAGATGGGCACCACTTTGGAATTTACAACTGGGAATATTTACGGGCGCTTTGCCCGTGCCAGGTTTGCCGGTCATAGATAATCGCGTAAATTGTGCTCGACTGCATAGGCTGCCGCTTCTGCCCGGTTACTTACTCCCAGTTTCGATAGTATGCTGCTGACGTAATTGCGGACAGTGCCCTCACCTAGGAACAGAGCTTTGGCGATTTCGCGATTTGTTTTTCCCTCAGAGACGAGCAGCAGCACATGTCGTTCTTGCTGGGTTAACGCAGAGAAGGCGGATGCCTCTTCCTCTTTTGCGGCTTTCCGGACTTCCTGGAATATCCGTTGAGTGACAGCGGGATCGAGAAGCGCTTCCCCCCTTCCTACCGCTTCAATCGCCCTGACAAGGTCCTCGCCCCCGATTTGTTTTAATACATATCCCGCAGCTCCAGCCCGGATGGCGGAAAAGAGCATTTCATCCTCAGCGTATGAAGTCAGCATGATGACTTTGGTGCCCGGATATTTTTCGGAAATTTCCTCGCAAGCTTCTATCCCGGAGCCTCCGGGGAGCCGGATATCCATCACCACCACATCAGGCGAATAAATCCCCACACGTTCAATCGCTTCTCTTGAGGTGCTTGCTTCAGCCACGACCTCGAAGTTTGGGTGACGCTCAAGCAAGGCTTTCAAACCCAATCGTACAACCTCATGATCATCTACCAGTAATATCCGCTGTTTAGCCGCCATACATATCTCCTGGTCGGAGTATAGTTTATTGTTAGTTATCCCGCAAGCTGTCTTTATTTTTATAAATCCGGGGGACTCGAGCGTTTAAACCGCAGACTATTTCATAATTTATTGTATTCCAGCGCTCAGCAAGCTCTTCTGCGGTAATCATATTCCCGTTTTGGGAACCAATTAAAACCACCTCATCTCCTTCTTTCACATCAGGTGCGGTTTCTAAATTGACCATTATATAGTCCATACAAACCCGCCCAACCACCTGCACCCGTTTGCCTCCAGCGAGAACATAATTTCCTTTCACCCTTCTGTAGCCGTCTCCGTAACCGACCGGAATGGTTCCGATCAATTCGCTTTTGGCTGTGACGTATTCATGACCGTAGCTGATCCCGGTACCCGGGGCGACTTTCTTTACCTGTCCCAGCACCGATTTCCAGGTTAATGCAGGCGTAAAATCTTCACCCAAAATTTGGTGTTTTGAAGGGTGTAATCCGTACATCGCAATCCCAATCCTGACCATATTAAAAAATGAGGATGGTCTGATCAGGGCTGCAGCCGAATTTGAAACATGGATAATCTCCGGCAGCGATTGATTTTTTTGGAGGCGGTTCAAGAGTTCTTGGAAACGCCCTTCCTGCAGTTCAGTCACAGCTGGGTTTGGCTCATCTGCGCAGGCGAAATGTGTGAACAGCCCCTCAAATTCGACTCCGGGTGTCTCGATAATATGTTCAGCGATCGATTCTGCCGATTCATGAGGCGCGCCCAGCCTGCTCATTCCGGTATCGACTTTTAAATGTGCCTTTGCGTTGATCCGGTTCTTCTGTGCGCATTCTGAAACCAGGTCGATTTGTTTCCGGTTCCAGCATGCGATCGAAATATGATTCCTGATCGCGGTTGGGATTTTCTCGGGTGGGGTATAACCCAGAATAAGGATACTTGTTTCGATGCCGGCTTCTCTGAGTTCGATCGCTTCTTCAATCCGGCTCACCCCTAACCAGGAAGCGCCGCTCTGGATAGCAGTCTTTGCCACAGGGACAGCGCCATGTCCGTATGCATTTGCCTTTACAATAGCCATTACCTCCCTGCCGGTTAGCAGCAAAAATGCACGGACATTATCCCTGATGGCAGTCAAATCGATCTCCAACCAAGTTGAAAAATTTTCAGGTAAGCTCATATGTCAGTGATATTAATGGCTTTCGGTGGAATCCTTCCGTCTGAAATCGACAAACCGGTATCCAACTCCCCGTTCGGTAAGAATGTACTTTGGATTTGCCGGGTCTTGCTCGAGTTTTTTTCGAAGATAATTAATATAAAGGCGTACATAGTGTGGTTCATCCCGGTACTCGTATCCCCAGACTTTTCCCAGAATCTGATCATGAGTCACAACCCAGCCTGCATTTTGTACCAGGTGGTATAAAAGCCGGTATTCGGTCGGGCGAAGTTTTACCAGCTCGCCATCCACCCAGATTTCACGCCGTTCGAAATCAAGTTTTAATCGCTCGTCAACTTCGATCAAGCCGTGCGTGCCGACGCCGGTTGTTTCTGTCCTTCGAAGGACCGCCCTCACCCTGCTGACGAGTTCCCGGGGGCTGAATGGCTTGGTTACATAATCATCAGCTCCCAATTCTAGCCCCCTCACTCTGTCATCTTCTTCTCCTTTTGCGGTCAGCATGATCACCGGCACATTGCTTGTCTCCCTGATGATCCGCAGCACTTCAAAACCATCCATATCCGGCATCATTATGTCTAAAAGTACCAGATCAGGCAGGTTGCTTCTTACCTGGTTGATAGCCTTGGTTCCATTGAAGGCTTCGATTACTTTAAAACCGTCATGTTCCAGGTTTAATCGGATAAACCGCACCATTCTTTCTTCATCGTCGACAACCAGAATTACCCTGTTTTTGAATTGATCATCCGGCATAATTGACTCCTGAATTGGATTTAAAAAGTAGTAAATTCAACAAACCTCATTCATTTTCTGAATCTGGAAAGCGGACCAATATGATGGATATATTATCGGGTCCGCCTGCCTTATTGGTCTCTTCGACAAGTTTATTACAGGCAAGTTGCGGTGTTGGTGAAGTCTTGATAATGTCTGAAACCTGTTCTTCACTTAAAACGCCCCACAAACCATCCGAACAGAGCAGCAGGTTTTTTGTATTGGAAGTTGAATGTACTGAGATATCCGGCTGGTTGAATTCCGCCTGGCCGAGCGCACGGTAGAGTACATTTCTTCTTGGGTGATCTGCTGCCTGTTTTTCAGTGATTTTGCCCAATTCCATCATTCGGTTGACTATGCTGTGATCGCGCGTTAATAATTGAAGATCCCCTATCCCATTGATAAAGTAAGCCCGGCTGTCACCGGTGTGAGTGATAAAAACATGTTCGCCAGTGATTATCGCTGATGTAAAAGTAGTGCCTCCTCCCGGAACCTTCTCACTGACATGCTTGTGGGCTGCCAGAGTCCCAGCTTTAATTATCTCTTTTATCCGGTCGGTGTCTTCCTTGATGGTTATTTCCTGGCTGGGAGTTATGAGTTCTGGGATGGCAACATTTGCAAACGATTGTATTGCGACCTGGCTGGCAAGGTCGCCGTCCTTATGTCCGCCCATTCCGTCAGCAACCGCAAAGATTCCGATAAATTGATCGAGATTTCCCGACTTGATTGTTGTAGAGGCTGCCAGGATAGCATCCTGGTTCTGATTGCGTTGTTTGCCAAGGGAAGTACTCCAACCGACTGTGTAATTGGAACCGTGTACCTTAGAAAATTCAGCCAGGTTCTGGTCATTTATTTTTATGGAGTGGAGCGTTTCTGGCAGGCTGTCGTTTTCTGCTTCACTCTTACTTAAAAAATTCTTTCTGATTCCTTTGAACAAACCATCCTCCGGGTTATAGTTATTACCGCCAGTCCTTCTCCCCTTGCGGCTTATTATCCAGAATGGTCTCGATCCTATCCATTATTTCGTCATTGAGCAGTCCCACTACATCTAGCGCCTCTAAATTCTCCACCATTTGATTCATTTTTGAGGCACCCGTGATCACAGTGCTTACATTCTGGTTCTTAAGGCACCATGCGATAGCTAATTGCGCCATCGTACATCCCAGTTTACCAGTGATGGGTGTTAATTGTTCGACCTTTGCGATCCTTTCAAGCGCCTGTTCGCTTTCAAACCTGGATTTTAACCACCCATATCCCTCCAGCGTAGACCGGGTTCCTTCAGGAATGCCTTTATTATATTTTCCGGTTAGCAGTCCGCTGGCTAGCGGGCTCCAGATTGTTGTACCAAGCCCGATTTCTTTATATAGCGGCGCGAATTCAACTTCAATTTTAACTCTATGGAACATGTTGTATTCAGGCTGCTCAATTAGCGGTGGGATTAAATGCTCTCGCCGGGATATCTGGTATGCCTCCATAATCTGGCGGGCGTTCCATTCGCTTGTTCCCCAATAGAAAGCTTTCCCCTTCTGGATGATGTGGTTCATTGCCCTTACGGTTTCTTCAATCGGGGTATATAAATCCGACCGGTGGCAGAAAACCAGGTCGACATAATCCAGTTGGAGTCTCTCCAGCGATTTGTCTATTCCCTCCAGGATATGTTTGCGTGACAACCCTTTTTCGTTCGGTCCTTCTCCGCCCCAAAACAATTTTGTTGAAATTACTAAATCCGATCTCTCCCAACCGACATCTTTTATCACCTTTCCCATGATCTTTTCCGCTTCGCCGCTGGCATATACTTCAGCGTTATCGAAAAAATTTACTCCATATTCGTATGCGGTGGTCATTAATTCAGTTGCCAGCTTGGTATCAGCCTGGTTTGCGAAAGTGACCCATGCACCGTAAGACAGGGCCGAAACCTTCAGGCCGGAATTACCTAAAAACCTGTATTCCATTAATATCTCCCATACTCGATATAGTTGTCATTATTATAAGTCGAATTGGATATTTCTTTTTCAAAAACTTTTTTTGATAAATTCCTTAATGTGGTAAGATTGGGCCTTGTTTGTCCAAATACAATAGTAAAATTTTGGTTTACTATTGCTAATTTTATCGTTTGAAGGAGTAGTCTTATGAAAAAAACATATCAGAAGTCAGGACGTTCCTGCCGGGTAACTTTTCAATTACCGCAGGATGTTTTGGCGGAGGAAGTTGCACTGTGCGGCGATTTTAATGATTGGAGCATGGATAAGAATCCCATGCAGAAACGCAAGGATGGAAATTTCTCAACAACAATCTCGCTCACACCTGGGAATTCCTATCGTTTTCGTTACCTGATTGATGGTGAACGCTGGGAGAACGATTGGGATGCCGACGAATATGTGCCAAATGAATTTGGAACGAAAGATTCGGTCGTAATAGTTTAGCAGATTCTAAAAACCCGTCAGCCCTGCGCTTGTACGGCGCAGGGTTTTCTTATTAAGCAAGCTGAACAAGTTCAAGATAATCCATTGATTCGATCTGGTCGGTTGAGGCACCCAAAAAATCGATCAGGTTTGTTGCGATCTGGGCTTTGTGCTCTGCATCCCGCAGGCTCCATGTTCGGCTTTTAACCTCCAGGAAAAATCCCAGGTCTGGCTGGTCCATCCGGTCGAGATTAATGTAAAACTCAGTTCCCTGGTAAAGTACCCTCCAGCGTTCCCGGTCTTTTTCTATAAAGACTTCTCCCGCAGGATTGAAATATTCTCGGTAAAATCTCAAGCTGTGTGTTGCGGAAGCGAGGAATCGGCTTCTGGATAGCAGTACCTCGCTCGGAAATTTATACTCCTGAACCGGTCCAATCAAGGTTAACCGGTATCGAATATTGTTAACCTTTCCCTCAGGGTCAATAAATTCATCTTCGCGGTAGCGTAATGTCCCTTGCTGCGGGTCATCAAAGAGAAAATAAGTATCGTATTCATGGTAATGTCGTTTATACAATATCTCAATTTCAGGTTTTTTAATCGCTTCAAGTACCGGTACACTATCGGGGATGCGCGCTTTTGCCTGAACCTCAAAACTCTCTTCTTCGGTTGCTCCGCCGATTGCGACCAGCTTTGAGAGAACTGATTTTTCTCGTTCTATCAGAAACGTGTCAATCCTCGCAGCGAATTCTCCCGCCTGCCGGTACAGGCTTGTTTCATCTATAGCCGGTACTGTTAAACTTCTATTCCGCATCAGCCAGTTTCCATTGACCATCACATCCGTAACATCGCTTGATTTTGCTGCGTATACAATTTGTGCATATATCGATTCAGGCGCTCTCTTGAATCTGGGTGAATTGTGAATTGTCGATAGGTCAACCAGAATCAGGTCAGCTTTTTTACCGGGTTCGAGCGATCCGGTTACATCGCCCATATGGATGGCTTGCGCACCGATTCGGGTGGCCATTTCCACAACTTTCGATGCAGGTAGGGCAGTAGGATCGCCGCTGACGCTTTTTGCAAGAAAAGCTGCCAGGCGCATTTCTTCAAACATGTCTAGGTCATTATTGGATGCAGGACCGTCAGTTCCAATCCCGACATTCAACCCCTCCAGGATCATTTCATTTACCGGAGCAAAACCTGAGGCCAGTTTTAAATTGGAGGTTGGGTTGTGGACGACTCCCACATTATGGTGAAGAAGAGTCTGAATCTCCCCTTCATCAATATGAACACAGTGGGCAGCGATTAATTTTGCATCCAGAAGGTTGTGTTTTTTTGCATACGGAATAACCGGCATTCCATGTAGTTCACGTGAATTTTCTACCTCCTGGGCAGTCTCGGAGAAGTGGGTGCTCACTGGCACATCAAATTCCAAAGCTAGTTCGGTTGCAGCGTGCAGGATATCTTCTGTGCATGTGTAAGGAGCATGCGGCGCAACCGAAGGTACGATTAATTCATGCCCGACCCAGCGCTGGATAAAATCGCGGGCAGCAGCCAGGGATTCCTCATAGAATGCTGCATCCGGCGCATGAAATTTAAGCACAGTCTGGGAGCATATCGCCCGCATCCCTATTTCAGCGGTCGCTTTTGCTACGTGGTCCTCAAAATAATACATATCCACAAAACAGGTTATTCCGGATTTGATCTGTTCCAGGCAGGCTATCTGGGTTCCCAATCTCACAAATTCAGGATCGACGAATTCGCGCTCAACCGGCATCATATAACCTAAAAGCCAGACATCCAGTCGCAGGTCATCCGCGAGCCCTCGCATCAGTGTCATAGGCACATGGGTGTGGGCGTTAATTAATCCCGGCATCAGTACCTTTCCCTGACAGTTGACATGTTCCGATGGGTCAAATTTTCCTTCCAACTTTTTTTCAGGACCGATGTCAAGAATCTCCCCGTTTTTTACAGCAACTGCGCCGGGTTCATATTGGGTCAGGTTCCCGTCCATTGTCAGTACGATTGCGTTGCTTAGAAGAGTATCAATATTGATTGTCACTGGAAATCCTTTACTGGTTTAGATGATTTGGTAAGTTCAGGATTTTATAAACTGCGCAGGAGATTCAGGCTGTGGTTTAAAGCCCACCTGGGAGCATATTCAGGCGGGCCTCCGAAAAGCGGCATTACATGTTCTGTTCCATCTGGTGTAATTATTAATACCTGAATTTCAAATTTCTCCTTTTTGGCGGATAGCAGAGTACCTAAACCAACTTCAACCCTGTGTTTTTTAATTAATCTTTGTGTCGCTGATTTTAATTCTGTCAATGAAGATATGCTGGAAATCGTCTCACCGCCCGCGAAAATATTAAATTCCAGCATATCCAGCCCCTGGGATGCCCTGGACAGCTGGCGAATAATTCCGCTTCCCAGACCGGCTTCAACTACAGCTAGCCGCCAACCTTTTTGCGCTAGATTTTTGAGAGCAGCCGAATCCAGCGTGTCTCCATCTACCCCATAAATCCACTCGCCCAGCCTTTCCCGGATGATTTTCTCCGTCAAAGAAATTTTCTTATCGGCCGCTTCTTCATTTTTTGCTTTACAGGTTATGCGGATGTCGACCTGCCCTGAGTGCGCTGCGAGACCGACGGTGGGATTGGTTTGCCTTTCCAGGTCTGATATTCGTTCATCGATTTGTGACTCTCCCACTCCCGCAGTGTGGATAAGCCGGGTTTTAATGGTTCCAGTTATTTTGTATCGTCTTTTAAGGTAGGGGATTATCTTATTCTCGAGCAGGTATTCCATCTCGCGCGGCACACCCGGTAGCGCGATGACCGAACGGTCTCCGGATTCCATAATAAAAGCCGGCGCGGTGCCGACCGGGTTTTCCACCGCGATTGACCCAACCGGGACATATGCCTGGCGCTTGTTGTTTTCGGTTGGTTTCCGGCCGAATTTTTTGAACCTCTCCTTGATCTGCTCCCATAGTTCCGGGCGAAACTCCGTTTCAACATCAACCGCTAATGCGACAGCATCGCGGGTCGGATCGTCAACTGTTGGGCCGAGTCCTCCAGTGGTGATAATGATTTCGCTGCCCTGCATCCCGAATTTGATCGCGCTGGCAATTCTCTGGGGGTTATCACCCACAGATGTCTGGCGGTACAGATCAATCCCGGCATCGCGCAGTTTACGGGCGATGAACCTGGAGTTTGTGTCAACAATCTCGCCCAGCAGTATCTCTGTTCCGATCGTAATAATCTCAGCGGCTGGCATTCTTTAATTATCCCGGGGTTGCAGGTAATAAACCGGGTTCCATTGTATCCGGGTGATAGGCGTCACTTTTATACGACATTATATTCTCTGATCATCCTGCCCTCCTCAAAGCGCCTGAGATCAAGCATTGAAACGTCGACAGTCTGGGCCTTGCCTTCAAGTAATATTTCCGCCATGATTTTCCCGCTGACTGGACCGTGCATGAAACCATGCCCGGAAAAGCCTGCGCAAATGTAGAATCCTTCGACCGGGGTTTCGCCGTATATGGGGTGGGCATCCGGCGTTACTTCATAAAGTCCAGCCCAATGGCTTGCCAGCCCTGCCTTCGACAACAAAGGAAGTCTTTTTACCGCTGCTTCGAGATGGATCAGTTCCCACTCAGGATCTACAGTTTGGTCGAATCCGGCCTTTTCACTGGGGTTGGACATCCCTGTCAACAGGCCTGCTCCTTCTCTGTGAAAATAGAGTGACTGGGTGAAATCGATCACAAATGGAAAATCAGGTGGGATTTCTGGAAGAGGGGTGGTGGTTAACATCTGCCTCCGCAGGGGTGTTATCGGCACATTTAATCCAGCCATTTTCCCGATCAGCCCAGCCCAGGGACCGGCCGCGTTGATAACTGTTCTGGTCTTTACAATCCCATGGTTGGTCTGGATTCCGCTGATCCTTCCTGAATTCAGCTCAATCCCTTTGACTGCAACCCCGGGTTGGGCATTTACCCCCAGGTTTTGACCTGCCTGGATATAACCCATCACCACGCTGTTAGGGTCCGCAATTCCATCCTTGTAGTGGATCGTGCCGCAGGTGATGTCATTTAATTTCATATCCGGCAGCATGTTCCTGATTTCATGCCCCTCCAGCCAGATCGTGTCTACATCCAGTTTTCGCTGCAGGGCGACGTTTTGTTTAAAGATTTGTTCGTCTTCGGAATTAGAGAGCAAAAATAAATAACCGCAGGGGTTGTAACCAATAGCCTGCCCGATTTCACCCTCAAACCTTTCCAGCATGGGCAGGCTTTCAATTGACAGCTGGATATTAACCTCGGTCGCGAACTGGTATCGTATTCCCCCGGCGCATCTGCCGGTAGCTCCCTGGCCAAAAAAATCTTCCTTCTCCAGCAAAAGAATACTTTTCTGCCCGCGTTTTGCCAGGTGGTATGCGATGCTCGCCCCCATTACGCCCCCGCCAATAATCACAAAATCAGCGCTTGAAGGTAATTCCATAATCTCTACCTAATCAGCCCAGGATGGAGTATTCATACTGCCCGCGGATTGGATGGTCAGCTTCAAACCTGTCGAAAGCGAAAAGGCTGATATCATCTTCAGGTGATTTTCCATTAATTACCAGGTTCGCCATCATCTCACCGACTGACGGACCAAGTTTGAAGCCATGTCCGCTGGTGCCGGCGCAGATATATAACCCTTCGATTCCGGGAACGGCGTCCAGAACATGGTGCCAGTCAGGGGTTAGATCGTACAGAGATGCATAACTGCTGTGCACCTGGCTTTTCACCATAGCCGGATAGCGCATAGCAGCCCGCTCAGCGAAGCTGGAAATAACCTCCAGTTCTACCCTTTGGTTGAATCCATCTGGGTTTGATACCCGGTCCTCAGTCTCTTCTACGGGTGATATTGATCCTACCAGCATCAGCCCGCCGGTTTCGGGTCTGAGGTATATTTGTGAAATAAAATCCGCCCAGATACCGTGATGTTTTAACTCCGCAGGTTTTTTATAAAGGACGACCTTCACCCTTGCTGTTTTGATCGGCACGCTTATGCCAACTTTTGAGAGGATATCTGGAGTCCAGGGTCCGGCCGCAATGACCACTCCTGGCGCTGATATGTACCCCCGATCTGTTTCCACACCTGTGATCCTACCGCCCAGAACGGTCAGGTTGGTAACCGTGATACCGGTTCTGATTTCCGCTCCATGTTTAATGGCGGCCTGGGCAAATCCGCTCGCTGCCGCGGCGGGGTCGCAGTAACCGCTTTCTGGCTCAAATGCCCCGCCGCCCAGACCGCTCACATCCAGATTGGGATCCATCTCCCTCATCTCTTCCGGTGTAATGAAACGGGTTTTGATCCCGACCGATTGTTGCATATTTATATTGGCTTTCAGTCCCTCAATATCCTCGGGTCTCACCCCGATCATAAATACTTCATTTGTGAATACCTGTTCAGCGCCAGTTACCTCTGGGAAGTTTTGCCATACTCGAAGTGAGTTCAGCGCCATCCTTGCTGTTACTGGGTTTGAGTAGTGTTGCCTGACAATCGCGCTCGACAACCCGGTTGGACCGCCTGCGATAAATGATTTTTCCAGCAGCATCACATCAACACCTCTTTTTGCCAGGTAAAACGCAGTGCAAACCCCGTTTATGCCTCCACCGATTACGATGATATCTGTTTTATTATTCACATATTGCTCCGCATCCGCAAGTATTGTTGATTGTAATATAAAAAAAAGCACAGTGGCATTATCAAGGCCACTGCACTTTGATTTTTGGTGATACATCTAGAGGAAATTAGTCGATACCAAGGTAAGCTTTCTGCACCATCTCATTTTGCTTCAGATTTGTGGCTGAATCGTCAAGCACGATTTGACCGCTCTGCAGGACGTAACCCCGGTTTGCCACCGATAACGCCATCTGCGCGTTTTGTTCGACCAGCAGGATGGTGGTACCTTCATTGTTGATTTCCTGGATAGTCTCAAAAATACTCTCTACCAGGACTGGCGCCAGCCCCATCGATGGTTCATCCATAAGCAGCAGTTTCGGCTGGGTCATAAGCGCCCGCCCTGTAGCAAGCATTTGTTGTTCACCGCCGGAAAGTGTACCGGCAACCTGATCAAGCCGCTCTTTTAGGCGGGGGAATAATTTAAACACCATTTCCCGGTCCTCTTTTATTCCTTCTTTGTCTTTACGGGAGAAGGCGCCCATGTCCAGGTTTTCGGATACAGTCAGCCGGGAAAAAATTCCGCGGCCTTCTGGTACCATGGATATGTTCTTATAGACAATTTCATGAGCCTTAAATTTGGATAGATCATCACCATCATACGTGATTTTCCCGCTTCTGGGAGGTAGCAGTCCACTTATTGCCCTCAACGTGGTTGTTTTACCTGCTCCGTTTGCCCCAATCAGGGTGACAATTTCGCCTTCTTCAACAGTCAATGAAATCCCATTTAAGGCATGAATGTTTCCATAATATGCGTGAATGTCTTGGACTTCTAATAGAGCCATTGATGTTTTCCTTTAATAAACTGCTTCCGGGTTTGCGGTCTCGGTTAGACCTGCCGCGGCTCCCCGGCCCAGGTATGCTTCGATCACCTGTGGGTTTTTCTGTATTTCCAAAGGAGTGCCTTCAGCGATTTTTATACCAAAGTCGAGCACGGTAATGCGCTCACTGATACCCATCACAACCCGCATGTCATGTTCGATTAAGAGAATGGTTATTCCGAGGTCATCTCTAAGCTGTTTGATGAAATACATCATTTCAGCGGATTCATGCGGGTTCATTCCTGCGGTTGGCTCGTCCAGAAGCAGCAACTGTGGTTCGCTGGCGATTGCGCGCGCCATTTCCAAACGTCTCTGAGCGCCGTAAGGAAGGTTGCGGGCTATTTGGTCTCCCAGGCCGGTCATTCCAACGTAGCGGATCAATCTGCGTGCTTCTTCCTCAGCCTCTTCCTCTTCATCTTTATACCGCTTTGTCCTTAATATTGATTCCACCCAGTTGGTTTTTAATCTCGGGTGCTGTCCGACTAGGATATTTTCAATTGCCGTCATTGCCGGAAACACCCGGATATTCTGGTAAGTACGGGCGATACCCATCCGGGTAATCTGGTCCGGAGTACGCCCATTCAGCCTTTGTCCTTTGTATAGCATATCGCCCTCTTCAGCCTGGTAAAACCCGGTCAGGCAGTTGAAGAACGTGGTTTTTCCTGCGCCGTTTGGCCCGATGATGCTCACAATCGCGCCTTCGTCGATTTCAAAGTCGAAATTATCGACGGCTACCAGACCACCGAACCTTTTCGTTACGCTATTGGCAGTTAATATAGCCATGTTCCATGTCCTTATTATTCAGATGTGAGGCAGAAGTATTTAATATCTGGTATTGAATTTCCTTATAAGTGCGGTGTACTTCCCAGCCCGGGATCACGCGTTTCAGCCCGGGGAGCGATCGTTTCTGGATACTCCCCATAATCCATATCGTCGTATTTATGAAGCTCCCGCTTGCGGACCGCGGATGGCCAGAATCCTTCTGGTTTGGCAAGCATCATCACAATCAGGATAACGCCGTACATCAAATAACGGAATTCTGCGAATTCACGAAGAAGTTCCGGCAGTCCGACCAGCAAAAGAGCGCCTACTACAACTCCCGGCAAACTTCCCATGCCCCCCACGATAATCATGCATAACACGTTGATCGAGATAAGGATATTAAAACTGTGCGGGAAAATAGATGTAAGCTTGCTGGCAAATATCGCTCCTGATAACCCTGCGAAGGCGGCTCCGATCGCAAAAGCGAGCAGTTTGGTGTTAACAAGCCTGATTCCCATCGCCTCAGCCACATCTTCGTCCTCGCGCATTGCCATCCACTGGCGTCCCAGGCGGGCCTGGCTGAGACGGTATGAAATAAAAGCCACTATAATCACTCCAGCCAGAACAACGTAATAAAAGTGGTCTGGCTTGACCAGGGCATTTCCGACGATAATGGGTTTGTTGATTTTTAATAATCCTTGCGCCCCGCCGATATAAGGCTTCAGCAGGTCCGAAAGGGCCAGGATGCGGATGATCTCTCCGAAGCCAAGTGTCACAATCGCCAGATAGTCGCCGCGCATTCGTAAAACCGGAATGCCCAGGAGCAATCCCGCACCAACAGCTGCTGCAACGCAGATTGGGATTGCCAGCCAGAAGGACATCCCCGCAACCCCTAAATCGCCGGTGGAGGTCAATAAGCCCATCATATAGGCGCCGATGGCGAAAAATGCCACGTAACCAAGGTCAAGCAGCCCGGCGAAACCAACAACAATATTAAGACCGAATCCCATTAATGCGAATATCAAAACGTTATTAACAACCTCTGAAAGATAAGTCCCGATGAGTAACGGCATGATCAACAGAATCAAAATCGCAGCAATGATTCCGCCTGACCGGAATTGCGTTTTCCGCTTCGGCTGCATACTTGCATAGCGGTACTTTATATCTTCGCCTCGTTCCGACCAAAGGTAGGTTAATCCTGCTGTCAGTAAGAAAATGATGATCGCAGCTCCGGGATGGAGTGCTCTGGCTTCAAAAATTGCCTTAACTGAATCCAGGCCAAAGAAGTTCCTTATCCTTTCCGAGAGGATTTCTGAAAACATCCCGATCAGAAATGTCCACAGCAATCCATAAAGAATCGGCTTGCGCACACGCCCTGGAATCAGGTGCATTGCCGCGCTTACCAGTCCAATTGTGCTGGAAACAATCATCAGCACCAAGCTGCCTTCTCCCTGGCCGCGGCCAAAGGTGAGTATTTCAATCAACGCCGGGGAGACATTTGGCAAAAATTGGCGTAAATCAACCACCCCTGATAGATAGACCAGTCCGGCAAGCGGAAGGGAAGATATAAAGCCAGCCAGAAATCCATATAAAAGCGAGATTCCTTTTCTTCCCTGAGGGGCTTTGCCTGCAGCTGTGTAGCTCAATGCCGCAGGCGCTAAAAACAGGATCACCTGCCCCAAAGTAAGATAACCCGCTATCAGGTACCTTTGGGCAAAAAGGTCCACCATTCCGATCACGCTGACGCTTAACGCCACCACGCCGGCAATTAACCCGTATTGGATTGGGATGCGTATATCAAAATTTTTTGATTCACTCATGTCTTTACTCCATCAGGCTTTCTTTTCGGCAAGGCGTTCGCCCAGAATTCCCTGGGGTCTGAAAATTAATACCAGGATCAGCATTGTAAAGGCGATTACATCCTTCAACTGGTGGGGTGCCGGGATACCCATTCCTTCAAGGAAAAGGTTTGGACCCACAGATTCGATAATTCCCAGGAGAAGACCTCCCAGTGCGGCCCCGGGGATGCTCCCGATTCCCCCTAGAACGGCAGCTGTGAAGGCTTTTAATCCTGGAAAGAAACCCATGAAAAAGTGGGTCTGGGTGAAGACCAGCGCATATAACAAACCAGCGACTCCCGCCATGGCTGCGCCTGTGGCAAATGTAATTGTGATTGTCCGGTCGACATCAATGCCCATCAGGGCGGCTGAATCTTTGTCTTCTGCCACAGCCCGGATTGATTTTCCGGTTTTTGTGCGCATGATGAATGTATTCAACCCGATCAGCATGATAATTGTGACAATAATCACCAGCATATGTGTTCTCAGTATATCGATACCGAAAATGTACACAGACCCTTTGAGGATATCAGGTACTGGGAACGGGACCACCTGGGAGCCGAACAGCCCACGATAATAATACTGCCAGAAGAACGATGCCCCGATCGCGGTAATCAGCGGGACCAGTCTGGGCGCTTTTCTGAGCGGGCGGTAGGCGACTCTTTCGGTCAGAACCGATATCCCCATCGAGACAATCATCGCCACAATGCCGATAATGATTAGTGCAAGAACTGGTTGCCGGCTTAAAAAACCGGATGCCGCCATTGGAGTGGCAATAAATACGGTGGCGGTCATAATCCCTGACATAAAAAATTCACCGTGGGCGAAATTGATCATGAACAGCACGCCGTAAACAAGCGTGTATCCGATTGCAATCAGGGCATACATGCTGCCCTGGGCGATACCGAAAATAATAAAGTCTAACCACTGGTCTCGGGTGTATGGATTGTCAATAAGTGTGGCAATTGTTCCATAAATAACCAGAATAATAATTACTGCTCGGATAATCCATAATACTAACCCGATCCAATCAAGATCTTGAAAGCGTTGGCGCATTATGAGTCTCTCCTATTCTAAAATAGGGGGTAAATAAAAGGGAGGACAGGTCCAGGCATTACCTGGAACCCGTCCCCCGGTTTTAATCTAGCCAGTGACTATAGTTTATACGGAGCACTATTCTTCTGGCCAAATCTTAACGTATTCTCCCTCTTCAATAATGGAGACGGAAATTTTCGGATCAGCGCAGTCACCGTATTCATCGCAGGTAAGTGAGCCTGTGATTCCGGAGAAGCCTGAGGTAGCGCCGACACAGTCGCGCATCGCCTGGCGGCCAACATGGATGGTGCCGTCCTCATCCTGCACTGCAACCTCTTCAACACAACCCAGGATGATGTTGGTCGCGTCGAAAGCATGCGCATGGAACACTGAGAGAGTCTCGGTTCCATATTTCTCCAGGTAGTCGGCTTTGAACTGTTCGTATTCCTCACCTGCGAATGCGATATCCGGACCTGACCAGTACATTCCAGCTGCGTCTTCGCCAATAGCCTCAGCAGCATCAGCGGAGATGCACCCATCCGCTGCAGCGGGGACAGCTTCCTCTAAGCCGGAAACTTCTTTCATCTGTTTTGTGATCAACGCGCACTCCGGCATGAAGATCGGGAAGTACAGGAATTCAGGCGGTCCAGCAGCAGCGATTGAGGTCAGAACCGGTCGCATATCTGTGTCGCCTTTATTGATGGCCGTGAATTCAACGATCTCTCCGCCAAGCTCTTCAAAGGATACCGCAAACGCGTTAGCAAGGCCTTCTGTATACGGGTCGCCGTCATGAATTGAGGCAGCCTTGGTAAGACCAAGAGTGTTAAAGGCGAAGTCAGCTATTGCGGCGCCCTGAACCTTATCGTTGTGGGCCGTCCGGTAATATCCGGGGTTCCAGGCTTGTTCCGGGTCGGTCAGGACAGGCGATGTGTTGGAAGGCGAGACCATGAAGTATCCGGCATCTGAGACAACCTTGGACATGGGTACACCCGCGCCGGAGCAGCTTGTTCCGACTACACCCAGGATGCTGGGATCAGCCACAATCTTCTGGCCGGCAGTCTGGCCGCCCTCTGCGCTGCAGCCGTCGTCTTCAGCCTGCAGTTCGACCGGGTGTCCTAAAACTTCGCCCTTCCAGTCCATGGCGATTTCCACGCCGTACTGGGAATCCTGGCCAAGGTTCGCGTTTGCACCTGAGATTACCAGGGCGGAGGCGATCCGGATCGGTTCCCCTGGTCCGTAATCCACACAGCCCAGTTCATCTTCGCAAACGAACTCTTCGGCCATTTCCTCTGCTGGCTCTTCTGTCTCCATGGGTTCCTCGGCGGCAGGTTCTTCTGTCTCCACGGGTTCCTCGGCGGCAGGTTCTTCTTCCATCGGTTCTTCAGCGGCTGGCTCTTCCGTTGCGGGTGCTTCCGCAGGCGGCTGTGCGCATGCAGCCAGAAGCATGGTTAAGATGGTTAAAACAGATAGTATATAAAATAGACGCTTGCCCATTTTCTCCTCCAAATATTATTTATTAAATTTTTGTTCCGTTACAACTTCTTGGGGAATCTGAACATCTGGAAATTTATTCTCTTCTACCTCCTTCCGGTTATCCTCAGAACTGATACCAATTCTCAATTTTGATTTTATGAATTGGACGGTTAATTTGGCGATTATTATGCAGTTCTAATTTGTTAACCGCAAATTAAAGGAAAATTCTACCGATAATAAGCATCTTCGTCAAGGTTTTCAGATTAATGTTGTTTTTGTTCAGCGAAATTGGCACTGGCTAACTGTTCAGCGAAAATGTCCCCCTATGGTAAAATTAAATGTTGTGGAAAATTCCCCCAATACTACGATTTTGCCTGCACCGCCCAGCCTGACGAAGTCTCTGATGGCTGGTTTTGATGCTGTTACCAACCACCTCGGCTTAATATTTTTTACTGTATTGCTGGATTTACTGCTCTGGTTTGGACCGAAAATTCGATTGTTATCGATGGTCGAGACTTTCTTCAACCAGCTCACCTCATTACCAGAATTAAAAACAGCTGAAATGACGGAATCGATCAATTTTACGCGCGATTTCTGGGTTGATTTTGCTGGAAGTTTTAATCTACTATCATTCTTACGGGCTTTTCCTATCGGGGTTCCGAGCTTGATGGTATCAAGATCGCCCATTGAAACACCACTTGGGATGCCCTTGTTTTATGAAATTAATTCGGTTGTTGCTGTGCTGGGATTAGCTTTATTATTTATCCTAATTGGTTTACTGATCGGAACTGTATATTTCTCTCTTCTCTCTCAAGCTGCCGACACAGGTGAAGTTTCATTTATCAGAACTCTTCACGACCTTCCGTGGTTGGCAGTCCAGATTTTTATGCTTGCCATTCTAACTTTTTTGCTGTTACTTGCGACAGTAATTCCATTTAGCTGCATTATGTCGGTAGTACTAATAAGCGGTTTGGGATTTGCCTGGTTTGGGTTTGTTCTCTTTTTTATGCTTGCTGGTTTGTTTTTATGGTTGATGCTGCCGTTATTCTATTCACCGCATGGTGTTTTCTTAAAGCGTTTGGTTTTGCGTGAATCGATCCGTAACAGCGTCAGGGTTACCCGCTCAACATTGCCTACCACAGGGTTCTTATTTCTTATTTTTGTAATTTTAAGCGAAGGATTGAAACTGCTCTGGCGCGTACCTCCGGATAATTCATGGTTTGTTCTGATTGGGATACTCGGTCATTCATTTGTGGCTGCTAGTTTGATCGCAACCAGTTTTATCTTTTACAAGCAAGCTGACCTGTGGTTGCAAAATGAGAGATTAAACAACACAATCTAAATTTATTGAAGTTAAATTCAAATTGGGCGAAAGCTCGACGGAGGCATTGGTGGTAAAAAAAGTTGCAGCTTCATATGATGCTGAAGATATCCAGGTTTTAGAAGGTTTAGAAGCCGTTCGCAGGCGGCCGGGGATGTATGTTGGGGGCACCGATATTAAAGCTCTTCACCATTTGATCTATGAGGTAGTTGACAATTCGATCGATGAGGCCCTGGCTGGTTCTTGCGACCGCATCGATGTGATCATCCATCCGGAAAGCAGTGTGACCGTATTTGACAATGGACGCGGAATCCCGGTCGGGATCCACTCGCAAACCAATAAACCAGCCCTTGAGGTGGTTATGACTACTCTCCATGCTGGTGGGAAATTTGGGGGCGGGAGTTATAAAGTCTCCGGCGGTTTGCATGGTGTTGGAGTATCAGCAGTAAATGCCTTATCGGAATGGTGTGAGGTAGAAGTATCCCGGGCAGGCAAAATCTATTCTCAGCGTTACCAGCGTGGGGTTCCAACTGGCCCTGTGGAGGTTGTTGGCGAATCGAACCCAAAGGAAACCGGGACAAGGACAACCTTCAAGTACGATTCTGAAATCTTCAAAGGCGATCAGGACTACCGGTTCGACACGCTTGTCCAGCGTTTCCGGGAAATGGCTTTTGTGACCCGCGGCGTAACCATTTTTCTCCTGGATGAGCGCTCAAACCGCGAGATGACCTTTTATTTTGAGGGTGGAATCACATCTTTTGTCCGCTACCTGAATCGCAACCGCCAGATCATTCATCCAGTTGTTTATATAGAAAAGATGGTTGATGGTTCTAATATTGAAGCTGCAATCCAGTACACAAATGTGTTTTCCGAATCGGTGTATGCCTTTGCAAATACCATCAATACCATCGATGGGGGCACCCACCTGACCGGGTTACGCTCAGCGATTACCAGGACGATTAATGACTATGCCCGTAAGTCGGGTTTGTTGAAAGATTCAGACGCCAATTTCAGCGGTGATGACACCCGGGAGGGATTAACCGCCATAATAAGCATCAAGCACCCTGATCCTCAATTTGAGAGCCAGACGAAGGTAAAATTGATGAACCCTGAGCTGCAGGCCAGCGCCCAGCAGGTGGTGGGTGAGGCTTTCAGCTCGTTTCTTGAAGAGAATCCTTCCGCAGCAAAAGCTATTGTCCAGAAGTGTCTGACTTCTGCCCGGGCAAGGGATGCAGCCCGCAAAGCGAGAGACCTTGTTATCCGTAAGTCGGCGCTGGAGAGCCTGACTTTGCCGGGCAAACTTGCTGATTGTTCTGAAAGGGACCCCGAGAAAACCGAGTTATACATTGTTGAGGGTGACTCCGCAGGCGGCAGCGCGAAGCAGGGTCGCGATCGCCATTTTCAAGCCATACTCCCTCTGCGGGGTAAGATACTCAACACAGAGCGAGCACGTCTGGACAAGATCCTGGCGAATAATGAAGTAAAAGCCCTCATATCCGCTCTGGGTACAGGCATTGGAGAAGGCTTTGATATTTCCGGGCTGCGTTACGGCAGGATTATCATCATGACCGACGCCGATGTTGACGGCAGCCACATCCGTACTCTGCTGTTAACTTTTTTCTTCCGGTATATGCCCCAGTTAATAGAAGAAGGGCATCTTTATATCGCCCAACCGCCTCTGTACCGTATGACGTATAAGAAGAATGCCCAGTATATTTATTCTGAGGATGAGAAAGACCGGGTTATCAAGGAAATCGGTGTCGATACTGAAAAGGTAAACCTGCAGCGTTACAAAGGTCTGGGAGAGATGAACCCCTCCCAGTTATGGGACACGACAATGGATCCGGGAAACCGGACCTTGCTGCTGGTGACAATTGAGGATGCTGCTGAAGCGGACCGGACATTTGATATGCTGATGGGGGCAGCTGTGCCGCCGCGCCGGCGTTTCATCCAGACCCACGCTCATGAGGTGCGAAACCTCGATATTTAATTGTTAAGTTAAAAATGACCCTTGAAAAAGGCGTGATCCTCAACAACCGCTACCGGATTGTTGACGTGCTGGCTCAGGGGGGGATGGGTTCTGTATACCATGCGCTCGATTTGCACCTCGGGATAGAAGTCGCGGTTAAGGAAAACCTGTTCGCGACCGGCGGGTACGCACGCCAGTTTCACCGGGAAGGCATCATTCTCGCTCAACTCAGGCATCCGAATTTGCCCCGGGTTACGGATCAGTTTCTCGTTGAAGGCCAGGGACAGTACCTGGTAATGGACTTCATCAAGGGTGAAGACCTTCGCGAACGAATAGAACGTATGGTTGTGGTGCCTACTGGTGAAGCCGCTGCGATTGGTGCTGCGATCTGTGACGCGTTAACCCACCTGAATTCCCAGACCCCGCCGATCGTACACCGGGATATTAAACCCGGTAATGTAAAAATATCGCCGGAGGGAAACGTCTATCTGGTTGACTTTGGCCTGGCCAAAACCCTCCAGGGTTCCCAAACCACCACAACTGGCGCCCGCGCCATGACCCCAGGGTATTCCCCGCCCGAACAGTACGGCACCGCCCGGACCGACCACCGTTCGGACATCTTCTCGCTTGGAGCGACCCTTTATGCCGCATTGACAGGAGTGATACCGGAGGACCCAATTGCCCGGACAATGGAACAGGTCGTCTTGACTCCTGTCAGGGACCGCAATGACGGAATTTCTAAAGAATTGGCACATGTGGTCGAAAAGGCGCTTGCGATTGAACCGGATAAGCGCTTCCAGAACTCGCTTGAATTTAAAAGCGCGTTGTTGAAAGCTGCTGACCGGGAAGGGCAAAGGACGGAGGTGTTTATCGTCAGCCCCTCTCCAGTTACTGACGAGGCATTACATCCTTCTTTGTTATCCGAGGGAAATCTTGAAGGCGATTCAAATTTGTTCCTGGGTCTGGATACCGGATCAGAAAGGATCCCTGCTGTTGGTTCCAATCAGGGTAAATTCAGGTTGTTTTCAAGCATCAATCAAGGATATTCGAAGCTTGGCTGCTGGATGATTGGCGGCATCGCGCTGGCGCTCGTTCTGGTTGGAGGATTTACTTTCTATAACCTGATCCCCAAAAACCAGGCCGTAAATATTATTGGACCTGCCAGAGTTGAAGCGACCCGGACTGGTATTTCCACCGGTGTTAATCCAACCGGTGATGCCTCGCCGCCTTCTGAACCTGAAAGCCCCTCAGCATCCGACCTTCCGGAAGATGGATTGACTCCTGATGCCACAGATCTTGAAATCCGGGAGGAAAATGGCGCAATTCCGGAATCTGCCATATCTATTGTTGATCCTACTCAGGCGGTTCAGCCTCAAGCCATCGAGACCCCTTTAGGCGGCGGTTTCGGTCAGATCGCCTTCGCCTCGGCCCGTAACAGTGGCGTCCAGATCCACATAATGAATATCAATAACAGGGAAATCGAGCAGATAACAAGTATTCCCGGAGGCGCCTGCCAGCCGGATTGGTCGCCGGATAATGACCGTCTAGTCTTTGTGTCGCCTTGCAGTTTTAATCAAGAGGCTTATCCCGGTTCCGCCCTATTTACAATCAACATTGATGGAACTGGACTGACGCCGATTCCCACTGTTCCGGGCGGCGATTTTGACCCAACCTGGTCGCCGGATGGCAACAAAATCGCATTTACCTCGCTACGGGAAAATGGGCAGGCGCAGGTATATGTTTACGACCTTGAGCAAGGATTGGCGGTTAATTTATCCGAGAGTTATTCGATTGACAGGCAGCCCGCATGGTCTCCCGGCGGCGATAAAATAATATTTTCTTCCGAAAGGCTTGGCGTACCTCAGATCTGGGTGATGGATGTAGATGGAGGTAATCAGAAGCTCGTAACCAGAAGCACAAATTACATCAATTTACATCCGGATTGGTCGCCAAATGGCCAGACCATACTTTTCACCCAGTTGATCGTTGAGGGTGGAATTCCAAGGCTGGCGGTTTCTCCTTTTTTGTATGAAGAATACGAGGAATACCGCTTTTCCCAGGAACGGACTCCAATGCGGGAGGGAAAATTTTCGCCGGACGGATTCTGGATCCTTTACGAAGGGTGGCAAACCGACAGCAATCAAAATATTTACCTGATATCCGCAAATGGAGCGTTGAACGAAGCGATAACCTCTGACCCGGCTGAGGACTTTGATCCTGCCTGGAATCCTTCTTTCTGATTCGATTTTCTTATTCTGGTTGGGCCATCTCGCTTAGATATTTCTCCCTGTTTGTGTTCCGGGCGATCTTTCCGCTGCTGGTTTTTATCAGCCAGTTTTTCCCAACAATATGGACTTTTCTAAGGGTGATGTCAGTCCCACGCGTGATTTTATCGCGAATTTCATCCGCAATTCTCTCGATTTCGGGGATTGTTTCTGGTTCGCCAGCAAATTTGATATCCAAATCGCTTTCAGCAATGAGAACCACCTCCTCAGTGCCCGATTTTTCACTGTATACTCCAAAAGCCGCCACTCTCCCTGGATGCACGCCTTTCACTTCACCTGCCAGAGTTTCCAGGTCCTGGGGATAAATATTTTTTCCTCCAACGATGATCAGATCCTTAATTCTCCCGGTAACATAAAGTTCCTCCCCTGAAATATATCCCAGGTCTCCAGTCATGTACCAGCCGTCCCGAAATGCTTCATTTGTGAGATCTGGGCGGTTGTAATATCCAGAAAGCATATACTCGCTTTTGATAACGATTTCACCCACATGTCGATCAGGGAGGTCTTCTCCGTCTGGACCGTGGATTCGGATTTCAGTACCTGGGATTGGCTTGCCCGCAGAAAGCATTTTGATGTGGGGGCGATTTATTTCTTGGTCTTTGATGTTTAGCGATTTTTCCCACTTCCTGGGGTGAGTGAGGGGTTTTGCGATTCTATTCTGGTTGAATGCCCCTCTGTCGATTATGTCTACCATTACATCGGTTTCAATCCCTCCCTGAGTGACAGCAAATACATTCTCAGCCATCGCGTAGGATGTGGCTAAACTCTTGCTTCGCAGGCCGGATGGCTCGAACCGCTCCAGGAATTTCTTATGGCTGTTCCAGTACATCGGTTCCGAGCAGTTAATCAGCGCCCGTAAACTGGACAGATCCACGTTCACCAGATCTTTATCTCTGATTTTCTGGGTGCAGAAGTTGAATGCAAAATTTGGTATCCAGCTAAGGGTGCCCTGATAGTCTGAGATCGACTGCAGCAGCCTGTAGGGTGCCCTGATCCAGTCGAAAGGGGACATAAGTACCAGCGGAATTTGTTTCAAGATCGGTAAAATGAAACCGGCGATCAAGCCCATGTCATGGTAAAGCGGCAGCCAGCTTACAATTACATCTCCACTGTTAAGCAGCAGGGCTGCTGAATAATTATCGATCTGATTGCGGACAGCCCGGTGCGAGAGGGCAACCCCTTTTTGCAATCCGGTTGTACCGGATGAGTGCTGGAGCAGGACGATCTGTTCTGGCGATTGGTGTGTGCCAGGCAGGTGGCTGAAATCGACCTGTCTGCCCGGGCTGAAATTCATTTTTATTTCTTTATCCGTAAGGATGCATCGAACGCCTGTTCCCTGGCTTGCGTTGAGGACATCCTGTTCGAATCCGGGAGATGTAATCACTGCTGCGGGGGAGGTGATTTTAAACAGTGAGATCAGGGATTTCCTGTAACTGTCTGGTGACAGTTTTTCGGTGAGAAATGGCATGATTGATGGAATCACCCCGTATAGCACTGCTCCGAAGAACGCGCAAATTAGGTCTTCACCGTGATCCAGGATCAAAATAGCTACTTCACCCGGCATGATCCCTGAACTTTGCAGCGCCTGGCTGTACCTTTCAGAGCAGGTTAGAAATTCCCTGTGGGTATAGGATTTTTCTGATTTATCACTGGACAGCAGCGTGAGCGCGGTCCTGTCCGGAACTTCGCGGTAATTTTTTTCTAATATTTTTGTAAAGGTTTCCATTATGCCCAATAGCTGAACGGAATTTTTTATGTCTCACATTCTTTTTTCAATCAGCCTGGCTAGTTCTTCGATTGTGTCGAAAGATTCCCCGTTTAGTTCTGTGTCGTCAATCTGGACGCCGAATTGATCCTCCACAAATAATGCCAGGTCAACCAGGCTGAAGGAATCGATCATTCCATTGGAAATGATCTCTTTATCCGGTGGAATAACTTTTTGAGGTTGTTTCAGAATTTCTTCGGCGATATATTTTGAGAGTAAATTCCTGATATTGCTGTCCATAGATAATTAAAAAAATCATTTTCAGGGGGTTTCGATTGCTTTTCGCCACACAGCGTCGAGGGTTTGCAGGGCGGTCAGGTTCCGAATTGTCCAGGCGGTATTCATTGAATCGGGATCATTAAAATCATTGTTTCCCCAGGTCATGTGCACACCGTCTTCCTGCAGTCCTTTGTTGGGGATGTCCTGAACTGCCCGCCAGAAATTCACCAGCGGTATATCGTATTCAAGGGCAAGATTTGCAATTGTGAAATTGATGCTTCCATCCCCCTCCTGGTTGTCAGCTTTGGTAGAAAGGATCGGAATCACTCCGTTATCGATTGAATATTCGATGATCTTCCGCATGCTGGGTTCAAATTCATCCGGGTGCCAGATGTCATTGGCGCCCAGCATGATGAAAGCGATGATCGGGTTGTTCACCCTGTACTCGCATTCTAGCGGACCTTCGTTTGGATCGCATAGTTTGATATCTGACCATAATGGCACAAACAGTGAGGGGGCGTTGAAACCGGCTCTGGCGGCCAGGCTTGTGCGCTCGTGCGAACCGGCAAATTCCGAAATTACCTCGTTCAGATACTGGTATTCGCCCAGATCATAGTATTTTGGACCCCGGTCAAAATCACCCAGAAACCAGGTTGGCGTGCTCCCGCAGTCGCCGATCTTGGAGTAAACATCAGGATTTCTTCCAAGTTCCAGGCCCCGTTTATAGATTGTTTTCACGTTGTCGCTCACATGCGGGATAACCGGCAGACCTTTCCATGCGTTGGATGAAAGTGATCGAGCCGGTTTGTTGTCCGGGCCTGGAATTTCGGTGAGTTCCAGCCGGACAGTTTCTGTTCCGGTAATTTTATCCATATCACCCGGGTTTGTATCGATTCTGGTTGGCAGGATTTTAATTTCAGTCGCTGTATTTCCTGCTGCATGAGGTGTTACTGTGTTGGTGGCTTTTTGTGTTTCCGTGTGTGTGGGTTGGCGGTTGTCTTGTTCAACCGTCAATACGGGTGCTGTTTGACCAGCACACCCGCAAAGTAAAAGCATTATGGATAATTGAATGATTAAGAATTGTCGCTTCATAATCTATTTTGTTACACTGTTTATGGGATGGTCCCATTAAACTTGCATTTGGATTGGCGTGGATAATTACTCAATTGCCCTATGTTATACCGCAGGATCTTACTCGCCTCCGGAAATGGTTTCCAGGATTGCCCTGGCGATTAACGATGCGAACTCTTCAGTTCCTCCTGGGGTCATGTGAATTGCGCTGTTTGTAAATTCAGAAGGGTCGATTGTATCCCAGTAGTCCCTGTATATCCAGTTATTTCGTTTGTTTAACTCGTTCATTTTTTCCCTGAATGAATCAAATGCCCAGCGCGGGTAATAAAAATTATAACGAATGTCGCTGTTGGCGCCGCTGCTGATGAAAACCGGTTCATTAACAATCATAACAGGCGTATCTCCAGCAAGCTTTATGCCCGCATTTATTACCTCAAACGCCAGTCTATCCTCGTCTAACTCTGGAGGTATCTGGTCGTGGAACCTGTTATCATCCGGCAGGTCTTCCAGCCTTGGGTCAAACGCCTCCGGAATTTCCTGGTCGATTCCGGTTGCCGCCCACATCACCCCGTAAATCTGCAGACGGATTAAATCTGCCAGGGAGCGTCTGGATCCGGGGATTGTTCGCTCCAGGAGATCAGTAAAATCCGTTTCTAGGCTGCTGGTTTCAAACTCCAACCCGGTCAGGTCAGCCAGATCTTCGATAGCCTGGGGGTTTTTCTGCAGCAGGGGAGGATACAATTGTTTATCTTCTGGAAATGATTCCAGCGTCATCGGCCAGACGATAAGGTCCGGTTCGTATTCGAGCGCTCTCTGTAAAAACAGCAGGTCCTTGGTCAGGGACATTACTGGATACCCGAGGTTGTAAGCGCGCAGATGTTTTCCATCTGGCATTCTGATGTTTTGTTGGTTCAGATACTCGCTTACAGTTTCATCCGGCTGCAGCAGGAATCCCCATGTTGCCGAGTCTCCGATCAGGATTACCCTGAATTCATCATCCGGTTTTTGACTGTCGGAGATTTCATGTGATGCAAACATAGCATCCAGGTTAAACAGGCTCAGGTTATAGGATTTTGAGGGGTTATCCCCGTACGGCAGTCGTTTCCTGCCCGGAAAAACCAGGTTGTAGGCTGAAATTTTACCCAGTGCAGGCAGCGGGTAGAAAAAGACAAAGATCAGGTTGATGAGCGTAAATACGACCAGCGCCTTCACTGCAATCTTTGCGGTTTTGCCTGGGCTTCTATTCACCTTTCCGTCATTAACATCAGACTCGTTCATGGTTTGTGGCTGGTAAGTTCAAAAATTGATATTTTATCCTGCCTGCTTCAGTGCATTGGTTGTTATTGGACATTGAATAAAATTCCAAAAAAACGCAGTGATGACTTGATCGTCGGGAGGCTGAACCACACCCAGCTCAATGCTACAAAATTAAATGTGATCAGCCAGCCGGTAAATTTGAAAGCCAGATGTGCCTCTCGGCTGTATGTCCTGGCTTCAATTTTCGGCTTGGACCAGGCTGTCCAGCGGTTGTTGATAAATAAGCCAGTTCCATGCCAGGCGCCCCAGATAAAGAAATTCCATGTAATTCCATGCCACAGTCCGATCAGCACCATTGTTGTGAATTGCCCGATAAAAATAATCATCCACGCAGGCAGACCATCCGGTTTTGAACGCAGATAACGCGTCAGTGGATTGAAGAAATATGCCCTGAACCACTGCGCCAGGGTAATGTGCCAGCTGTTCCAGAAACTCGTCAGATTCACCTTGCGGTAAGGATTATCAAAATTCTCCGGGAGTTTAAACCCCATCAGTGTTCCCAGTCCAAGGGCGATATCTGTATACCCTGAGAAGTCAAAGTATATTCTCAACGTGAAAGCGTACAATAACGCCCATGCCCAGATTGTTGATTGGATCTGGGTCACATTCTGACTGGTAACAGACAGCAAAGCCAGGCTGTCGGCAATCACAAATTTTTTAAATATCCCGATCAATATCCTCTTCAAACCGTTAAAACGGAATGAAGGATTATCACGCAGGTTAGCCGGGTTATCCGGACCGGTTACCTCTCTGAAGTCAGCGCTGAACCTCTGGGAGCGGTCAATTGGTCCGGCTGTATATGTCGGGAAAAAGATTCCATACGTAACAAATTCCGGGAGATTATAGTGTGGCAATTTGCCGGATTGGTGGTCACGCAGCACGTGCAGCAGCCTGAAAGCCAGGAAGGAGTAACCAAGCCAGGTCAGGTCAAGTGGGTTGGCCAGTTCCGCCAGTTGGCCGCTCGCAATGCGGAGTAAAGCGCTGGCGGATCTCCCCAGCGGATCGGATTTTAAGATAATGAAAATAACGATAATAATCAGGGTTGTAAATGTTGACAGGAATCGCTTTTCCGGGAAAAAGAAGTAAGGCACTGCCCATGCTGCAGCCACAAGACTGATGGTTGCCATTATCTTCAGGATATCTGGAGGTCTGGTGGGGGTGAGGCAGCACAGGAAATCAAGATAGCGTGTAAGTCCAATCAGCAGGACAATCCCGCATAACACCCCCGCCGCAACCAGAGTTGCGAGGTGCCTTTTTTCACCTGTTTTTTGGACGCTTATCCAGACAAATACAGTCAGGGCGATGCTGGCAGTTGGAAACCAGAAATCAAAGTTCCGGATCGCAGAGGAGGGCTGCATCCAGTATATGGCGATAACGCTGCTGCCAAGCAGAGTCCATTTGCGCCACCTGGACGGGATGAGCAAATTGAACAGGAGTCCAAAAGCAGTAAAAACCAGGATGTTGGTCAGGTTCATCGCTGCCTTATAAATTTACCGGATATATGTATGTGGTTCAGCCAGGCAGTTGGGAATGGTTTGCTTTGGGTCACTCGCTGTTTTGTTTATTTATGGTTGGATTTAAAATCCCTGGTAGATCCACTCCGGCGCCTGGTCTGCGGTCATGATGATAATGGCGATTAAAATCAGGCAAAAAAGCACTGCGTATAGGTTTTCTGAGTTGAGAAAAGTTTTCATATATGGGAAGTCAGGTAATTCCCGCTATCGATTCCGGTCTGATTGGATATTCAGTGGTATCCGCACATTCGCCACTCGCCGCCCTCCGCCAGAACCCGGTAAGTCTGTCTGCTGATATCAATTTCCAGATCCTCTGCGCCGTAGTTTGCGATTATCTTGCCGGTGCAGTTTACCAGGACATAGCCGTCCTGCTCACCCGTGACCTGGCAGTCAGGGTTTTCAAGGGTCGATTTTACTGCTGCGAAGGATTTATGTTCCAGCCTTGCCTCTTCTTCCCACTCTGCGCAGGATTTATTGATCAAAGCTATTTCATCCATTGCCACCAGCGCGTTTAAATAATCCATAACTGCCTGTGGGGCTTCCTGTGAGGCCTCATTATTGCATCCGGGTAAAAGGAGCATCGCTGTAAGAAACAATAAAATGAAAACCCTGAAAAATTTTTTATGCATTAGTTCTCCCGGAACTGGGTTATAGTCCTGGGCGTTATTTTACCAAGAATGGCCAGGGATAATCCATTAATTGCATGTAAAATAGGACCGTTCAGTTCAATATTTATGTAAGAATATATATAAAGGGTATTTTTATGGCAAAACTGGAACTGGTAATGGTTGGGATGGGTCTTGTCCTTCTGGTTGCAGGCCGCAAATTATTCTGGTTATTTGTTGGTGTGGTTGGTTTTGTGCTCGGGTTTTACTTTGCCAGTAATTTCTTTCCAGGAGAACCGGAAACGACAAGATTGGCTTTTGGGCTGGTTTTTGGGGTGATTGGAGCCGTGCTGGCTGTATTTTTAAAGAAAATTGCAGTTGGTTTGGCTGGTTTTATCTCCGGCGGCATTATAGCGATTAACCTGGTTGAGGTGATAGGTTTTGAATACCAGCTGCCTGAGTGGATGCTGTTTGTACTGGGGGGCATTATCGGTGTAGTCCTGGTCGCCCTCCTTTTTGACTGGGGTTTGATAATTTTATCTTCTTTAGTAGGTGCATACTTGATAACGCGTGAACTTGATCAGAGCGATTTAATTACAACAACGATTTTTGTCGGCCTTTTCCTGGTTGGATTGCTCTTACAATCAAGATTTAGAAGAGGTTGAATGGTTTCCGCCTGAACTCGTATTTGTACCCCTTTTTTTTTATCCAGAATATACACAGATTTGATTGGAGTTAGTGTATGGAAAAATTTTATGCCGATTTCTTGGACAAATTAGGGGCGATCCATTCCGAGATCGCAGATTTGATCCTCCCGTTGCCCCTTGAAGCGCTGGATTGGCAACCGCTCCCAGACATACCCAGTATCTGTGTGCTGGTTGTTCATATCGTTGGCGCGGAGAAATACTGGGTTGGAGATGTTATTGCCGGAAAGAATACTGGCAGGATAAGAGAGAAGGAATTCAAATCAAAGGGTAAGTCGGTTGAGGAATTAATAGCAGGATTGGGGGAAAGCCGCAGTTTCATTCAGGCGATTTTTTCTGACATGGGGATAGGCGATTTGTCCCGGTCCTGCATATCCCCCCGGGATGGTTCCGAAACTACTGTGGCCTGGGCGTTGAATCACGCCATCCACCATTCCGCCCTCCACCTGGGACATATCCAGATTATCCGCCAGCTTTGGGAATCCGGGAATCATTAAATCAGGAGCTGAATTATGAATGAAGAACAGTTGCTTTACCTTTCAAGAGCCGATATTGAAAGTGTCGACCTGGACATGAGATCTATCATCGATCTATTGGAGGCTATGTTCCGTGAAAAAGGAGCCGGGCGAGTTGAAATGCCGCCCAAGCCCGGCATTCACACCCGGCCGGATGCTTTTATCCACGCTATGCCAGCATATATCCCTGCGTTCAAATCAGCCGGGATCAAGTGGGTGAGCGGCTATCCTGAAAACCAGAGCCGCGGCCTTCCCTATATCAGCGGATTGTTAATCCTTAATGATGACGACACCGGGCTTCCTTATTCAGTTATGGACTGCACCTGGATCACTGCTTACCGCACAGCCGCCGCTTCTGCTGTTTCGGCCAGATACCTCGCCCGGCCGGACAGCGAGGTCGCTGGTATTCTGGCTTGCGGCGTTCAGGGGCGCACAAACCTCGAGGCAATGAAAGTTCTCTTTCCTCTCAAGCGTGTTTATGCCTATGATATAGATCGCGCTGTCCAGGATGCTTATGTCGCCGATATGTCAGATCGCCTCGGCTTGGAGATCATCGGGGTGGATCATCCCAGAGCAGCAGTAAGTGACAGCGACATTGTGGTCACATCCGGCCCGATTCTTATACATCCCGAACCTGCCATTCCTGAGGGCTGGTTAAAGCCGGGCGGGTTCGCTTCAGCGGTTGACTTTGACAGTTACTGGCAGCCTTCCGCTCTGCGCCAGATCGATAAGCTCAGCACTGATGACCACAAGCAGTTTGAATATTACCGCAGCGCTGGTTATTTTCAGAATACCCCGCCTCCATATGCCGACCTGGGAGAGCTGGTTGTTGGGGATAAACCCGGAAGGACTGCTGCAAATGAGAGGACAATGGCGATGAACCTCGGTCTGGCGCTGGACGATATGGCGGTCGCTCCGGAGATCTTCCGCCGCGCCCGCGATATGGGAATCGGAACCTGGCTGCCTTTATGATCGCCTGGATAATGGCCGGGGACTTTGTATTAATTACCATGACCTAAACTGCAGGGATGTTTGAAAAATTGCAGGTCTTTTTCTTCCAGATCGGTTACCTTTTCTCGCATATGGAGGGGGGGGATTACCTGGATATCTTGCTGGTCACCAGCCTGTTTTTTATCGCTTTTCAAGCCCTCTACCAGACCCGGGCGCTCCAGCTGTTAAGGGGGGTGATCATCTATGCGGTTTTTGGGGTGGTGCTTTTCCTGACCCTTCCGCAGAGCACATTCAAGTACCTGGTGCTGGCTTTGCTTTTAATGGGAGCGATCGCCTTACCCTGGTTGTTTCAGGATGAACTCCGGCGCGCACTGACCAGCCTTGGCCGGTTTGGCAGCAGGCGGGTGTACAGTTCTTCTTTTGACCGCTTCAAAGAGATCATTATCTCTGTTACCCAGGAGCTGGTGGAACGTGGGGAGGGGGCTTTGATTGTGCTGGAAAGTAGTAATCCGCTGGATGATGTTATCCAGACCGGTGTGCCTATCCAGGCTCAGATGGTAACTCCGGAGCTGCTGCTTTCTATCTTTCAGGACGGATCTCCGCTCCACGATGGCGCTGCGATTTTAAGCGGAGATCGACTTGTGGCAGCCGGTTGTATTTTGCCGGTTTCCACGGAGGAAGCCGCTAGTAAACGTATCGGAACCCGCCACCGGGCGGCACTCGGTCTCTCAATCCTTGTCTCCGACACCCTGGTTATTGTGGTTTCTGAAGAATTACGCGCCATATCGGTGGCGATGAATGGTCGCCTTTACCGCAATTTAAGCCCGGAGAGGCTCAACCGCTGGTTGGATCGTTTTCAGGATCATATCGTCGGCGATGATCGCTCCCGTTGGGACTGGATTAGAGGCGGCGGGTTTAAGTCTACTCTGATTAACCTGGGCTTGGCGCTGGGTCTGGCTGTATTTACCTGGATGGCGGTATCTCTGAACACCAATCCTCCTGTGAATGTGGAATTTGAAGTTGATTTAAAAGTGCTCCCTCCGGATCCAGCCCTGGTTGTTCAAAGCGAAATTCCAACCCGGGTCAGCGCTTCTATATGGTCAACAAGTGACCGGATCGGGAAAATAAATCCAGACGATCTGGAGGCTGAGTTGGACCTTGAGGGTTTGGCCTCCGGATCCCACCCGGTTCCAGTGAGCATGTTAATCGACGAAGAACGCACTCAGATTGTCTCAATTGATCCCGGGCTGGTGGATGTGGTCCTGGAGCCAATAATCACTTTGCAGGTTACCCCTGAGATAACTTTGACTGGTCAGGACGGGCTGCCTTTTGGTTATGAAGTGGGCAAAGTTGAGTTTCCGGAAAAAAGTGTCACTGTTCGCGGCCCTCAGAGCGAGCTTGAAAGGTTGTCTCAGGTGAAAGGCCAGGTTGATATACAGGACCGGCGGGAGGATTTCCGCGGCCAGGTCAAATTAATCCCGCTGGATGCAGATGGAAAACCGCTGGTTGGGATCGTGGTTGAACCCGAAAATATCCCTGTTACTGTCCCGGTTGAGCAAACGATCAAAACCAGGGATATACCGGTAATGGCTGATGTCCGGGCAGAAACGCTTCCAGAGGATTACGAGATTAGCGCTATCCGTCTTTCAAATCCATCGATCACGCTGATCGGGGAGGATTATGCCCTCGATCAGGTCGGCGACCTTGTTTTTACTGCTCCTATCTCGCTCACCAATGCCGCTGGTCAGGTGAGTTTCCCGGATATACCTCTATTGTTACCCCCTGGCGTGACCGCAGTTGATGAAAATGGCGCCAAAATTAATACGGTTGAGGTTGAAGTTTCGGTAGAACCGGTGTCGAATTACCTGCCCGTGAGCGTTACCCCCTCCCTCCGTGGTCTTTCTGAGGATCTCACTGCTGAAGTTGATCCTCCCCAGGTCTCGTTGTTGTTGATTGGCCCTCAACTTATCCTTGATGAGATAACCCGGGAAGATGGTCTGCTGGCAGTATATCTGGACGTGGATGGCCTGGGACCAGGCATCTATAAGCTCCCTGTTTTATATGAAATCCCGGCCGGGTTAACAGCCCAGGTATTTCCATCTGAGGTTGAGGT
>Ga0180438_10000223_pt1 | contig 117617 bp, 96 predicted proteins | sample SS_ome_12_FD_132455 | JGI IMG/M metagenome (GOLD analysis project Ga0180438, IMG submission 132455) | Hypersaline lake sediment archaeal communities from the Salton Sea, California, USA - SS_3_D_2 metaG | ecosystem: Environmental > Aquatic > Non-marine Saline and Alkaline > Hypersaline >... | reverse complement strand
CCCTTTTCCGACATGCTATTGTCCCTCCGGGTTTCCCCTTTTGGTAAGTCGGATGACCTCACAGGTTTATCTCCAACCTGCGGTGCTTCAAGCACAATCACCTATGCCGCCATGCGGCGCACGCTTCCATAGCCCACGTCGAGGCCGATAATCACACTCTCCATGTTTCATCTCCAATTCGTTCATATCCTGTCTTCTCTTGCAATCGTTCGCATAGCCCTGGACGGTGGTGAAGCCTGCTGGAGGCGGAATCCACCCTTTGCAGGAGGTGGAATCCTGGCCTGTGGACGTACGGAGCCAGCCGCCCTCGGCCTCATCCAGCGGTTTCCAGTGTTCTATCCAGCACGTCGTGTGCTGGACCCGCGCTGTCGTGCCCGACGATGTCCCACGGGAGTTTCCGGAACCGCGCATCGGATCTGCTGCCAGCAGCAGTTTTGCATCGTGCTGGATGGTTCCCCCGATCCTAGCGTCCCCTCTCAGGATATTTTGTTCCGCATCTCACGGGGTGTTTCTGGCCTCCCATGGTTGAGCTGGCACCTGCCGACCGTTCCGCCGAACGAACGCCTGGGCATGAAAGCTATGTGGGAGCGCTCACCAGCCTTGCGCCCGTTGTGGGCGCGGTGCCTGGAGGCTGGGACTAGAAAACCAGCGCCAGGCCCGCGACTCGCGTTAGCGGAGAGGGGACGGGCGCTGGCGCTGGATTGCAGGCTGTTGGAACCTTGTCGAGGCCCCAGATTTGCCATACAATAGGCGCAAGGCACCGGTCCCCTGGAGCCCTTTCGACTGTGTCAGCCAAGACACTTGCAGTCGTCAGGGCAAGAAGGCCGGTGTTTTGTTTTATCGACCGGCGATCACGCTATCTCAATCACCACCTCCTTCAGACAGAATCCAACAAGGCCAGCTGCGCAATGCGCGTGCTGGCCTATTCCGATTGACTGTTGATATAGGTCTGGTATACCCGGGGACCGTAGCGCCGGTCGTCGGTGTTCTGGACGCGCTTGAGATAGGCATCCAGCGACGAAGGTTGACCAGCCACACCTGGCCGACCTTGACGCCTTCGACTTCACCTTTGCGTACGATCCGTCTGAGGTACTGGAGATTGTAGCCAGAGTACTCGGCGGCAGCCTGGATGGACATGTGGTTGTCCAGCGCTGTGCTGCCAGAGCTACTGTGAGGGGAAGTTATAGCATTCATCCCGAACCGCCTCCACGATTTCGTTGGGCAGTTCTGCCAGTTTGTCTCGCTGCTCAAATCGCAGCCTGGCTAGAAACTGCTCAACCGCTTCCGTGCGCGGTTCGGGATGTATCCGGTTAGGTAGCGGGGGCAGGACTCGAACCTGCGACCTTCGGGTTATGAGCCCGACGAGCTGCCACTGCTCCACCCCGCATCGTGTTGACAGCGCGCGGAATTTTAACATGCGGGTAGGCATCCGTCAAACCTCATGGGGCCGGGCGGCGGGCTTGCTCGTTGACGCCCCCCTATCCATTGGCTATACTCGCCGGGTTCTTGGACTCACCTGGGGGGCTTCGGTACCGTGCGTGTACTCATTACCGGCGGCGCGGGTTTTCTCGGTTCGCACCTCTGTGACCGCTTCCTGAAGGACGGTCACACCGTCATCGCCATGGACAATCTCATCACCGGCTCGACGCGCAACATCGAGCACCTGGCCGGGCGGGATGATTTCCTGTTCATCAAGCAGGATGTCACCAACTATCTCTACGTCGAGGGCGACCTGGATGCTGTGCTGCACTTCGCCTCGCCCGCCAGCCCTATCGATTACCTCATGTACCCGATCCAGACGCTCAAAGTGGGTGCCTTGGGCACGCACAAGGCGCTCGGTCTGGCCAAGGCCAAAGGCGCGCGTTTTCTGCTGGCCTCCACGTCCGAGGTCTACGGCGATCCGTTGGTGCACCCCCAGAAGGAAAGCTACTGGGGCAATGTGGATCCTATCGGGCCGCGCGGCGTGTACGACGAGGCCAAGCGCTTTGCCGAGGCCCTCACGATGGCTTACCACCGCTACCACGACGTCGATACACGGATCGCGCGCATCTTCAACACCTACGGCCCGCGCATGCGCCTCAGCGACGGGCGCGTCGTGCCGAACTTCGTCGCGCTGGCGCTGCAGGGCGAGCCGCTGACGGTCTACGGCGACGGCAGCCAGACGCGGAGCTTTTGTTACGTCTCGGATCTGATCGAGGGGCTATACCGGTTGCTCACCTGCGACGAAGCGTCGGTGGCCGACCCGGTTAACATCGGCAACCCGACTGAGATGACCATCCTCGAATTTGCGCAGGTCGTGCAGTCGCTTTTCCCCGGCGAATTGGGCATCACGTATCACGAAGACAAGCGCATCCCCGGCGATCCCCAAACACGCAGACCGGATATTTCCAGGGCCAAGGCGCTGCTGAACTGGGAGCCGAAGGTGCCGCTGGAAGAGGGGTTGGCGCTTACCATCGAGTACTTCAAGGACAAGGTTGCGTGACGACGCTGCGCCTGCCGGAGCTGGGACGCTGGCCCGCTCCGCTGGTCACGCTGACGCTCGTCGCGCTGGCGGTGGCTGGTGGTCTGGCCCTGGCCGGACTGCCACTGATCTGGGCGGCGATTCTGCTGTTTGTGGCGCTGGTAGTGGGCCTGACCTGGATCGATCCGCTGGTCGGCGTGGGCGCGGTGATCTTCTTCGGGCCATTCAAGCCGCTCACCGAGTACTTCGCGCCCTCTTTTCCCCTCGACCTGGGCCAGTGGTTTCTGATTTTCACGGTAGCGGCCTGGCTGGCGGGGCGCGTCGCCCACCGGGAAGCGGTCTTGGCCCGCTCGCCGTTCATCCTCCCGGCGGGGTTGTTCATCCTGTTCGCCACCATGAGCCTGGCCGGTGCGCCGTCCTTTCAGCACGGGGCGCGCGAGCTGGTCAAGTGGCTGCAACTGGTGGCGATGGTCTGGTTGGTGATCCAGATAGCGGGCCGGCGTCGCTGGCGCTGGGTGGTGGCTGTGCTGCTGCTTACTGCCATTTTTCAGGCGGGTGTCGGCATCTGGCAGTTTTTCCGTGACCGGGGACCAGACCACTTTCTCATCCTCGATGAACGCTTCTACCGCGCTTACGGCACGTTTGAGCAACCCAATCCCTACGGCGGTTTCATCGGCCTGTGCTTCCCGCTAGCCGTCGGGCTGACTATCGCCGCGCTGGGCAGTTGGCTGGCTCGCGCCAGGGAGATCCGGCGAGCGGCCTTCGAGCGAGGTCGCGCCGGGCTGGCCGAGTGGCTGGTACCTCTGCTGAACTGGCAGCTGCTCGGCGTGGGGCTGGCGGCCATGCTGGCGGGCCTGTTGGGAACCGCCCTGGCTATGTCGTGGTCGCGAGGGGCGTGGCTGGGTGCGGCTGCCGGAGGGCTGGCGATGTTGTTTAGCTGGCCGCGCCGGTTGCGGCTGGGTGGGCTGCTGGTAGCGCTATCCCTGGTCGGTGGGGCGTACGTCTTGCAGAGCGACCTGCTGCCCGAAGCGGTCATCGAGCAACTGCAAAGCATGACCGAGTTTTTCAAGAGTTTCGACGTGCGCGGGGCAGACATCAACCCCGACAGCTACTCGGTCATCGAGCGGCTGGCCCACTGGCAGTCGGCGGTTGCCATCGCGCGCGATTATCCCTGGCTGGGCGTTGGATTTGGCAATTATCCAGTGGTTTATCCCGATTACGCCTTTCCCAACTGGCCACTGGCGCTCGGCCACGCGCACAACTACTATTTGAACATCCTGGCCGAGGTGGGCCTGTTTGGCCTGAGCGCGTACGTGGCGTTGTGGGTGGTGGTGTTGTGGCAAACGTTCCGCCTGACCCGCTCGCAGCAGGTGTGGACGCGGGGCATCGCGATTGGCCTGCTGGGCGCGTGGGTGCATTTCAGCGTGCACAACGCCGTCGATAGTCTGTGGGTCAGCAATCTGTTCCTGACCATCGGCGCGCTGCTGGGCATGCAGTCCATTCTTATCATGATGGAGCGCGATACTTTCCGTGAGCGACTCACCTGAAACCCTGACTTCGCCTGATATTGTCGACCGGTTGGTGGCTGTGCTGCCCCTCTCGAATAGCCGCGAGATGGTGCGGTTTGTCAAGTTTTCGGTGGTGGGGGCGATTGGCTTCGTCATCGACTTCGGGGCGTTCAACATCCTGAACGCGTTGGGCTGGCTGCAGCGCATTGAAATCAGCCTGCCCCTGGTACGCCAACCGCTCACGGGGGTGGGCGTCGCCAACATGATTTCTTTTACGTTGGCGGTCATCAGCAACTTCCTTTGGAACCGGTACTGGACCTACCCGGACTCGCGCTCGAAGCCCATCGTCGGTCAGTTCGTGTCCTTCTACGCGATCAACGTGGTCGGGCTGGTGATTCGCACGCCGATACTGGAGGGCCTGCGCGGGCCATTCGCCAACCTGCTGCGGGGGCAGTTGGGGCTGGCTGCGGACGTGGCGGTCTTCCTGGGCAACAACCTGGCGCTGGCGGTCGGGGTCGTGATCGTGCTTTTCTGGAACTTTTTCGTCAACCGCTATATCACCTACAGCGACGTGGACTAGAAAGCGTCGCCCCAAAAAACCTAACAGTCTCATAACGGTCTGCCCACCGTTCTCCGATTTTCTAGTACAATTGCAGCATCACTCTTGCCCAAGTGTGTATGCACTTATTGCCTCGAAGGAGCCATCGTATGGAACCTGTCTTCATCTACAATACCAAAGGGGATTGGGAAGCCACCCTGCTTGGTAAGAACTTTTTCGATTTGCGCGGAGAATGGGTGGCCTGGCTGGACGGCGAGGACGTGTTCACCACCGATGGGGAGTACATCGGCTACCTGAGCAGGGACCAGCGTATTCTCCGCAAGCGGGTCAAGCCGTCCAGGCCTCTACGTGACGACATCCCGCCGTCTCCCGGCAAACCGAAGTTGCCCCCGCGCGCGCCCCTGCCGCCCATGTTCGCCGAACTGAGCTTTTCCGAGGTGGACATGTTCGACTGGGATCCGGACATTTTCAGGCGCACCTCCGAGCTACGCCCGGACATGGATTAGCGCTCTGCCCGATCTCGAGGCAGGAGAACAGCCAAAGGCTCAGAGGTTGTCTTCTTTCGCCGGACTCTGGCAACGGTTATAATCGGCCCGACGTATCTCCTAGCTATCAGAGGGGATATGGAAGGCAAAACTGTCGCTCAATCGCGCGTCACCACCAGCCGCCTGATGCTGCCACAGCACGCCAATCCGCTGGGCAACGTGCACGGCGGCGAAGTGATGAAAATGGTGGACGAGGCCGCCGGGCTGGCTGCCATGCGTCATGCGGGCCGCCCGGCTGTGACCGTGGCGATAGATGCCATGACTTTTCTGGAGCCGGTCCGTATCAGCGATTTTCTGACGCTGACGGCGGAGTTGTCCTACACTGGCAGTACCTCGATCCAGGAAGTGAGATGAACTGGGATTCAGTTGGTAAGGGTAGGGAATGGCTGTGGATGAGAAACAAGAGGAATCCGTCGAACGAATAGAAGCAGACTGGCAGGAAGAAGGCGCCCCGCAGCGCAGTTCTACGCTGCTGCGCTTGCTGCAGAGCCACTCGGCGCGCGCGGTGCTGGACGCGCCCAGCGATGATTTCGGGCTGGCCGAGCACCTGCCGTTCCCATTTTTCGCGCTGGTGGGCCAGCCAGAAATGCGCACCGCGCTCTTGTTGTCGGTCATCAATCCCAACGTCGGCGGCGTGCTGCTCATCGGGCCGCGCGGGACGGGCAAGACGACGGCGGTGCGCAGCCTCTCCGACTTGCTGCCAGATGTGCCGCGCAGCCTGTGCCAGTACGGCTGCATGCCCGAAGACGTGGAGACCGAAGGCGTCGAGGCGATCTGTGACGAGTGCGCGGCCAAGCTGGAGCAAGGGGAACCGATCGCCGCGCTGGACCGGGTGCGCCTGATCGAACTGCCACTCAACGCCGAACTCGAAGACGTGGTGGGCGGCATCAACGAGCGCATTGCGATCCAACAGAATCGCGTGCGGCTGGATCGCGGCATCCTGGCCCAGGCCGACCGCAACATCCTGTACGTAGACGAAGTGAATCTTCTGGGCGACACGATTGTCGACGCTATCCTCGACGCGGCGGCCCAGGGCAGCTTCACGGTGCGGCGCGGCCCGCACATCGCGACCTACCGGGCGCGTTTCGTGCTGATTGGCTCGATGAACCCGGAAGAGGGCCGCCTGCGCCCGCAGATCATGGACCGCTTTGGGCTGCGCGTGCTGGTGCGCGGGCTTGACAACCGCGAGGACCGGCTGGAGGTCTACAACCGGGTGCGTGACTATCGCCACAATCCGCGCGGCTTCATACGCGCTTTTGCCGAGGAAACCTTCGACGCGCGCGAAGATATCATCTCGGCCCGCGAATTGCTGCCTGAGGTCAAGCTGAACGAGCAGGCGGTGACCGTTGGCCTGGACCTTATCAAGGAACTGGGGATTGACTCGCACCGCGCCGAATTCAGTATGTTCGAGGCAGCACGCGCCCACGCCGCCGCCGATGGCCGTGTGGAGGCCACCGACGACGACCTGCGCACCGTCGCGCCGTTGGCCTTGCGCCAGCGACGCAGCCAGTTCATGGACAGCTTCTTCCTGGCGCAGGCCGACGAGGATGAGCAAATCATCTCGTTGATGGATGAATTGTCAGAGAAGGGCGGCTGAGCGTGCGCACGCTATCCAGGTCGGAATTGCACATCGGCGGGTTGTTGGTTGCCTGGCTGGGCGCGTGGGGGGCGTGGCTGGCGCATCCGGTGGCCGGACTGACACAGACAGCGCTCGATCTGGCTTTGGTGGCTCAACGCCTCCCGGACGTGTTGTACGGACAGTTGGGAGGTATGCCAGACCTACTGCGCGTGTCTATCGGGCTGATGGCTGTCGCGCTCAACGTGGCGGCGGGCCGCGCCACGCAGCGCTGGCTTCGCTGGCTGCTGCCCGCCCTGGCGCTGGTGTTGGCTGTGCGCTTGCTGCCCCCTTATCCACAGGTGCTCGACCTGTGGCGCTCGCCTGACCACGGGGGACGTTTCGTCGTGGCCGCCGCCACACTGGCCGGGTGGATTGCCACGCTTACGGGCCGCCGCTGGCCTGCACGGTGGCAGGTCGCGTTTGCGCTGGCGCTGGGAGTGGCCGCGCTGTCGACCGGGCTATGGGCTTTCCTCGCGTTACAGGGGGCTTTTGCTGCCGCCACGCATTTGACCTTTGCGCCGGGCTGGGGCCTGGCGTTTTACGTCGCCGGGCTGCTCCTGGCGACGGTCCTCGGCTTGCTGGCCTATCTGAAACCGCCACCTCTCCCCGGCGGCGAACCAGTCTGAAACTCAAAAAGGGTTGGCGCTCAGTGGCGCGAACCCTTATGATGCCAGTATTGCTGGTCGTTTAGAATTGGACAAATGAAAAGAACGATTAGCTCATGTGGGTGTCGATGTAGCTGATCGCTTCTCCAACCGTCGTGATCTTCTGCGCTTCTTCGTCGGAAATCTCGCCGCCAAATTCTTCCTCGAAAGCCATGATAAGTTCGACAAGGTCCAGCGAGTCGGCTTCCAGGTCTTCGCGGAAACGAGCGGGTCCCACGATCTTGTCTTCTTCCACGCCGAGCAGATCGACGATGATGCCACGCACGCGTTCTTCTGTGGACGCCATTATGACCGCCTCCTTCAAGTGAGTCAGCAGAATGCCGAGTAGTTTACCACGCCAAGTGAGCGCGTCAAGCCCGAAACGCAAGATTCTTGACAAACGCTCACCGTGACTGGTAAGATGGCTTCGTCATTCACCCAAAGGAACACCGCCCTATGACAAAAGTTACGGGCGCAGACTCCACCGCCCGTCGCAAGGCGGACCACATCCGTATCAATCTCGAAGAGAACACCCAGTTTCCAAGACTCACCACCGGCTTAGAGAACTATCGCTTTACGCATCAGGCGCTGCCGGAGTTGAATCTGAGCGAGATTGATTTATCTGTCACCATCTTTGGCAAGCGTCTGAACGCCCCCCTGTTGATCTCGTCGATGACGGGCGGCACCGACGAGGCAGCCCAGATCAACCGGCGGCTGGCGGAGGCGGCGCAGGAAGCGGGTGTCGCAATGGGCCTCGGCTCCCAACGCGCGGCTATCGAGGATGCCTCGCTGGCGGCGACTTTCCAGGTGCGAGAGGTTGCGCCCGACATCCTGCTTTTTGCCAACCTGGGCGCGGTCCAATTGAACTACGGCTACGGTCTGGACGAGTGCCAGCGGGCCGTGGAGATGTTGGAAGCCGACGCGCTGATTTTGCACCTCAACGCGTTGCAAGAGGCGGTCCAGCCAGAAGGCGATACCGACTGGGCGGGCTTGCTGGGTAAGATCGAGGCAGTCTGTGAGGCGCTGCCGGTGCCGGTCGTCGGTAAGGAAGTGGGCTGGGGCATCTCGGCGATGACTGCCCGACAGCTTGTCGACGCCGGGGTGGCTGCCATCGACGTGGCCGGTGCAGGGGGAACCTCGTGGAGCGAGGTGGAGTATCACCGCGCGCCGAGTGCTTTTCACGCACAGGTGGCGCGCAGCTTCGCCGATTGGGGGCTGCCCACTGCCGAGTCGCTCCAGCAGGTGCGCCGCGTTGCGCCTGACGTTACGCTGATCGCCAGTGGCGGCTTGCGCGACGGCATCGACGTGGCGAAGTGCATTGCTCTCGGAGCCAACGTGGCCGGGCTGGCCGGGCCATTTCTGCACGCCGCTGCCGACTCGGTGCAGGCGGTGCAAGAGACGATTGCCACGCTGGTGGCACAACTGCAGACGGCCATGTTCTGTGCGGCGGCAGCCGACATGGAAGCCCTCAGCCACATCCCCCTTGCCTATTCTAAATCCAACCAAGGTTGAGTCATGAGTCTGAGCGAGGCCTACGGGCGATATCTGCCTGCGCTCGAAGACGAGATGCGTCAGGTGGTTGAGTTGCCGCTACGCACGGCGGGGGCAGACGTTTTGTCCAATACCTACACGACCATGCTGACCTATCACATGGGCTGGAGCGACGCCGAGGGGAAACTGATCGAGGGTGGCAGCGGCAAACGGGTTCGACCGGTGCTCTGCCTGATGGCTTGCGAGGCGGCGGGCGGTGACTGGCAGCGTGCGTTGCCCATCGCTGCCGCCGTCGAACTGGTTCATAATTTCTCGCTTATCCACGACGATATTCAGGACCGGGGTGACCTGCGGCGCGGCCTGCCTACCGTTTGGCGCGTGTGGGGTGAGCCCCTGGCGATCAACGCGGGCGACGCGCTCTTTACGCTGGCCCACCTGGCCGCGATGCGTTTGGCCGAGCGCGGCGTCCCGGCGGCCACGACGCTCGACGCACTGCGAACTCTGGACGAAACCTGCCTCCGCCTGACTCAGGGCCAGCACCTCGACATCTCGTTCGAGCAGCACGACGTGATAGAGGTCGACAGTTATCTACACATGATTGAGGGTAAATCGGCGGCCTTGCTGGCGGCTTCGGCGGAACTGGGGCCGTTGGTCGCAGGTGCTCCTGACGAGGTTGTCGAGAACTACCGCCTGTTTGGGCTGAGCCTGGGCATGGCCTTCCAGGTTATCGACGACATTTTGGGCATCTGGGGCGCGCAGGCGGACATCGGCAAATCGAAAGAGACCGATCTCCAAACTAAGAAGAAGACGCTGCCCGTGCTGGTCGGGTTGGCGCGCAGCCCCGAATTGCGCCAGCTGTACGCCGGTCCGGAGCCACTGGACAAGGCCGGGGTGGCAAAGGCCACGGCCTTGCTGGACGAGGCCAATGCGCGAACTCACGCCGAGGATGTCGCGCGCCACCACTCCGAGCAGGCGCTGCGCCACCTGGAGACCGCCCAACCACAGGGACAGGCCGGTGAGTGGCTGGAAAGTCTCACCCAGGAGTTGCTCAAACGCGACCGTTGATCGCCCTCAGAGGTGACCACGCCGAACCGTATCGCCACACATAGCCTTAAACCTTTTTGACATAATCTCATCATTCATCTAAAATAGCGCTTCCGTACAGTGGAAAGATTATGAGGGTTATGATTGTGAGTCTAACGATCCGGCTACAGAATGTCTTAGTGTTGGTTGACGCCGGTGACCGCAATCGCTTGCGTTGATTGTGCCGGGCGACTCCGGTAGAATACCAGTCAGGATAAGGTGCCGGGTAGCTCATCGACCCGGCTTACGAAGGAGAGAATAGTCAGGAATGGTACGTATTCGTCTGCGCCGTGTCGGTGCTAAAAAACAACCAAGCTATCGCATCGTCGTGGCCGACCAACGCTCACCGCGCGATGGCCGGTTTATCGAGACTATTGGTCACTATAACCCACGCACCGAGCCAGAAACGGTGAATTACGACGAAGGACGCGCACTCTACTGGTTGAGCGTGGGTGCGCAGCCCAGCGAGGCGGTGCGTCGCCTGCTCCATAACGGTGGCACGTTTGGCCGTCTGGAACGCTTGCAGCAGGGTGAGGGAATCGAGGCACTGGTGGCAGAGGCGTTGGCCGAAGCCGAGGCGCGCCCGCCCATCAGCCCGAAGACCCGGCGCGATGCCCCGGCGAAGTCCACCAAGAAGCGACCCGACGAGGCCGAGGCCGCCGTTGCCGAAGCAGAAGCCACTGAAGCCGACGCTGGTGAGACCGAGACGAGCGAGGCTGAAGCAGTGGCAGAAGTGGCCAGCGACGAGCCTGAGGCCCCGGAAGCCGAAGCGCCCGACGCCCCGGAAGCCGAAGCGCCTGACGCCGAGGAAACCGACCAGGAAGGCGAGGCCTAGCATCAGAGTCAGTCCGCCACAGCGCCGCGAGCGCACCCAAACCAGCAATAGCTAACCCTGATTCAAGTAGCGCCGCCCGTACCGTTTTACCAGGTATTCATTAGTCCTGCGCCACGCCTGCACGTCATCCCGGCTGGGGAGGCCTTCATGAAAGATCTTGTTGAATACATTGCCAAGTCGCTGGTGGACGATCCTTCGCAGGTCAGTGTGACGGAAATTCAGGGGACGACGTCAATTATTCTTGAGTTGCGAGTTGCACCCGAGGATATGGGCCGGGTTATCGGCAGGAATGGACGCGTGGCAAATGCGATGCGGACGCTGTTGAAGGTGGTGGCCGCCAAGCAAGGCAAGCGCGTCACCCTGGAAATCGTATAACCTGGGGCCACGCCACCCTCACGTGTGTCAGGCCCACGAAGCTGGATGTCTTCTTTCCAATCAAAGCGCGCCCGCAACCGATCAGCCAATGAGCCACCCTACGAATCGGGGTATCTGGTGGTGGGCCGAATTCTTCGCCCTCACGGCGTGCGCGGTGAGCTTCGCATGAAGATTATCACCGATTATCCAGAGCGTTTGGGCGCGCTTGAGACGCTGTATCTGGGACCAGAATACACACCTCGCCGGGTGATCGGCATCCGCCGCCACCGTGATGGGCTGCTGCTCGATCTGGAGGGGATACCGGACCGAGACGCTGCCGAGCAGTTCCGTGACATGCTGGTGCACGTCTCCATCGAGGATGCGGTTCCGCTCGAGGAGGGGGAGCATTATCTCTTCGAGCTACTCGGCTTGCAGGTCGTCACCGAAGGGGGCCGCGAACTGGGTACGCTCAACGACGTGATCGAAACCGGGGCCAACGACGTGTTCGTGGTCAACGGTCCCGATGGGGAGGTCCTTTTGCCCGACATTCCCCAGGTTGTGCGCCAGGTTGACGTGCCGGGCGGGCGAATCGTCGTGCACTTACTGGATGGCTTGTTAGACGACACTTCCACCGAATAGACGAAACTGTACTGAGCATCGCCCAAGGTAGAGCCTATGTCAGATGAACGCACTTATCCAATGACCGAAGAGGGTCTGTCGAAGCTCAAAGAGGAACTCGACCACCTCCTGACCGTCAGAAAACCGCAAATCGCTGAGCAACTTCGCCGGGCCATCGCGCAGGGCGACCTCTCGGAGAATGCCGACTACATCGACGGAAAGGAGCAGCAGGCCTTCGTGGAAGGGCGCATCTTGCAGCTTCGGGAAATGGTTAACGGGGCGGTCATCATCGAGGCCAACGGCAGCGCCGATGGCCGGGTCGTGCTGGGCAGCCAGGTGACAGTGCAGGACGACGAGGGTACTGAGCTGACCTATACGCTGGTTGGGGCTGCCGAGGCCAGCCCACGCAGCGGCAAAATCTCGAACGAATCCCCGCTTGGCAAGGCTCTGCTGGATGGAAAAGCAGGTGACGAGGTGCGAGTCGCTACCCCAGGAGGCGACATCGTTTACAAGATACTCGACGTGGGCTAGCGAACCCGAGCCGATTAGTGTCTATGGCAAAGGACCTCCCGGTAATCTGGGAGGTCCTTTTTCTTCAGGCAAAAGGACTTGGCGTTCCACTCGGAGGGCCGCTTGGTGGTCCGCTTGGTGGGCCGCTCGGCGGGCCACTTGGCGGAGAACTCGCCGGGGTAGTGGGTGGTCTGGGCAGGCCGGAGGCGGGCGATTGAGCGACGTCACGCTGCCAGGCGGCCAGTTCGATAGTGATGCGCTTGAAAAAGCTGTTGGGCGGCAGCGGGCCGCTGCCATATTCCATGTCGATCACCTTGGCTTGCACCCGCAGCGAGGCGGTCTCCAGCGTCACCACCGCGCCGGGTTTTGCCAGCACGGCCTCGCCTTTCGGAGCCAGTTTGTTTTTCAACGTCTCGTCGTTGAAGGCGTGGTCACTCATCAAGACCTTGGTCACCGTGCGAATGTCGTTCTTGTCGAACGACCATACTTCCATGGCGGTGACGTGCTTGGGTTCGCCTACACCCAGCGTCTCGGAGATGCCGACGCCGGTTTCTCCCAGGAATTCGCCAGAGGAGGTCTCAATGCTGAACGAGTCGTCGAACAGGTCGTCGCCCTCCAGATAGGTTGTCATGAACTGAACCACGGGCGGATCGCCTGTCGCCGCGTAGTCGGTCTTTTCGGTGACGGCGGCGATAGCAGCACCCTTAGCCGCCGGGCTTTTGGCCTTTTCCAGTGTGGGTGGCTTCTTGGTGGCTGTCGCGCGGCTGCCACCGAGCGTCGAGGGGGCTGGTTTCTTCTCTGCCGGACCACCCTCTTGCTGCTCGCGGTAGATGCTGAAGCCCGCATAACCGGCAGCACCCAGCACGGCCAGCGCCCCAAGGATGGGCAAGAGCTGGCGCACCAATCTCAGGGTGGCGTTGATGGGATGCAGGTCGCATACCTCTGCCGAACTGGGTGCCCACTGTGCGGCTAGCAGGCTGAGTTCTTGCAGGTTGGCCTGCTGGCCCGGCGTCAGGGGAAGTTGGTTGGCGGTGGCAATGGCAGCATTAACGCCGTCTGCACCGCACAAATAGCCGATGCGGTTGAGCGCCGTTTGCATGTCCCCATCCGCGCCATAGGCGTCGGCTACAGCCGTCACGTAGAGGGCCTGGAACGTGGGTTCGAGCTGCCACGGTCCGGTGTTGGCAACCTGAACGGTGCTGTAGCCCACAAAAAACGTCCCAATAATGATCCCCAGGACGAGCATCCCGACTGGGACAAGCAGAGGCTTTACTTTCGACATAGGCGACCAGTCCTTCTGATGAGCACTACGCAAGGCAGCCAAAGGCGATGCGCGCCTGCTGTACGCTACGCCGGTTGGCCTTCTCAGCTATTGTACATGAACCGAATCGCAAAAAACAACCCGCCGCAAACCCGGCCACGTGCAGCAGCCGTCAAGTATTTGAAAAAGACTGCATTTCAGGTTATCGTGGCCGCCCAATCGCCAACTGCCGGATTCGCTACCCCGCGAACGCATCCAATAAGGCGCGCAGCTTGTCGCGCTCGGCTTGCAGCCCGGCCAATTTGTCACGCTCGCGCTGGATGACCTCGGCAGCGGCCTTCTTGGCGAAGTCGCTACCAAGCAACCGCTCGCTCTTGGCGATGCGTGCGTCGAGATCGGCCAGTTCCTTTTCCATCCGCGCCCGCTCTTTTTCGGAGTCGAACATCCCGGCCAAAGGCACATGAGCTGTCACGGAACCCACGACAATGGACGTGGAGTTGGCTGGCGGCGACGCTTCGTACTTCTGAACCACTGAGGTTGCATCCAGGTTTAACCCCGCTAAACGAGCGGTTGCCTCTTTTTGGCTTTCAAAGGCTTCATACGAATCGGAAGCTTCAATGATAACGTTGTCAAGGCGTTTCTTCGGGTCCACCTTCAAGTCGGCACGTAAGCTACGTATGCCACTTGTGATAGCCATCACCTGCTCCTGCGCGGCCTCGGCTTCTTCGTCCACGTAGGCCGGGTCGACCTGGGGCCAGGCGGCCAGCATCAGCGATTCTCCTTCGTGCGGAAGGTGCTGCCAGATTTCCTCGGTCACGTAGGGGACGTAGGGATGCAGTACGCGCAGGCACCGGTCGAGAACGTAGGTCAGGACGTGCAGCGTCCGGCTGCGGGCGGCGGCGTCGCCGCTGTCGAGCGCCACCTTGCTGAGTTCGACGTACCAGTCGGCGTACTCGCCCCACAAGAAATCGTACACCTGGCGGCCTGCTTCGCCGTACTGGAAGGACTCGAAGAGCAGGTTGACGCTCTCGATCAGGCGCTGCAGGCGGCTGAGAATCCAGCGGTCCGGGACGCTCAAGCCCTCGTGCGGGGGCGGGCCGGTGGGCGCTTCGCCGCTCAGGTTGGACGTGAGGAAGCGGGCCGCGTTCCAGATTTTGTTGGCGAAGTTGCGGTTGCCTTTGACGTGTCCGATGGACAGGTTCATGTCGTTGCCGGGCGTGCCGCCCGTCAGCAGCGTGAAGCGCAGCGCATCCGTGCCGTACTCGTCCATCACCTCGATGGGGTCGATCACGTTGCCGTAGGTCTTGCTCATCTTCTTGCCGTGCTCGTCCCGCACCAGGCCGTGCAGGTAGATGGTGTGGAAGGGAATGTCGCCAGTGAACGAGAGGCCCATCATCACCATGCGGGCCACCCAGAAGAAGAGGATGTCGTAGCCGGTTTCCATCACGTCGGTGGGATAGTAGCGGGCCACGTCCGGCGTCTCGTCCGGCCAGCCGAGCGTGCTGAAGGGGAACAGCCCCGACGAGAACCAGGTATCCAGCACGTCCGGGTCCTGGCGGATGTTCGTGCTGCCGCAGGCCCCGCATTGGTCGGGGTCCTCGCGGGCCACGGTGAGGTGGCCGCAGTCGTCGCAGTGCCAGGCCGGGATGCGGTGGCCCCACCACAACTGGCGGCTGATGCACCAGTCGCGGATGTTCTCCAGCCAGTTGTTCCACACTTTGACGAAGCGCTCCGGCACGATGTGGATGCGGCCATCGGCCACGGCTTCCAGCGCCGCGTCGGCGATGCCGCGCGTGCGGACGAACCACTGCGTGGAGACGAGCGGCTCGATCAGTTCGCCGCCGCGCTGCGAGACGGGCACTTGGTGGGTATACGGCTCGGTCTTGATGGTCAGCCCGGCAGCCTCCATGTCGGCCCAGAGTTTTTTCCGCGCCTCGAAACGGTCCAGCCCGGCGTAGGGACCGGCGTTCTCGTTGAGGGTGGCGTCCTTGTTCATGATGTTGACAATCTCAAGGTCATGCCGCTGGCCGATTTCGTAGTCGTTTAGGTCGTGACCGGGCGTCACTTTGAGCGCGCCCGCGCCGAATTCCACGTCCACGTAGGAATCGGCTATAACCGGGATTTCGCGGTCAAGCATGGGCACCAGGGCGGTCTTGCCGACGAAACGCTCGTAGCGCTCGTCGTCGGGGTGGACGGCCACGGCGGTGTCGCCCAGGATGGTCTCGGGGCGCGTGGTCGCCACCGGGATGAAGTCGCCAGCTTTCCCATCGGCGATGCGATATTTGAAGGTGTAGAGCGCCCCTTGCTCCTCGACGTGCTCTACCTCCAGGTCGCTGACGGCGGTTTGCAGGTTGGGTGACCAGTTGATGAGATAGGTGTCGCGATAGATCAGGCCCTCCTCATACCAGCGCACGAAGGCCTCGCGCACGGCACGGCTCAATCCCTCGTCGAGCGTGAAGCGCTCGCGGTCCCAGTCGCAACTGGCCCCCAGGCGGCGCAACTGCTCGGTGATGCGCCCGCCGTACTGCTCTTTCCAGGCCCAGCAGCGGCGCAAGAATTCCTCGCGGCCTACCTCCTCGCGGCTGGTGCCCTCGCTTTCCAGCAGCCGCTCCACCTGGAGTTGGGTGGCGATGCCCGCGTGGTCGGTGCCGGGCACCCACAGCGCGGCTCTGCCGCTCATGCGGGCGTGGCGAATCATCAGGTCTTCCAATGACACGAACAGCGCGTGCCCCTGGTGCAGCGCGCCGGTCACGTTGGGCGGCGGGATGGTGATGACGAACGGCTCGGCATCCGGCCCGGCGACTTCGGGCTTGAACCAGCCGTTCTCCTCCCACCAGCGGTAGAGTCGCTGCTCCGTGGCAGCAAAGTCGTACGTTTTGGGCATCTCCCTGTCAGCGGTCATGGTCTCCTCGTCTCGCGATTTCCCCCTCTTCATGAGAAAACCCCTCTCGCCGCAAAGGACGAAAGGGGATGGGTTCCTTCCGTGGTACCACCTTCGTTCCGCCGCCGGTCGTCTGTTGGCGGCAGCGCTCTCGACGCGATAACGGGCGTTCCCGGATGCGCTTACGGTATGGGTTCGGCGCATCGACTCTTTAGCGACCTTCGGCGGGGGCGGCAGCGAGGGCTTTCAGCCTGTGGCCCTTCGTCTCTTGCCTGGCGCTGGCCCGCTTACTCCTCTCAATCGTCGTCTTTGGGTTGATGCGATTGGGGCGCAGTTTAACACACGCGCCGGGCGACTGTCAACGCGAACCGGACTGCGGGCTACCAGCGGTCCAGCAGGGCGACCAGCGTCAGCAGCAGCAGCGGACCGATCACCAGGCCGGGCCAGCCGATGAGGCGGTGGCCCAGCCAGGCCGGGCCGACCACGCCGAGCAAGGTGAAGCCGAGCGTGCCCCCTACCGCCGGCAGGCCGCCGGTGCGCTTGAGGCCGAGCTTGCGGAGGGCGGACTCGATCCAGCTGCCGACGCTGACCCAGGCGAGGACGACGCCGACGGCATAGAGCGAGAACACGAAGCCGACGAGCACCAGGGGGGCGCGCAGCAGGCGCGGCAGGGGCAGCGAGGGTTTGTCGACTGCGTCAGGGTTCATGGGGTGAGATTTCGTTTCCAGACGATGGTGTCCGGGGGATTATAACATGGAGGAGGTGGTGGAGCGGAGGTGATTTGGGGTTGGATTTCGGTTGGAAAAGGTGGTTCAAAAAGCGGCCAGTTTGGGGGGGAGTCCCTGATTGCGGTGGGCGTACGCAGGCGCAACAAAGGTGGCACATTTGTGGGCGACAGGTGGCCGAATGTGGCCGGAAGTGCATGTCGGGTGGTTGTCCAATGCCAGGTTTTGGCCGGGCAGACTGTCCAAAAATGGCAAAAAGGGATGGTGTTGGACACGGCAGGCGACGGTCAGTAGGGGGAAATTGGGACACGGATAGCTTGCAGCTAACGCGGATTGACACGGATAACACAGCAGCCAGCCGCCTGCGGCGAGCGGTCAGCCTTCAGCAAAGGCACACCCCCTCCTCCGGCGGGAATTGGACACGGATGCACTTCGTGCACACGATTGACACGGATGTTTTTGTTAGGCCGGGCACGGCACGCCGTGCCCCTACGGGAATGGCGTGGGATTGGGTGCTGGAGCAGGCGGGCGGCGCGGCGACGGGGATGTTTGGGTGTGAGGGGGACGGGTTTGACGGGAGGAGGGAGTGGCCTACAATAGCTGCTACAGGCTGGCGCGCAGGGATGGCAGGGGGTGACGATGGACCTCGACGTGGTGGTGTTGGCCGGGCAGGTGGCGACGATTCTTTCGCCGTACCTGCTCAAGGGGGCGGGGAAAGCCGCCGAGACGTTCGGGGAGAAAATTGCCGAGGGGCTGTGGGACCGGCTGAGGGGCAGCAAGAAGAAGGACGACCTAGAGAAGGCGGCCCAACCGAAGAACGGGCAGATTGACCAAGCCGCGCTGGCGGACGCGATCCACGAGGCGCTGGAGGCTGACACGTCGCTGCGACAGGCCGTGCAGCAGGTGGTGGAGGTGCACGGCCACGTCATCTACGGCAACTACAACCAGACGCGCGACATCAAGGAGAGCGTGGTGGCTATCGGCGGCGGGCAGGTCGTCCAGCACATCACCCACAACTACGGTGAGTGGCAGAGCGATCTGAAGGGCAAGCTGACCGCGCCGGTGCTGCCGCCGAGGCCGTACTACGCGCACCCGTACGGCGGAGGGGATTTCGTGGGGCGCGAGGAAGAACTGGGTAAGCTGGACGCCTGGGCGGCGGAAGCTGGCAAGCCGGTGATGGCCTGGATCGCGATCGGGGGGATGGGCAAGAGCGCGCTGACGTGGGAGTGGCGGCGGGCACACGTTGAGGACTACGCAGGCGTGATGTGGTGGTCGTTCTACGAGGCGACGTTCCAGGAGTTTCTGGACCGGGCGCTGGCCTACTTCGGGCGGGGGGAAATCGACCCGGCGGACTACCAGGGCGGCGACAAGATCGTCAAGCTGGTGGATTTGCTGGATGGACCCGAACCCACCCTGCTGGTGATGGACGGGTTCGAGCGAGAACTGAGGGCTTATGCCGGGCTGAACGCGGCCTACCAGGGAGACCTGCCGGACACGGACCAACCCCCGATCGGCGACCCGCGCCTGGAATGCGTGGACCCGCAGGCGCACAACTTCTTGCAGGCGGTGGGGGCGCGGAGGGGCCTGACGAGCAAGGTGCTGCTGACCAGCCGCCTGTACCCGAACGCGCTGGCGGACCGCTACGACGCCCCGCTGGACGCGGTGCGGCACGAGCACCTGACGGGCTTGCAGCCCGCCGACGCGGTGGCGCTGTTCCGCGAGTTGGGGGTGCAGGGGACGCACACCGAAATCGAGGCAGCGTGCGCGCGGCTGGGCTACCACCCGTTGAGCCTGCGGCTGCTGGCAGGCTACGTGGTCGGATTTGAGCAAGAGGAGCGGGGAGACATCCGGGCCGCACCGGGTTACGAGGACCTGGAGGACGAATTGGTGATGCGCAAGACGCACATTCTGGAGACGGCCTACGGCGCGTTGCAGCCGGAGCGGCAGCAATTCCTGGGGCGGCTGGCGGCCTTCCGGTCGGCAATGGATTACCCCGCCGTGACGCGGGTCATGGAGCGACCGGAAGGCACTGACGCGGCCAGCCCCCTGAGCGCCCAAGAGAAGCAGGCGCTCAACGAGACGTTGAAGGACCTGATGCGGCGCGGACTGGTGTTCCGGGACGAGGCGGGCCCCTACGACCTGCACCCGATCGTGCGGCGCTACGCCTACGAGCGGCTGACCGACCGCGTTCGCGCGGACACACACGCGCGGCTGCGGGATTACTTCGAGGCGCTGCCGGAGTCCAGGCCGGACAAGGTGGAGCGGCTGGAGGACCTGGAGCCGGTGATCGAGCTGTACCATCACACGCTGAACGCGGGGGACAACGACGCAGCGCGCGAACTGTACCGCGACCGGCTGCGTGATTCACTATACTACCAACTGGGCGCGTACCAGACGATCATTGAGCTGCTGGGCCCGCTGTTCGCGGACGGGGAGGACCAGCCGCCGCGCTTGACAAGTGTAAGTGCCCAAGCGTGGACGGCCAGTCACCTGGGCAGTACTTACGGCAGGGCCGGGCAACCCACGGATGCCGTCCCATTGTTCAAGGTGCACAACAGTATTTGTGAACAACTGGACGACAAGGGCAACCTGGCAGTAGGGCTGGGTAACCTAGCAATAGATCAGATGAACGTGGGCGCGCTGGGCGAGGCGGCGGCCAACCTGTGGCGCAGCATCGCGCTGGGAGAGGAACTTGGCGACGAGGGCAGCGAGGCGGCTGATCGCACGGAGTTGGGGCGCGCGCTGGCCTACGCGGGGGCATACGACGAGGCGGCGCAGGAACTGGACAAAGCAAAGGCGCTTTCAGATCGCGCCTACGAGAGAAGCGCCTATAACGGCCCGGTGCTGGCGCGCGCCTACCGGGCGGAGACCTACTTGTTTCGGGGCGAGGCCAAGGCGGCGCTGGCGGCGGTGCAGAGGGCGCAGCATAGGTGGGAGCGCCACGCACGTGACAGATACCCCCTGGAGCGCGACTTCGTCCGCAACGCCTGGCTGCTGGGGGCGGCGCGGCGGGGGCTGGGCGAGTTGGACGTTGCGGAGGGGCACCTGAGCGAGGCGCTGGCGCGCTGCCGCCGCATCAACATGGTGGATCACGAAGCGGTCATCATGTTGGAGTTGGCACATACCCGGCGCGACCAGGAGCGGGGCGACGAGGCGCTGGAACTGACCGAGGAGGCGCTGGTGATCGCGGAGCGGTCGGGGTACCGCTTGCAGCAGGCGGATATCCATTACTTGCTGGCGCTGCTGGCGCGGGATGCGGGGGATACGGAGAAGGCGCGGGAGCACGCGGAGCAGGCGCGGGATTATGCGTGGTGTGACGGGCCGGAGTATGCGTATCGCCGGACGTGGGAGGCGGCGGAGGGGTTGTTGGGGGCGTTGGGGGCGTAGGTACAACCCCCCTGCGGAGTGCACCCCCTCCGGCCCTTCGGGCCACCTCCCCCGCATAGCAGGGGAGGAAACGGCACCCTCCCGCTACGCTCAGGACAGGCGGCGGTTCGCCTTTACTGATTGGGCGCGGGTTGGTTATTGGGCCTGATTTCAAACACGGGTCGAATGGAAGCAGATCATGTCTTCATCGGGTGAGATAGCGGAAAAGGGCGGGTTGACGTGGGGGCGGTGCGCGTTGGTGGTGGGGTTGGTGCTGGTGGGGGGTATCGTGCTGTCGGGAGTGGGGCTGCGGGTGTGGCTGGCACCGCCGCTGATCTGGCTGACGCCGTACGTTCACCTGCTGCTGATCGCAGCGTGGATTCCTGTGCTGGCGGTGTGCGCGCTGCGTCGCCCGCAGGGCAAGGTGACGGCGGCGATTCTGCTGGCGGTGGTCAGTTTGCTGGTGAGCGTGTTCTGGTGCGCGCTGATCGGGCCAATCGTCAGCCTGGGGGCATCGGAGGGGGGATTTTCAAGTTCGGTGGAGTGCGAGGAGGAAGCGCTGCCGGGGGGCCGGGTGCGCCATACGTGCAAGCCGTACGCGGCCTCTGATCCGGTCGAGTTCGTGTTGGAGGGGCGGGAAGGATGGCCTTTCGCGCGGCTGGTGGAGCCGTGAATGGTCTGTCAGCGGGAGTGCATAGCCAATGGAAATGAGGGGGCGGTTCGCGAACCGCCCCTACGCCAGAACAGGTGTGTTGGTGGCGACGTAGAGCCAGCAAACGACCTTCATCGCCACGAACGTGGAATCTCGACTTTCAGCCGTTCATCTCGATGCGGACGGTGCGGTATAGCTCGTCGGCCTTTAGCTCGCTGAGGGTGTAGCACGGCCCGCCGAGGTGATCAGCCAGCCGTTGGGCGAGGCCCTGGTCGAACGAGGCGTGCTCCATGTTGATGACGACCGAGCGGACGCCGTGCTCGCGCACGATCTCGGAAATCTTGAGCGCTTCTTGCTGGGGCGGCATGTCGGACATGGAGACGTTGCCCGCGCCGTCGGTCAGCAGGATCATCATCTGGTGTACGTCGGGGTTGGTGTAGCCCTCCTGCACGAAGACGTGGTGGGCCATGGTCAGTCCGGCGCTGAGGGGGGTTTTGCCGCCCACCGGGATGTCGGCCAGCGCCCGTTGGGCTAACTGCACAGAGTTGGTCGGGGGCAAGACCAGCACCGCCCGGTCCTTTTGAAAGACGATCAATCCGACACGGTCCCGGCGCTTGTAGGCGTCGGTCAGCAGCGAGAGAATGGCGCCCTTGGTGGCCTGCATGCGCTCGGCGACGGCCATGCTCCAGGAGGCGTCCACGACGAACAGGATCAGGTTGGCGGTGCGGCGGACGCGGACCTTTTCCTGCAAGTCCTCCTTGCGGACGGCGAAGGCCAGATCGCCAGAGTCGCGCTGGCGCTGGTGTGGGGCGGCGGCGCGAATGGTGGCGTCGAAGGCGAGGTCGGTGACTTTGCCCTGCGCCGGGCGGGCCTGGATGTAGCGGCCTCGCTTGCGCTTGGTGCGGGTGCGGCTGCGGCGGCCCGCCTCGCGGCGCGTCAGCCGGTCGAGGGGTGTGTCGAGACGCCGGGGGCTGAAAGCCTCGGTGGGGTCCACTTTTTGGCCGCCCTCCCACCAATGGGAGTCCTGGCCGTCGAAGACGTTCTGGGGAGCAGGCTCGGTGGGGCCTACGTCGGGGACTTCCTCGCCTCGCTCATCCCCTATTTCGGGTTTTTTTTTACCGCGGAAGCCTCGGCATCGGGGTCCATGTCGGGCGCGGCCTCGGTCTGCTCCGAGTCCGAACTGGCCTGACTGAGGCGCTCTTCGAGTTCGTGGATGTTGATGATGGTTTCCTGGAACGGCCCGCCCTTGATGCGGTGGGGCAGCGCTAACTCCGCCGCCAGCAAAATGTCACGCTGGGTGATCTGATCGCGGCCCTCCAACGCAGCATGGGCGCGCGCGGCCTTGAGGATGACGAGGTCGGCCCGGTGGCCGTCCACGTTCAGGCTGGCGGTCAGGTTGGCGATGGTCGCCAGGTCGCGCCGGGTGTAGCGCACGTGATGTACGAGCCGCCCGGCGTGGGAGATTTCTTGCGAGAGGGCTTCTTCCTGGGGCAGCCACTCCTCGCGGAAACCTTCGGGGTCGGATTCAAAGGCCAGGTGGCGCTCAAGGATTTCCATGCGGAGTTGGACATCTTGCAAACCGCGCACGTCCACGCACAGCGCGAAGCGGTCCAACAACTGGGGACGCAGATCGCCTTCCTCCGGGTTCATGGTGCCGACCAGGATGAAACGGGCGGGGTGGGTGAACGAAATCCCCTCGCGCTCGACGACGTTGACGCCCATGGCCGCCGAGTCGAGCAGCAGGTCCACGACGTGATCGTCGAGCAGGTTTACCTCGTCCACGTAGAGGATGCCGCGATTGGCGGAGGCGAGCACGCCCGCCTCGAAGTGGCGCTCGCCGCGCTGGATGGCCTTCTCGATGTCCAGCGTGCCGACGACCCGGTCCTCGGTGGCGCTGACCGGCAGATCGACGAAGCGGGTGCGGTGGACGGCCACGGGCAGGTCGTGCCCATTGCTGTAGCGCTCGCGGCACTCGTCGCACCAACGATCGGGCTGGTCTGGCTCGCAGCTAAAGCGGCAATCGGCCACCACGTCGATTTCGGGCAGCAAGGCAGCCAGCGCGCGGGCGGCGGTGCTCTTGGCCGTGCCGCGCTCGCCGCGAATCAGCACGCCGCCGATCTGCGGGTTGATGGCATTGAGGACCAACGCGCGTTTCATGCGCTTCTGGCCGACGATGGCGGTGAAGGGGAAAACGGTTCGCATACGTTCGTGTCTCTTGACTCGACTTAGACCTCTGGTATCCAGCCCGCAGAATTATAACGCCCGCCCCTGCCCGCGCCAAACGCGCCACCCGCAGGCTGGATTTGGCAAATCGCAGGCTGAATTATCCCATCGTCGCCAGCAGCCGCGAGCCGGTGACGCGGCCTAAACCGTTTTGGGCACGAGGAGCCAGGTGGCAATCGCCAGGAGGGCCAGCCCGGCGATCCGCGCGGGGGTCAACGCAATTTGCCGGGCAGCGCCCCAGCCTGTCGAGTCGACGACGACGGCGACCAGCATCTGGCCCAGGATGATGGCCGACAATCCAGCGGCGATGCCCGTGCGGGGCAGCGCGTAGGCCGTTCCGGCGATGGCGACCACGGCCAGGGCACCGGCGACGATAATGCCGACTTGCGCGCGGCGGATGGTGACCCACCCGGCTTCGGTGAGCCTGTTTATGAACAATACAAACACAAGGGCGGACAGAATGCCCCCGGCGATGATGACCAGCAGGCCGGTGCTGAGCGGGCCGACGAGCGTGCCCAGCCAGCTGTTGGTGGTGGCCTGGATGCCCAGGGCGATGCCGGTAGCCAGCGCAATGGCGAGGGCGACGAGTGTGGCTGGATTCAAGCTGTTCTCTCCTGATTGGGGTTTCGCAAGAAATTGCTGAGTCGTACTTTCAAGTTGGCTATGCAGCGGACTACAGGCTGGCCCGGAATCCGGGCCAGCCTGTTCGATTCGGGTTTGCTGGATGTGCCGCCGGGCACAAGCGGTCTAGAAGCGCGTGACTGTTCCGCAGTACTCGCAGGTGACCTCGTGCATACCTTTGGTGATCTGCTGTGTGAAGGTCGCGCCGCAAGTGCTGCATTTGGTCGGTGCGCTGGCCAACGTTTGCGCATCTTCAGCCAGTCGAGCAGCCTCGGCTTCATCCAGTTCTATCCGCTCGCGCTCGATCTCGCCGCTCTTTACCCTATTGATGGTGGCCTGCCACATCTCGCAGTCCTGTCCATCCAGGTGAAAGTGGGCGATGTGATAATCCGCGCCCGACCCGAAGGTCAGATCCAAATGGTCCTGGTGCCCACCGATGCCCATGTGGCTGGCCTTCACGTCATCCACGAGGCCAATGGGCACTTCGAAGAGTGCCTCTTGCAGCGTCTCCTTCTCAGTGGCCAGAAAGAGCACCTTCTTGGTGGCTACCTTCTCTTTCTGCTCGAAGACCAACCGCTCATTGGTCAGATAGAGCACACCATCCGGCCCTTTCTTCTTACCATCGCGCCACCACTTGGCCTTGACGGCTGCAACTGGACGTTCGGTGGGCGTCCAACCTACCGCCGATTCGTCCACCTGGTCCAGCATCCAGCTAACTTCCTGGAGTTGGCTTCTGGTCTGGTATACGTTGGACTGCAGCGTGTCGAACATGCCTGAGACCGCATGCTGTGCCGCGTCGATCTTGCTTTCCAGATCCTTGATGCCGCCTTCTACCGTCCGGATGAGTGGCCGGGCGCGAGCGACGTTGGAGCCCGCGGCACGCAGCTTGGTCATCTCGCCTTCAACGGTCTGCAGGGAGCGCCGCAGTGTTGCCACCTGAGTGTTGATCTCGCGATCTACCTTCGGCTTGAGTTCCGACCACTGCTTGCCGAGCATCTCCAGCTTGTTCTCAAGGTAGCTCTTGTAAAGGTAGCCCCGGTCGCGCACCTGCTCCATCGAAGCAGGTAGCTGCTGGATGATCGTGGCCACGTCCTCGACCCGGTCCTTCAGGTCGGCCAGAGTCGCGGCTTCCAACACGTCTGAGAGGTCACTTTCCAGACTGGCCACCTGGTCTGCGACGCTCGGAGTCTGATCACTCATCGCTCGTTTCTCCTGTACGCAAGAGGAGCAAGGTCTTGAATCCACGCGATGCCTTATTATGCCATGACTGCTGCGCCATGAGAAATGCAGCATCCACCGCTGCCAGCCCACCGCCAGAGCCATCGATGCGCGTAAGGGGGCCGGAACGAGATGAATTCTTGTGGTCCAGAGACCTCGTTTCTGGGCTCTGGGATGAATTACTATAGGATGGGGACGAGAAGCCGGGGATCGGTTGCGAACCCCTTTCCTGAGTACAAGGACCGCATCCACCGATCATGAACGACTCTCTCTTTTCTTAAACTGCTCTTAAAGTGCTCTTAACAATACATTAATAGAATGCTGATAGGTTTGGGAGTCTTTTTCCGATTCAGGACTTACATTGACAGGTAGCAAGCTCCTTGCGTTTTGCGGTATTTTGCTTTCCCTGATAGCAGGGTCGCTATTACTGGCAGCTTGTGGACCGCAGGACAGCACCATCGAAATTGCGGGCGGCCAGCGAGCTATTCAAAACAAAGGGTCAGACACTCTCGTCAACCTCGCGCTGGCCTGGGCTGAGGCATACCAGGGAGTTGATCCAACCATCTCGATCTCCGTCACTGGTGGTGGCTCGGGTACGGGCATCGCTGCTCTCATAAACGGCACCGTCGACATCGCCAATGCTTCTCGCCCGATGAAAGCCGAAGAGATCGAAGCCGCGCAGGAAAACGGGATCGACCCTCATGAGTTCGTCGTCGCCATAGATGCATTGGCCGTCATAGTGCATCCAAACAATCCCGTTGACGAACTCACCATTGACGAGTTATCTGACATCTACACAGGACGCATTACGAACTGGCAGGAACTGGGCGGAAACGACGCGCCTATCGTGCTTCTCTCGCGAGAAACCAACTCAGGCACGCACGTCTATTTCCTAGAGGAGGTCGTGCGCAAGGGGGACGGGGACAACAAGGACATATTCGCCCCGCAGACCCTGCTAATGCCGTCCTCCGTGGGTATCAGCAGCGAAATACGCCGCAATCCCAACGCCATCGGATACGATGGGCTCGGCTACGTAACCGAACACGAAAAGGTCATTGCCGTTGCCAGGAATGACGATTCACCGTACGTGCTGCCGACTGTGGAGACGGCCTCTGATGGCAGCTACCCGCTTGCGCGCGATCTCTTCATGTACTCTGCCGGGGAGCCGATCGAAGAAATCGCCGATTATCTTGACTGGATCAAAGGGCCGGAAGGCCAAGCTATCGTCGCTGTACTGGGATTTGTTCCTCTTCCACAGGACTAGCTCTGTATGAGCGCTTCACAATTGAATGCCAGTCAATCCGAAGAAACAGTCTCTGGAGCGGCCCCGGCAGACAGAGCGATGCTCGGGAACTGGACTGAGTTTCTCATCGAGCGCCTCATCTGGGTTGCAGGCGTGTCCACCATCGTTCTTGTCGGCCTGATTTTCTTCTTTCTGGTCCGCGAAGGCATACCCGCTTTTCTCACTATTCCCCTGCACGAACTGTTCCGCAGCCGTTGGTATCCGATTGAAGATATTTTCGGCTGGTGGCCATTGATTGTAGGCTCCACCATCGTGACAGTGGCAGCTGTGATCATCGCAGTGCCACTGGGACTGACCACCGCCGTGTACTTGAGTGAGTTCGCCCCTGAGTGGCTCCGAGATATCCTGAAGCCTATCATAGAAGTTTTAGCAGGTATCCCTTCCATCGTGTTGGGCTTCTTAGGTTGGGTCGCCCTGGCTCCCCTGGTCCAACGACTGGGGGCTCCCACCGGCCTCACTGCATTCACTGGTGCCCTGATTCTGGCCTATATGGCTTTACCAACTATCATCAGCATTTCTGAGGATGCCTTGTACGCTGTTCCAAAAGAATATCGGGATGGGGCGCTAGCCATCGGCGCGACCCAGTGGCAGACGATTTGGAGGGTTGTGTTGCGAGCAGCCCGTTCTGGTCTCGTGATTGCCGTGATGTTGGGCATAGGGCGAGCCATTGGCGAGACGATGGCGGTCATGATGGTAACAGGCAATGCTCCCAATATCCCAGAGTTCGGGACCGGTATGCTTTTCCAACCTGTGCGCACCATGACAGCTACTATTGCCGCCGAGATGGGCGAAGTAGCTCAGGGCAGCCTACACTACAATACACTGTTCGGGATTGGAATTGTGCTCTTTATCATCACCCTGGTGATCAATACACTTGCCAGCTGGCTGGTTGGCGGCCAGGTAGGCCGGCGCGGGAAGGGGCAGCTGTGACGCGACAACAAAAACAAGTGGTGGCTGTTGCCGTGATCACCACGGTTGCGGTTGTCGTCGTCATTCCTATCTTGCTGGTTATCGCGCTGATTTTCGTAAGAGGCGCTGGTGCACTCAGTTGGGAATTCCTATCAGCACCGCCGCGTAACGGTATGCGCGAAGGTGGCATCATGCCCGCGCTACTGGGTACGGTACTCCTCACTATTGGCACGGCAATCGCCGGTATTCCGCTGGCGATTGGTGCTGCTATCTACCTGGCTGAATATGCCCGCGACAATCCTTTGACTCGGTTGGTACGATTGGCTATCGTGACCCTGGCGGGCATTCCATCCATTGTCTATGGGCTTTTTGGCCTGGGTGCCTTTGTGCTTTTCTTAGGACTGGGCACCTCTATTGTGGCGGGGTCGTTGACTCTGGGGATCATGACCTTGCCGGTGGTTATCAGCACGGCTGAAGAGGCGATTCTGGCCGTACCACAGCGGTTCCGAGTGGTGAGTCTCAGTTTGGGCGCGACGCGGTGGCAGACAATTCGGCACCAGGTGTTACCTCAGGCCCTTCCTGGGATCATTACCGGGATCATCCTGGGGCTTAGCCGTGCGGCAGGTGAGACCGCACCCATCCTGTTTACCGTGGCCGCCTTTTACCTGCCTGATCTGCCTAAGTCGCTTTTTGACCAGACGATGGCGTTGCCTTATCACCTATTTGTCATTTCCACGCAGGTACCTGACATGCCCCTGTCAATACAATACGGCACGGCCCTCGTGCTCTTGCTGCTGGTGCTTTCTCTCACGTTTGTAGCGACGATTGTGCGTACAATTGTGCGCCGTCGCCGTCAGTGGTAAGGCGGGTCATCAAGAATGATGCGTAGTGCTGGCACTGTCACTCGAAGAAATGTTAACCAACAGACTATGCAGCCTAAAATAGCTGTCCAAAATCTATACTTCACGTACGCCGATGGGACAGAAGCGCTGAAGAATATCTGCCTCGACGTCTACGACAATGAAGTCTTCGTGCTGTTTGGCCCTGCGCGCAGCGGTAAGACAACCCTCCTTAGATTGTTCAATCGTCTTTCCGAATTGACGGAGGGCGCGACCTTCCGAGGGGATATCCTTTTCAATGGTCGGAGCATTTTTGGGAACGGCACAAACGTTGCCGACCTGCGCCGCCGCGTCAGTATGGTCTTTGCTATCCCGACGCCTCTTCCCGGCAGCATTCGCGATAACCTGACCTATGGGCTGAGAATGGCGGGGGTTCGCGACGCGATCATCCTCGAAGAGCGCGTACAACGGTCCCTCCAGCAGGCCGCACTGTGGGACGAAGTCAAAGATCGCCTCGATAGCTCGGCCTTTGCACTGTCAGGAGGTCAGCAGCAACGACTCTGTATTGCGCGCAGCCTGGCCCTGGAGCCGGAGGTCATCTTGCTCGACAATCCAACGTCCGGCCTTGACCCGCTTTCGACTGCGGTGGTCGAAGAATCGCTGCAGGAATTGAAGCAGCGCTACGCCGTGGTAATGGTGCCTCACAGCGTGCAACAAGCTGCCCGAGTTGCAGATCGAGCAGCATTCATGCTGGATGGCGAATTGGTAGAGGTTGGCCAGGTAAACGATATTTTTATTGGCCCGCAAGACGGGCGAACTGAAGAATACATCACAGGGCGATTCGGCTGATGGAAGACAAAATACGAGTACAGAGCTTTAGCTTCTACTATGGTGATTTCCAGGCCCTGATTGATTTGAATCTCCCTATCAAGAAGAATCAGATCACTGCTCTTATTGGACCGTCTGGTTGTGGTAAATCAACCTTCCTGCGTTCCCTCAACCGGATGAACGACACCATCAAGAATACACGGGCTGAAGGCGAGGTGCTGCTGGATGGGAAGAACATCTACGATGATGACGTGGATGTAACAGAATTGAGGCAGCGCGTAGGAATGGTATTTCAACGCCCCAACCCTTTCCCGCAGAGCGTGTACGATAACGCGGCATTTGGGCCACGCGTACTTGGCATGGTGAGAAATGGCAACCTGGATAGTATCGTGAGGGAGAGCCTGGAGGAGGCGGTGCTTTGGGATGAAGTCAAAGACCGTCTGCGGGACTCGGCCTTGGAACTGAGTCCCGGCCAACAGCAGCGCCTTTGCATTGCCCGAGCCATTGCTGTGAGGCCCGAAGTTATTTTGATGGACGAGCCTTGCTCAGCGTTGGACCCAATGGCCACGCTGCGCATAGAGGAGTTGATGCGAAAGCTGGCCCAGGTGTACACCATTGTCATCGTCACCCATAACATGCAGCAAGCCGCCCGTGCTTCTGACTGGACCGGTTTCTTCTGGTTGGGACGGCTTGTGGAGTTCGGTGAAACAGGCGAACTGTTTAGCGCCCCTCAAGATCAACTGACCGAAGCCTACATCACGGGGCGCCGTGGCTAGCGCTTGGGGGAGTGGGGCGCGCAAATCCGACCTGGAGGGCGGGTTCATACCGGTTTAGGCGGGCTGCTTCGCCTGGCCCATCTCCAGCCGGTCATGGTAGCGACGCAGCGCCCCGTTCTTCAGGGCCCAGATGCCGGTGGCAAACTGGTCGATGAAGGCCCGGTCGTGGGCGGCGATGAGCACCGCGCCGGGGAAGCTGTCAAGTGCGGTCTCGAACCGCTCCCGCGAGGGGATGTCGAGGTGGTTGATCGGCTCGTCGAGCACCAGGCAGTTTGCGCCTTCGATCACCAGCTTGGCGAGGAGCAACCGCGCGCGCTCGCCGTAACTGAGCCTGTGAACCGGCACAAAGACATCGTCGCCCGCGAAGAGGAAGAAGTGCAGGAAGTGGCGGGCTTCCGTTTCGCTCATCGGCGCGGCGTGCAGGATGAGCGATAAGGGCGTGGCCTGCGGGTCGAGCGTCTCCTGTTTCTGCGGCATGTAGCCCAAGCGGACACTGGCTCCGAGCTTGACACGGCCTTCGGCGGGCGCGAGATCGCCAGTGATGATGCGCAGCAAGGTGCTCTTGCCGCTGCCGTTCGGGCCGAGCAAGGCGACCCGCTCGCCATGCCTCAGCGTGAGGTCGACCTCACGGAAGAGCCAGTCCTGGCCCGCATAGGTGTGGCCGACCCTCTCCAGCACGACGACCTGCTGCCCCCCGCGCGGCATGTCGCCAAATTCCAGTTTCAGGTGCCAGCGCAGCTTTGGCTTTTCGACCTGATCTTCGGACGCCAGGTAGCGTTCGAGTTTGCGCTTGCGGGCCTGGGCTTTCTTGGCGACTTTCTTGGCATAGCGGCGAATCTGGTCGTTTTTGGTCGCGCGCTCGACGCCCACCGCCTGCTGGCTTGTTCGCCGGATGTCCCGTTCGATGCGGCGTATCTCGGCTTGCTGGTCTCGCCACGCCGCGAGTTGTTTGTCGACGGCGCGCGCTTTCTGTTCGGCGTAGGCGGTGTAGTCGCCCTGGTACTCGGCGATCTGATGTGTCTGGTCGTCGAGTTCGAGGACCCGTCTCACCGTGCGGTCCAGGAAGACACGGTCGTGCGAGACGGCCAGCAGCGCGCCGGGGTACTCGTCCAGGAAGGCTTCCAGCCACTCCAATGCCTCGATGTCGAGATGGTTGGTCGGCTCGTCGAGCAGCAGTAACGTCGGCTCGGCCACCAGCACGCCTGCCAGACCGATCCGCGTCTGCTCCCCGCCGCTGAGAAGCTCAACCGGCGCTTCCGGGTCGAGCGCTGCAAGCCCCAAACGCCCCAGTGTTGACTCGACACGATGGTCGACCTGATAGCCGCCCAGCGTCTCGAAGCGCAGCAGCGCGGTGTCGTATTCCGCGATCAGGCGGTCGAGCGCTCCCCCGCTGGCCCCGGACATCTGGCCTGCCAGGGCTTCGACCTCGCGCCGTGCCTGCTCCCAGCCATGGATACCGGCCCGCACCTGCTCGGCTACCGTGCATCCCGGCAGGGGGACCAGCCCTTGCCGCAGGTAGCCGAGCCTGGCCGAGGCATCGACGACGACCTGCCCGCCGTCGGGCTGCTCCTCGCCCGCAACGATGCTGAGGAGGGTCGTCTTGCCACAGCCATTTGGGCCTAGCAGCCCGGCGCGATCACCCTGATTGACGGTGAAGGAGACCTCTTCGAGGATGGTTTTGGCACCGTATGATTTTGACACTTTGCTGACGACGAGCATGCTGGCACACTCTGCTTAGGATACTAATGGGCGATAAGAACGCGAAACGCCAGCCTCCTGATCGGGATCGGGCGCTGTCAGTCAGCCAATCACGAGAGCAGGTCTCGCAGGGCGGCCTCGGCTTCGGGGAAGCGGAATTCGAAGCCCAACTCTTGCAGGCGGCGGGGCACCACCCGCTGGCCGTCGAGCACGGTGGTAGCCACCTCGCCAAAGGCGGCGCGCATGGCGAAGTCCGGCACCGGCATGAAATAGGGCCGCCGCATGACGCGCCCGATGGTCCGCCCAAAATCGGCGTTGGTGACCGGGTTGGGGGCGGTCAGGTTGAAGGGACCGCTGGCAGCTTCGGTCTCGATCAGGAAGCGGATGGCGCGCACCTCGTCGGCCAGGTGTATCCAAGACATCCATTGACGCCCGCTGCCAAACGGCCCGCCTGCGAACAGCTTGAAGGGCAGCAGAATACGGGGCAGCGCGCCATCTTCGGTGCTGAGGACTACCCCGCTGCGGACGATGGCTCGCCGCACGCCAGCGCGCTCAACCGCTGCCGTAGATGCCTCCCACTCGACGGCCACCCCACCCAGGAAGTCGTCGGCAGGCGCGGTGCTTTCGTCCAGCAGGGCGTCGCCGTGGTCCGGGCCGTAGTAGCCCACTGCCGAGGATTGAACGATAACTCCCGGCTTTCGAGACGCTTTCTCCACCGCCTGTGTCACGGCCTGCCCGGCGTTTAGACGGCTCTCACGGATGGCGCGCTTACGCCCGGCGGTCCAACGCGAGGGGAAGAAGCCCTCCCCGGCAATGCTGGCGCCCGCCAGATTGACGATGGCGTCGGCTCCGTCGGCCAGCGCGGCCCAGCCGTCGGCGCTGCGCGCGTCCCATTTTTCCGCACGGACGCCCCCCGGCAGCCCTGTCGCCCGCTCAGGCGCGCGGCTCAGGACGACGACCTCGTGGCCGTCGCCCACCAGACTCGCAGCCAGCGCCCGGCCAATTAACCCTGTCCCCCCGGTGATAATCAGTCGCATATCGTTGCCCTCTCACCTCACATTATAGCTTTCAGGAAATTCTGAAAGCTATGGTTATTTACCCTGAAACCGCTCACTACGTCAAGGGTTTTGCTCGACGGGAACCACTTGCGCGCCATCAGCCGCGCCCACGACGTACAGGTCTGGCTGCAACCCGGTTTCCAGCGCATAGCGACGGCCTGTTTCCTCCACAAACTTGTCCGCCTCATCTGCCCGCGTCAAGAATACGACGCATCCCCCAAAACCTGCCCCCACGAAGCGCCCGCCCAGACAGGCCGGGTGGGCGTTGCCCGCTGCCCACATGGCGTCCAGTTCTGGCCCAGAGGACTGGTACAGGTCCCGCGAACTGGCGTAACTATCGTTCATCAATGCTCCCAACCGCGCCGCGTCCCCGTGCCGCAACGCCTCGGCGGCTTCAGACACTCGCGCGATCTCGCCAACCACGTGCCCGGCCCGCGAGCGGATTGGTTCCGGCAGGTGACTCTCCAGGCGGTTCAGATCGTCTGCGGTGACATCGCGCAGCGCCGAGATCTCTGGCAGGTGGGGCTTCAGCAGCCGGATCGCTTCCCGGCACTCGGCGTGGCGGGTGTTCAAACCACCATCTGAAAGCTGGCGGCGGGTGGTCGTGTCGGCCACGACGATTGCGGTACCCGACGGCAAAGGCAGCGCTTCCCAGTCCAGCGTCCTGGGGTCCAGCAGCAGCGCGTGCCCTTTCTGACCGAAGAGGCTGGCGAACTGATCCATCAGGCCACTGGCGACGCCGACGACCTCGCGCTCGGCTTTCATGCACAGTCTGGCAAGGTGGATGCGCGACGTACGCCAGCCGCCCAGACGCTGCCAGACCGCCGCGAACGCGACTTCCACCGCTGCCGAGGACGAGAGACCCCCGCCGATAGGTACGTCGCCGGTGAGCACGGCGTTCAGGGCGGGCGTCTCCAATCCCGCCGAGCGAAGCACCCAGGCCACGCCTGCCGGGTAGAGCGCCCAAGTGGGCAGGGGGTTCCCGTCCGCGTCGAGGCGGGGGTCTGAAGCATCCACCCGCAAGGTTACGCTCTCATCGAAGTCTGCGGCAGTGACGTGTGACACGTCGCCGCCAGCCGGACCAACGGCCAGCCAGACGAAGCGCGTGATGGCGGCGGGGAGCACGCAGCCGTCGTTGTAGTCCACGTGCGCGCCAACCAGGGTCACGCGTCCCGGCGCGCGCACGGCGAACGTGGGCCGGGTGCCGTAAGCACGGCGAAAGTGATGCAGCAAGCTGTCGGGCGGCGCATGGGTCATCCGATCAGCTCCAATGGATCTGTCTGTCTTGACTCACGAATTGTACACCGGCCCGGCCAATTGTTCCCCTCCCTGGCTTATGCTAATTAAGCCGAAGGGCTTATTGTCCCTCCTGCAAGCCCATAGAATCGAAACGGTGATAGAATGGTCACAATCTGTTTCGGCTTAATTAGACTGCGCCCAATCCATCTCCAGAGGTGCCCGATGCCAAGCTCACAAAAGATTTCGCTGCACGTCCGGCAAATGCGCGTGATCTGGCGCGATACGTTCGTCGTGGAAGCGCCGCCGCCCGACTTCCTGGCGGTCAGCCGCCAGCGCCTGACCGAGATGCCGCTCACCGTCGCGGATACGCTGGCCGAGCCGGTCCGCAGCCAGCCGGATGCTCTGCGCGTGATCGAACGGGTGTCGCGCAGCGTGGCCGGGATCGGGTATGGCGACCTGCTGCGCTTTCAACTCGCGCCGTTCCAGATGACGAACCTGCGCCCGACGCTGGCCCGCCTGCGGCGCTCACCGGGCACGCTGTCTGTGGGACACATTCGGGAGGCGGCTGCCCAGGCGGACGTCGAAGGGGCGTGGATAACCGTCACGCCGATGCTTTTGCTGCACCGCGCGGGGGTGGGTATCGTGCAGTACCACGCCACGCTCGACGCTGCCGACCCCGGACTCACGCCCGACGAGGCTGTCGAGGTGGTGCGCCTTGGGTACAACTTTCAACTGCTCAACCTGCCGGATTCCTGGCGCGCGATGCTGCCTACCGAACTGCCCCATGCCAAGTCCGTCCGGGTTTTGGAGCCAGATGTGGAAGGCCACCTGGCGGTATTTGGCCTGCGGGACCTTTCGCAATACGTCGTGGCGTCCCGGTTGAGCGCGCCGGAGAAGTCCAGGCGACGGCGGAAACAGACACCCGTCGCCGTTAAGACAACGCGCCCCACCGGCTCGACGACGGCTATCCTGCTCGAAACCAACCCCCAACCCAGCGGCGACCTGCGCGCGTTCGTCGCCGAACATGCGGTGTCGCTGCGCGGGATCGGCGCGCTGGACACATATTACCGCGAACGGGCCGACTGGATTGTCGAGCGGGAGCTGACCGACAACCTCAGCGCGGATAGAGAGGTGGGCGTGTACCTGTTGGGCAACAGCGAGTTGATTCTCTACAACGACGAATTGGAGCCGATCCTGGAGGAGACGCGCTCGCGGCTGGGCCTGCCCGACGTGGAGCACGCGGCGACCTACCATTACATGCATTACGGGGTCTTGTTGGAGTGGGTTTACCTGCAGGAGGCGATCCTGCGGACGTACCTGCAGCGCCTGGACGAACTGGCGGCGGCTCCTGCCCCGCGCCGCCGGGACATGATCGGGACGCTGCAGGGGGCACTGGCCGACCTGATCCAGTACCAGGAGAATATCACGCCTTTTGCCACGCGGGTGGAGTTCCTGGAGCGGGCGCGGCGCTATCACAAGCTGGACCAACTGGCCGAGCGGTTCGAGCGCAAGCAAGAACTGATTCTGTACTACGCCTCGGAGTTTCACGATTACCGCGACGCGCGCGCGACCCAGTTTCTCAACTGGCTGGCGGGCATCCTGACCGGGGCGGCGCTGGCCGAATTGATCGTGACGCTGGCGGGCATCACGCCGCAACAAACGTCGCTTTACCTGGGGATCACGCTGGGGAGTATTTTGCTGGTGTTGGCCGCGCTGGGGGCGCTGCTGCGGTTCTTGTGACTATCGAGGTTGGCCTCACCCGCCTGCCAATTTGATGGCGTGCGAGAGTTGAAAGGCCCCCAGATAGAGGGCCTTGCCGATGACGACCCCGGCGATGCCCGCGCCGCTGTCGCGCAAGGCTACCACGTCATCCAGGGAGGAGACGCCGCCGGAGGCGATGACGCTCAGGCCGGTCTTGCGCGCCAGTTCGGCGGTGGCCGTCACGTTGACACCGCTCATGTCGCCGTCGCGGGTGATGTCGGTGTAGAGCGCGTGGACCGCGCCCATCTTCGCCAGTTCCCGCCCCAGGGCAACCGGCGTCCAATCGCTCACGTCCTGCCAGCCATAGGTCGCCACCCGCCCGCCGCGCGCGTCGAGGGCAAAGACCACCCGCCCGGCCCCGAACGTGTCGAGAGCTTCGGCGGCGAAGTCGGTGTTCTGGACCACCGCCGTACCCATGATGACCCGCGACACGCCCATGTCCAGGACGCGCTGCGCGTCGGCCAGACTGCGCAATCCGCCGCCAAACTGGACGGACACGTCCACCTCGTTGAGGATGGCCTGCAAGGCGGCCAGATTGGGCACGCCCTTGCCAATCAGCGCGCCGTCGAGGTTGACGACGTGCAGCCAGCGCGTGCCCTCATCCACCCAGCGCTGCGCAGTGGCAAGCGGGTCATCGCTGAAGCGGGTCTCCTGGTTGGGATCGCCGTGCAGCAGGCGCACGACCTTTCCGCGCCGTAAGTCGATGGCCGGGTAAACGATTATCGGACACTCTCCATCTGCACGAAGTTGCGCAGGATACGCAGGCCCACCGCCTGGCTCTTTTCGGGATGGAACTGGATGCCTAACACGTTGTCGCGGCCTGCCACCGATGCGTAACGCAGGCCGTAGTCGGTGGTCGCCAGCACGTCAGCGGACTCCTCGGCCACCACGTAATAGGAGTGGACAAAGTAAGCATAGGCCCCCTCCGGCACGCCGTCAAGTAGGGGGTGGGTTGTCACGCGGTCAATCTGGTTCCAGCCGATGTGCGGCACTTTCGGGCCGTCGGCGGGGAAGCGGGTCACGTAGCCGGGCAGCAAGCCCAGCCCCTCGTGGTGGCCGTGCTCGTCACTGTGCTCGAAGAGATACTGCATGCCCAGGCAGATGCCCAACAGGGGCGTTCCGGCGGCGACGGCTTCCTTGAGGGGGTCCTCGAAGCCTGCCGCGCGCAGCCGTTCCATGCCCTTGCCGAAGGCACCCACGCCGGGCAGCACGATCTTTCCGGCATCCAGGTCCGCCGGATTATCCACGGTCTTGACCTCAGCGCCCAGGTGAGCCAGCGCGTTGCGCACGCTGCGCAGGTTGCCTGCGCCGTAGTCGACGATGGCGATCACGCCGTCAACGTCCCTTTGGTGCTGGGGGTGCCGGTGCGGCGGGGGTCCGGTTCGGTGGCGTGGCGCAAGGCACGACCCAGCGCCTTGAACAGCGCCTCGGCTTTGTGGTGGTCGTCGTAGCCATAGAGCACGTGCGCGTGCAGGTTCATCCGCCCGGTCACGCTCAATGATTCGAAGACATGCCGCACCAGTTGGGTGGGCATGCCGCCCATCATGGCTGTGGCGAAGTCCGCCTGGAAGACGGCGTAGGGCCGCCCGCTCAGGTCGACGACGACCCGCGCCAGGGCCTCGTCCATCGTGACGTAGGCGTGCCCCATGCGGGCGATGCCTGCCCGCTCGGCAAGCGCCTGATCGAGCGCGGTCCCCAGCACCAGCGCCACATCCTCGATGGTGTGGTGCGCGTCGACGTGCAGGTCTCCCTCGGCATTTACGGTCAGGTCGAACAGGCCGTGGTGGGCCACATGGTTCAACATGTGGTCGAAGAAACCGATCCCGGTGTCTACGTCTGACGTGCCAGCGCCGTCTAAGTCCAGCGTCAGGGTGATCCGGGTCTCGTTCGTCTGGCGGGTCACGCTGGCGCGGCGGCCCTGCTCATTGGAGCCTGCCATCAATCTCCTCCCGTTCAAAGCGCGATAATACCTCCAGGAGCGCGTCGCTGTGTTCCCATTTGCCCACGCTGATGCGGATGTGATCGCGCAAACCGGGCTTGTCAAAGTAGCGGACCAGAATTCCTTCAGCTTCCAAGGCCACTGTAATCGCCCTGACATCCAACTCCAGCACGCGGCAGAGTATGAAGTTGGCCTGACTGGGATAGACTTCGAGAAATGAGAATTCCTCCAGCTTGGCTACCAAGCGGGCGCGCTCTGCCTTCAGCATGGTCACGCTGCTGTGAAGTATGTCCAGGTCAGCGAGCGAGGCGCGCGCGGCGGCGTCGGCGGCGACGTTCAAGTTGTAGGGCTGCTTGATCTTCCACAGGTGTTTCATCATCCACAGGGGAAAGACTCCGTAGCCGACTCGCAGACCGGCCAGACCGGCCCACTTGCTGAAGGTGCGCAACACGACGAGGTTAGGCAACTCAGGCACGCGCTGGGCCGCGCTCTCGACCCCGGCGAATTCCACGTAAGCCTCGTCCAACACGACCACCAGAGGCAACTCGAGCAGCCGCTCCAGGTCATCGGGTGGGAGCACACCGCCGTCAGGGTTGTTGGGCGAGCAGAGGAACAGTAACTTGGCCCGGCTTTCCTGGGCGGCGGCCTCGATCCCTGCCACGTCGAGTGAGAAATCCCGGCGGCGCGGCACGTCTATCGCCCGCGCGCCGTTCAAGGCGGCGTCGAAGGAATACATGCCAAACGTGGGCGGGCAGTTGATGATGGCGTCGCCCGGCGCGACGAACAGGCGGGTCACCAAGTCGATCAACTCGTCCGCGCCTGCGCCCGCCAGGAGATGCTCTGCGTCCACGCCCACGTAACCGGCCAGCGCGGCCCGCAGCGCGCGCGATTCGGGGTCCGGGTAGATGTGGGCGGCGTCCAGGCGGGTCAGCGCCTCCAGCGCACGCGGGGAGGGGCCGTAGGGGTTTTCGTTGGCGTCCAGTTTGACGATGGTTTCGGGGGGACGGCCCAGGCGCTCGCTGAGGACCTCGAAGGGTACGATGGGCGTGTACGGCTCCATCACGGCGATGTCGGGCCGCACCAGGTCTTCGACAGATAACGCACTCACGAATTCTTACCTCCATCGACACGCGCCTCGGCTGCCGCCGCGTGGGCGGTCAACGCCTCGGCGCGGGCCAGCGTGGCCGCCGAGCGGCTCAACTCCCTGGCCGTCTCCGGTTCCAGGCCGATCACGCTCACCCACTTGACGAAGTCCAGCACGTTGAGCGGCGAGGCAAAGCGGGCGGTGCCGCTGGTGGGCATGACGTGCGACGGCCCGGCCACGTAATCGCCCAGGACCTCGAAGGAACTCTCGCCCAGAAAGACGCCACCGGCGTGGCGAACGCGGCCCAGCCAGCGCCACGGCTCGGCCAGCAGCAGGCAGAGGTGTTCGGCGGCGTAGTCATTGGCTAACTCGAAGGCCTGGTCCAGGTCGGCGGTGATGACCGCGCCGCCGCGCCCGGCCAGCGACTCGGCGATGACCTCGGCCCGCGAGAGTGTTTCCAGGCGGCGGGCCACTTCGCGACTCACCTCGTCGGCCAGCGCCCGGCTGGGTGTGAGCAAAATGGCCGAAGCCAGCACGTCGTGTTCGGCCTGGGCCAGCAGGTCTGCGGCGGCCAGTGACGGATCGGCGTTTTCGTCGGCGATGACCATGGTCTCGGTGGGGCCGGGCAAGCCGTCGATGCCTACTGTACCGTACACCTGCCGCTTGGCAAGCGTCACGAAGAGGTTGCCGGGGCCGACGATCTTGTCCACTCTGGGCACGCTGGCGGTGCCGTAGGCCATAGCGGCGATGGCCTGCGCGCCGCCGAGCACGTAGACGCTCTCCACTCCGGCCACGTCTGCCGCGACGAGGATGACCGGGGGCACGCCCCCAGTTGGCCTGCCGGGCGGCGTGCAGACGACGACCTCGGCGACGCCTGCCACGGTGGCCGGGATGACGCTCATCAGCAGCGAGGAGGGCAGAGGCGCGGTGCCGCCCGGCACGTAGACGCCGACGCGCTCCATTGGCCTGACTAGCTGGCCGAGCACGCCCTGCGGCCCGTCATCCAGCCAGGAGGTCAATGGCTGCTGGCGGTGGAAGGCTTCTATCCGCCCGGCGGCCAGACGCAGCGCCTCGACCACTTCGTCGGGCACGGCGTCGTAGGCGGCCTGGATGGCCTCGCGGGGGACGGCGAGGGATTCCAGTTTCACGCCGTCAATACGCTCTGTCCATTCGAGTAGGGCGTCGTCGCCGCGCGCGCGCACGTCGGCGATGACCCGCCGCACGGCCTCGTCGGGCGATAGGTCCTGGCCGAAGATGGCGCGGATGCCCGCCTGCACGCTCTCTGAGATGGCGAACTCGTCGGGCGGGGTGCGGCGCAGGATGGTGCGCTGCGCCTCTTCGACATCATAGACTTTCAGCAAAGCGTCGGTCACGACAGCGCTTTCTCCTCCGCGCCTACGGCCTCCAGGAGCGCCTGATAGCGCGCCGGACGTTCCTCGAAAATGTACGTCACCGGGGTGACGACCACGCCGCTGCCGCCGATGGCACGAATTTGCTCGATGGTCGCGTATAGCCGGTCAGCGGAGGCGACGACGTTGATAGCATACCAGCCATTGCCGCCGCCGTCACGGGTGTAGACCGGGGCGATGGTCGGCCCCTGGAGGCCGCCCAGGGACGGCTGGTTGTGGACGCGCTCGGCGACCATCTCGGCGGATTCGCCGCGCATGTTGGCGAAGATCATGTACTGGCCGCGCGCGCGCAGGTGGGCCTCGATCAGTTCCAGCAGGCCGCGCGTGGTCGCCAGCAACTCTGGCCGAGACTCTAACGCGGAGCGGTTGCCGATGAGGGCGGCTTGCGACTCGACGAGCGTCCCGCCTTCGATTTGCTTGAGATGGTTGTCGCGCAGCGTGGTGCCGGTGGAGGTCACGTCGGCGATGAAGTCCGCGTAGCCGATGCCGGGCGCAGCTTCCAGCGCGCCGTCGGCAGCGACGACGCGGCAATCGTCGATGGCGTGGTCGGCCAGGAAGCGCTCGACGAGGTGGCGGTGTTTGGTGGCGACGCGCAGGTCGCCCCGTTTGGCAGTAAAGGCGCGCAGATCGCCAACCGAGCGGACCTCAGCCCACTCGACGGGCACGGCCAGCACCAGGGCGCACTGCCCGTAGCCAAGCGCGTCGTGAATGAGCAGCACGTCGTCGGCCTCGTCGCCCAACTTGTCGGCAATGAGGTCCAGGCCGGTGATGCCTATGTCCACGTCGCCAGCCTGCACGCTGACCGGGATGTCGCTCGCTCGCTGGAAGAGTAACAGCACCTCCGGCATGGCCGGGATGGTGGCGGTGTACTGGCGCGGGTTGGTCTTGTCGACCTTCAAGCCGCAATCAGCCAGGAAGGAGAGGGTTTCGCTTTCCATGCGGCCTTTGCTGGGCAGCGCGATGCGGACGCGGGGCTCGTCGCGAGGATTATCGTCCATAAGGGATTCTCCATGTATAGAACGAAAAAACCCCCGGTCGGGTTCCGGGGGTTTGCAAATACGAAAGGTATTGGACGCGTTTGCGTCAACCACCAAGACCAGACCGGACGTCTGGGAGGGTGTGGTGATGGTGGTGATTGTGAATGGTGTTGATGATCATGGTTTTACCCGTCGATGGGCAGAGTATAGCGGTGGGGCTGGGGGGTGTCAAGGTAACGAACGTCACTGGCGTGTCACGCATATTTGAGGCTGAGAAAGTCAGTGCTGAACAAAGATGGGCAGCCAGAACAGACAGATCACCCCAAGGATGATAAGCACCAGGAGACTGTCGGTGGTCATCTTCTGTTCTCTAGCGCTAAAACGGCCAGAATAACGGCAGCACGAGCAGCACTATGACCAGCACGACCAAAGTGAGCGGTAATCCAACCTTGATGTAGTCTGTGAATCGGTAGCCACCGGGCCCCATGATCAACACGTTGACCGGATGGGCGACCGGGCTCAGGAAGGCGGCGGAGGCAGCCAGCGCTACCGTCATCATCAGAGCGTGCGGCGACATCCCCAGGTCGCTGGCCGTCGTCAGGGCGATGGGCGCCAGCAGCACCGCCACAGCCGGGTTGGGCATGACCTGGGACGCCAATGTGGTTAACAGGAAGAAGCCTGCCACCACCGCCAGCGGCCCAAGCCCACCGATGGCAGCCACCACGCCCTCGGCCAGGAAGCGGGCGGCACCCGACTGCTGCATGGCGATGCCCAACGGTAACATCCCGGCGATCAGAAAGATGGCTTTCCACTCGATGAAACGGTAGGCTTCCTCCATTGTCAGACAGCCCAGCAGGACCATCAACGCCGCGCCGACAACCGCAGCGATCGAAATGGGCAGCCAGCCCAGTATCACGGGCAGCAAGACCGCCCCCATCACCAGACCCGCCAGCGGAGCTTTGTTGAGGCGAGGGGCCTCTTGGGCCTCTTCTGTCAAAACAAGGAAGTCCGGCTCGCTGCCCAGCACCATCAGCTTCTCTCGCGAGCCGTATAGCAAGAGGGCGTCCCCCAGGCGCAGGTCCATGTCGCGCAGGTTGGAGCGGTAGGCCCGGCCCTCGCGCCAGATGGCCAGCACACTGAGGCCGTACTTTTCGCGGAAGTGGAGCTGGCGCAGGGTCTGTCCAGCGAGGGTCGTGTAGGGGGACAGTATGGCCTCAACCAATCCGACGCGCTCCGATTCCAGCTCGCCGATATCCGGGGCGGAGTCGTGATCCAGTTCCAGGTCCTGCAGACCACCCAGGGTTACCACGTCCTCCATCTTCCCCTCGACCAAGAGTGTGTCCCCGGCTTCGATGTGTTCCGAGGGGGTGGGCATGAGGCGCGGGTCCCCATCGCGGATGATGCCCAATACCGTCAGACCGTAGGCGTCGGCCAATCGGCTCTCTGCCAGGGAGTGACCAACCAGGGCCGAGTCCTCGGGCACCCGCACCACCAGCAGCCGCTCGTGCAAACGGTAGACCTCAGCCACCTCAGCGCCGGAAACAAGGAACTCGGGGGCATCTCGCAGCAAGTCGAGTTGTGCCCCACGCCCCTGCACCAGCAAGGTGTCGCCCAGTTGAAGTGAGACTTCCTGCAGATTGGTGCGTCTGGGGACGCCTTCACGCCAGATGGCCAGCACGTTGACCCCATAGCGGTGGCGAAAGTCAATCTGGGCCAGCGTTTGCCCCAGGAACGGGGAGCGGGGCGACAAAGCCACCTCGGCCATCTCGATCTCGGTCGAAATCACATCCTCCACCGCCAGGTTCTCTTCCTCCAGCACGAGATGCTGTCGTCCGAGCAGGCTCTGCAACCGGTCGAGGCGGCCAGCAACCAGCAACCGGTCGCCTAACTGCAGGGTAGCCTGGGCATCAGGCGCCAACTGCGTCTGCCCATTGCGGATGATGCCCAGTACGTTCAAGCCCAGCGCCGCGCCCAGTCGGCTCTCGGCCAGGGTCTTGCCCACCAGAGCCGAGTCGGCCCTTAATCGCAAGATGAACAGCCGCTCGTGCAGATCAAAGGCCTGTCCCGGACCCGCCTGGTTTGCGGCGGTGAAAGCCTTTGACATGTCCCGCACTGGCAGGATGTGACGCCCGACCAGGGCCATGAAGACGATGCCGCCCAGCATCGCCGCCACGCCGACAGGCGTGTAGTCGAACATCGTGAAGGGGCGCAGGCCGTTCTCGCGTAGAGCATCGCTGATCAGGATGTTGGGTGGCGTGCCGATGAGTGTGTTCAGGCCGCCCAGAAGCGAGCCGTAGGCCAGGGGCATCAGCAGCTTGGAGGGCGGGCGATCCGTGCGCCGGGCGATGTCGATGACCACTGGCAGCAGCAGCGCGGTCACGCCCACGTCGTTCATGAAGGCCGACATCACGCCCGTGGTCAGCATGATGAGCACCAGGAGGCGGAATTCGCCTCTCCCGGCCAGCCGCATGACCTGGCGGCCCACCAGGTTCGCCACTCCCGTGCGCGACAGGCCGCCACTGAGGATGAACACCGCCCATACCGTCACTACTGCCGGGTTGCTGAAGCCGGACAGTGCCTCGGTTGGCGTGACCAACCCGGTCAGGGCCAGGCTGCCCAGCACCAGCAGCGCGACCAAGTCAATCCGCAGCCGCTCGGTGACGAAGAGCACCACAGCCAGACCAAGGATAATCAATGTCACAGCGATTTGGGAGGTCAAAGACGATCTCCTGTCTGGAACCTACCGGCTGCGTAGGTACAAGTATTCGATCGGGTTGCTGCCGCACAATTATAACGTGGGGCGCTTGAAGACCCACAACTCGCTGGTCGTGAAGCCTGCTCCCCAGACAGGGTGTGGCGGGCCGGATAACGTCAGCGAGCGAAACTACGACTTTGGTGGTCCCTGGCGGATGCGCTCGCGCATGGCGTCCATGGGCCAGGGAGGTGGCCCCCATTCCCAGTCGAAGCGGGTGGGATGGATTATCTCCTGCCACCACGTCGCACCAGCATCCGCGTAGGGTCCGATCAGTTCGGCGGCTTTGGCCGGGTCGTCGCCGGGGGTGATGCCACCGGATATCACGTCGAAGGGGGCGTCGCCTTCCCGATGCTGCATCACGTAGGCCACGGCGTCCTTGGTCTCCTCCGGCGTTAGCGCAAGCTCCTGTTCTTCGGTGACACGCGGGATGGGATACACGCCGTCCCAGCGCGCAGCCCGCCGCAGCGGGGCCTTGTTGGGCCACATACCGGCTACCCAGATGGGAATGCGGGGTTCCTGAACGGGGGTGGGCCAGAACTGGGTGTCCTTCACGGTGTAGTGTTCACCCTCGTGGCTGAATTTCTCGCCGCGCCAGAGGCCGGTCAGCACCTCCAAACCTTCGTCAAGCATCGCGCCACGAATCTTGAAATCGGGCTGCTCGCCCAGGTGGTCAAACTCCTCCCTGAAGAGTCCGATCCCGACGCCGACGATCAAGCGCCCGCCCGATAGCCGATCCAACGAGGCGGTTTCGCGGGCGAACTTGACCGGACGGCGGCGCGGAAGCGGGGTGACGAGCGCGCCAATGCGGATGCGCTCGGTGCTCAGGGCGATGGCGGCCAGCGCGACGATGGGATCGACGATGGCACCCGGCCAACCGAGCGCGATGTGGTCCCAGATGAAGAAGCCATCCCAACCGGCATCTTCGGCCTCGCGGGCGAAGTCGGCCAGGGTGCGGGCGTCGGCACAATCGTCAAGGGGTGGGATATTGATGGCGAATTTCATGACATGCTCCTCTCTATTCCGCGCAACTTCAACTTGCGATTGCCTGCAGGCTACTCAGTGGGAAGTATACGTCTGGGGGCACTGAAAAAAATGAGAACCTGGTCGTATTTCCTGCGCCGTCGAGGTATACTACGTTTAACGGTGAGTCGGCTTTGCGGATCTGGGTCTGGCCTCACAACAGACAAGCAATCAACACGTTTCGCGTTCCTCTCCAGGAATTGGCGAGACGTTCGTTTTTTTGGACAGAATTGGCGAGAACTGCCTGTTTTCGACGAGAGCGTAGGGTGAGCGTAGGTTTAGCGTATATTATACGGCGAGTGAGGTGACATAATGTTGAGTATGATACTTTCGAAGGGCGAAAATCTCTTCTTCTCCTCCTTTTAAGAGAGCCGGGGTCGGCGTACCCGGCTCTCAACGATTTTGGCACACTCACATCACCCCTCTCTCTTACCAACAACTGAGTGTATGATCTGCTCGTTGGCACCAGACTCTTGAACACATGAAGGCTTTTTGGAGTTAGTCATATTTGATTAGGTGGACCACTGTGACGTGGTTGACTGCGTGTACCGCTACCCTCACCAAACCAATACCGCTGCCTGAATCACCAGGTGCTGACCCCAAAAAGTGAATGGGAATCGGTGTGGTTGAGCAAGAGCAGGTGAAGGGTGACGATGCTGCTGTTGGATGGCGCTTTTGGGTTGGCGCGACCGCGTTGGTGCTGGTGCTAGAAGTGATAGGAGCCTGGGTTGGGTTGGCTGTGGTCGTTAGACAATACGCGGGCTGCATTGGCATTGGATGCATCCCTCTTATACCGTGGATGATAATCGGACCGCTGTTTGGTGCGGCGGTGGGAGGGGTGGGTGGTGGTCTGGTAGTATGGGTAGGGTGGTATATCCAGCGGAGGAGAACGCCTCGCTTCGCCTCAGAAGAAGAGCCAAGCGCGGAGTAGCTGCTAGTCTTGTGGGTTATCGGCGCAAGAGATGCGGTGCTGGATTAGGCTAGAGAAGCCATATCTGCTACATGTCAAGTAGGTACAACTTTTGGCGTGCACCACCCATGCTGGAGAATTGACCTGCTGGTAAGATGGCATCCAATGTCACGCGGCTTTGCACCATGAAAGGACGCGCCATGAAAATCCTGGCGATTGAGAAAGAAGTGGCGGGTGTTACCGATGAGGATTACGGGCCGCACTTGAAGGCGGAGGCGGCGAGGGCATGGGAGCTCTATCAGGCTGGCGTGCTGCGCGAATTGTACTTCCGGGCAGATGAAACGAGCGCGGTGCTGGTGCTCGAATGTGGTGGCGTGGAGGAAGCTCACGAGGCGCTGAAGACGCTGCCGCTGGTCAGGGAGGGGCTGATCGCGTTTGAAGTTATTCCGCTGGTGCCTTATCCGGGCTTCGGCAGGCTGTTCTCTGAAGGATCGTAGGGCTACTCGGCGGTCAGGGTGCTGACCAGCATCTCCAACGCCAGACGCGGCTCCATGCCGCCGGTTTTCATGGCGAGGTCGGTGTCGAGCAGGTGGTGGTAGATGGCGTCCAGCTGGGCCAGCGAGAAGTTGCCCGCCTGCGCGGTCAGTTTTCTGGCGACAAAGGGATGGATGTTCAGGGCATCGGGCATGGCCTCTGGCGCACCGTCCTGTAAGAAATCCACAGCCATTATCAGGAGGCGGAACTGGCGGACCATCATGCCGAACAGGCCCAATAGCTCGCCGACCTCGCGGCTGGTGCCAAGCACGTCGATCATCAGGCGTTGCAGCGCCGCTGCGGCTTTTGGCCCATCACGCTCCCCCAGCGCGTCTACCAGGTCCCATATCTCGATTTCAACAGGATAGGGTGTCAGCAGGAGCACGTCATCTTTGCTGATGGGGCGCTGGCCGTTGGTGTAGATCGCCAGCTTGGCGATCTCGGTGTCGGCCAGGCGGAGGTCCTGACCGACCATCTCGGCGAGAACGCGCGCCGCACCGGGGTCGATGTCGGCGTCGTAGTGGGGGGCGCGCTTGATGATCCAGCCGGTGGCGTCCTTGGGGGCGTCGAAGGCCACCGCGCGCCCGGCGGGTTCCTCGTTTGCCAGCCGCACCAGGGGGTTGTTGTCGCGCAGGCGCTTGCTCTCGACGAAGATGAGCCGCGTCCAGTCGGGCAGGTTGGGCAGGTATTCCAGCAGCGAATCGACGAGGGCGCGCCCGGCGGCGTTTTCCAGCAGACCCTCCACAATCACCAGCCGCCGCTCGGACATGAAGGGCATCGCGCCGCAGGTGGACTGCAAATCGTTCAGCGTGACGCGCGCGCCGTCGAAAACGGAGGTGTTCATGGCGGCGACGGATGGCTCGCCGAGCTGCGCCTTGAACCTGGCGATCTGCTCGCTGCGGCTGAATTCGTCCGGGCCGTGAAAGACGTAGAAGGTGGGTGCGGGTGTTGCCACGTCAGACCGCCTGTCGCCGGTTAGCTGGACCGCGTTTGGACGCGATGGATGGTCAGGTTGCCGCGTTGGTGGCGCTTGACGCCGAGGATTTCCAGATCGGCGGGGTCGCCGAGCGTGGTGACGTTTCTCTGAATGCGCGCGCCTAACGGTTGGGCCACGATCATTGCGCCCATGATGCCCAGCACGACGAGGGGCAGCCGCGAGAGCTTGCCGCCCCGGTCACGCTCGGAACCGACCAGGGCCGCGAAGACTGCCGCCGCGGCCAGGCTGGCCGCCGTGACGAGATTGGTGCCGCAGTTGGGATGGATGGCGAGGTCGTGCTCGCCCTTACGCATGCGGTCCAGGGCCTCACGCACCGCAGACTCTACCGCCTCGGTGGGCACGTTGCCGTACAGGTAGAAGCCGCGCGCATCGGAACGCCCCACGACGCGCAAGCTTTTGATCTGGCGAGATAGCATATGAATGGTGGCGTGCTCTAAGCCGTGGTTGCGCCGGACGTGGCGCACGAAGGGCGTGTCGAGCACGGGTTGCATGGCATCAAATACTCTTTGCATGGGTCCTCACCGAAATTCTATTTTGAGCAATTCAAGGGAGGCCGGTTTGGCGACGACGATCAAGCGGTGCGAATTGCCGCTGTATGGCCAGCAGGTCACCAGTGTGACGCGTTCGTCGGCGGTGGGCTGGATGCGCTCGGCGTTTGCCAGCCGGACCTCGATGGGCTGGTCCATTTCGGGCAGGATGGCGGTTTCGGTGACGACGAAATCATACAGCCTGCCATCGGCCTCCAGTTGTAATTCGTCGCCGACGGCCACGTCGACCAGGCGGACGAAGACCTGACCGTATACGTTGTGGTGGCCGTTCAACACCGTGTTCCCTCTCTGACCGACGCCTGCCGAGGTGTCGTGCCAGCCTGCCGTGGCGGTGTCGGGCACCTGCCACTGAGCGGCGCTCTGGTCCCCGACCTGGACCGTGGCCCATCCCACCGGGACGACCGGCGCGTCGAGGTCGATGGACGGGATGACGAGCCGCTCCGGCGGGCGCACCGGCTCACGCGTGGCCTGGACGTAGCCCCGTGGTGTGGGGCGCGGCGGGGGATCGGGGTCGGGCTCTTCGCCAACCGGCAGCAGTTCTTCCAGCAACGGGGTTTCTGGCAGCAGGATAGGCGGCTCCGGCTCGACGGGCGCATTGGCTTCCGCCACGGCATCTGCCGTGACCGGCGGCTGGGTCAGCCACCAGACCGGCAACGCTACCGCGCCGAGCGCCAGCAGCATGCCGAGCGCGACGAAGGCTCGTCCGCTGAACCAGGTGACCCAGGTGGGAGAAGGTGGTGTACGGTTGCTCATCAATGTGTGCCGCCGAGGGGATTATAGCCAATCCAAGGAACGGGGCAATTCGTCAGGCCACGGTCAGGCTGTCGGCTGGCGCTCGGCGCGGGCGGGGGCCTGGCTGGCGACAAGGGCCAGGCTGGCGACGAGGGCCACCAACGCACCGATCTGCCAGGCGCGATAGCCGCCCGCTATCACCACGCTGTCGGCCCGCAGGGGCTCTAAAACGAGGATGGTCAGGCTGGTCAGCGCCACGAACAGGAGCGCCGCGAATCCATCGTAGGGCGCAACCGGCCCCAAACGCTTGCGCTTGCCGTGAAAGGCTTTCTGCTTCTTTTTCTTCTTGCGGGCCGGCGCGGGTTGGATGCGCAGCAGCAGCGCCAGCACGCCCCCACCGACGACCAGATTGTAAAGCTGGGTGGGGTGACGCCTCGCGCCCCAGAGGTCGATGCCCCAGGGCAAGCCGGTCTCGACGCCGTACGCGTCGCCGCTGACGAGGTTCGCCAGCCACAAGCCTGTCACAAAGACCGCCGCGCCGATGGCGTAGGCGTCGGCGGCGCGCCGCCAGTCGAAATCGTAGCGGCGGATGTAGTAGATCGCAGTTCCGAGGCCGACCACCAGTCCCACCAGCAGGATCTCGCTGCCTAAGAGCGGGGTGACGAAGCTGACGATCATGCGGCCAACCGGGCGTATGGCGAGGTAGTCTTTGAGGTTGACCAGCACGAAGGACAGCCGCGCGGCCAGCAAGCCGATAAGCAAGCTGTTAAAGGCCAGGTTGTAGGCTTTGTCCCCATCCAGGCCGCGTTTGGCCGCCTGCCGTTGGGCCACGTCGAGCGCGATATACAGACTCAGGAGCAACACGAGCGGGGGGAGCGGAATCGCCAGCCCGCCAATTTGGAGCACAGGCAGCATCGCTTACCTCACCAGGTCTGCAACACGGTCCTGGATGACCGGGCGGGTCATCGAGCCGAAGATGGCTTCCTGGATGACGCCGTCCTCGTCAATGAAGAAGGAGGTGGGAAAGGCGCGCACCTGGTAGAGACGCTGCGCCTCGCGCGCCGGGTCCATCACGACGGGGAAGGTCAAGCCGAGTTCGTCGACATAGGCGGAGGCTATCTGCTCCGGTTCGGCGTCGTTGACAGCCAGCACTACGAAGCCCTCGTCGCGATACTGGTTGTAGACCGACTCGATGTCCGGCATCTCGGCGCGGCAGGGGCCGCACCAGGTGGCCCAGAAGTTGATGAGCACCACCTGCCCGCGCAGGTCGCCGAGACTCACGGTGTCGCCGTCGAGCGTGGTCAGCGTGAAGTCGGGGGCGGGGTGGCCGATCTGGGGCGCGGGTGGGCGACCATTGGGGTTGATGCCCTTGGCAGGGACGCGCGAGAGGCCAATCCAGGCGGTTCCCAACAAGGCCACGACAACCGTCACCACAATCCAGTCAAAACGTGTGTTTGGCATGTTCGCTCCTCACGTCCCGCTGATTGTAGCCAGCGGGCCGTGGTAGAGAAGTAGGCTGCCTTCCGAACCCCTCAGCTCTTTTTCTGCGCTTCGTAGCTCTGGATAAAGGCGATGAGCACAGCATCGGTGAAGTGGTTGACCTCGCGCAGCTTCTCGCCCCACTCGTGCAGCGTGCGCAGGCTGAGCATCTCGGCCAGTTGGATCACGCTCTCGCTCAACAGGTCGCGGAAGAAGAGGATGGCATGCACCGAGTCGGCCATGCTTAGCCCTTGCTGGAATGACACTTCGCCATACTGTGTCGCGATTTCCTCTGCCTCGGCAATGGCCTGTGCTCTGTACTCAGTTTCGGTGAGATAGCGGGTCAGCAGGGTCAGCAGCTTACGGCCCATCGAGCGGTGAAAGTGCCGGGCCTCGTCGTCGAAGTGCTGATACCAGGGCAGGTCGGCCAACTCGCCCTCGCCGACTTGCATGCGCGCCCGGCCCAGCGCGCTCTGGACCATCATCTGGGCCTCGGCAGGCTCGGAGGCGGGCGCGCGCTCCCAGCCCTCCAGGTCGCCCCGCCGGAAACGGCGGTGCCCGCCCGGCGTGCGCCGCGAGGGCAGGTCGCCCCTGTCGGCCCAGGCGCGCACGGTGGTGGGGTGGACGCCCAGTATCTCGGCGGCTTCCCCCAATCCTACCCACTCTTCGCGTTGCTTGGACATAGCAGTTAACCCCGCGTGACAGACTCGCCAGAACCGGCCCAGACCCTACAGGGGATTCTACGGATTCTGGCATCGGCGTCAATGCCGAAATTGATTGGACAGGGGCACCGCGTGCAGCTAGAGGATCGACACGGGGTCGATGTCCACGTGCCAGTCGGGGTCGAGGTCCACGGCGCGGAGCAGCGAGATGGGGTCGGGGCCGCGTATGATGACGTGCCAGCGATAGCGGTTGTCCAGCCGGGCGTAGAAGCACGGCGCCGGGCCGACCAGCGCGGTCGCGGACAACTCCTCCTGCTCGATGACGGCTCGCAGCCGCCCGGACAGCGTTTCGGCGGCGCTGCGGGCCTGTTCAAAGTCGGGATAGCGAAAGACGACGCGGGCCATGCTGGTAACGGGCGGGTAGCCGAAGGCGCGCCGGTGGGTCATCTCGCGCCGATAGAAGGTGTGGAAGTCGTGGGCGGCGGCGGCGCGGACCGCGTAGTGCTCCGGGACGTAGGTTTGCAGCACGACACGGCCACCTAAGAGGCCGCGTCCGGCCCGGCCTGCGACCTGGGTGAGAACCTGGAAGACACGCTCGCCCGCGCGGTAGTCGGGCAAAAAGAGGCCCACGTCGGCGCTGACGACGCCTACCAGCGTCACCAAGGGCAAATCCAGCCCCTTGGCGACCATCTGGGTGCCGATGAGCACGTTGGCCTCGCCGCTGGCAAAGCGGTGCAGCAGGGCCTCATGCGAGTGCTTGCCGCTGGTCGTGTCGCGGTCCCAACGAATGGGAATAGCCTGAGGCCAGCGCTCACGGACCAGGGCTTCGACTCTTTCGGTGCCGGTGCCGAAGTAGCGAATGCGCTGGCTGTCGCAATTGGGGCAGGTCTCTGGCGGGGCGGTTTCGTAGCCGCAGTGGTGGCAGGTGAGCTGCGGCCCGCGCGTGACGTGCTGGGTGAGCGGCATCTCGCAGTTAGGGCAGTGCAGCACGTGGCCGCAGTCGCGGCACATGACGTGGGTGGCGTGGCCGCGCCGGTTCAGAAAGAGGATGGCCTGCTCGTTGCGGTCCAGGGTCTCGTCCAGGGCTTCGGTCAACGCGCGGCTGAAAATGGAGCGGTTGCCCGCGCGCAACTCCTGGCGCATGTCCACCACCTGCACCGGGGGCAGGTCGATGACGACGGCTTCGTTGGCCCCATTGCTCAATGGTTGGTAGCGCGTTTGGGCGAGGTGGTGCTGGCTGGCCTGCTCCTCGACGCGGCGGCGGTGGCCCATGATGCGCGCCGGGAGTTCGAGCAGGGTGTAGGCACCGCGTTCGGCCTGGCTGTAGGTCACGAGGTCGGGGGTGGCGGTGCCCATGATGACGAGCGCGCCGTGCTGCTCGGCCAGGGCCAGCGCCGTCTGCCGGGCGTCGTAGTAGGGGCGTGAGGTGGGGGGCGTTTGCTTGTAGGAATCGTCGTGCGCCTCGTCCAAGACAACCAAGCCCACATCGGCAAGCGGGGCGAAGAGCGCCGAGCGCGGCCCAATCACGATGTCGACCTGTCCGGCACGGATTCGCCGCCAGACATCGTAACGCTCGCCTTCCGAAAGGGCGCTGTGAATGATGGCGAGACGCTCGTAGCCGCCGAAGCGGGCGGCAAAACGGCGCACGGTTTGGGGCGTGAGCGCGATTTCGGGCACCAGCACGATGGCCGCCCGGCCTTGCTCCAGGGTTTCGGCGACGGCGCGCAAGTAAATCTCGGTCTTGCCGGACCCGGTGACGCCGTGCAGCAGGATGGGCTGGCGCGGCGCGGCGCGGCCCAACTCGCGCTCAACGACCTGCCAAACGGCGGCCTGCGCGGGGGTCAGTTTGGGCGGCTGGGCCGGGACGAAGGTCTTGTGGGCCAGGGGGTCGCGCAGCACCTCGTGCTCGCCCAGCGTGACCAACTCCTGGTCGGCCAGCGCCTCCAGGTCGGACAGTCTGGCCTCTGTTTGCGAGTAGATCTCGCTGACGGTCAGTTGGCGCTCGTCCGAGGCGGCCAGGAGGCGCAGCACGGCGACCTGCCGCTCCGCGCCGCGCAGAGCGAGGGCCTGCTCTGGCACGTCGGCGCGGGCTAACCGCAAGTTGACCATGGCCGGTTCGGGGCGCAACGTCACCAGACCGCGCTTCTCCAGCGCGGATAGCGTCCTCGACTGGACGCCGAGCACGTCGTCAGTCAGGGTGTTCTGGTCGGCCCCTTCCAGCGCGTCCAGAACGGCGCGCATGGCCGGGCTGAGTTTGTCGGCGACGGGAACTTCGGTGCGGGTCACCCAGGTGCGCGACGGCGTGACGGTCAGCATGTCGTGGCGGGCCAGCCAATCGAGGTTGGCAGGCGAGCACCCGGCCAGCCTGCACACCTCGTCGACGGTGGGCAGGGGATCGTCCAGCCCGGCCAACACTTCCAGGGCGTCGGCGTAGGGTGATGGGCTGCCCAGACCGAGGATGGCGGCTTCGACGGCTTCGGGGAAAATCGCCAGGGTGACGGTGCGCACGACCTTTGGCCGGACCGAGGGCGGGTTCAGCACGGGTGCCCGCGTCACCAAACCGCGATCGGCCAGCTTTTGCACCGCCACCTGCCACCTGCGATGCGGCAGCGCGTGCTTCAGTTGGCGGCCCCGCAGCGGGCCGCGCTTGCGCAGTAAGGAGAGCACCCGCCTCTCGGTGTCGAAAAGCGCTTCCTCCGGCTCGCCGGACCCGGCAGCGGTCTCGTCAGGTTCCACCAGAGAAACCAGCACGTCGCCGCGCTTGGACAGCCCCGGCGGGAGCATCAGGCGCAGGCAATCGGCAGCGGGGGCGAGGTAGGCTTCGCCGAGCCAGCGAACCAGCGCCAACTGCCGGGGGCTGACGACGGGTTCGTGGTCCAGCAACTCTTCGACGGGTTTGGTCTGGGCGACGGGGGCGTTCCGGTCAAGGGCCAGCACGACGGCCTGCGCCCGGCGGTTGCCAAAGGAGACGGCTACCAGGTGCCCCACTTCTAAGCGGCCAGCCAAGTCGGGCGGAATGTGGTAATGGAAGGTGCCCTCGACGGGCAGGTTGACCAGGACCTCTGCGTACATGGGGGTAGTTCGTGCGGGCAGCTACCCGGCGGCGTTCAGGGGGGGTTACGCACGGCTGGCCTGACCCTTCACCGCCGGGCGGGGTGGCACGACCAAACGCGCGATGCGCTTGCCATCCATCGACTGCACGCGGAAAATAACGCCGTCGACCATCACCTCGTCGCCAATCCTGGGAATGCGATCTAATTGGCCCATCACGTACCCGGCGATGGTGTCGTAGTTGGGGTCGTCCAGTTTCAATTGGAAGTGCTCGTTCACGTCCTCGATGAGGGCCAGACCACTTACCAGGGTGCTGCCGTCGGGTCTTCGGGCGATGCTTGGCAAGAATTGCTCGTCTTCGTCGGGAATGTCGCCCGCTATCTCCTCCAGGATGTCCTCGAGCGTGATCAGCCCCGCCGTGCCACCGAATTCGTCGAGGACGATGGCGACGTGCTGGCGCTTTTCGCGGAATACGGCGATGACGTTGTAGACCGGGGAGGCTTCGGGCACAAAAATGGCCGGGCGCACCAGATCGCCGACCCTGGTGTCGAGCCGGCCCGCTGCCAGCGATTCGAGCATGTCGCGCATGTACAAGATGCCGACGACGTTGTCCGGCGTGTCGTCAAACACCGGATATCGGGCATAGCGCTCCTCGAAGGGCAGGTTAACTACGTCACGAAGGGTCTGGCTGGCTTCGAGCATCGACAACTCGGTGCGGGGGACAATGACCTGGCGGGCCAGCATCTGGCGGAAGCCGAGGACTGACTGGAGCATCTCTTGCTCGGCGTCTTGCAGCACGCCGCCCAGCGTGCTGGCTTCGAAGAGCATGCGCAGCTCCTCAACCGAATGCACGCGGCTGTGCGCGCCCGTAGAGTCGATGCCGACCAGCCGCAGCAGCGCGTTGCCGGTCCCATTGAGCACCACAATGAACGGCTTGAACAGCCACTCGCTCCACAGGGTAGGACGGGCCACCGCCAACGAGGTTTCTTCGGGATATTGCAGCGCAATGGATTTGGGGGCAAGCTCGCCGACGACGACGTGCAGAAAGGTGATGATGGAAAAGGCGATGATTGCCGAAATCGAGTGCGAGGCCACCCCCACCCACGCTTCCGGCAGCAATTCGAGCAGCGGCTCGATGAGGACCGCGAGCGCGGGTTCGCCCACCCAGCCCAAACCAAGGCTGGCGAGCGTGATGCCCAACTGCGTGGCGGCGATAACGCTGTCGGGGTCAGAGAGCGCTTTCTTGGCCACCCTGGCAGAGGTGTTACCTTTAGCGACCAGTTCCTCAATGCGCGTGCGGCGCACGCTAACCAGCGAGAACTCCGCCGCGACGAAGAAGCCGTTCAGAAAGACCAATACGATGACAAGCAACAACCGGAATATTTCACCAAAGACCATTATCGCACTCTGATTAGATAGTAGCTCTGTGACACGTTATACGTCGTTCAGCTACGTGGTGGCCCGGTAGACGACGGCAGCACCGTAGCCGACCACGCGATTGTAGTCGCCGCTGATCTCGCCAGAGGTGGCGTGTTTGACCACCCTGGCGGTATCCGCGCCGAGCGCGCGCGCCGCGACCAGCATGGTAGCGATGGCCCCGCGCCCGCAGGCAAAGCCGCGTCCCTGCTCCTCGACGCGCAGCACGCCTGCCGGGTCGAAAGCCTCTACCTGTTCCAGCATGGCCGCATCGTACCCCTGGGCCACGTCGTGCGTGTAGAAATGGGACAGATCGGAACTGGCGACTATGAGAGAGCGGCCCAATGGCTTGAGCACGTCGGCCAGCGTCTCGCCCAGTTGCTTGGCCAGCGTGAGACTTTGCTCATGGAGCATCAGTGGGACCAGCCTGAACTCGCCCAGCGTGCGCTGTAAGAAGGGCAGCTCAATTTCCAGCGAGTGCTCCGGGTCGCGCTGGACGGCCTGGAGCGGCACGCGCTCGTCGATGGCTTTCAGGCTATCGTGGTCAACCGGGATATCGCCCAAGGGCGTACGGTAGGCAGCGTGGGCGCTGGTGAGCACCGGAGCGGCGTACACGTGGTGCATCGGCGAGATGACGACCACGTGCGAGGCGTCGATGCCCCGCGCCAATTTGAAGGCGTGGGCGGCCACGTGGCCTGAATAGCGGATGCCAGCGTGGGGCACCAGAAAGCCCACTATCCGCCCCGGCGAGGCGGGAACTTGCGCGCTATCCAGCATGTCGTCAATGGTCTGGGCCAAAACAGCAGCGTCGCCGGGATACCACTGCCCGGCGATGGGGGAGGGGCGCGCGTCTGCTATCGGCTGCGCGGCGGTCATTTTTTGTGTCTTCACATCCACTAAGCGTTGGCCGATTCTACTATAGCCGCTATCGACGTGGCAAATTAGGTGCGCAGGACGATGACCAACCCGGTCAGCGCCACAAGCGCGGCGACGCTGGCGAAAGTCGCCGCCCAGCGAGCCGCCACCGGACGGCGATCTTCGACGCGCGGACGGACATCATACCCGCTCTCCAGGGCAAAGAGCGGGCCAAGCAGCCAGGTGATGGCCGCGCCGCCCACCATCCCGCCGATGTGCCCCCAGTTGTCGATGCCGGGACTGAGGCCAATCAGCAGGTTGATCGCCGCCACCTGGATGGCGCTCATCAGGCGACGGCGACCCATGCCGCCGAACAGGTCGCGGTTCTGATACAGGTAGACGATGAGCGCGCCGACCAGCCCGAAGATGGCGCCCGACGCGCCAACGGAGTAGGCGGCGGGTTTGAAGGTCATGCTGGCAATCACACCGGCGATGCCGGACAGCAGGTAGATGACCACGAAGCGCATGTAGCCAAAATACCGCTCGACCTGCGGGCCGAGGATGTACAGCGCGTAGCTGTTGAAGCCGAGGTGCAGGAGGTTGGCGTGCAGAAAGATAGGCGTCACCAGCCGCCAGTATTCCCCGTTCATGATGGCCCCGCTGTCCTTCCAACCCAGCGTAAAGAGCAGCGGGGTGCCGTCCGCCGTCCGGCCCAGCGCCAGCGTGGCGCCGAAAACCAACACGTTTGCCACCAGGAAGACGTAGGTGAAGATCGGGTTCACGCTGGGCAACACCAGCGCCCTGACCGGCGCGATTCGGGTTGACGGGGCGACGGGCGCGTCCGGGGCCGAAGACGTGTCCGGCTCTGACGCGCCGCCGGGGACGGGCAGAATGGGATCGTACTTTGCTTGTTCGGTCATCTTTGCTTCCACTCAGTCGCTTAAGCTATACTCGATTTACGCTAACATTGCCAGACAAGTTGTAAAGTTTGTTGCGGATGCCTGTCTACGAATACCGTTGTAACCACTGCCAACGCCAGGTGACCCTCTTCTACCAGACCTACGCCGAGTACGACTCAGCGACGCACACCTGTCCCCACTGCGAGTCCACCGACCTGACGCGCCTGATTTCTCGCGTGGCGGTGGCCCGCTCGGAGGGCGCGCGCCTGGATGCCTTGTCGGACCCGTCGGCGTTTGGGGACCTCGACAGCGAGGACCCGCGCGAGTTGGCCCGCGCCATGCGCAAGATGAGCCAGGAATTGGGCGAAGACCTGGGCGGCGAGTTTAACGAAGTGGTTGACCGCCTGGAGGCGGGCGAAAGTCCCGAATCGATTGAGGACTCGCTGCCCGACCTGGGCGGTGACCTATCTGATTGACGCCCACTATCCCTCAATGCTTACCCATCGCCAACCGCGCCATAACTTCGCGGCGCACCTCCTCCTGTACCGCTTCTACCGGCCCTGAGCCGTCCAGCACGATCCAGCGCTCCGGCTGCTGAGCAATCAGTTGTTTGTAGCCCTGGCGCACGCGCCGGTGAAACGCCAGCGCGTAGTCGTCCAGGCGATTCCATTCCGCGCCCTCGTCGCGCACGGCGGCCTGACGGCGGCGCAGCCCCTCTTCGGCGTCAATGTCGAAGTAGAGCGTCAGATCGGGCCACAGGCCGCCGGTGGCAAAGGCGGTCAGTTGCTTCAGGTGGTCCAGGTCGAGTTGGTGGCCGTAGCCCTGGTAGGCCATGGTGCTGTCGGCGTAGCGGTCACACAGCACCACGCCACCGCCTGCCACGTGGGGCCGGATGACTTGCTCGACGTGCTGGGCACGCGAGGCCGCGTAGAGCAGCACTTCGGCGCGCGGGTGCATGGCCTTGTTTTCCAGGCTGTGCAACACCTCTCGTATCTGGTCGCCGATGGCTGTCCCGCCCGGCTCGCGTGTTTGCAACACGTCGAAACCAAGCTCTCGCAGATGATCTGCCAGAAGGGTGGTCTGGGTGGTTTTGCCACAGCCGTCGGGGCCTTCAAGGGTGATGAACCACCCATCGTGCGGTGTCTCACTCACGGTAAATGCGCACGTGCCGTTGGAGACCCTTGCCGTAGCTGTGCGAAACCAACCTGGCTTCCCGCACCATCTCGTGCTGGCGGCGGCGCACGTGGGAAGCCTGCGGTGACAGGTCCACCGGGCTTTCACCATCGCGCACCCGCTCGATGGCCTGCTGCGCTTCCTCCAATGCCGCCTCAAACGGGTCCTGCGAGGGGGTTTCCAGTCCGTAGAGATCGGCGACGAAATCCTCGATCTGGTGCGAGGTGTTGGCACGCAGTACGTAGATGGGCGTGCCGCGCTGCTCGGCTTCGGTGATCAGGCGCGGGCGGCGACGGTAGTAGTTCTTCAGCGTCACGAGCGCCTCGGCGTCGTCCAGCGAATCGACAATCTCCAGCCGGACACGGAGATAGGTGGCCGCGTCGGCCAGACGATTACGAGCGATGCCATAGGCCAGCACCCGGCGTTTTCGCGGCGACTTGTGGCCGTCCTCAGACGAGGACCCCAGGCTCGTACCTGTCTCCAGGGACGATTTGCCGTCACGCCTGCGATCACGCCCGCCGTTGACGTTGGGACGCTCAACGGGCGCTGCTGTGATATGAATCTGGCCCTGTGGGTCGCGGGTGCGAATTTCGGGCGAGAGCGGACGCCCCCGCAGCAGCGTGTCGACCGACTCCATCACGTCGTGGTGCACGGCCAGCGTGTTGCGGTCTTGAATCTCGATCAGCACGTCGAACGTGGGCGGGGCGCGCCGTTCGAGGATGGTCTTCTGGGTGCCGCGACGGCGCGCTTCCTCGTCGGAGAGGGTGACGCTCTCGATGCCGCCCACCAAATCCGACAGGGTCGGGTTGAGCAGCAGATTTTCGAGCGTGATACCGTGCGCGGTGCCGATGAGCTGCACGCCCCGCTCGGCGATGGTGCGGGCGGCGATGGCCTCTAACTCGCGCCCGATTTCGTCGATGACGATGACTTCAGGGTTGTGATTTTCGACGGCTTCAATCATGACTTCGTGCTGGAGGTCGGGCCGGGCTACTTGCATGCGGCGGGCCAGCCCCACTGCCGGGTGGGGAATGTCGCCGTCGCCGCCGATCTCGTTGGAGGTGTCCACAATCACGACCCGCCTGCTGTCAGCCAGCACACGAGCGGCCTCACGCAGCAAGGTGGTCTTGCCCACGCCGGGCTTGCCCACCAGCAGGACGCTCTTTTCGGAGGAGACGATGTCCTCGACGATGTCTATCGTGCCGAAGACGGCCCGCCCCACACGGCAGGTCAGGCCGATCACGTCCCCTGTCCGGTTGCGAATGGCGGAGATGCGGTGCAGGGTGCGCTCGATTCCAGCGCGGTTGTCGGCGTCAAACTCGCCAATCTGAAGCAGGACGGTCTCCAGATCGTCAAGCGTTACTTCTCGTTCTAACAGAATGACTTCGCTATCTGTCAGGCGAGCAGCGGGCTTGCGGCCCAAATCTAGCACAACCTCCAACAGGTCCTCGAAACGGTCCAAGCTCTTTAGCGCTTCGTGTACCTCTGCTGGGAGAATGTTGAGCAGGCTTTGTAGATCGTCTTGGTTGGGGTTGTATTCCATCAGTGAAACATCATCCGATTTTAGAAACGGTTCCGATACAGACGTTCAGTGTCGTCGCCACCCCTTACCGGTCAAGACTGTAGTCGTGGTGCCACCCGGCGGCGAGAGACCGTAGACCATCGGCGTTGGCGTGGAGGCTCTTGCGCCTCCTTCGATGGCGGGCAATGCCTGGTAGGCGTGTTGCTGAATGCGCGCAGCCGTGTGTTTGACCATCATGGCCTGTTGGCCCAGCAAGGTAAACCCGTGGTCGGCCAGCCGCGTGCCCAGCCAACTCTGGTAGCGGCGCACGCGGAAGTAAACCGGGCGCTGCGCGGCGTCCACGTGACGCAACGTGCCGTCGATGGCCTCGTCGGTGCGATGCTCGGCGGCTGGATGCAGGTAGGCTTCGAGCAGGCTGCCCTGGGGGCCGCGCTGGCTGGTGATCAGCCCCACCAGGGTATCGCCCTCGGTCAACACAAAGGCCCTCCCCGACAGCGCCGGTGCAGGCTCTATCTGCCGCAGCAGGCCAGGCACCACGTTGGCATACAGTACCGTGGCGTTGAAGGCATCTTCCGGACGAGAGGGCCGCACTGTTGTCAGGGTGTCGCCGGGGACGGGTTGCGGCTCGCGCTGCCAGATTTCCTGGCGGGCGTAAATGGCGAAGCCCACGCGCCGCAAGCCCACGTAAGCCGGGCTACCCTCTTCGATCTCGGCAATCAGGTTGGTCGCTCCCCGATCACCCGCGACGACGGTCAGCATCTCCAGCAGCGACTCCCACAGCTCGGTATCGCCCCTCTCAGGTTCAGGGGCAATGAAGGCAATGTAGGCATGGGTATCGCCCGGGGTGTGGCGCAGCTGGCCGATGGCAACGTCGCCATCGCAATGCAGGACGTAAGCAGGCCGCCCTCCCACATCGCCCAGCAGGGAGGTCAGCCAGATACTTCGCAAGGCACCCGTTCCCCTGACAAGACCGGTCTCCACGTCCAGACTCAAGCCCTGCTTGGCAAGGCGCTGGAAGAGAGGCCAGTTGTGCCAGCGAAAGGGACGGATGGTGTCCACAGCGCTTCCCGTTCCGTATAAGCCATCGCCGAGGGAAATCCCTCGGCGCAACACGACGGTTCCAACCAAGCGGTATTGTATCACATGGAGAAGGGCCTGCAAAACCGACGCGCTCTCTCACACCAAATGCGGCAGGCGACGTGGGCAAACCACCGCTCGCGGGTGTTGCATTTCATGGAGAACACTGCCCGTTTGAGGCGAATCCGCTGTACAATGAGAGTGTGGTCAACAAGGGGAGGGAGTCAGAAATGAGCTTTCAACTGAGTTCTAACGCATTTGACGAGGGGGACGACATCCCGTTGCTGCACACGTGCGATGGCGCGGATCTCTCGCCACCGCTGGTCTGGACCGACCCGCCGGAGGGCACGGTCAGCATGGCATTGATGTGCGACGATCCCGACGCGCCCGGCGGCAACTGGTCGCACTGGGTTTTGTGGGGCCTGGGGCCAGACATTCGAGGGCTAGCGCAAGGCCAGCCAACCGATCCTGAGCTGGACAGGGGTGTGCGCCAGGGGACCAACGATTTCCGCCAGTTGGGTTACGGCGGCCCTTGCCCGCCCAAGGGCAAACCGCACCGCTACTTCTTCCGGTTGTTTGCGCTGGATACAGCGATCAACCTCGCCGCTGGCGCGGACAGACGCAAGCTGCGCGAGGCGATTGAGGGGCATATTCTGGCCGAGGCACAGTTGATGGGCCGCTACGGGCGTTCGTAGTCTATCTGCGCCTGCCAAACAGACCCGCCAGCACCCCAAACACCAGCACAATCGGCGCGCAAATCATCATCGCGATGCCCGCTACGAAGGCCGCCCGCGCCCCGGCGCGAATGTTTTCCACCAACTGCACGCGGTCCCCGCCGTACAGCCGCTTCGGGGCGAGATCGCCGGACGAGCCTTTGTCGCCCACCACGGTGATGAGGTCGCCGTTCTTGAAGCCGCGCGTGCGGACGGTTCCTTCGGGTAATTCCTCGTCGCCGTCGTTGGCAGTCTCAGGACCCTCTCCGAGGACCCGAGATTCGTGCAAATTACCGCCAAAATTGGGCGAACTGGCGGACAGGGTGGTCACGGTGCCGCCGCTAACGGCAATGTTCAGAGGGGGCACTACCGTTTCAGTCCGCACCCAGGTTCCGCTCGGCTCCGTGGCCTCGTCTTCCGCGGGATCTGGCGTTTCAACGTTCCAATTGTCGCGGTAAAAAGCGACGAGATCGTTTTCACCTGCCGGTTCGTTGCCCTCCAACGTGCCGGTGATGGCAACGGCTTCGCCGCTGGCGGTGGCGGCGAAGGCCGCCGCGTCCAACTCAGGCAGGCTTTGGACGCGACGCCATTCTAGCGCCTGCTGGGGTGAAATCACGAAGGCCATGATCGCCCCGCAAATCAGCATGAACACGGCGGCTATCCCGGCGGCGACGGCCGAGCTAATGCGGTTGCGAACTCCTCTGAAGAGAAACATCTCTACTCACTCCACTTTCAGCGGCGAAATGACAATTCCGGTAACGATTGTCTCATACTGAACACACGGTAATCTACCACAATTCTGAGCAGGGAAAAAGCAGCACTTACTCGGCGGATGGTACCAATGGTCCCATCTACTGGCGAGAGGCGATCTGCTAGAATGTGGTAACGTCCAAGGGGGGCGATTACCTGGTGGGGGGCTACACGACGATGACACTTCGAACAGGTTTGGGAATGGTTGCGTTGGGGGCGAGTGTAGGGTTTCTGGCGGGGTGTGCGCCGCCTGCCCAGGCCAATCCTCCAACCATCGCGCCCACGGTTGGCCCCACGGCGCTGCCCGACCCCACGGCCACCCTGTCCCCTGCGCCAACGGCCACGCAAGGCCCCACGCCGACGGCGGCGGCGACGGCGACACCCACCCCCAGCCCGACGCCCAACCCTTTCGCGGGTTACACCATCCCCGAACTGGCTGCTCGCCCCTACGGCGGCGGCGACCTGTACGTCGCCGAGGAACTGGAGCAGGCGGCGGGCTTCACCCGCTACCGGATCGAGTACATCAGCGACACTCTGATCGTAACCGGCCTGATGAACATCCCTTACGGCGACGACGGCCCGTACCCGGTCATCATCGCCAATCACGGCTACATTGACCCTGACGATTACGTGCCCGGCCTCGACAGCCGCCCGATGGGCGATTTTTTCGCCCAGCACGGTTACGCAACTATCATGCCCGACTATCGCGGCTACGGCGGCTCGGACAGCGGGCTTAACCCACTGCGCATCGGCTACGCCATCGACGTGCTGAACCTGATCGAGTCGCTGCACCTGATCATCGACCTGGACCCGGAGCGGGTGGGCGTGGTGGGGCATTCGATGGGCGGCGGTGTCAGTACGTACGTGATGACCCTGAGCGACAGGGTGGATGCCGTCAGCCTGTATGGCAGCATGAGCGCCGACCAGGCGGCCAACTGGCAGCACATCCACGATATGTGGTCGCCAGGGACGATGGACCTCTTCGCGCAGACCTACGGCACACCGGACGAGAATCCCGGCGGCTATGCCAGCATCTCGCCCATCAACTACCTGGAGCGGGTGAGCATGCCGGTCAATATTCACCACGGGACGCTCGACAGCCAGGTGCCGGTCGCGTGGTCCATCGACCTGTCCGAGCGCCTGCTTGAGGCCGGGGTGGAAACGCAGCTCTACCTTTACCCAGACGCCGGCCACACTTTCCGTGACACCGACCTGACCACTTTCTTGCGGCGCGACCTGGCGTTTTTCGACCGCACCGTCAAGGGCCTGCCAGACGAGTAGGCGCGGTGGTTCCCTGGAATCCGACGGTGTATACTGGCTTTTAGGAAATTGTTGACGTTAGACAAACCGTAATCTGATGAACGTACTTGCGCTTGGTGTCGCCCTTCGTCTGCTGCTGTTTGGAGGTAGTTTCCTTTTTACGCTGGCTATGCTGGGCTTCATCGCCTACCAGGGTCGCGAACGATTCAGCGAGACGCTGCCCTGGCTGGGTTTGAGCCTAGCCGCCTCGGCGCTGACGCTGCCCGCGCTGTTTTTTACGCTGCTGGGCCTGGGGACGCGGCTACAAGGGTTGGCCACGCCGTTGGCCTGCCTGGCGGCGGGCGGCGTTCCAGTGGCCTTGCTGGCGACGGGGTTGTTCGTGGCGCAGGCTCACCGCGAAACAGCTCCGCCCCCCGCCGCGCCTGAACCACCTGCGCTCGACGATAGCCATCCAAAACCTCGCATGCAGGAGGTCTGCCGCAACCCGGCCTGCCGCGCCCCACTGACACACGACGAACGGTTCTGCGGGGCGTGCGGCTGGGACCAGGACCGCCCGGCACAGCCGGAGGACACGCTGCCGGTTGGCCCCGCCAGCAGCGATGCCCCCAGTCCAGTCGAGGAGCCACTGGCCTACATGGTCGTCCGCAACGGCCCGCTGGCGGGGACAGATTACCAGCTTGGCCAAGAAACAGGCATCGGCAGCGGGGCGGAGAACAAGATCAGCCTGATCGACCCCTTCGTCGGCACCGAACACGCCCGCGTCGTGCGCAAGGGTGCGTCCTACGTTTTCTACGATATGTCCACCGCGAACGGTTCCTTCCTGGTGACGCCCACGAGCAAGGAACGCATCGACATGCCACACACCCTGCGGCACGGTGATATGATACAGGTGGGGGATACGTTGTTAGTGTTTATGCAAGCGGACAAAGCGTCAAAAGGGATTTCGGATGAAACAGAGCGGTAAGCTGGTTCGCGTCGTAAGCCTCTTTCTCGTGCTGGCCGTAATGGCCAGTCCGGCGCTGGCTCAGTCGGGACAGATCGTCCAGATACACGCACTCGACGCCAGCGATTTCCCCACGCTGACCATCGCGGCCAGCGTCCTGGACGCCAACGGACGCCCGGTCACGGGCCTGACTGCCAGCGACTTCGAGGTGCTCGAAGACGGTGTGCCCGGCACCCTGCTCGACGCGCTGCCGGTGGTGGACACCGACCTCGGCATCGCGGTGGTGATCGCCATCGACGTGAGTGCCAGCATGGCCGGGTCGCCACTGGCGGCTACTAAGGGCGCCGCTACCGCTTTCGTGAACAGCCTGGGCGACGCCGATCAGGTGGCGGTGCTGTCTTTTGCCGAGACGGTGGAAGTCAAGCAGGAATTCACCGCCGATAAGGACGCAGCCAGAGCGGCCATTAACAGCCTGACCGCCGGGGGCCGGACGGTGCTGTACGACGGGGCTTACCATGCGGTCCAGCTTGCCGGTGAGGCCGGTCTGGCACGGCGCACGGTGGTCCTCCTCAGCGACGCCAACGAATTCGGCCAACTCAGTCTGGCTGCGCGCGGAGACGCCTTCGTGGCTGCGCGCGACGAGGCCATCCCGGTTTACACTATCGCGCTGGGCAGTTCCGTGGACGAGGTCTACATGCGCGAACTGGCGACGCTGACCGGCGGCGAGACCTACCTCGCGCCGACACCTGCCGAACTGGCGGCGCTCTACGAGGGACTGGCCGAACTGCTGCGCAACCAGTACGTATTGAGCGTGCAGTCGTCGGTGCTGGGCGACGGCCAGTCGCATGCCCTGACGGTACGCTTGAGAGATTCCGGTGCAGAGGCGAGCCGCACGTTTGTCAGCCGGGCCTTCTCGCCGGACATCACGCTCAACGGGTTGCAGGCCAACCAGACTCTCGCCGAGCCGGTCACGCTGACCCCGGCCATCACCAGCCAGGGCTCGCTGGCCGAGGTGACGTATACACTGGACGGCCAGACTATCGACAGCGACCCGCAACCTCCTTACAGCGTTTTTGTCAACCCGCACAAACTGGCAGCCGGGGCGCATACCCTGGCGGTGAAGGTCCGCGACGCGGCGGGCAATATCGGGCAGACGCAGATTCCCTTTGAGGTACCGCCGCTGCCGCCGATGGTTTCTCTCCCAACCCTCTCCAGCGCGGAAGCGCTGGCCGAGGCGTTGGTGCTGGAGCCGGACATCGCCAGCCAGGGACCTGTGCAGCAGGTTACTTACACGATTGACGGTTCGCCGGTCTATACTGCCACCGAGGCACCGTATCGCTACACGCTCAACCCCGCCGACTTGCGTCGTGGCGAGCACACGTTGGGCGTGGTCGTCACCGACCAGAGCGGGCAGCAGGGCGGGTCCGAATTCGGTTTCTCGGTGGGGCAGCAGCCGGTCAATTTCCTGACGGTGGGGCTGGGTGTGGGGGTGCTGGCGCTCGGCACAGCGCTGGTGTTGCTCCTGGCCGGAGTGGTGCTGATGATGCGGCGGCGGCCTGAATTCGTCGCGCCCGCCGGACAACTCGCACCCGCTCAGGCAGAGGAGCCGGACGCCTGGCTGCGGGTGGACTCAGGTGGCGACCAGCGCGGGCAGACTTTCCCCCTGACACGCCAGCGAATCGTGATCGGGCGCTCGCCGCGCTGCGATTGGGTCCTGGACGATGTGCAGCGCTTTGTCTCGCGCGAGCACGCCGCCATCTGGTGGCAGGACGCGCGCTACATGATCGAGGACCTCAATTCCACGCGCGGCATCTACCTCAACGGGCGGCGGCTGGAGGGCCACCACCGGCTGTCCAACGGCGACGAAATCCGGCTGGGCAGCTACATCGTGATTTTCCAGGAGTTGGTCTTCGACGAGGATATGGAGCTGACGCGGATCGAGCCTGCCGACACGTTCGTGCAAGACGACACGCGGGAATTGACCAAGACCGACCCGCTGAAAGGGAAAAGGTGGCGCGCCCGGCGCTCTGGCAGGACAGACCGCTCCTGAGGCGGATGGTCAGCGTTAGGACGGCTCCGGTTCGTCTGGTTCGCTCCATCCGGCCAGCCCCGTGGCACCGGCCAGGATAATCAGGCCGACCAAAACTAGAATCAGCGGCCAGCCAACGCGCAACAGCGTTTGGAACGCCTCGCTGTCCTGGGCGATGCCGCCCACGACCAACACGCCGCCGGGAATCAGCGGCCACCAGTGTGTCTGGCCGCTGTAGGCCAGGTCGATCAGGTAAATCGCCAGGAAGCCCATGCCCAGCCCAATCGCACCAAAGTCGCCGACGGTAAAGACGGTCTCCTCGCCAACCGATCCCAGGGCGATACCCAGCAGGATGCAGCCAGGAATCAGCAGGCCATAGGTGCGGCGGGTGAAGTAGCCGGCCAGGAACGCGCCGCCGATGGCGAATAGAATCAGCGAGTCGCCAAAGCCGCCGATCAGTTGTTGGGCCAATGCGGCCACACCGACGAGGATGAGTATCGCTCCGGCGACGATTCCCCCTCGCCTTTCCTCGCTCTGCACGTTTTCCTCCCTTGACGTTTCGGGTAGCGTTTTGGGCAGTTCAACCGAAGAGCGCGTCGCGACGCGCCCCTACCATTCAATAAGACTGACGTGCTTTCACTCAGGTCGTGGTATGCATATCTTCCTCTTCGAAGAACGCTCGCACCGCGCTCCCACGGATGTAGGCCATCTCAGCCGCTGTTCTGACGTCAACCGCAACTTGATACAGCGTGACGATGTCGAGCTTGGTGGCAAGGAAGAACGCGCCCTTCGCAGCGTAAAACACGTCGTGGGGTCTGGCTTCGGCGGCCATGTGGAACGTGCCCCGCACTAAATAGGTATCTGTGAAGCAAATCATCCGGGCTGCTTTAGGAAGTGGGCGTGTTTCCGTCCTGTCAAGTTGGCCAATGATGATGAGTTGGGGCTCGTTCATGGGCACGTTGAGCTTATCGACAGACATCGCGCCGACGCGCACGCCCATCCGGATGGGCATCAACGTAGCATCGTGGACGGTCACCGAAGTGGTGGTTTCGTTGTTCAGGTAGTGAGTGGGGTGGCCCAATATCCGCAACTCACCGTAAACGCGGTAGTGCGCGGTCAGGATGTCAACCGGAAAATCGCTGGTCTTGATCTCCATAGTCATGATACGGCGCTCCTCCCTACGTGTGCGTGTCCATGAGTATTCCTGGCGATTGCTCTACCCCGAACGCGGATAGGCATTGCCAGGGAATGAAGGCAGCGAATCAGGAAGGGATACACGTTTTCCAAGCTCAGGGTCTGGCAGCCATGCCCTCCCAGCCTCCAGTATCAGCCATCCCGTCCAACGCTGTCAAGGCAAGTGACGGCGCGTGGCATTATTCCGCTACGCGGAATAACGCCAACCAGAATCCCCAGCAGATTGCCGCTCGTCGGGCAGCAGCTCCATGGTCAGGGGGCGATGGTGAACAGACTACCCTCCCCGCGCCCGTACACTTCGGGCAGATAGAACTCGAATGCCGTCGGCGGCATCACGCGATACTCGCCGGGCAGGCCCGCGCGCAGCGTGTAGGTGTATTCGTACGTTCCGGCGGGCAGGAAGCTGGCGCTGAGGACCGCTTTCTCGTCGCGCAGTTGCGTCTGGCTGAAGTACCACCAACCCCAGCCCTGGCTCAGCGGGTCGACGGGGTCCAGGCTGGGCCGCTCGCCCAGGATGCTGGTCGTCAGCAGCGAGGTATCCACCGCCTCGGCCCCTGCCGGGAAGGGGTCCTCGACCACGACGTAGTGCAGGTCGTTGGGGGCGATGATGGTCAGCCGGACGCGGATTTCGTCGCCCACACGGGCGCGGTCGATGGGGCGATCAGAGCCACCGACCAGATAGTACTGGCGGCTGACGATCACGCCACGACTGAGCGCCTGAATTTCCTCCACAGGCAGCCCCACCGTCAGGTGCGCCGAGTAGTACAGGCTGCCGGGACCCACCCCGCGCGTGATGGCAAGCTGGTTGGCCTGTCTGCGGGCCAAGTCCGCGACCTCGATTTGCAGCGTGGTCGGTTCGAGCACCGTGCTCCGGTCTGCTGTGCCGCTGGCAAGCTCCTCACCATTGAGCTTCACGTCGAATTCGTATTCGGCGTCCAGTTCACGTGTCGCCACCATCCAGTCGGTCAGGGCGATGAGCGCCCAGGCTGTCTCCTGGGTCGTCTCCCAGTGGCCCCCACTGCGCGCGGCCATCAGCCAGCGCACGATGTTGGGGTTGAGCGCGTTGTCCGGGTCGACCTGGGCGAAGGTATCCAGGATTATGGCCGTGGAACGCGTATCCGAACCCCAGTTCCAGATATCGCGTGTGTCCTCCTCCCAGTGCACGCCGGTGGCCGAGGCAATGGCCGCGTTGTTCAGGTCGGCCAGCACGTTGCTGACACGAGCGTCGTCGCGGTCAATCATCCACAACGTTTGGGCCAGATAGGCGCGCGCGTAGTGGTCGAGCGATTGGCGGCTGTCGAAAAGCTGCATCGTGCGGCTCACGTCCGCGTGCCCGGCTTTCGCCAGCACGTACAGCGTGAACGCCTGGCGGTTGAGGTCGCTGGTGCTGTCCAACGCGTCCAGGGGGCGCAGCGTGCCGATCAGGTATCCGACGCCCCGGTCCATTGAACCCTGGCTCACGCCGTAGCCGCCAGTCCTGGCCTCGGCCATGCCCAGCACCACCCAGGCGCTGACGGTGGGATGGCTTTCATCCTGCACCCACCAGCCCCAGCCGCCGTCGGCGTGCTGCTGACCGTAGAGTCGCTGGAGGCCTTGGTTGACGACTGTGTCCAGGTTGGCTTCCAGTTCGGGGTCCTGCAAGTCTAGCTGGCGCAGCGCCCGCGCGGTAAGCACATTGGGCAGGAAGCGAGAGACGGTCTGCTCGGTGCACTCGTGGGGGAAATGCTCCAGAAAGTCCAGGCCGCCGGTCATGCTGGCCGCCAGCGAGGGGGACAGCTCTACGTCGAGGTGGCCCTGCGTGACGGCGAAGGTGCGCGGCAGCACAATCGCCTCGACGCGCGTGGTGGCCTCTGGCAGCGCGCCTGCCGTGCCAACCGTCTCCGGCGCTTCGAAGCGGTACACCGGCAGCAGTTGGTCGGGCGGCAGGCCGAGCGTCGGCTTGCTAGCATCCGAGAGGCCGCCGCCGCGCGCGCTGAAGGTGAGATCGACAACTTCCACGTCGAGCACGGTGGCCTCCCACAATACCTCCAGGCGCTCGCCCGCGCCGATGTCCACGACCTGGCGGGCGGGAGTGCTGTCGGCCAGTTCGACGCCCTGGGCCTCAATCTCGACGCGCGCACCTTTGATGTCCTCGTCGGTGTTGTTATGCACGATGGCCGCCAGGCGGGCCACGTCGCCCACCACCAGAAAGCGTGGGGTGAGCGGGCGCAGCAGCAAATCCTTGGTGGCGACGATGTCCACCATGGTATCGCCGACCAGCGTGTCGTCGGTCACGGCGCGGGCGTCCATGCGCCAGGTGGTCAGGTTATCGGGCAGCTTGATCGTCACGCTGGCCCGGCCACGTTCGTCCGTCACCACGTCGGCCTGCCAGTAGGCGGTGTCGCGGAAGTCGCCGCGCACCTCGAAGAAACCCTCTTCGCCGCCACCGCCGCCGCCCTTGCCCTTGTCGAACAATTCCTGGTTGAGGCGGTCCACGGAGAGCGTCAGCGCCAGCGCGGTGCGCACCCCCAGCGAGGCATTGCCGTAGAAGTGGTCGAGAATGGTTCCGCTGTTTGGTGCGGCCAGCGAGAGCGCGGCCAGATCGGCCAGGGCCAGCGAGACCTCCGCGCTGACCGGCTTACCGGTGTGGTCGGTGGTGCGGACCTCGTAGGTCACTTCCTCGCCGGGGCCGACCTTCTCGTCACTCGGCGTCACCTCGACGGTGAGCGTTTGCTCGGTCGGTTCGACCTCCATCTCGACCAGGCCCATCTTGAAGGCCGGCACAGGGTTGGTTTCGTCCACACCTTTGACCAGCACGGCTGAGACGTAGACGTTGGGCGCGAGGTCGCCGGTGATGGGCAGCCGGTAAACATGGCTGTTGCTGCGGAGGGTGATGACTTCCTGTTGCAGGATACCGCCCCGCTCGACGGTGACGAGCGCCTGCACTTCACCCTGGAAAGGCGAGGTGATGAGGATTTCGGCGGTGTCGCCCGGCGCGTAGCGGTCCCGGTCCGCCACCAGATCGATGCGGTCGTTGTTGGCCTGCCGCCAAGCCACGAACTGCGTGCCGGACACCCACATGAAGGCCGAGGATGACACCTGACGCCCGCCCTGGTCGCGTCCCACCGCGCGCACGCGGTAAACGCCGCCCTTGGGCGGGGTGAATCTCAGGCTGGCCTGACCCCTGCGGTCCGTCGTGACCTCCAGCGTCTCGACGGGGATTTCCTCGACGCTGTAAGTCCACACGCGCCGCCCGAACTCGTCCTCTTCGCGCACGCTGCTCCAGCGCCGCTCCACAACCTCGACGGCGAGCGTTTGCTCGGGGACCGGCTCGCCGTCCCAGTCCACGGTGATGACGTTGACGGTCTGTTTCTCGCCTGCTTTGCCGACGTACCGTTCCGGCTGGAGGCCAACGTAGTAATCACCAGCGTGGACGACGACCTCGGTGCGGTTGGCGACCTGCTGCTCCTCGATGTCGGTCACGACGGCTTCGACAGTCAGCGTACCGCTGGTGACTTGCTCACCTAACTCGGCGGGCAACTCGATGGCAAAGCGGCCCTCGGCGTCTGTCGTGGTGACGCCTTCGGTCACGACGCGTCCGAAGCCGGGGATGAACTCGCCTGGACCTTCGTCCACGTTGAGGTCGGTGAAGCTCCAGCGGCCCGGACCGCTGTAATCGAAGTAGAAGCTGCCCAGCACCGCGGTCCACTCGACCTCGGCATTGGAGACCGGCCCGCCAAAGAAGAAGCTGGCCTGTCCCTCGACGCGAACCGTGTCGCCCTGGGCTACCTCCGGCTCGGCGGGTGTGAGCGTCACCTGAAACTCCGGCTTGGCATACTCCGCCACCTGGAAGCCCAGCCCGGTGGTGTCCTCGCCTACGTCGGCCTCGATGCGGTGATAGCCGAGCGTGGCTTCCTCATCCAACGTAAACTGTCCATCGAAAGAGCCAAACGGGGAGAGCGGGTGTTGCTCCTCGTAGATCAGGTCGCCCTGCGCGTTGTAGACTCGCACCGGCACGCTGCTGATGTCCGGCAGCGTATAGGTCACATCGTCCACCGCGCGCACGATGCCCTTGAACGACACCGGTTGGCCGGGGCGGTAGAGCGGGCGGTCCGTGTAGAGGTACACGGTTGAAGTCGTCGGGGCGTAGGCGGTGGGCACGCCAAATTCGTAGCCTTGCAGGCCCCGGTCCCACTCGCTGACGGCCACGGCGAAGGTGTCGCCGTCGTTCACGACAGCGTAGCGCGTTTCGAACAGGTTCTCCGCAGGCGGCAGGTCGGCGCGCAGCAGGCCGTCGGCGTCGGTTCGCCCCTCGCCAACGGGAATGAAGTTCTCGTCATAGAAGCTGACCTGCTTGCCAGAGAGCGGTTGCCCGCTCCGCAGGTCGGTCAGCCAGACCAACGCCTCGTCTCCGGCGGCCTTGAGCGTCAGGTTGGCCGAGGCGACAATCATCAGGTGGCGGGTTTCGAACTCCGGTCTCACCTGGGGCGAGTCCGCAGTCAGCAGGTACAGGCCCGGCGGCAGCGCGCCCTCCGAGCCGATGCTTTCTGCTATGGGAAGCTTGATGAAGGTGAACTCGTCAAGCTCGCCCTCGACGGGCACTTCCCAGCTACCCAGCAGGTTCGCCGGTGGTGGCGTGTAGCTCTCCCAGGCCTGGTAACTTTCGGGGCCGGTCAGCCGGGCGAAGTTGTTCAGATCGAGGCGGTAGAGGCTGAAGTCGAGCGACTCGACGTTGCGGAATACGGCGAACAGTTGCGTGTCAAGCGCCGCGTCGTACAGGCCGACGCGATCCGGCACGTTCAGCCAGATTTGCGGTTCGGCCCGGTTGGTGGTGAATTCGATGGTCCGGCCCTCGGCGATGGTGTTGCCGTACGGGTCGGCCATGCCGGGCAGGATGTTGACAGTGTAGTCGGTGGATGGTTCCAGGGCAAAGTAGAAATTCAGGGCGCGGTCATACTCGTTGTAGAACGATTCGCTGTCCTCCGGCGGCGGCGGGTCGATCACCACTTTGTCGACGAGGGTGTCCTCATCCATCGGCGATGAGAAGCGTATCTGGATGGTTTGTGTTGGGTCGGCAAACATGTCACCGTCGGCGGGTCTCACGTCGACTATCGCCGGGGCTAACACGGTGAGGAAATCCCAGGCGTAGGTGCGATCAATGCCCGCCGTGCCGCTGAGCGAGCGGGCGCTCTCGTCGAGCCGTACGGCGTAGCGTTCGTTCAAGGCCAGGCCGCCCGCAGGCATGAAGACCAGCGTGTTCTCCTCCCAAGTAAGCTGGCCGTTGACCGGCCCTTGGCTGTTCTCCACCGCGAGGGCCGTCTGGACGCTGGCCTCATCCATCGGCTGGTTGAACGTGATGCGGATGGTCTCGTCCAGCCCCACGTCGACCGCGCCGGTTTCCGGGAACACCTCCACGATGCTGGGCGGCAGCGTGACAAACTCCCACTCGAAATCTTCCACCATCAGGCCGCCGGTGGTGTCCTCCAAACCGGCCTCCACGCTGGCGCGATACGTCTGGCCGCCCGCCAACGGCTCGTCGGGTTTGAACTGGTAGATCGAGGTGTTGAGCCACTCGCCCGTGCCCGCCACCGGCGGATCGAGAAGGAGCGGCTGGGGCAGCCCTGCTTGCTCCTCGGCAATGAGCAGCGGCACCACGGGCCGGTTGAACATCACGGTGATGACCGATTGCGTCTCGACTCCCCCCGCATCCGGCGCGGGGACAACCTGGCTGACCTCCAGGTAACCCACCGTCTGGAAGGGCAGTTCGATAGGCTCCTGCAACGCCCGCCCGTCCACGCTCTGGGCCGTCTGGTCGATGGTGACGGTGTACTCGGTGGCGCGCTCGAACGGCTGGCTGGGCGTGAAGCGCAGCGTTTCCTCGTCCAGCCAGGTGAAGCTACCGGCAACGGGCGGGTCGATGCGAAAAGCATTGACGGTGGCCGTCTGGTCCATCGGCTGGTCAAAGAACAGGACGATGACCCCACCGGGGGCCAGCTCGACGCCGCGCTGTGGCAGGCGGTCCGCCACCAGGGGCGGCAGCGGCTCCAGCTTCGCCAGCCGCTCCTCCGGGGAGACCGTTGGCCTCGCTAGAAAGGGGATGGCTTCCGGTTTCAGGATGAACACCCCGCCCACGATCAGCAAGACGATGATGGTGATTCCCAAGACCACCGCCCCAATTCGCAAGAAGTCCCGACGCATACACGTCACTCCTGAGATAGCTGTCAATTGCTCCGATTATAGCCCTCCGGGTATGATAGCGCACTAATAGGTGCAAACCGACAGGGCAGGAGTCCACGAATTACACGAATTTCACAGATGTTCTTGCTGTGACATTCATGAAGTCTGGGATTTGACAGCGATGAGTTTGAGGGCGAGGCTGAAGGGGCGATTGAAACGCTGGCCGCGCAGGCGGTGGGTGGGCCTTCTGGCGGCGATGGCCCTGGTCGGCGGGGCGGCCTACGGGCTATATGCGTGGCTGCTGGTCGATTTGCCGGACGTGGCGGCGCTGGACGATGGGCTGGCGACGCCCAGCGTGCGCATCGTGGACCGGGAGGGCCGCCCCCTGTACGAGATCACCGCCGACGGCGAGACGCGCCACACCGTGGTGCCGCTCGACGACATCCCGCTGGTCCTCCAGCAGGCCACGCTGGCTACCGAGGATGCCAACTTTTACCGGCATCCCGGCGTGGACGTGCGGGGGTTGGTCCGCGCGCTGTGGATCAACGTGCGCGGGGGCGAGGTGATCGCCGGGGGCAGCACCATCACCCAGCAGGTGGCGCGTAACCTGCTGCTCGACCCTGACGAGCGCGCCGAGCGGACGCTGACGCGCAAGCTGCGCGAGAGCATCCTGGCGTGGCGGCTGTCGCGGAATTTCAGCAAGGACGAGGTGCTGGCCCTGTACCTGAACCAGACGTATTACGGCAATCTGGCCTACGGGGTCGAGGCGGCGGCGCAGACGTATTTCGGCAAATCGGCCAGCGAACTGGACCTGGCCGAGAGCGCGCTGCTGGCCGGGCTGCCCCAGGCCCCGGCGCTGTACGACCCCCTGACCGACCCGGTCGCGGCCAAGAACCGGCAGAAAATCGTGCTGGACCTGATGGCCCGCGAGGGGATGATTAGCGAAGCTGAGGCGCTGGCCGCCATCACCGAGCCGCTCGCCTTCGCCGCGACGCCGTTTCCCATCGAAGCGCCGCATTTCGTGACGATGGTCTGGGCGGAGCTGCCCGACCTGGTGCCGCCGGAGGCGCTGGCCGAGGGAGGGCTGGAGGTGCGGACCACGCTCGACCTGGATTGGCAGCACACCGCGCGCCGCCTGGCCCGCGATCACCTGCGGACGCTCAACACGCCCGACATCGGCACGCCGCCGCGCCACGCCACCGACGCGGCGCTGGTGGCGATGGACACACACAGCGGGCAAATCCTGGCGATGCTGGGCAGCCCGGATTATTTTGACCCGGAGATCAGCGGCGCGGTCAACATGGCCCTCGCGCCGCGCCAGCCCGGCTCGGCCTTTAAGCCGATCACTTACGCCGCCGCTTTCGACCCGGCCCGCCCGGAGCCGTGGACGGGGGCGACGATGATCCTGGACGTGCACACGTCGTTCGTCACCGGGGATGGGTTCGCTTACGCGCCGGTCAACTACGATCACCGGGAGCACGGGCCGGTGCTGGCCCGCGAGGCGCTGGCCTCGTCGTACAACATCCCGGCGGTGATTACGCTGAACGAGGTTGGCCTGCCAATGGTGCTGCGGCTGGCTGCTGATCTGGGCATCAGCACGCTGACGGATTGGGAGCGCTACGACCTGTCGCTGACGCTGGGCGGGGGCGAGGTGCGCCTGCTGGAGCTGACCGCCGCCTACGCGGCGTTTGCAAACGGTGGACAAAGCGTGCAGCCGGTGGCCGTCCTGGAGATCAGGGATGCCGACGGCGAGGTGCTCTATCACTGGCAGCAGCAAGCGGGGCAGCAGGTGATCGATGAGCGGGTGGCGTGGCTCATCAGCGACATCCTGGGCGACAACGACGCGCGCACGCCGGGGATGGGGGCTAACAGCGTGTTGCAGATTGGCCGCCCGGCGGCGGTCAAGACGGGCACGACGACCGACTTCCGCGATAACTGGACGGTGGGCTATACGCCCGACCTGGCCGTGGGGGTGTGGGTGGGCAACGCCGACAACTCGCCGATGGTCAACGTCTCCGGGTTGAGCGGGGCCGGGCCACTGTGGCACGATTTCATGCGCTGGGTGCTGAAAGGCCAGCCGGAGCGCGACTTCGCCCGCCCGGACGGCTTGCGGCGAGTGGAGGTGTGTGCATTGTCGGGAGAACAGCCCACTGAGGCGTGCGCCTACCGCCGTTTGGAGTGGTTCATCGAGGGGACGGAGCCGGTAGAAGCGGACACGATGCATCACCTGGTGACGCTGGACGGGGCCACCGGTCTGCCCGCCGACTCCAGCACACCGTCGTGGCGGCGGGTGGAGCGAGTGGCGCTGGATTTGCCGCCGCAGGCGCAGGACTGGGCCCGGGAGCACGAGATTTTGCTGCTGGCGGACGTGGGGCTGGTGGCAGATAAGGGGAATACTGGCGCGACATTGGCGCTGGTCAGCCCGGACGCGGAGACGATCTTTCGCATCGATCCCGGCCTGCCCATTGAAAACCAACGGGTGCGGGTGGCGGCGGTGGGGCCGGGCGACCTGCGCGACGTGAGGCTGTACGTGGACGGCGCGGCGCTGGAGACGGACGGCGGCCCGCCTTACGAGGGCTGGTGGGTGCTGGCGGTGGGGGAGCACGAGGCGTGGGCGGTGGCGGTGGATGGCGAGGGGCGCGAGGTGCGCAGCGACCCGGTGCGGTTTACGGTGAGGCCGCCGGACGTGTAGAATAGCCAGCAGTCAGCGGACAGCCGCCAGCAGTCAGCCACCTTCGGTGAGCCGCCTGCGGCGAGCAGTCAGCGTGGATGGACTGCGGTGTGAGAGAATAGGCAGGAGCCAGATGACAAGCCAGGAGGGTGGGATGAACCCAGACGAGGTGCGGGAGCCGGGGGACCTGGACGAGTTGGACAAGGAGGGGTTGGTTGCCTTCTTGAACAGCGAGCGCGAAGATAAGGTTGCGCTTTGGAATGAATGGCGGGAGGCAAACGACTGGGAGCCGGTTTTCCTAGAAGGGACCAATCTGGAATGGGCGTGGCTTAAGCGGGCCGACCTGAGCAGGACGCGGCTGGAGGGAGCCATCCTGATCGGGACGCAGTTGGAGGGGGCCAACCTGAACGGGGCACGACTGGAGGGGGCCGACCTGATGCGGGCATCGTTGGAAGAGGCTCAATTGCGGGGGGCGCGGTTGGATGGAGTCCGGTTGTTCGAAGCACAACTGAAAGGGACCGACCTACGCAGGGCACGGCTGCGCGACGTGGAGCTTTCCAGCGTGGGAGAGGCGGACGACAACAACCGCATGCGAGGTGTGAAGCTCTACCAGACGTATTTCTGGGGGGTGTTGAGCCTGCGCTACAACCAGTTTCTCGACGAGAAGGGGAAGTCGACCATCTGGGAGGAAACCGAGGGGCGCTTCAGCGAGGCTAAAGATGTCTACAAGTCGCTGAAGGGGTACTTCGAGGATGCGGGGGATTACGAGGGAGCTAATTGGGCTTACGTGCGCGAGCAGACAATGGAAAAGCTGATGCGCTCTCCGCGCTGGTTGCGCTGGCTGTACCCGCACTGGCGGGGCCGGTGGGACGAGGAGTTCTGCGAGCCGCGCTTGCTGGAGTGGCTGCGGCTGGAGTTCGCGGAGAAGATCGCCAATTATGGCGACAGCCTGACCCGGCCCGTGTTCTGGCTGGGGGTGGTGATCGTGGGGTTTGCGGCGCTGTACCTGGCGATGGGGGCGGCGACGGCCACGTCGGGCTGCGGCTACGCGGAGTTGAGCGCGAATTGGCGCGCGGGCTGCGAACCGACGCGCAATTTCCTCGACAATTTGCTGTTCAGCCTGGGGGCAATGACGACGGCGGATATGGGGCGGGTGCAGCTGTATCTGGCGGACATTGGGTTTTTGATGGCGTTGGAGACGCTGATCGGGATTGGGCTGACGGGGTTGGTGGGGTTCGTGTTGGGTAATAAGCTGCGGTATTCGTGAGGGGGCAGGAGAAGGGGGCACAGCATGCTGTGCCCCTGGGTATGAAGCGATAGCCGGAAGGTTCAGGTGCCGCGTTGGAGGTCGCGGTCAAGGGCCTGGGGGGTGTTGACGGGCATCTTGCAGGTGTAGTTGCGGCAGACGTAGGCGGTGGCTGCGCCGTCAAGCTGGTGGCGGCTGGCGAGGAGGGGGATCGCTTCGCCAACGTCGCCGTCGCCGGGGCGGGCCAGCGCGAGAACCTGGTTGGGCCGGTAGGGGCGGTTGATGACCTCGAGCAGGGCGCGGGTGTCGTCGGCGTCCGGGTCACCGACCAGGGCGATCTCGTGCGGCTCGCCGAGGTGGAAATCTAGCTGGGTGAGCAGGTGGCCGAAGCCGCTGGGGAACTGCTGCATGAGGGGCACCAGCCCGGCCATTACCTGGGCCGCCTTGCGCTGGAAGTCGGGCCGCCCGGCCAGGATGGACAGCCGCAGCAGCACGGCCACCGCCGCCGAGTTACCGGAGGGCGTCGCGCCGTCGGGCAGGCTTTGCGGGCGGACGATGAGGTCTTCGTGGTCGTGCATGGTGTCGTAGAAGCCCGCCTCGTCGTCCCAGAACAGGTCTAACATGGTCTCAGTGAGGGCTAACGCCTCGTCAAACCAACGGCGGTCGAGGGTGGTGGTGTAGAGTTCGAGCAGCCCTTCGGCCATAAAGGCGTAGTCTTCGAGATAGCCGTTGAACTTGGCCTGGCCGTCCTTGTAAGTGCGCAGCAGGCGACCCTCGCGGCGCAGCGCCCCCAGCACGAACTCGGCGCAGGCGACGGCCATCTGCAACCAGTCGCCGCGCTCGAAGACGCGGGCGGCCTCGGCCACGCTGGTCAGCATCAGGCCGTTCCAGGCGGTGATGATCTTGTCGTCGCGGCCCGGCCTGACGCGCGTCTCGCGGGCGTCGAATAGCTTCTGGCGGGCACCTTCGATCCGTTCGGCCAGTTGCTCGACGGTGAGGCCGTGTTTCTCAGCGATCTTTTCGGGGTCGCGGGGTACCCAGAGGATGCTCTTGCCCTCGAAGTTGGGGCCATCGCTGACCGCCCAGTAATCGAGCGCCAGATCGGCGTCGTCGCCCAGCACCTCCCGGATTTCGTCCGGTGTCCAGATGAAGAACTTGCCCTCGTGGCCCTCGCTGTCGGCGTCCTGGGTGGCGTAGAAGCCGCCGCCGGGGTCGGTCATCTCCCGCTGGACGTAGGCCAGCGTTTCCTCGACGATGCGCCTGTAGAGGTCGTCCTCTGTGACCTGATAGGCGTGCAGGTAGATGCGCGTCAGGAGGGCGTTGTCGTAGAGCATCTTCTCGAAGTGGGGCACCAGCCAGCGCGCATCCACCGAGTAGCGGTGAAAGCCGCCGCCGAGCTGGTCGTAGATGCCGCCGCGCGCCATCTTGTCAAGCGTGTGCGTGACCATCTCCAGCGCGTGGTCCCAGCCGTGACGGTAGTGCATGCGCAGCAGCACTTCGAGCGTGTTGGTGGGCGGGAACTTGGGCGCGCCGCCGAAACCGCCTTCGTCCGCGTCGAATCGGCGGGCGATGGCCTGGAAGGCCGCGTCGAGCGTGTCGGTGGTGAGGGCGTCGTCAGTCCCGGTCAGCGAAATCTGACGGTCAATATGGCCGGTGAGTTCGTCGGCGCTTCGCTCGACCTCGTCGCGGCGCTCGCGGTAGGCCTGCGCGACGTAACGCAGCACGCGCTTGAAGCCGGGCATGCCCATGCTGTCTTCGGGCGGGAAGTAGGTGCCGCCATAGAAGGGCCTGCCGTCCGGGGTGAGCCAGACGCTCATCGGCCAGCCGCCGCGTTGGGTGAGGGCCTGCACGGCATCCATGTAGATGGCGTCCACGTCGGGGCGCTCCTCGCGGTCCACCTTAATATTGACGAAGAGGTCGTTCATGATGGCGGCGGTCTCGTCGTCTTCGAAGGACTCGTGCTCCATGACGTGGCACCAGTGGCAGGCCGAGTAGCCGACGCTGAGGAAGACCGGTTTGTCCTCGGCGCGGGCGCGCTCGAAGGCTTCGTCGCCCCAGGGATACCAGTCCACGGGGTTGTCTTTGTGTTGGAGGAGATAGGGGCTGGTTTCGTTTGCGAGGCGGTTTGCCATGCGGGTTATGCCTTTTATGCAGAGTTTTGATGACGCACCGCTATTTTATCCTACCGGCGCGATGGTTGAAACACAGGAAGGCGGATTGATACGGCTGAAACGGAGAGTCTTCGAACCTACCGGCCAGACTCAGAGCGAGAGGGCGCTGGCAGCGGCTTTGTCCAGCAGCCAGGTCAATTGGCCGCCGGCGGGGTGGACGGCCTGTGCGGGCAGCCGGGTGGGGTCGGGGTCGCCCTGCAGCACGTCGCGCAGGGTGTCGGCCTTGCCCTCGCCGACGACGAGGAACACGACGTGCGCGGCGGCGTTGATGGCGGGTAGGGTCATGGTCAGGCGGTCGTTGTCGAGCTGTGGGACGTGGGTGGCGATGAACAGCCGCCCGGCCTCGTCGAGGGCGGGGTTGTCGGGAAACAGCGAGGCGGTGTGGCCGTCAGCCCCCATGCCCAGCAGCACCAGGTCGAAGCGCGGGAACTGGCCTGAACGCAGTTCGAAAGCGAGGCGGAGCACTTGTTCATAGTCGGCGGCAGCGTACTGGGGCGCGTTTTCGCCGCGCACGCGGTGGATGTTGTCCAGGGGCAGGGCAACGTGGGCCAGCAGGGCCTCGTGCACCATGCGGTAGTTGCTGTCGGCGTGGGCGGGTGGGACGGCCCGCTCGTCACCCCAGAAGACGTGAGTGTTCGCCCAGGGCGCGCCCTCGCGGTGGGAGGGACGCGCCAGCCGCTCGTAGAGGGCGCGGGGTGTGGAGCCGCCGGACAGCGCCACGGTGAAACGCCCCCGGGCGGCGATGGCATCTCCGGCCAGGGCCACCCAACGGGCGGCGGCCTCCTCCGCGACGGCTTGCGCGTCATCGAGGACGACGATTTCAGGGGGAGATTCGGTCATCGCGCCAATCCAATCCTACCCGGCGGCGGCCAGCAAGCGGGCGGCGACGGCCAGCGCCTCGGCGTAGTCGGGATCGTGGCCCGTGACGAGCGCTTCGGCCAGCAGCGAGGCCGGGTGGCGCGGCGCGTAGGGAATGGCGTGGACCGGGGCGTATTTCTTGCCCTCCAGGCTCTCGACCATGCGCATCTCCAGCGAGTCGCGTCCATCGCCCATGACGACGCGCGGCATGACGTAAGGCGCATCGCTGCCTGCCACCAGGAAAACGCCGGTCAGTTCGCCCTTTTCCAGGTCGGAGGCGTGGCCTTCTACAACTTCGGCTTTGACCAGGTGCCCACCCGCCTGGAAGTGGAAGATGTAACCGCCGGTCTTGCCGGTGGCCGCCTCGTCGAGCAACCAGCCCAGACGCGCGGCCAGCCAACCAAGCAGCAGCAAGGCACGGTTGGGATTGTACGGCTCGACGTTAGCGATGTAGTGCACGTCAATGGAGCGCAGATGGTCCAACTGGCGGCGCAACTCGGATACGTCGAAGAGGCGGGCCATGAGCTGCCGCCAACTGGCGAGGCGGGTCCAGTTCAGGTCGGACACGGCATGGCCCGACAGCCCGGCCAGCGCCGCCAGCCCGGCCAGCGGGTCGGCGAAGGCGTTCGAGTCGAAGAACAGCCGGTCAGATTGGGCGGCAATCTCTTCGAACAGGTGATTATCGGACGGGGGCGCGTCGTGCCACCAGAAATTGACGGGCAGGTCCGGGAGGAGGAGAGAGACGACGGCGTGATGGGCGTTTTCGTGCGCGCCGCCGCGCGCCTTGAGCGTGATGAGTTCGCCGCAGACCTGCTTGTCGCCCTCGACGCGGCAATACACCGAGGCGCTGCCTTCCAGCCGGGGTTCGCCCTCTTCCTCGACCTCGATGACAATGGTGCGGCCTGGGTGGGCTATCGCCAGATCGACGATGGGTTGGGGGATCGCTTCGCCGCCGCCATCCACACGGCAGAGGACGATGTTTTGTGCCCTGGCCTGCACGATGGACGACACGTCGCGCAGGGCCTCGCTGGCCCACAACTCGCGCAACGACTTGCGGATGTCAGATAAATCCAGGGAGATGCGCGTTTCGGTAGCGGGGATGTTGGTCATCGTTACCTCCTACAGACGACGCCAGCGCCGTCCATCGCGCGCCAGCAAGTCGTCGGACTCGGCGGGACCCCAGGTCCCGGCCTCATACTCGCCGACCGTCGGCGTGTCGCTCTCACGCCACGCTTCCAAAATGGGGTCGACCAAGGCCCAGGCCAGCTCGATCTCGTCGCCGCGGGTGAACAGCGAGGCGTCGCCCAGCAGACAGTCGAGCAGCAGCCGCTCGTAGGCGTCAGGCGGTGAGACGATGCCAAAGGCGGTGCCGTAGGTGAAATCCATGCTCACGTGGCGCATGCGCATGTCGTGGCCGGGCAGCTTGCTCTCGAAGCGGAGGGTAATGCCTTCGTCGGGCTGGATGCGCATCGCCAGTGTGTTGGGACGCATGTCGGCGGCTTGCTCTCCAAACGCGTCGAACAGCAGGTGCGGCGGCTGCTTGAACTGGATGGCGACCTCGCTGACCTTGCTGACCAGGCGCTTGCCGGAACGCAGGTAGAAGGGCACGCCCTGCCAGCGCCAGTTGTCCACGTGCAGCTTGAGCGCGGCGTAGGTGGCCGTCTTCGATTCGGGGGGCATGCCCTCCTCGTAGAGGTAGCCGGGCACGTGCTCGCCGTTGACGATGCCCGCTGCGTACTGAGCACGGACGGTGTTGAGGGCCGCGTCGGCTTTGGTGATGGGCCGGATGGCGCGCAGCACTTTGACCTTTTCGTCGCGCAGCGCGGTGGCCTCAAAGGCTACCGGCGGCTCCATCGCGGTCAGGCTGAGTAGCTGGAGCAGGTGGTTCTGGAACATGTCGCGCACCACGCCGGACTGATCGTAGTACCCGGCGCGCGTGCCCACGCCCACCGACTCGGCGACGGTGATCTGCACGTGGTCGACGTGGTCGCGGTTCCACAATGGCTCGAAGATGGCGTTGGCGAAGCGGAAGACCAGGATGTTCTGGACGGTTTCTTTGCCCAGGTAGTGGTCGATGCGGTAAATCTGGTGCTCGCCGAAGACCTCGTGAACCTGCTGATTCAACTGTTCGGCGCTGGGCAGGTTTTGCCCGAAGGGCTTCTCGACGATAGCCCGCCGCCACACCTCGTCCTCTTCGCGGGCCAGGCCCGCCGCGCCGAGATTGGCTATGATGGTGCCGTAGACCTTGGGCGTCACGGAGAGGTAGTAGACGCGATTGCCGCCAGTCTTGTGGATGCTGTCCACCTCGTCCAGGTAGCGGGCCAGCGCCTTGAAGCTGGCCGGATCGTCGTATTGGCCCTGCACGTAGTGGAGCGTCTGCTCGAAGCTGTTCCACACTGGGCCGTCGAGCGCGTCGGCCCTGCCGAATTCGGCGATGGCCTGACGCATACGCTCGCGGAAGCCTTCGTCGTCCATCTCGCTGCGGGCAAAGCCGACGATGGCGAAGTTCGGCGGCAAGCGGTTCTCGCAGGCCAGGCTGAACAGGGCCGGGACGAGCTTGCGACGGGTCAGGTCGCCGCTCGCCCCGAAGATGACCATGATGGACGGGTCCGGCAGTTGGGCCAGCCGGGACCCGGCACGCAACGGATTGTCGGCCATGAGTTATTTGGCCTCTTTGACCGCGTGTCCGCCAAACTCGTTGCGCAACGCGGCCAGCAACTTGGCGGCGAAGCTTTCGTCCTGGCGCGAGCGGAAGCGCATCTGCAAGGCCAGGGTGATGGTCGGCGCGGGCACGTCGAGGTCGATGCTTTCAAACACCGTCCAGCGCCCCTCGCCGCTATCGGTGACGTAGCCTGCAATCTTCGACAGGTCGGGGTCTTTGCCCAGCGCGTTACCGGCCAACGCCAGCAGCCAGGAACGAATGACGCTGCCGTGCATCCACAGATCGGCCAGCGCGGCCAAATCGAGGTCGAATTCCTCTTTGGCCCTGAGGATTTCGAATCCCTCGGCGATGGCCTGCATCTGAGCGTACTCGATGCCGTTGTGCACCATCTTGACGAAGTGGCCCGCGCCCACCGGCCCGGTGTGCAGGTAGCCATTCTCCTGGGCCAGGGATTGAATGACCGGCTCGACCCTGGCGAACACCTCCGGCTTGCCACCGGCCATCAGGTTGTAGCCCAGGTCCAGCCCCCACACGCCGCCGCTGACGCCGCAGTCCAGGAATTCGATGCCGCGCCCGGCCAGCATTTCGCCACGGGCCATGCTGTCCCGGTAGTTGCTGTTGCCACCGTCGACGATGATGTCGCCCTCGTCAAGGTGGGGCAGCAAATCCTCAATCACACCGCCAACCACACCGGCGGGTATCATCAGCCAGATGACGCGCGGTGTCTTAAGCTGGGCGGGCACCTCCTCAAGCGCGTAGACGCACTCCGCGCCTTCCTTCTCGAAAGGCGCCCCTTTTGCCTTGTCTCGTGCGTAAGCCACCACACGATGCCCATCGCGGAGCAAGCGGAGGGTCATGTTGCCGCCCATCTTGCCCAATCCAATCATTGCCAATTCCACGATACTGTCCCCTCGCAATTCCTTCGGCTAGTTCTTGCCCTGTAAGGCTTCGGCTTCCAGCGCCTTGATCTTGTTCAGGCGGCGAACGTGGCGTTCCTCGCCGGAGAACTGCGCGCCCAGGAAGGCGTCGACCAGTCCCTTGGCAAGCTCGACCCCGACGATGCGCCCGCCCAAAACCAGCACGTTCATGTCGTCGTGTTCCACGCCCTGGCGGGCAGAGTAGGAGTCGTGGCAGACCGCCGCGCGAATGCCGGGCAGTTTGTTGGCGGCGATGCTGGCCCCCACACCACTGCCGCAGATGAGTACCCCGCGCTCGGCGAGACCATCCTGGAGGGCCTCGCCGACAGCTTTGGCGTAGTCGGGGTAATCCACCGACTCTTCGCTGTAGGTGCCCAGGTCGAGCACGTCGTAACCGGCAGCGCGCAGATACTCCTCAACCTGGTTTTTGAGCTCAAATCCGGCGTGGTCCGCCCCAAGCGCAATTTTCATGCTGATTAGCCTTCCAATAGAGCCTTGGCCCGCGCGACGACGTTATCGACACTGAAGCCGAGCTTTTCCATGACGATAGGCCCTGGCGCGGACGCGCCAAAGCGGTCCAGACCGATCACGTCACCGCCATCACCCACGTACCGGTGCCAGCCCTGCGTCACCCCGGCCTCGACGGCGAGACGGGCGGTCACATCGGGCGGCAGCACGAGATCGCGGTAGTCCTGTGGCTGGGCGTCGAACAGTTCCCAACTGGGCATGGACACCACGCGCACGGCGATGCCTTCGCCACTCAATTTGGCGGCGGCTTCGCGGGCCAGCGGCACCTCGGAGCCGGAAGCGATCAGGATCAGGTCAGGGAGTTCTTTTTCCGAATCCTCCAGGACGTACGCGCCGCGCGCCAGGCCAGTGGCTGGGCCGACCTGCAACTGGTCGAGGATGGGTAGCTTCTGGCGGCTGAAGATGAGCGCGGTCGGCCCATCGGTCCGCAGGATGGCCTGCCGCCACGCTTCGGCGGTTTCGTTGGCGTCGGCGGGCCGGATGGTCACCACGTTCGGCGTGGCTCGCAACATCGCCAGTTGCTCGACGGGCTGGTGGGTGGGGCCGTCCTCGCCCACGCCGATGCTGTCGTGGGTATAGACGAAGATGACGCGTTTCTCGCTTAGCGCGGCCAGCCGCACCGGCGGGCGCATGTAGTCCAGGAAGACCAGGAAAGTGGCGGTGTAGGGAATCACGCCGCCGTGCTGGGCCATGCCCACGGCCAGCGACCCCATCGCGTGCTCGCGCACGCCGAAGTGCATGTTGTGGCCGCCCTGGTCAAAGTGGAAATCGCCCGCGCCGTCGAGGATTGTCTTGGTGGAGGGAGCCAGGTCGGCGGAGCCGCCAATCAGGTCGGGCAGGTTCTCGAAGATGGCGTTGAGCACTTTGCCGGAGGCGACGCGGGTGGCAATGGGACCCTCGTCGGGCGTGAGTGGCTTCAGCGCCGCGTCCCAGTTTTCGGGCAGGTCGCCGCGCATCATGCGCTCAAATTCGGCGGCCTTGTCGGGGTGGGCCTTGGCGTAGGCGTCAAAACGCGCCTGCCAGTCCGCCTCGGCGCCAGCGCCAGCCTCCACCGCCGCCCGGAAGTGCTCCAGCGCGTCGTCGGGCACGTGGAAATCGGGTTCGAGCGGCCAGCCCAGGTTTTCCTTGGTGAGCTTGACCTCGTCCGGGCCGAGCGGCGAACCGTGCACCCCGCCGGTGCCTGCTTTGTTGGGGCTGCCGTAGCCGATGACGGTGGTGCAGATGACGAGCGACGGGCGCTCGGTCTCGGCCTGGGCAGCCTGGATAGCCTTGTCCATCGCTTCGAGGTCGTTGCCGTCGACGGGACCCTCGACGTGCCAGTCGTAGGCCCGGAAGCGCGCGCCGACATCCTCGGTGAAGGCGATGTCGGTGTCGCCCTCAATCGAAATCTGGTTGTCGTCGTAGAGGTAGATGAGCTTGCCCAGCTTGAGCGTCCCGGCCAGCGAAGCCGCCTCCGCCGCGACGCCTTCCTCCAGGTCGCCGTCGCTGACGATGGCATAGGTGTAGTGGTCCACGATGGTGTGGTCGGGGGTGTTGAAGCGCTCGGCCAAAAAGCGCTCGGCAATCGCCATGCCGACGCCGTTGGCGAAACCCTGCCCCAGCGGGCCGGTGGTCACTTCGATGCCAGCGGCGAGGTGGCTTTCGGGGTGCCCGGCGGTGTTGCTGTCCCACTGGCGGAACTGCTTCAGTTGGTCCAGCGTCATGTCCTGGTAGCCGGTGAGGTACAGCAAGCTATAGAGCAGCATCGAGCCGTGCCCCGCCGACAGGATGAAGCGATCCCGGTCGGGCCAACGGGGGTTGTGGGGGTTGTGTTTCAGGTGGCGCGCCCACAGGACGTAGGCCATCGCCGCCGCGCCCATCGGCATTCCGGGGTGGCCTGAGTTGGCCTTCTGCACCGCGTCCACTGACAGGAAGCGGATCGTGTTGATGCTGGTTCGTTCGAGGTCTTTCGTCGCCATGTCAGGTTTCCCTTGTGAAGATTCGCAACACAAGCGCGCCGTCGTGTAGACGCGCATACACTTTGCAGGCTTACTCGTTTATTTTATGGGCAACTGAGCGCGGTGTCTAGGCGATACCTGGAAGTGCTGTCATGGCAAACGAGGCTTGCGAGATGGTCGAAACGCTGCGGACGTGCAAATACGCCAATCGTCACCCAAAATGGCGCAGAATGTTCATATCCGCGCGCCGGGGGTTATGGTAGACTCCAGGCATGGTCCAGACTTCTCCGGCCCGCCCATCCGTGGTCTGGGTGGACGATACGATCTGCAACCGGTGTGACAACTGCGATGCCAAACGAGCATGCCGCACCAAGGTCATCCTGCAAATTGACCCCGGCGAGCCGCCTTTCGTGGACGTGCATCGCTGTATGGGCTGCATGGATTGTGTGTCGGCCTGCCCAATGGGGGCGATCAAGATAGTGACCAACGGGGGAGCGATCACGTGAGCGAGCCGGGCGATGCGGCACGCCTTGCCGCCCTGGAGCGCGAGTTGGCCGAACTTCGCGCCGCCGCCCCGGCCCACTCGATGCCGCCCTCGCTGCTGATGCGCATCGAGGAGCTAGAGGACCAACTTGCAGAGGCACGGGCTGCTTCGCCGGACACGCCTCAGCCCACACCGCCTGACCCATCGGAAGACGCCAAATAAATTCAAGGCGCGTCAGTCAGGGCGCGCCCTTTTTGCCATACTGGTGCCCCGCCTCGGCATCCGGCGACTCTCTCAAGAGTTCGAGCGCGTGGGGCAGCACGGGCAGCAGCACCTCCAGGTTTTCGCGCACGGCCTTCGGGCTGCCCGGCAGGTTTACGATGAGCGTCCGGCCACGGATACCCGCTACCGCCCGCGAGAGCATGGCGTGGGGGGTGACTTGCAGGCTGGCCGCGCGCATCGCCTCGGCCAGGCCGGGTGTCTCGCGCTCGACGACGGCGCGTGTGGCCTCAGGCGTGCGGTCACGCGGTGCGAAGCCGGTGCCACCGGTGGTCAACACCAAATCTAGCTTGTCCTCGTCAGACCAGCCTTTCAACCGGCGCTCGATGTCGTCCTGCTCGTCGGGCACGGTCTCGGCCAGAGCAACGGTCCATCCCAACTCGCCCTCCACTATCTCACGGAGGAGCGGCCCGGACCTGTCCTCGTACTCGCCCGCCGATGCCCTGTCGCTGATGGTTAGAATGCCCACCTGCACGTCAATTCCCTCCTGCAAGCTCACCTGAGCGCACGCCAGGACTGAGTTCCGAGGCAACGGGTTGCCCAACCCTGCGCAGCGCCCAGACTATCGTGGCGACCAGCACCGCCGTCCACACCCAGGCCAGCACGATGAATCCAATGCCACCCCCGCGCCGGATCACGATTGGCTCGCCAGTTGACGGGGGACGATTGGCATACAACCACATTACCTCCACCCCGTCGATGACCACCAGCACCTCTGGGGGCATGCCCCTATATTGCTTCCAGGCAGGCTTCCAACGATCCGGGAATAGGTTGCGCTGTATGCTTTCGACTACGAAAAGATGGTAATCATCCTCGACTGACAGCTTACCCTTAGCACTGCCTGGGAAATACTGTTTCAGGGAAGTCGAACCGAAGGGTGAAACGCCCACCTGGAGCGAGGCTGCGTCTGGTTGGCCGCTGAGGTAATCACCTGCGTAGAGGACACCTTCATTTTGCCTGGTGATCTCCACTACCTTGATCGCGACCCGATTGCCGCCCAACAGGTGATTGTGATGCGCGCCATAGTCGGGCGCATAGGGCAAGGCGACGAGCGCCTGCAACCCCACCACCAACCCCACCAGCCCTACCGGGGGCAGCTGTGCCACCCGACCCCCTCGCCCCGCCACGGCCTGTCGCACCAACTCGATCACCCCGGCAAGCCCCATCGCCGCCAGCACCTCCACCGCTACCGATGCGGGCAAGATGTAGCGGCGCACCTGGTGCGCTCCTATCGTCATCTCCAGCGTGAAGAAGAAGACGTAAGCCACCAGTAGCCAGAACACCCTTGGCTGCACCGGCAGTTTGCCCCGCGCGCGCCGCAGCGCGTACTGGCTCAACGCTACGAGGCTTAGTGTCAGTGTCAGGAAGCTGCTCTGGAAGGCCATGATTGCCGGGTAGAAGAACGGCGATAGACGTTGCTTATGATATATCCTTCCGGCGAAGAAGCGCTGGGAATGCTCACTCCCGAGTTGGCGGCTCACAGCACCGACGCTTCCCCGCAGTATCTCCACCGGCTTAACCCACATGGCAGGCCACAGCGCGAAGGGCAAGATTGCCACCAGCACCCACAACAACAGCGGGCCAATCAGCCCACGCCAGGCTTCCCGCACCAGCCAGCGCCGCCGTTCTCCAGCGTGCGCCGATAGACCCGCGCGCAGCCGTCCCGCCTGGTAGACTAGCAGCGCCAGCCCTGTGAAGGGCACCAGGAACAGGCTAGGCGATTTGGTCAGGAAGGCAAAACCCCCCGTCAATCCAGATAACACGAGGTAACGCCGCTGCCCACTCTCCAGGCTGACCAGCAGCAACAGCGCCGACAGCAACATCAGCGAACTGGCCAGCGCATCCAGGTGCAACACCCGCCCCTCGGACAGGTAGAACGGCGAGAAGGTCAGCAGCCCGGCAGCCGCCAGCGCCACCGGCCAGCCTGCCAACCGGTGCAACACCAACGCGATGGCGACGATCAGCCCGGCTATCGCCACGGCCAGCCCCATCACGCCTGCTGCCATCTGCCGCCCGGTCTCGGTCGCGTAGGATGGAATCGCCCAGGTCATCAGCGCCTCGGCGGGCGTGCCGCTCGTCGCATCGAACAACCGCAGCGACGCTCCACTGATAGCCATCGTGGTGACGCCGGGATGGTGTCTCTGGTAGGTCGAGGCCCAATCGCGTTCATCCAAAGCCTGGTTGAACGCCTGGGATCGCCGCAGCCACTGCTTTGGCCGCGATAGGGGGTGGTAAGCACGAAGGAAGAATGCCACTAAGAATACGCCAACCAGCATACCACTGGTCAATTTGCGCCGTGTTCTCATACCGGTCACTCCCCTGAGCGCCGCAGCGCCCAGCCTATCGTGGCGGCCAGCGCCACCGCCCACACCCAGGCCAGCACGACGAATCCAACGCCACCGCCGCGCCGGATCACCACCGGCTCGTAAGGTGTGGGGGGCCGGGTGGCATACAGCCACATCACCTCCACCCCGTCGATGACCACTAACACCTGCGGCGGAGCACCCTGGTATGCTTCCCACGCGAAATACCATTGCTCAAGATTCAAGCTCCGCTGGAGGGGTCCAACGGAGAAAAGATGGAAATCATCCTCAGCGGTCATATGGCGCGGCATCTCGCCAGAGAAATACTGCTTCAAGGAATAGTCTACAAATGGGGCAACCCCTACTTGCAAAGACCCGGCGTCCGGCTGGGTGTCGAGGTAGTTCGCCACATGAATGATGCCTTCATTTTGGCCCACGATCTCAATCACGTTGACCGCAACGCGATTGCCACCCAACAGGTGATTGTGGTGTGCGCCATAGTCTGGTGCATATGGCAGCGCTATCAGCGCCTGCAGCGCAACGCCCGCACCCAACAGCCCCGCCGGAAACGAGCGTGCCAGCCAACTCCCTCGCCCTCCGGTGGCCCGACGCACCAACTCGACAACACCCGCCAGCCCTACTGCCGCAATCACCTCGAGTCCCACCGAAGCCGGAAGGATGTAACGATATTGTTGGCGGGCGCCAATGGCCATCTGGATGGTGTAGAACACCACGTACGCTATCAGCAGCCAGAAGGGGACGGGCGGCAGCGGCAAGGCATCCCGCTTGCGCCACAGTGTGTATTGGCCCAGCGCCGCCAGGACCAGCGTCAGCGTCAAGAAACTGCTCTTGAAAGCCATCACAACAGGATAGAACAGCAGAGGAGGGTGATCGCTGAATATCCGCCCGGCAAAGAAGCGCATTGAAGCACCATCAACCAGATGTTGGTCGACGCGCTTGACCATTTTCTGGACGACGTAGAGTGGCTGCACCCACATGGCAGGCCACAGCGCGAAGGGCAGCACGGCCAGCAAGAGCCACAACAGCAGCGGGCTTACCAGTCCGCGCCACACTTCCCCGGCCAACCAGCGCGTCCGTCCGTTTGTATGCTCCGGCCAAGCAGCCCGCAGCCGCCTCACCAGGTAGGCCAGCAACGCCAGCCCGGTGAAAGGCACCAGAAACAAGGAGGGCGACTTAGTGAGTAGAGCCAGTCCGCCCACCAGTCCAGACAATGCCAGGTAGCGCCGCCGCCCGCTCTCTAAAGCAAGCAACAGCAGCAGCGCCGACAGCAGCATCAGCGAGCTAACCAGCGCGTCCAGGTGCAGAACTCGTCCCTCGGCAAGGTAGAAGGGCGAGAAGGTCAGCAGCCCGGCACCCGCCAGTGCCAGCGTCCAGCCCTCCAACCGGCGCAGCACCAGCGCAACCGCTATGATTAGCCCGGCCATCACCAGCGCCAGCCCCACGATGCCTGCTGCTATCCGCCGGCCATAGCGCGTGGCATAGTCCGGGACCGTCCAGTCGATCAGGGCTATAGCAGCCGTGTCGCTGATCGCGTCGTACACGCGTATCGCTGCGCCACTGATAGCCATCGTCGTGACGCCTGGATGTATCTTCTGGTAGGTCCCGGCCCAGTCAGTCTCAGCCAGCGCCCTGGTGAATGCTTTTGACCGGTCGAACCACTGATCGGGTCGCGAAACTGGCCGGTAAGCGCGCAAGAACAGAGCGACCACGAACAAGGCGACAAGAACGCCCATCGAGACTTTGCGTGACATCGTCATCCAGTTACGCTCCTCACCTCCCCTGCAACGCTGCACGAACACCCAAGTCTCTAGCGACCGACCAGCCTCCCCTCCTCCCCCAGCTTTGCAGTGTGCCTGAGCGCCCACACGACAGTTGACACCAGCGCCACCGTCCACACCCAGGCCAACACGATGAATCCAACACCACCCCCACGCCGGATGACCACCGGCTCGAAAGGTGTGGGGGGATTCCTGGCATACAACCACATATACGGCACCCCATCGATGATGACGAGTAGCTGCGGTGTGCTTCCTTCGTAGACTGCTTGTTTCTCGGCCCAGTAATCCGGCTCTCGCTGCAAGTCTCTCACCGAAATCAGATTGTAGTCATCCTTATTCGACCACCTCTGGCTCGTTTTACCCCCGAAGTACTGGCGCAATGTCTTGTTGAGCGACTTTTTGGCCCCAATTTGCAGCTTCTTGCTCTCTGGCTGCTGGCTCAGGTAATCGGACACGTAGTTGAGCCCTTCGTTCTGGCCGATGATCTCCACCACCTTGACCGCGACCCGATTGCCGCCCAACAACTGGTTGTGGTGCGCACCATAGTTGGGGGCAAAGGGTAAGGCAATGAGCGCTTGCATTCCTACTGCCAGCGCTACCATCGCTGCCGGAAACGCCCGCAGCCAATCACTCTCCCGGCCCTTGGTGGCTTGCTGCACCAACTCAATCACGCCGACCAATCCTATCGCCGCCAGCACTTCCAGCATCAGATACGCCGGGAAGATATAGCGGGCGTCCTGATCAGAGCCGATCAGCATCTGGATGGTAAAGAATAGGACGTACGCTACCAGCAACCAGAAAATGAGCGGTTTCAGCGGTAGGGTGATCTGCTCACGCCACAAGGTGTACTGGCCCAGCGCCACGAACGCCAGAGTCAGGGTGACAAAGCTGCTGTTGAAGGCGAAGGTCAGCGGGTAGAACAGTACCGGGGGGCGCATTTCGTCGTAAACCCGACCTAGAAGAAAACGCCCCTCGTGCGCCTCCCCAAGGTGGCCGGTGAGTCGCTCAAGAATCTCGGCCACGATGACACGCGGTTCGACCCACATGGCGGGCCACAGCGCAAAGGCAGCTGCCAGCCCCAGCAGCCAGAGCAGGTATGGCCCCACCAACCCACGCCAGATTTCCCCGGCAAGCCAACGCGCTCTTCCCTGCCGGTGAGCGGACCACTCAGCCCGGAGGCCTACCACCAGATATACCAGCAACACCAGACCGGCGTATGGAACCATAAAGACGCCGGACATCTTGCTGAGAAACGCCAGACCGGCGACAAATCCCGACAGTACCAGATAGCCGCGCTTACCGCTCTCCAGACTGACCAGCACCAGCAAGGCCGAAACCACCATCAATGCGCCAAGCAAAGCATCCTGGTTATACGCTCGACTCTGCGCCAGAAAGAAGGGCGAGAAGGTCAGCAGTCCGGCGGCGGCCAGTGCCACGCGCCAATCCGCCAGCTTGCGCAGCAACACCGTCACCGCGACGATAAGACCGGATATGGCCAGTGCCAGCCCCATAATGCCGGCCATGATCCGTTTTCCAAATCCGGTGGCGTAGGGCGGAAACGCCCAGCTCATGACCGGTTCGGCGACGGTACCGTTCAGCACATCGTACAACCGCAGCGTGAGACCGCTGATTACCATGCCGGTGAAACCGGGAATTGAGGACTGGTTAGTCGCCGCCCAGTTCTGTTCGTCAATTGCCCGATTGAAAATCTTCGTCCAGGTAAACCAGTGCAATGGCCGGGACACAGGGTGGTAGGCCCGCAGGACAAATGCCACCACGAACACAACCACCAGCAGTATCGCTGCCGTCCGCCGCGATATTCTCATATTCCTCCACCTACGGAAGCGAGGTCTCTCCTGTCCTCTGAACTTACCTGTCAGCCGTTTCGACGGGGTGCAAGCCTGACACTTGTCTGGACCTGGGCGACTCGCCGTTCTGTTTCTCAATCTGGCGAAGCGCCCACCCAAATGTCGCCACCAGTCCTATCGTCCACGCCCACGCCAGAACGATGAACCCCAGCCCACCCCCACGCCGGACGACCACCGGCTCGGAGCCTGCTGACGGTTGGGTGGCGTACAGCCACATATACTCTACCCCGTCGATAATCACTGTCACCTGCGGCGGCTCACCCTGACTGGTGTGGGCCTCCCAGGCACCGAGCCAGCGCTTCAGATTAAACTGGCGCTGGAGATTGATCAGCGAGAACAGATGATAGTCGTCTTCACCTGTCATGTCGAGAGCGATGTTACCAGAGAAATACTGCTCCACGGAGCGTTCAAGCGGGCTGGCAACCCCCACACGCAAGGACCCGGCCTCCGGCAATTGGTTGAGATAATGGGTTACAAAGGTGATGCCCTCATTCTGACCTACAATCTCGATCACCTTCACCGCCACGCGATTACCGCCCAGCAAATGATTATGATGCGCGCCGTAGTTAGGTGCATAGGGCAATGCGATGAGTGCCTGCAACCCCACTACCAGACTCAAAAGCCACACCGGCAGCGCGCGTGCTGACCAGCCCTCGCGGCCCATCGTAGCCTGCTGTGTCATTTCCAACACGCCTACCAGCCCCACCGCCGCCAACACTTCTAACGCCACCGACGCCGGTAGAATGTAGCGAGCGTCCTGGTGGGCGCCTATGGTCATCTGGACTGTGAAGAAAAAGACGTAGGCCGCCAACAGCCAGAAAGTCAGCGGCTGCAACGGCAATTTGCCCCGTTTGGGCCACACCACGTAGCGGCCTAACCCGGCAAGGACCAATGTCAAGGTCAGAAAGCTGCTCTTGAAAGCCAGGATCGCCGGGTAGAACAAAACCGGTGGGTGTTTTCTGTCGTAGATTTGGCCGGCGAAAAACCGTCCTTTGTGGGCAGTCTCGATTTGAAACCCTATCGACGCCACGACTTCCTGCACCACCGCGGCGGGTTCGACCCACATGGCAGGCCACAGCGCGAAGGGCAGCAGCGACAGCAGCAACCACAACAGCAATGGTCCTGCCAGCCGTGCCCACGTCTCCCTCACCACCCAACCCACTCTTCCCTCGACGTGCTCCGGCCAGCCCGCCCGCAAACGCTTGACGAGATAGGCCAGGGATGCCAGCCCCACGAACGGGACCAGGAACAGGGAAGAGGTTTTGGTCATCAAGGCCAGACCACCCACAAGCGCAGACAGCACCCAGTAGCGGCGCTGCCCACTCTCCAGGCTGACCAGCGCCAGCAATGCCGACAGCAGCATCAGCGAACTGACGAGCGCATCCAGGTGCAGGACACGCCCCTCGGAGAGGTAAAACGGCGAGAAGGTCAGCAGCCCGGCAGCCGTCAATGCCAACGGCCAGCCCGCCAGTTTGCGCAGGGTCAGTGTAGTGGCAACGAGGAGTCCGGCGAGTGCCAACGCCAGTCCCAGCACGCCTTGCGCCATGCGCTGGCCATACTGCGTGGTAAAGGGGGGGGCAACCCAGGTCATAAGTGCTTCGGCGGGTGTTTCGCTCACCGCTGCGTACAAGCGCAACGTCGCCCCACTGATAGCCATCGCCGTCACGCCTGGATGGTATTTCTGGTACGTGTTTGCCCAGTCTCGTTCGTCAAGGGCCTGATTGAAGCTCTCCGCGCGGCTTAGCCACTGGGAAGGTCGCGACAGCGGCCTGTAGGCACGCAGCACAAAGGCGACCAGAAACACGCCAACACATACAAGCACGGTGCCTCTACGAGAGATTGTCATCATATGTCCTCTGGAGAAGCCGCAGCCCCTACCTGCGCCGGGGACGGGCACAAGTAGCCCCTTGCGTGCCAGACGCACCTCTCTGGTGAAAGAGTGTGTCTGGCACGCAGGTGCTCAGAACTGTGGTTTGTGGTCTACAGCCGCAGGCGGGGTGCAATGTCACTCGTCCTCATTGTCACCCACCAACTCACGCCACGGGCCGTGAATGCCATCCTCGGTAACACCGTAGTAGACGCGAATCCCGCCGTCTTCCTTCTGCACCAGATCGTAACGGGTGCGCCCCGCATGCTTGTATCGCTTCCAGATGCCAATGTCTCCGCGCCATTCTACTTTGCGCGGGTCAACCGGGGCGCTCTCGATCTCGCTGATGGCATAGTGCCACAAGCGGCGCGCGGACGAGCGGGTCACGTTGCGCACGATGCTGCCATTGCGCAAGTCGCGCACACGGTGATAAAGTGTACCGCCCCGTTCTTCGGTGTCCACAATCTCAACCCCGGTACGAGGCGCATCGAGCGTTCCACCGGATGGGTCGGACGGCACATCTTGCGCTTCTGCCTGCACCGGCATACGACTGCGCGCTACCAACTGAACGATCTCGTCGCGCACCGCGAGACTGGTCTCGCCTTCGTCGTCGCGGACGTAGATTTTGTTGTCGTCGATGGCGTAGGGCGGGGTATCGCCGCGCGGCACCTGTACGCGAATGATGGTCACCGACTCGGTTCGCTGTGAGTCGATTGAAACGTCGATCGCTGGCGTGATTTTGTTCGAAATCTCACTGCGCAGCGTCTCAATCGACTGGCTGATGTTGCTCACGCCCACCGGCTTGCTGCGCGAGTCGGGCGCAAGGCCAACGTACACGGTGCCGCCATTCGTGTTGGCAAAGGCGCACACGTCAGACGTGATAGCGTATAGCTGCCCCCCACGTCGCGCCATGCTCTCGTGGAACGACTGGACGATGGTGTTTCCTTCCTGGCGCGCGGCCTTGATGTGATCAAATGCCGTCTTGCCTTTGCGGTAGGGACGGGTGCGGGCCATGTCGGAGCCAGCCAGCACCGCGTAGAGCGCCTCGAAGCTGACTTCAGGGAGCAAAATCTCCGTCACCCGCTCGCCGACGCCCAGGCTCTTACTGTTGTTGGGGTCGGTGTCCAGCCGGTGCGCATCCGAGCCTTGAATACAACGCATTGGGCGGGGGTATTCTGGCTTGGTGCCATCAAAGAAGCGCGCCGTCCTGCCGCGCCCCCGCCGTTCCAGGTCGGTAACTTCCAGCGCGTGCAGGTTGGCGTCCTGTGTGTAGGCAATCTTGGTCTGGCCGCCGAAGCCCAGGCCGCGCATCGCCACGCCGTGTGACGAGTTGGCGTGGGCCGCAATCGCCAGCCCACTGGCCTGGTTGATGGCCGCATAGGCGGTCAGCACGTCGGCGGAAGCGCCGACGTTGGAATCGCCCACGTCGAGGGTTTCGGGTGAAATGTTCAACGAGAGCAAGATGTGCTCTAGCTGGCGGATGGTCGTTTCCGGCGAAAAGATGCCCAGAATATGAAAACCAAACGTGGCCGTGAACTCAAAGCCTGGCAGCACCAATATGCTCTCTAGCAGACGCTCGTACTCGCCGAGGCGGTATTCCTCATCCTGCTCGATGCGATGGAGTTGGCGCAGCATCCTTAGCTGCTCGATCTCTTCGAGCATCTCGCGGTAGCCGCGCACTGTGTTGTGATCGGTGAAAGCAACAATGTTTAATTCGCGCTGTTCAGCACGTTGTAAAATATCGAGATAGCTGACGCCCGGTTCCTGGTAGTCGTTGGAACCGGGCGTATGAAGATGCAGGTCCATCCGGTACCATTGCATCTTCGACCTTTGTCTCCGCTTTGCCACAAATCCTCTCTTCCCAATTCAAGATTCGCCCGCGGCAGGCAGAGATGCTAGCCCTGCGCCACCGGCAAATCTGACCTCGGTCAATAATTGTAACAGCGCTAGGCTGTCTCCAGGAGCGCGTTCAGGCGGGCGACCAGGTGGGGAGGATCGAAAGGCTTAATAAGGAATTCGGTTGCTCCGGCAGCGATAGCAGCCTCGGTATGATCCAGCCCCGACGTCATGATGATCGGTGTTTTGGCAAATCCTGCCAACGCGCGCACCTGTTGCACAAACTCTGTGCCTTCATAATCTGCCAGATGATAATCCACCAAGAAGACCTCTGGCCTGGTCTCCTTTACCTTGTCTAATGCCCCGTCGCCGCCGGGGGAAACAGTCACTTCGAAGCCGTCGAGTTCTAGCAGCCTCTTTAGCAGTGAAACGGTGGTGTGGTCGTCATCGACCAACATTACTCTTGACACGTCAGTTTACTTATCCTTAATCGTCTTCAATCGTCTTCTTCAGTTAGCTGGTGGCTCGCTTCTTCTCCGAGCCATTGGAGGATAGCACGACATTGTCGCTCAACGCGTTGTTGAACACCTCATCCACACGCTCGACGAGGATGAAATGCATATCCTTCCGAATCTCCTCCGGCACGTCGTCGAGGTCCTTCTCGTTGCGCTTGGGCAAGATGATCGTATCCAGACCAATGCGATGTGCCGCCAACACCTTCTCCTTGATGCCACCCACCGGCAACACCTGACCGCGTAAGGTAATCTCGCCGGTCATAGCGACGTTGCCCTTGACCGGACGGCGCGTCAGCAGCGACGCCAGCGCCGTCGCCATCGTCACGCCAGCCGAGGGGCCATCCTTGGGCACCGCCCCCGCCGGGACGTGCAAGTGAATGTCGTTCGCCTCGAACCACCCCTCTTCGATATCCAACTGAGCGGCCTTGGAGCGGACGTAGCTGAGGGCGGCGCGGGCCGATTCCTGCATCACCTCGCCAAGCTGACCGGTAACGATGAAGCCCTTGCCACCGGGCATCAGCGCGGCCTCGATGAACATCACGTCGCCGCCCGTGGGCGTCCAGGCCACTGCTGTCGCCACGCCTGGGATTTCGGTGCGCTCCTCGACCTCTGTCATGTAGAAGAACTTGGGCTTGCCGAGGAAGTCGCGGACGTTGGAGGCCGTCACCCTGGTGGGACCTTCTACACCCTCAGCAACCCTGGTTGCGCCCTTGCGGCAGGCGGAGCCAATCTCACGCTCCAGGTTGCGGACGCCCGCCTCGCGGGTGTAGTCCCGGATGATTTTTCGCAACGCACCATCGGTGAACGTGATCTCGCCCTCACGCAAGCCGTTTTCACGAATCTGGCGCGGTATCAGGTAGCCATGTGCGATGTGGATCTTCTCGTTCTCGGTGTACCCCGCCAGTTGCAGAATTTCCATGCGGTCCCGCAGTGGGCCGGGGATAGGCTCCAATAGATTGGCCGTGGTGATAAACATCACGCCGGACAGGTCGAAAGGCACGTCGAGGTAGTGGTCGCGAAACTCGCTGTTCTGCTCCGGGTCGAGCACCTCCAGCAGGGCCGACGCCGGGTCGCCCCGGAAGTCCATGCCGAGCTTGTCCACTTCGTCGAGCATGACTACCGGATTCTTGGTTTCCACCCGGCGCAGCGACTGGATGATTCGCCCCGGCAGCGCGCCCACGTACGTCCGGCGGTGGCCTCGAATCTCGGCTTCGTCGCGCACCCCGCCGAGGCTCAGGCGGGTGAACTTGCGCCCCATCGCCCGGGCGATGGACTGGCCCAACGAGGTCTTGCCCACTCCCGGCGGTCCTACGAAGCACAGGATGACACCTTCTCGCTCGCGCCGGATGTGGTCGATGGCGTCGCTCTCGCGCTCTTCCTCGCGATCCAACCGCAGCTTACGCACGGCCAGGTATTCGAGGATGCGTTCTTTGATGTCTCCCAGACCGTAGTGATCCTCATCCAGCACATCCCGCGCGTGGGCGATGTCGAGGTTGTCGTCGCTGCTGACATTCCAGGGCAGACTGGTCAGCCAGTCGAGGTAGGTGCGGATGACGCCGTATTCGGCGGCGGCGGTGGGCAGTTTGGAGAGACGGTCCAACTCGCGGCGGGCTTCTTTCTCGGCCTCCTCCGGCATGCCCGCCTCGTCAATCTTGCGCCGGAATTCCTGCACCTCGACTTGTTGCTCGTCGCCCTCGCCCAACTCGCGCTGGATGGCTTTCAGTTGCTCGCGCAGGAGGTACTCGCGCTGCATCTTCTCCATCTCGGATTGGGCGTCTGCCTGGATTTTCCGCCCTAACTCAACCACCTCAAGCTCGTTCGCCAGCAGATTCATCATCAAGCGCAGCTTCTCGGTGACGCTGTCCAGTTCCAGGAGCTTCTGCCCGTCTTCCAACTCCATGCGCACGTAGGTGGCGATGGCGTAGACCAGTTGCAGCGGGTCTTCCACGCTCAACGCGGCAGCCAACAACTCGCCGGGAATGCTCGGCACCAATTCAGCCAGGCGGCTGAACTGCGAGGTGACATTGCGCATCAGCGCTTCGACTTCGATGTCGTCCTCGTACGTTTCATAGGCTGGCGAGACGCGGGCCTTGAGGTATGGCTTGGTGGTGACGTACTCCTCGACACGGATGCGCGCCAATCCCTGCACTAACAGACGGATGGTTCCGTCCGGCGAGCGAAACAGGCGGTGCACCTCGGCGGCGGTGCCCACCTCGTAGATTTCTTCGGGGCCAGGCTCTTCGTTTTCGGGGTCATGGCTGGTCACCAACCCAATAATGCGGTCGGTGCCCATTACCTCGTCGATGAGGCGTACGGAACGCGGCTGGCCGATGGTGATCGGCACGGCGGTATGCGGGTAGATCACCATGCCGCGCAAGGGCAGAATGGCCAGGACTTCGGGCAGTGAAAGCCCTTCCTCCTCTACGTCACCCGAGGGCACGAGCGCCTGACTCTTGCCCGTCTGGGTCACGATGGCGGTAGCTTCCTCTTCTTCGAGCGGGTTCTCAGGGTCTCTGTTTTCTGAAGCAGGCATGCTGATTTTCTACCTAACCTTGTTCAGGTAGCGTCCTCGGCTTGACCTTTCATCCCCGTGCTCACAACACACGAACAAGGATCAGTCAGAACCGGCTTTTTCAACGTCTACAATATGATGCGCTCTAGCTCTGGGAAGTTCCACTCGCAGGAAGCCATCGTCGTACGTGGCTTCTACTCCATTTTCGTCAACGGGCCACGGCAACTCGACATCTACCCGAAACTCACCGTAACGCACCTCAAGTTGATGAAAGGCGGGTTTGGTGTTGAGCCGTGGTGGCCGGGTGCCGCTCACCATCAGGTGCCGCTCATCCAAAACGACGTTGAACTCACCCTTCTGCATTCCGGCGACCTCGACCAAGATGACGAGGCTGTCGTTGTCCTCATACACATCTGTGGGGGGACGCCAGGCATGAGAATGGCGGACGACAACAAATTGATTTCCGACCAGAGTGGTATGTAAGTGGCTTCCTTCGGTATCCTGGTAGCCTCGGCCACGTTTAGGCTTCTGTGACGACATCCACAATCCCCCCAAATAGATCAATCAACACAGGGGCGTTGTACTTTAGATTCCTCTTCATTCGTAAAGGCGATTTTACCACAGGTGCCTGTGTGGCTCAAAACCGGTTACACCACGATCCACGGCTTTGTGGTGCTTCCGAACCTGTGGAGGAGTGGGCGCGACGATTTTCGCCACGAAGCGGCCACGTTCAAACGACAAAAATGGGGTTGCTGAATATCCAGCCGCGCGGCTTGCCTTCGAAGTCGACGTAGACCTCCACGCGGTAGGCTCCCGGCTGGGTGGCGATGAACGTCATGTGGGTGCCCTCGGCTTCACGCAGCACCACCTCGCCGTTGAACAACAGGCGTGCGTCGGCGGGCCGGGGCACCACCACCTGCAACGTGACACCGTGTTCCAGCCGGATCCAATCGCCCATGATGGCATTTTGGTGTAACCCCTGCGCAGTGAAGCGAAAGCCGCGCGTGGGCGCTGGCAGATCGTAGCCGACGAAGGCGTGCCCAGACCTGAGCGCGGTCTCCACGACGCGTTTGTCGTGCTCAAGCAAGCCCTCAAGCCGGTGTGGGGTGATGACGTGCGTGTTCACGCAGCGAAAGAGGTACTCGTATGGAAAAAGCGTGCGCTCAACCGGTCCCAGCGAATAGCTCGCGCCGTGGGCGTCTGCGCCGCCGATAACCCGCACGCGCTGTCCCTCACGGAGCAGCCGGTCCCACTGCTCCAACGTCTCCGGAAACGGCCCACTGATGCCCTTTTCTGGGTTTTGTGCGTAGCGCAGCGCGTCCCGCCGGTTGCCTATCAGGGATTTGAACTCCGACATGTAGTTCCAGACCTCGATGCCGGTGTAGTCGGTCACGTCCCAGTCCTGCCAGGACAGTTCCGGCTCGCTGGCTACCCCGGCCAGGGTCATCGGGCGCTCAAACGGGTGCGCCAGGAAGCTCAACCCGCCGTGTTCGTGCACCTGTTGGATGAGCGTCTGGGGTGACGGCGCGTGGACGGCCATTTCCTGCTCGACGCCGTAGACCAGCAGGTGATTGCCAGGGGGCGTGCGGCGCGGGTCGTGAACCTCCTCGCCGATCAGGAGCAACACCCGCTCTGACTGGTCACGCCCATAGTGACCCTCGACGCCGCCGACGCGCACGTTGTGGTCGGTCACGATGACGAAATCCAGCCCGGCGCGAATGGCCGCCTCGGCGATCTCGGCGTGGTAGAGATGGCCGTCGGAGTACGGCGTGTGGATATGGGGGTTGCCCACGTATTCGTAAAGGGCCATGCGGTTTTGTCTCTCGGTGGCTGCTCAGAAAAGGCGAGGCTGCGTGGCGTCGGGGTCGGACGAGGGGCGCTTGCCAAGCGGCCTGGGCGGCAGCAGTTCTCGCTCGGCCAGCCAATCGGCGGCGGGACCGTCCCAGCCGACGGCGTCGAAATCGACCCGCCCGGCGTCGTCGAAGCGCACGCCCTCCGCTTCGAGGCGGAGGCGCTGCTCCAGGTGGCCTTCGGTGCGCTCGCGGACGCTGATTTCGCCCTTGCTGTTGATGACACGCTGCCAGGGCACGCCAGAGCCGTCCGGGACGGCGTGCATGGCACCACCCACCCAGCGCGCGCCCAGGCGACGGTACTGCAATTCGTCCACGCCATCGGGCGGCGGGATCATCGAGGCGATCTGGCCGTAGGTGCTGACGCGGCCTGCGGGAACCTGGCGGACGATGTCCCAGACGAGCCGGTTGTAGCTGGTAGGGTCGGGCGGCGAGTACATGATGGCGCGACTGTACAGCGAGGTGGGCGGGCTGTCAAGGAGGAGTATGAAGTGCTGAAACACGCAAGGTGGGAGGCACGGAAAGGCACTTCCTGGGCCGGGTGTGCCCCCGTATCCAGGAAGTGCCAGAGACTACGGCGGGAAGGCAACGTTACAGCGCGCCGACCAACGCCTCGAATTCGTCCTCGGTCAGCAAGCCTTTCTTTTCCATGGATTTCTCTTTGACCATCATCAGCAGGTCCAGCATCCGGTCTTCGGGGACGGACAGGCCGAGCTTGTCCAGATAGAAAGCCAGCGAATCGGTGCCGCTGCCCTTGCCCAGCACGACTTCCACGTCACCGGCCCCCATCAGCGAGGGCAGCACGGGCATGACCTCGGTGGGGCGGGTGTCCTTGACCGTCATCCACCAGGCCGACGGGATGCCCGACTCTAGCTGGAAGATACGCTCGCCGACCACCGGCTGGTTGACCGGCAGCACGTGGCCTGACAGGTCGGCCACCAGCAAACCCAACTCGGTCAGCTTGTCCAGCTTGATGCCGGTGTCGTAGCCGTAGAGCAGCTCCAGCGCCAGCGCGATTTGCTCGGTGGACGCCTGTCCGGCGCGCTCGCCCATGCCCAGCACCGTCGAGTGGATGACCTCCGCGCCTTCCTCGACGGCGGCGAGGCTGTTGGCGTTGGCGAGGCCAAAGTCGTTGTGGAAGTGGGCCTCCAGCGGCTTGTCGATGCGCTTCTTGACCTCGCGCACGTAGTAGCGGATGGCCGGGGTGGAGGCCACGCCCATCGTATCGACCAGCGCCAGCGCGTCCATGTGGCCCTCTGCGGCTACCTTGTCGAGGATTTGCATCAACCAGTCGAACTTGGCGCGGGTGGCGTCGATGGTGAAGAAGACCACGCGCAAGCCCTGCTCGTGGGCAAAGCTGGTGGCTTTGACCGACAGGTCGATGGCTTTTTCGAGCGGCCACTGGTAGGCGTACTCGATGATGTGCTCGCTGCTGGGGATTTCGACCACGATGCCGTCCACGCCGCAGTCCACCGCCCGCTTCACGTCGTCCACGATGCAGCGCGAGAAGCTGTAAATTTCGGGACCGAGGTTTCGCTTGGCAATCTCGCGGATGGCCTCCTCGTCTTGCTTGGAGACGGCGGGCATACCTGCCTCGATGCGGTGGACGCCCGCCTCGGCCAGCGCCTCCGCGATGCGGATCTTTTCGTCCTTGCGGAAGGCGACGCCGGTTTCCTGCTCGCCGTCGCGCAGCGTGATGTCGTGAATCTGGACGTGCTTGGGCAGATTGAACTCCCTGGTCACGTCCTCCAGGTAGTTCAGCGGGCTGACGAAGTACTGGTCAGTTTTCCAGGGTTCGCTCATTGAATGGCCTCTTTCAAATGGAATGATGATTCTCGCCACGTGAAACTAACTGTTAGCGTCTTTGGAACGGCTGGCGAGCGCGCTGGCTGCCGCGACCCACTCGCGCACGGAGCCATAGACCGGCACGCCGACGGATTCCACGGCAGCGGACATTTTGGCGGTATACGGCCCGCCAAAAGCCCCCACCAGAATCGGCTTGTCGTAGTCGCGGCTCGACTGTTCCAGCTTGGGCACGATTTCTTCGTCGAGTGGGGTGTCCTGGAACACGAACCAAGGCATCACGATGTCGATGCCGGGGTCTTGCAGCAGCGCCTCGATGCCCACCCGGTAATCCTCGCTGGTGGCCGAGCCGGTCACGTCCACCGGGTTTTGCACCACGTAGTACGGCGGGTAGAACGCCTCCAGCTTCTCGACGGTCTCCGGGCTGATTTCGGGGATCTCCAGGCCATAGGAGGGCAGCAGGTCGATGCCCTGCACCATCGTGCCCGCCCCGTTGCTGATCATGCTGACGCGCCCGCCCCTGGCTTGCGGCTGCATCGCCAGCGCCTTGACGCTGGCGGCGAGTTCCTGGTAGCTCTGGGCCACGATCAGGCCCGCCTGCCGGAACGCGCCCTGCACCACGTCGTACGAGCCGCCAAAAAAACCGGTGTGCGAGATGGAGGCCCGCGCGGCGCGCTCGGTGCGGCCTGACTTGAAGATGACCACCGGCTTCTTTTGGGCGACCTGCCGTGCCGTCTCCAGGAATTTGCGCCCGTCTTCCAGGCCCTCGACGTACAGGGCGATCACGTCCGTTTCGGCGTCGTCGGCCAGATAGGCCAGCAGGTCGGCTTCGTCCACGTCCACCCGGTTGCCGTAGCTGACGAACTTGCTCACGCCGAAGTGGACCGCATCCTCCAGCAGGCCGCAGCCAATCGTGCCCGATTGGGTCAGCATCGCCACGCGCCCGTTTTTGGGGCGGACCATGCGATCGTAGACCTGGAAGAACGTATCGAGGCGCGTCTCGCCGTCGAACACGCCGATGCAGTTCGGCCCGATGGCGCGCACGTCGTGTTCGCGTGCGAGGCGTCGAATCTCAGCCTCCAACCCGACCTGCTCGCCGCCTAACTCCTTGCCGCCACCGGAGATGATGACCAGATTGTGCACACCCTTGGCGGCGCAGGCCTTAATGACTTCCGGCACGGCCTTCAGCCCGATGGCGACGGCCACCAGATCCACATCGCCGGGGATGTCATCCAGGGAGGGGTAGGCTTTCACGCCCATGATCTCGTCGCGCTTGGGGTTGACCGGATAGACCTTCCCCCGGTACTCGTGCCGGGCCAGGCTGTCCAGCACCGAATGGCCGATCTTGCCCGGCGTGGGCGACGCGCCGATCAGCGCCACGGATTTGGCCTTGAAGAAACCTTCCAGGTGAGCGGTGTTCGGCGGGGGCGGTGCCGGGGCAGGGCGCTCCTCGTCGTGCCACAGGATTTTGGCATCCAGCACCCGGTGTTGGTCCTCCCAGACCAGGATCGGGTTGAAGTCGACGGATTCGAGCTTGCCCGCCTGTTCGGTGCCCATGCGGCTCGCGTTCAGCAGCAGATCGACCAGCATGTCTTCGGAGACGGGCGGCTGGCCGCGATAGCCGCGCAGGATTTCGGTGCCCCGCGTCTCGCGGATCATTTGTTGGGCGTCGGCCCGCTCGATGGGCAGCACGCGGAAGCTGACCTCGCGCAGCAACTCGGTGAACACGCCGCCCAACCCGAACATGACGACCGGGCCGAATTGCGGGTCGTCCAGCAGGCCGATGATGATTTCGACCCCGCCGCCGACCATCTCCTGGACCTCGACGCCCTCGATGGTGGCGTCGGGGTGGGCGTCCCTGACCGAGGCCACGATGCGCTCAAACGCGCTCCGCACCTCGTCCGCGCCGGTCAGGTTGAGCGCCACCCCGCCAACGTCGGTCTTGTGCACCACGTCGGGCGAGGCGATCTTCAGCGCCACCGGGAAGCCTATGTCGGTGGCGGCCTGGGCGGCCTCGTCGGCGCTGTGGGTCAGCTTGCTCTGGGGGACCTGAAAGCCATAGTCTCGATACATGTAGTAGGGAACCTTTTGGGGGCCTCGTCGAAGATAAACTAGGATGTGCTGTCGCCCGTGTCCGCGTCCTCGGCGGCAGCAATCGCTCTCAGCCGCCGCTCGATGCCGTCCAGGTGGTCGAGCATGGCCTGCTGGGCGGCCCGCGGGTCGCGGGCTTTGAGCGCCCGCACAATCTTTTGGTGGTCGGCGACCGCTTCCGAGCGCATGTCGGGCAGGCGGGCGGTCCGCATGCGGCTGGCCCGGCTGATCTGCCCGATGCTGGTCATGAACCGGGAGAGCATCGCGTTGCCCGCCACCTGGCCGATCAACTCGTGCAGCTCGTAGTCCACTTCCACGAATGCCTCCAGGTTATCCACGTTTTCGACGGCTTTTTCGAGCACGTGCTCCAATTCCGCGATTTGTTCTTCCGTGATGCGTTCCGCCGCCAGCGCCACCAGGCCCACCTCCACCACGCGCCGCGCCTCGAACAACTCCAGGAACGTCGAGTCGTCCAGCGAGAACACGAACTCCAGGTGCTCGACCAGTTGTTTCGGCTCAAGGGAGGTGACGTAGGTGCCGTCGCCCTGGCGAATCTCGATCACCTTCATGATCGCCAGCGCCCGCAGCGCCTCGCGCAATGAGGGGCGGCTGACTGACATCAGGGTCGCCAACTCGCGTTCCGGCGGCAGCTTGTCGCCTGGGAGGAGCTTCTTCTCGCGGATGAGATTCAGCAGTTTGAAAGCGATCTCTTCGGCCAGCGAGCTTCGTGAGATGTTCTCAAACACGTCCTGATTTGGCATGAGGATAAGGGTGCAAGGGTTAATTGGTAAGGCCATTTTACCAGAGGCGTTTTTGGCATGTCAATCTCTGGGGTGATTCTCGTGCCATGATTTGGAGGATTGGTTGGGCAAAAGTATTCAGAGGGGAGTGTCAACTGTGAATGTGCTCGATACACAGGCACTTCTGGATCGTTAGTCTCTCAAGTATTGTTCATAGGCGGATGGATAATAGTGTAGGATAAGCATTTGCTTCTCAACGACCTCAGCCACAACGTCGAATTCTGCCCCTCTTGCACGGGTAAAGGCATTCTGTTCTCGCTCGGCCATGATCGCTGCCACATCGTACCTGCTATCAAACCACTCGAACAGTAGCTGGTGGTTTTCAGGCGAGAAGATACCACGGATAGTGTACGTGGAATATCTTATTTCAAGCTCATCGCGAATCGAGGGTTGCGTGAAGCCGGTAGCTCGGTGGACTTCCTTATCGGTGATCTGCATAGGATACGATTTCTGGTCGAGATGAAGGGTGACGTGTTCGCCTGGCTGCGGGAAGTACTTTCGACTAGACCCGCAAATTTCGAGGTACCATCCGAGTTTCTCATCCTCCATGATGTTCAGAGAAACCCATGGCCTTTTGAGGTTTTCAAAGGCTTCGAATTTGAGTCGACCAGTGTAAGCCAAATAGGAGTAATAGTAGAGATACCCTGCCTCCATTTCTTGCCGAAGACGGCCACTCTTCATCAACTCTGGCACGTATGAATAGTAATCCGGAAAAGCCTCTTCTTCTTTGGGGCTAAGTTCCCAGTCACGACAGATGGTATTGTGGCCAATATCAGGTATCACAGATTGGTATCTGGCGCAGTTACGTGTGTTATCACGAGCGACAAAGGATTTACAGTTATGACATTGGGCATAGTAGACACCATTTGGCATTTTCTAAATGCTCCTTTGGTATCTCTTTTTTCGCTGGAGCAAGTATAGAGCATTTTGACGCGATGTTTAAGCGTGATTGAAGTGATGCCTTATGGCTCGTCCTCAATCCGGTAGAATAATCCCGTATAGGACTGTCAATTCGGCGGTCATCTACCACTGGAGAGATAGCGATGGAATACGTCAATCTTGGCCGGTCCGGCCTCAAGGTTTCCCGGATTTGCCTGGGCTGCATGACCTATGGGACACCAAAGTGGCGCGACTGGGTGCTGTCTGAGGACGAGAGTCGCCCTTTTTTCCAGCGCGCGCTGGAGGCGGGTATCAATTACTTCGATACGTCCGACAGTTATTCGCTGGGTGTGAGCGAGGAGGTCCTGGGTCGGGCGATGCGCGATCTCGCGAAACGCGACGAGGTCGTCATCGCCACCAAGGTCTTCTTCCCCTTTGGGGACGGCCCGAACCAGCGCGGCCTGTCTCGCAAGCACATCATGGAGTCCATCGACGGCTCGCTACGACGCCTGGACATGGACTACGTGGATTTGTACCAGATTCATCGCTGGGACTACGAGACGCCCATCGAGGAAACGATGGAGGCGCTGCACGACGTGGTGAAGGCGGGCAAGGCGCGCTACGTCGGGGCGTCGAGTATGTACGCCTGGCAGTTCGCCAAGGCGCTGCACATGGCGGACCTGCACGGCTGGACGCGCTTCGTCTCGATGCAGGGACACTACAATCTGGCGTACCGCGAAGAGGAACGGGAGATGATTCCCCTGTGTCTGGATGAGGGCGTGGGCCTGATTCCGTGGAGCCCGTTGGCGCGCGGCTTGCTGGCGGGCACGCGCACGCGCGACGGCAAAACCCACACCAAACGGGGCAAAAGCGACGAGTACTTATGGAGCTTATACGACCAGGAAAGCGACTTCGACGTGGTGGATCGCGTGGCCGAACTGGCGGAGCGCCGGGGTATCTCGTCGGCACAGGTGGCGCTGGCCTGGCTGCTGCACAAGCCAGGCGTCAGCAGCCCAATCATCGGTGCCAGCAAAATGCCCCACCTGGAGGAGGCTATCGCGGCTGTGGACGTCGAGTTATCGGAAGACGAGATGACCTTTCTGGAAGAGCCTTACCAACCGCATGCTATTCAGGGGCACTCATAGCAGGCTGGAGGAGTGTAAGCAATTGACAGGCCGCCGAGATCGGGTTTCTGTGGATATCCTCGTGGTATAATTGGGTACCTTTTATCGGATTATGCCAAGGAGAGGAGCACGACAATGAGCGCAAGAGAGATTGCCGAAGCCTTTACGGCAGCACTGGATGCGGGGGATTTCGACACCGCCGCTTCGTATCTCGCCGACAATTTCCAGTTTAGCGGCACCATGATGCCCGAGGCGTTGGGTGCCCAGCAATGGCTGGGAATGTCGATGGCCCTGAAAGCGGGCATACCGGACATGAGCTACAACTTCACCATCCCCGAGTCGGACGAGAACTCCGCCAGGGTCAGCAGCCGGATCAGCGGCACGCACACCCAGGACCTCGACATGACCGGGATGGGCATGGGCGTCATCGCGCCTACCGGCGTGGCCTTCACCTGCGGGGAGGAGTTTAGCGTGGGGCACGTGGAGGGCGGCAAGATCGCCTCCATCCACCTGGAGCAATCGCCCGACGCTGGCATGTTCGACATGTTCCGGCAGCTGGGCATCCAGCCGCCCCAGATGTAAGTCACACCTCTACGCAAATCGACACAAGAGCTTCGCACCTGGCGAAGCTCTTGCTTTTTGAGCAGCACTGACCAACCCCAGAAAGGCCCTTTTTATGCGTAAATTGCTGCCCAAAAATGGTAAAAACACCCCGCGTGACGTATAATCTTAAGGTCGTATTTTTAGCCCCCTCGGAGCTTACGTGAATGGATATTGGTACCGTTCGACCCATTGATATTAATGAGGAAATGCGGGATTCTTACCTCGATTACGCGATGAGTGTGATCGTCTCCCGCGCCTTGCCAGACGCCCGCGACGGCCTCAAGCCGGTCCACCGCCGCATCCTGTACGCGATGTACGACATGGGCATTCGGCCTGACTCGGCTTATAAGAAGAGTGCCCGTATCGTGGGTGAGGTGCTGGGCAAGTATCACCCCCACGGCGACGCGGCGGTCTACGAGTCGATGGCCCGCATGGCGCAGGACTTCTCGATGCGCTACCTGCTGGTGGACGGCCAGGGCAACTTTGGCTCTATCGACGGCGACAGCCCTGCCGCCATGCGCTATACCGAAGCGCGCATGCAGTCCTTCGCCGGCGAACTGCTGCAAGACATCGAGAAAAACACCGTCGATTTCACCGATAACTTCGACGGCACCCTGCAAGAACCGGTGGTGCTGCCCGCTCGCCTGCCTAACCTGCTGCTCAACGGGACGTCGGGCATCGCCGTGGGCATGGCGACCAATATCCCACCCCACAACCTGCACGAAATCACCAACGCCGTCTCGTTCATGATCGACCAGATGACAGCCCCTGAGGGCAAGCAGATCGACGAGGAATTGGAGAACGTCGGCGTCGAGGACCTGATGCAATTCGTGACCGGCCCTGATTTCCCTACCGGGGGCATCATCGTCGGCTCGGAGGGCATCCGCGATGCCTACGCCACGGGCAAGGGCCGCATGGTGGTGCGCGCGCTGACCCACATCGAGCCGATGCAAGGCGGACGGCACCGCATCGTCGTCACCGAAATCCCCTACCAGATCAACAAGACAACCATCATCGAACGTATCGCCAGTCTGGTGCGCAACGGCAAGATCGACATGATTGCCGACCTGCGTGACGAGTCAGACCGGCGCGGCCTTTCGTTGGTGATCGAACTCAAACGCGGCGCGCAACCGAAGAAGGTGCTGAACCAACTCCTCAAGTACACGCCGCTCCAGACATCCTACGGCGTGCAACTGCTGGCGCTGGTCAACAGCGAGCCGCGCCTGCTGTCGCTCAAGCGCGCGCTGCAACATTACATCACTCACCGGCGCGTGGTCATCACCCGCCGCACCGAGTTCGACCTGGAGCGGGCGCAAAGGCGCGCCCACATCCTGGAAGGGCTGCTGATCGCCCTCGCCAGCCTGGACGACGTGATCGACACCATTCGCAAGAGTAAAAGCGCCGAGGATGCCCACCAGAAGCTGGTCAAACGCTTCAAGCTTTCAGACGAACAGGCGCAGGCCATCCTCGACATGCAGCTTCGACGGCTGGCTGCGCTGGAACGGCAGAAGATTGAGGACGAGTACAACACGCTGCAAGAGGAAATCGCGCGTCTCGAGGACCTTCTGGCAAATCCGAAGAAGATCCTTCACCTGATCCGCGACGACTTGCAAGAACTCGCCGAAACCTACGGCGACGTGCGAAAAACCCTCATCGCTCACGATGCCGACGATTCGTTTGACGAAGCCGACCTGGTGCCCGACGAGCAGGTTCTCATTTCGATCACGCGCCAGGGGTACATCAAGCGCGTCTCGGCACGGGCTTATCGCGCCCAGGGACGCGGCGGCAAGGGCGTGCGCGGCATGACGACGCGCGAAGAGGACGAACTGAGCGCCCTGTTCGCGGCGGGGTCGCTGGATAGCATTCTGTTTTTCAGCGACAGGGGCAAGGTCTATCAGGAGAAGGCTTACCAGATTCCCGACGCCGGGCGCGCGGCCAAAGGCATCCCCCTGGTTCAGATTCTGGCGCTGGGTCCTGACGAGATGGTGACGGCGGCCATGGCTGTGGCCGACTTCGACGCGGTGGACTACTGCACGATGGTCACGCGCCAGGGACGCATCAAGCGTGTGGAACTGGCCGAGTTTGCCTCGGTTCGGCCCAGCGGCCTGATCGCGATTTCGCTGGATAAAGGCGACGAACTGGGCTGGGTCAAGCTGACCAACGGCGACCAGCAAATCATCATCGTCACGTCCGAGGGCCAGTCCATCCGCTTCCGCGAAGATGAGGTGCGGGCCATGGGCCGGGGGGCGGCAGGGGTCAACGCCATCAAGATGGACGAAGGTGCCCACGTGACCGGCGTCGACGTGATCACCGACGACGAGGAGGATTGTGATCTGCTCGTCATCACTGAAAAAGCCTACGGCAAACGCACCCCGATAAGCGAATACAGACTCCAGGGGCGTTACGGCAGCGGCATCCGCACCCTGGCCCGGAACAGCAAGACCGGCCCCATCGTCGATGCGCGCATCGTGAAACCCTCCGACCAGATCACCCTCATCACGACGGGAGGGCAGGCGATCCGGGTCAAGGTCAAAGACATCTCGCAGCAGGGGCGCGCCACGCAGGGCGTGCAAATCATGTCGCTGGCCGACGGAGACTCCGTGGTTTCTGTCGCCCTGCTAACTGAAAGGGAAAACCCATCTGACGACGACACCTCTGCGGTAGATGGGCAGGATGGCGCGACAGCCAGCGAGTGAAGATCAACAGCACAGCGCATTCTGAGGACGGCAGCGCAAGTCAGCGCTGCCGTTTTTGTTTCCACATTTCGCGCCGGGAGGCGTCCTGGGCTATCATGTGGACGCGACTTGTGCCGGATACCTGAGGATTGAGATAATGGCATCGCTTCCTAACGAGAATCCGAACGAAAAGAACCCTGCCCCGCCGCGTCGCGCTAACCGGGGCCTTTCGACGGTGTTGCTGGTCGTCATCATCGTCGTGGTGGCGGCTATCGGTTTCCTGGCCGTCGACACGCTCCTGGCACTGCGCAGGCCGTTTGGCTCCGTGCCCGGCGACGTCGAGGAGACGGTCCGCGCGGTGGTCAACCCCACGCCGACGATCATCGCGGACCCGGTCACTATCGTGCTGGAGATCCGCTCGCTGGCCCGGCTGGAGACGGCAGCCTATACCCTCGAAAAAGTGGTCACTGCCGAGAGCGGCGAAGGGCCGTTGGGCTTTCTTTTCAAGGACAGGTTGCTACTGGTGGCCCACGGCGAGGTCATCGCCGGTGTGGACCTGAGCAAGCTCACCGAGGACGACATTATCGTCACCGGCGACGAGGTTTTTGTGACGCTGCCTGCCGCCGAGATTTTCGTGGCGACGCTCGACAACGAGCAAAGCTACGTCTATGACCGCGAAACGGGGTTGTTGGGACCGGAGGTCGACCTGGAGACGCTGGCCCGGCAGGAGGCCGAACGCCAGATTCTCGACGCGGCGCTGGAGGACGGCATCCTGCAAAAAGCGCAGGACAACGCCGAAGTCTACGTGCGCGGCCTGCTGGAGGCGTTGGGCTTCGAACAAGTGACGTTTATTACCGCCACGCCCATGCCCGGCAGCAGTCCGTGACCGCCGGGAGCAAACAGGACAAGCGAATTGCTAGAGTGGCTCCGAGCGCGCAAGGTAAGATGGCTGGCTCTACTGGCCCTGCTGGGCCTTTGCGCGGGGCTGCAATTCGCGTTGGCGGTGACGGTCTACGGGATGCCTGTCGCGGACCAGACCAACCTGATCAGCATGACGATCACGTTGGTGTGGTGCCCGCGCTCGCTCACCGTCGGCTGGACGCTGGGACACGGCTGGACGGCGGTCCGCAACGTCATCCCTTGCCCGCCGGGCAGCCAACCGGCGGCCTGGATTCAGTTGTGGTGGCGAGGCGGCAAGCGCACCGTGCTCTGCCTCGACCCCGGCAAACAGCGCTGCTAGCCGTAACCGGACCCCAAAACCCAAGCGGCCCCTCGTTCAACGAGAGGCCGCTTCCGTGATCAGGCTCGCTGCTCTGCGCCCAGTTTCTGTTTGAGCGCCTTCACGATGCGCCCCTGGGCCTTGGCTGCGTCTTTGTCGCGCAGCGTGCGTTCAGGGCTTTGGAAGGTCAGCGCGTAGGCCAGGCTCTTTTTGCCGGGCGGGATCGGTTCGCCCTGATACACGTCGAACAGCCGCGCCTCGCGCAGCAAGAATCCGCCGGTCTCGCGGATGACGGCTTCCACCTCGACGGCTGGGATGTCCTCGTCCACCACCACCGCCAGGTCCTGGTAAATCGCTTCGTAGCGCGAGATATCCTCCACGTGATGTGTGGTCGGCACGTGCTCCAGCAATTGGCTCAGGTCGATTTCGGCTACCACCACTGCCTGCTCAGGTAGATCAAATGCCTCCCGCACCAACGGGTGCAACTCGCCCAGCGTGCCCACAGCGTCCCCGCCAACGTTCAGGTGGGCGGTTCGCCCCGGATGGTAGGTGTTGTGTTCTGCTGGCGTATAGCTCACGTCGGAAAGGTGCAGGCCCTCCACCAGACCCTCGACCACGCCCTTCAGATCGTAGAAGTCCATCATCCCGCTTGCGCCGCCCTCTTGCCAGCTTTCCTGCCCGCGCGGGCCGGTCATCACGATGCACAGTTGGGCCGGTTCGTCGGGCAGCGTTTCGCCCTCCACAGGCAGGTATACCTCCCCCACCTCGAAGAGCATCTGCCGTTCGCGCCAGCGCGTGTTTTGGGCCAGGATGTCTAGCATGCCCGCCAGCAGCGAGTGGCGCATCACGACCTTGTCCTGGCTGATGGGGTTGCTCAAGTGCACGTACGGGACCTCGACGCGGTGCGACGTCGCCCCGGCAGGGGTGAGCAGCGCCTCGCGTTCCGGCGTGGTCAGGCGGTAGGTGATGACCTCTTGCAGCCCGGCGCGCACCAGCAAATCGCGCACGCGCTCCTCGCGGTCCAGTGACACATTGGAGCGCTGCGGCGGCAGCGTGTCGGCCATCTCGCTGTTAGGAATCTTGTCGTAGCCGTATATGCGCGCGATTTCTTCGATCAGGTCGGCCTGCGCCACCTTCTCAGCGATGTCGGCGTGCTCTGAGTCGGGTGGCAGACCGATGTCCAGACGGTGGTCGGGCGCGGTCACCCGCAACGTCTCGGCGTCGAGCGTCTCGACCGCGAATTCGAGGCGGGTCAGGATGTCGCTCACCTGCTCGGCGCTGAAGGGGATGCCCAGGATACGCTCGACCTCGGCGGTTGGCAGGTACACCGTCACCACCTGGGCAGGCTTGGGATACACGTCGACGATCCCCTCGGCGATGGTTCCCCCGCCCCACTGGCGCATGAATTCGATGCCGCGCCGCAGGCCACGAATCGCCATCTCGGGATGCACGCCCCGGCTGAAGCGCGCCCCGGCTTCTGACGAAATCTCTTTGCCACGCTCGCGCTGCGCGCCCAGCGTTTGCCGGATGTTGATGTAGTTCCAGGCCGCAGCTTCCAGCAGAATATTAACGCTGTCGTCGCTCACCTCGGTCAGCGCGCCGCCCATGATCCCGCCGATGCTGTGGATGCCCGCCGTGTCGGCCACCATAATTGTGAATTCATCGAGCTCGCGCTCAATGTCGTCCAGCGTGGTGATCCTGTCCCCGGCCTCAGGCAGGTGGGTGATGATGGTCGGCGTGTCGTGCCCGCTTTCCCTGGCCCGCTCGACCAGCTTATCGTAGTCGAAGGCATGCAATGGCTGCCCGATTTCGAGCATGACGTAGTTGGTGGCATCGACGATGTTGTTGATGGGCCGCATCCCGGCCAGCGTCAGCCGCCGCCGCACGAATTCAGGCGACGGGCCGATCTCTACGTCCTTGATGAGCGCCAGCGTGAAGCGCGGGTTGAGGTCCGGCTCGCGGATCTCCAGGCCCACCTGCCCCTCGATGGGCGGGCCTTCGGCCAGCACTTCGTAGGACGGTTGTTTGACCTGCTGGCCGGTGAGCGCGGCGACCTCGCGGGCCACGCCCAAAATCGAGTAGCAGCGTGCCAGGTTGGGCGTCAGGTCAAAATCAATCACCACGTCGCCCATCACGTCCTGCAGGGGAGTGCCGGGCGCGGCGTCGGTCTCGATGAGCATGATACCCTCGTGCTCATCCGAGATGCCTAATTCCAACTCGGAGCAGACCATGCTCTTGTTGGGGATGCCGCGCAAATTTCGCTCCTTGATAATCAGCCTGGGCTTGCCCTCTTTGTGCCCGTCGATGACCTCCGCGCCTTCCCGCGCGTAGGGGGCGACGAGCGGCGGGTCGAGCGGCCCCTTGTCTTTGTAGGGATACAAGTTGGGCGCGCCGGTCACTACCGTCTCCACCTCGCCGATGCCGCTCTCGACCATCGCCAGCACCAGCCGGTCCGCGTTGGGATGCGACTTGATCTCCAGCATGTGGCCCACCACAATCTTCTCGCGGTCCCACACCAGATGGTCAGCCTCGCCGACGTGGCCTTCTTCGGCGGGGACGCCGACGTACTCGACCTTCGCCACCTCCAACCCGGCCAGCGTCAGCCGGTGGGCCAATTCCTCGATGGGCATCGTGATGTCCACGAAGTCTTTCAACCATGAAACAGGTACGCGCATAATCTACTCCTCGTCAGCCACCTTCGGTGAGGCTTCAGCACGAGGAACATGCTGACTGCTCACCAAAGGTGGCTGAATGCTGTCTGCTGCTAAAACTGCTCCAGGAAGCGCAGGTCGTTACCCCAGAAATAGCGGATGTCGTCGATGCTGTGCTTGAGCATGGTGATGCGTTCCGGTCCCATGCCGAAGGCGAAGCCGGAGTAGACGCTGGGATCGTAGCCGCCGTTCTTGAGCACGATGGGGTGCACCATGCCGGAGCCGCAAATCTCCACCCAGCCGGTCAGCTTGCAGACTTTGCATCCCTGCCCGTCGCAGATGATGCACTCAACGTCCACCTCCAAGCTAGGCTCAGTGAAGGGGAAGTGCGAGCAGCGAAAACGCACCTCTCTGTGCGCGCCGAACAGACGCCGCGCGAAGTCGGCCATCGTGCCTTTCAGATCGGTCATGCGGATGTTGCGTCCCACCGCCAGCCCTTCGACCTGATAAAACTGAGCCTCGGAGCGGGCGGTGATCTGCTCGTAGCGGTAGCACATCCCCGGTAAAATGACGCGGATCGGTTCCGGGGCGTAGTCGCGCATGGCCCGTATCTGGCCCGGCGAGGTGTGCGTTCGCAGCAGCACCCCCTCCTGCGTGGTGTAGAAAGTGTCCCACATGTCACGCGCCGGGTGGTGGGGCGGGATGTTGAGCAGCGTGAAGTTGGTGTCGTCGTCCTCCACGTCGGGGCTGCGGTAGACCTGGAAACCCATGTCGGCCCATATCTTGTAAATCTCGCGCAGCGTTTGCGTGGAGGGGTGCAGCCGCCCGCTCGGCACCGGCTTGCCGGGCAGCGTCACGTCGATCCCACCTTCCTCTAACTGGGAAGCCAATGCCTGCGCCCGTAAGGCCGCCTCGCGCTCGGCCAGCGCCGTCTCCAGAGCCACCCGAACCTCGTTGGCACGTTTGCCCACGGCGGGCCGGTCTTCGGGGGGCAGGTCGGGCACGCCGCGCAGGATGGTCGTCACTGCGCCGGTCTTTCTGCCGATGTACTGCCGCTCCCAGACCTGGAGCGCTTCCTGGTCCTGAATGCCGTCCAGTGCCGCCAGCGCCTCCTCGTGCAGGCTCTCCAGCTTGCCAAGCATACGATTCTAACCTCCTTCTAACCTAATCTCGCCCATTTTCCCGTGTTATCCCACATTATCCCACAGGCTGTCTGGAACACTGCTGTTCAATCTGTTGCGCCCATATACGCAAACATCCCGCCCCTGTTACAGGGACGGGACTTCATTTCCCGCGGTACCACCCTGTTTGGCCGACAGAATCGGCCCACTCATCGCGCCAACGGCAAGCGGCACTCTCAGGCCGGTTGCGATGGGCTGCCCCGATAACGGCGGGCTGCCGGAGCGGATTACTCACTGCCCGTGGGCAGTTTTCCCCCGTCAGCTCGGGAGGGAACGCTGACGGCTGTTCGCGGACCGGGCTTTCAGTTCCGGTACCGATGGCGCTCGGAACCCGGTCTCCCTGGCGCGACATGCTGCCGTCGCTCGTCTCCGTCACTGCTTTTGTTGCGATTGGCGGGATTATGCACAAAAGGGATGGCGTTGTCAAGACAACCGACCCAACGAAATCTGAATCACGGCAGAACTGCCTCACAACCAGCGGCCCCAGATAGCGCGCGCACAAAACGGAGCTTGACGGGGGTGGGAGGTGCGGGTATAATGCTCTGCAGATGAAGGAAAAGAAAGCAGTGTTAAGAATTCCATAGCAGTCGCGGTGGTGAGATCAAGAGGTCGATAGCGACCTG